>Ga0315540_10000093_pt1 | contig 44196 bp, 33 predicted proteins | sample SalMarSW160110MG_FD_203677 | JGI IMG/M metagenome (GOLD analysis project Ga0315540, IMG submission 203677) | Salt marsh sediment microbial communities from the Plum Island Ecosystem LTER, Massachusetts, United States - Salt Marsh Sediment SW1601-10 ...
CTTTTAAAATATAAATAACGGTTTTTAATTTAGAGGAATGTTATGGAAGCTAAATTTAAAGGAAAACATTTTCTAACCTGCGATAACTGGAGCAAAGAAGAACTCGATTCAATTTTTGATTCAGCATTTGAACTTAAACAAGATTTTAAGGATGAAGTACCAACACGATATCTCAGAGATAAAACTCTTTTTATGATTTTTTTTGAGCAATCTACGCGAACAAGAAATTCAATGGAAGCAGGTATGACTCAACTGGGGGGACACGCACACGATCTTACTGCAGATAAAATGCAGCTTTCTCACGGCGAATCCGCAAAAGATACTGCGATAATTCTTTCGCGTATGGGTCACGGAATTGCTTCCAGAAATTGTTTTTATGGAATTGGTAATAAATATCTAAGTGAAATGGCTAAAAATTCCAATAAACCCGTTATGTCACTTCAGGATGATATTTATCACCCGTTTCAGGGTCTTGCAGATCTAATGACAATTTTTGAATATTTTGGCAAAGATCTTAAAGGATTAAAGGTTACAGTTTCATGGGCTTATGCCGACACACATTCAAAACCACTTTCAGTTCCTCAAACACAGGCATTACTTTTCCCTCGCTACGGTGTTGACCTGACAATTGCGAATCCTGTTGATTTTCCATTGAGTGAGGGTATTATTCAACGGGCCCATAATAATGCAAAAACCGGAGGGGGAAATGTAAAGATTGTTAATGATATGGACGAAGCCTTTGAAGGGGCACAGATTGTAATTCCTAAAAACTGGGGAGGATTCGGAAAATATCCTGTTGATTATTTCTTGAAAAATGAAAACGATTGCAAGAAGGAAATGAAAGAAAAGCTCGAGATGAACAAACACTGGATATGCGACGACAAAAGAATAAAGTTAGCAGATAAAAAAGTTAAACTTATGCATGCACTTCCAGCTGACAGAGGGCACGAGGTTACTGATGAGATAATAGACAATCCTGAAATATCAGTTGTATATGATGAGGCTGAAAACAGGCTGCATACTGCAAAAGCAATCATGGCACAAACTATGTAAAAAATATGAATGAATATTTTTACAAATGCTTTAATTGCGGCAAAGAATTTTCCAATGTATTAATTGAAAAAGAATTTCACTATTTATGTCCTGAATGCGGAACGGCAGATAAGAATAAACCTCTCACAGGTGTGCTGGAAGTTGTTTACAATTATGACAAATTAAAAAAGAATATTTCCCTTGATAAGTTTCTTAAAAATGAACCTGGCAAATTCTGGCTTTATCCCGAATTATGGCCACTTGAATTTTTAGCAAATGAAGAAATTATAAAGGGAATTTCTAATGAAAAATTAGAAAGGCTTGCTCTTAATAGTTCTTCATTTCTGAAATTTAATTTTGAAGATTATCCGATTATTATTTTGGATGAAACCCGCAATCCGACTTTATCATACAAGGATCGAGCGTCAATAATAACTGCGATAAAATGCATTCAACTAGGAGTGAAAGAAATTGTAGCCGCATCAACTGGCAATGCAGGATCTTCTTTAGCAGGAATTTGCGCAAGACTCGAAATAAATTCACACATATTTGTTCCTAAAAATATTCCTGATGCAAAAAGAATTCAGATACAATCATTTGGCGCTAATATTTACAAAGTTGATGGGAGCTACGATGATGCCTTTGATTTATGTCTTGAAGTATCCTCTGCAAAACAATGGTATAACAGGAATACTGCTTATAATCCACTGACTATTGAGGGAAAGAAATCGGCAGCTTACGATATTTTTATTTCTTCAAATGGAAGTATTCCTGACATAATTTTTGTACCTGTTGGTGATGGAGTAATTTTGTCGGGGATTTATAAGGGATTTAAAGAATTGCTTTCGCTTGGCTGGATAGAAAAACTTCCTCAATTTATTGCTGTGCAGGCAGAAGGAAGTAATGCCCTTGTTCGATATCTGGAATCGGGACAGTTTGAATTTATTCCTGCGAATACAATTGCTGACAGTATAAGTGCAGGTGCTCCAAGAAATTTGTTTATGGCTGCTGATGCAATAAAGCATTCGGAGGGGAAAGCAATTTCAGTTACTGATGATGAAATAATTTCTGCACAAAAAATAGTAGCTCAGAATTTTGGAATATTATCTGAGCCTTCTTCTGCGGCAGCAATGGCCGGATATATCAAACTTAAAAATTCAAATAAAATTAGCAAGAAGGATGAAATTTTATTACTTATTACGGGAAACGGATTAAAAGATACAAATTCCTTGCAAGGATGGAATGTGTCGCCAGAAGGCTTATCCTATAATGAATGGCTGGAAAAGCTCGAAGTAAAATGAAGAATCTTAAAATTACCGGTTTAATTGTAAGTGCCGGTAAATCTGGCAGAATGGGAAACTTCAAACCTTTGATGGATTACAAGGGGGAGACTTTTCTTCAGAAAATTGTCTTAAACCTGAATACAGTTTGTGAAAAAATTATCATTGTTACAGGTTTCAAATCTGAGATATTACAAAAGGAGACAATCAAAATATTCAACAACAAATCTGAAAAATTTTTGAATGACAAAGTTCAGTTTGTAGAAAATGAGAACTATGAAAAAGGAATGTTCACGTCCTTACAGAAAGGCCTGTCTGTTATCGGAAATTGTAACTGGGTTTTATATCATTTTGTAGATCAACCGGGGTTGCCACAGGAATTTTACATCGATTTTGTAGATCAGATTGATAACATTCATAACTGGATTCAGCCATCTTATGATAATAGAAACGGTCACCCGGTTTTATTTAATGCTGAAGTAATTGATTTGATTTTGAATTCAGATAAAAATTTGAATCTACGCGAACTCAGCAAAATCGCTTGCGTTAAAAAGAAAAGCTGGGAGTGCTATTACAAAAATATTTTGCAGGATATTGACACACAGGAAGATTATCTCGAAAGTATAAATCCCGTAGATTAAAATTATTATTCTATTTTCTTCACGAACGAATTTACTTTTTCACTATCCACATAAAACCCCAATTTTTCAAGGTAATTCTGATGCTTTGCTATTGAAGTTCTGGCGACAATTTCCTTATAACCTTTTGCTTTGAGAAAATTTGATTCGGCATAATAAACAAATTGTCCGTTTTTAGTGTCGCGAAAATCGGGAATTGCATAATCAACTATTACCTCTATTTTCTCTGGTGATATTTCCCTGTAGATAAAGAGTCCGGCCGGCATCAGATTTCTTAAAATAAAAAAGCAATTTGCTTCTTTTATCTCATCTCTTGTGAAACCCGGAAAGTATTTTGCTATATCATTTTTATAAAAATCGAGAAATTTATTAAGATAAAGATGATTTTTATCCAGAACAGGCATTAAACTAAAATAATCCTTTTTCTTATTCATCTCATAGAGATAGTAAACATCAACAAGAGCAATGAACCCATTTAATAAAAAGACAGGATATGCTTTAAGCAACAAACCATAAAGAGCAAAAGTTGATGACCCGATTAAATTAACGTTTCGTAAATACCGGATGTTTTTCATCATTAGTGAAACAGCGACAATTACAGAACCGGCATAGCCTATTATTTCATATAAATTCATATCGCTTTAAATTTTTGAAATGATTAAAAAATAAGATGTGAATATAAACAAAATAGGAATCAGATTTATTTTACTTTATTTCTTTTTTTGATTGGCAATTTATAATATCTTGTTCCATCAAACTGGTAAAATGCGTTTGCAACTGCTGCTGCAGTTGGTACCAATCCAATTTCACCAACGCCTTTAACTCCATAAGGACCATGAGGATCAGGAACTTCAATTCCTATAACTTCCATTTTCGGTGTTTCTTTTGCACGGAGTACTCCGCATTTTCTTAGTTTCGTGCTTTTAGGGACACTGTTTTCTAATTCTAAATCTTCTGTTAAAGCATAACCAAGCCCCATATGGATCGATCCTTCAATCTGTCCTTCAAATAATCCGGGATTAATTATTTTACCTGCATCGTGCGCGGCATACACTGTATCTATTTCACCGTTTTCGTTAAGAACGACAACCTGAGTTGCATAACTGTATGAGTAATGAGTTATAATTTCATCAACGTTTTTTCCGGGTTTGGTTGTCCAGTTGCACACCCATTCTCCGCGGTAGGTCTTTCCCGATAAATCATCAAGTGATTTTGTCTCAAGATCTTTTTTTAATGTAATGCAGGCGTTAGCAATTGAGTTACCTATAATTGAAGTTGCTCGTGATGCGGTCGTCATTCCTGAATAAGCATCTTCCATTGTATCTACTTTAACTTCTACTATTTCGGGATTGATTCCTGTTTCATGGCAAAGGAACTGAACAGCCATTGTATTTACACCCTGACCCATTTCAGTCCAGCCGTGATGTAAAATTACTTTTTGTGTTGAGACAATTTCAATTTTCACCTTGCCATCATCCGGCATTCCGTTTCCGATTCCAGTATTTTTAATTCCACAGCCAATGCCGGCATATTTTGCATTCTGAAAAATATCTTTAACGGCAAGCAATGTTTGTCTTACTCCGCTTCCTTTATGAATTATTTGTCCTGTCGAAGTCATATCGCCTTCTTTGAGAGAATTATCATAACGGAACTGCCACCTGTCAAATTTTCCTTTTTCACATAAGTCGTCAATGCACCCCTCAATTGCAAAGGTAACCTGGTTAACACCAAAACCTCTCATTGCGCCGCAGGGAAGGTTGTTTGTGTAAACCGCACGACTTATAATGTCAACATTTGGAATATGATAAGGACCGGCTGCGTGTCCGGCTGATCTTTCAAGCACTTTCATTCCGACAGATGCGTAAGCTCCGCTATCGCCGAGAATATCGGCTTTGAGCGCAGTTAGCTTTCCATTTTTATCACATCCTAAAGTGTATTTCATTCTTATCGGATGACGCTTTGGATGCATTTTGATTGACTCAACTCTGTTCAATAAAACTTTAACAGGCTTTTTAAGATGATAAGCAAACAACGCAGCATGACCCTGAACAGAAAGATCTTCTTTCCCTCCAAAGCCACCACCGTTTGGAACAAGTATTACTCTGACTTTTTCAAGAGGTAGCCCAAGCATAGCAGCTATCTGCTTTTGATCTTCGTACACACCTTGTCCTTGTGAAAGTATTTCTACACGATCATCTTCCATTCGCGCAATTGAACATTCCGGTTCCATGTAGGCATGTTCAATCATTTGTGTTTGATATGTACCCGAAGAAATAAAATCAGATTCCTTTAATGCCTTTTCAGTATTGCCGCGGTTGACGACCGTTTCAGATAGTAAATTTCCGGAAGGTTGTACTTGTGGGGCATCTTTCAATAAAGCTTTTTCCGGATCTGATAAAGGTGTGAGAATTTCATAATTTACATTTATCAGTGCAACAGCTTCGCGAGCAATTTTTTCTGATTCAGCAACTACTCCGGCGAGAATGTCTCCAACATATCTGGTTTCTTCACCTACTTTTATCATTAGTGGCCAGTCTGGAATTATTAGTCCCTGGAACCTGCTTCCAGGTATATCCTTAGAGGTAAATACTCTGATTACTCCGGGATATTTTTCGGCTTTGGAAGTATCAATCGATAGAACCTTTGCCCGTGGGTGTTCGCTGAATTTTAATACGCCGTGAAGCATTCCTGGAATTTTCATGTCTGCTACAAAGGGACTCTGTCCTAGAGCAAGTTTGTCAGCATCGTATTTCGGGTGTTTCCCTCCAACTCTGCCATCGCTTTTTGGTTTTGGAATTTCACGATTGTTTCGGATTGCTTCTGCAGCATATTCAATTGAGTCAATTATCTTTTTATATCCTGTACATCTGCAAAGATTAGGATTTAAAGCTTTGGCTATTTCATCCCGCGAAGGTTCCGGGTTTTTATCAATCAGGACTTTTGCCTGCATCACAATTCCCGGTATACAAAATCCACACTGCACGCCGCATTTTTCTACAAAAGCATTTGCAATTGTTCTTTGTTTGTATTCACCGAGTCCTTCTACTGTAATTACTGTTCCGTTTTCTACTTTTCTCATGGGAATAGTACAGGAAAGCATAGCCCTTCCATTCAATTCTACCGTACAGGCGCCGCAAGCTGCCTGAGGCGCGCACCCGTCTTTTACTGAAATGATTCCTTCATTCTCTCTCAAATAAGTTAAGAGAGGGAGCTCGGGATCGCCGTTAAAAGTTTTTTCTATTCCATTTAGATTGAATTTCATCATTTATTTCCAGTAAAGACTATACAAATATCGCAAAATTTTTAAGACTTTTTAGAAGATAAATCATTTCAGTCGCTTTTCGCAAATCTGCATTTTTAATAGAAGAATCTTTAAAATTGATTTCCGAGACTGTTAAATTTTCTTTATCAAAAGTTGCACTTAATATTTCGTTTTCAAAGACAAAATGATCTTTTGTTTCACTCAATGAAGAAATTCCATTTTTATCCTTATACTTCATTGAGTTACCCATTAAAATATACCCCGATTCTTCCATATTAAAGCTTTCTTCAGTCAGGTGAAAGCGTGGTTTTATTTTATATGGATCTCCGCTTGTAGGACAAAAAGTAGTGCAATTTCCGCACTCATTACAGAAATCTCCTATATTCAAAATTTGATTCTTTTGTTTGACCGAAAGTTTATCTACAACATCAATTTTTACGGAACCATTATTTTTGATCACCCGATATATTGGCATCTCAAATTCTTCTGAAGTAAATGACAGATTTGCAAAATTCGGGCAAACCCCAACGCAGGTATTGCAAATATCATTACAATAAAGACATCTTTCCGCCTCTCTCATTGCTGAGTTATCATCTAATACAGGGTGCACAAGTTCAAATGTTAATCTCTTTTGGGGATCTATTGTTGGATATTCTGCCCCGAACTCTCTGTAGGCCTGTTTTTTTTGAAATTCAGTTGGAGACAATTTCTTTTCATTCAATTCGGAATTTTTGTTTTTGATAATTCCGGATTTTTTTGAAATTGTTTCTGCGATCCTTTTGCCATCGCCCATTCCATTTATTAATGAATCAGCTCCTCTTACTGCATCACCGCCTGCAAAAACATTTTCAAATTGAATTTCATTTGTATCATTATTTAAGATTAATTTATTTCCCGGAACAAAATCCAGTTCAAGATCCTGTCCGATTGCCGTTATTATGTTATCAAATTTGAGATCAAATTCAGATCCTTTTTTCATAACAGGTCTAGGTCTACCGCTTTGATCCGGTTCTTTTAATTCCATTTTAATTAGCGTTATTTGAATTCCCTGACTATTTTTTTTGAAACCTACGGGCGTGGTTAGTTCCAATAAGTTAATGTCTTCTTCAAATAGGTCGTGAATTTCTTCTGCATCGGCGGGCATTTCCTTTTTTGTGCGGCGATAAATCATTGTCACATTTCCGTTTTTGCCTATCATTCTTTTGGCGGTTCTCGCGGCATCTATTGCTGAAAGTCCTCCACCTATAATTGCAACGTTATTATCCAAATTTATTTTCTCCTCCTGTCGCATTCTTGAAAGAAAACTTAATTGATCAAAAATTCCTTCAAGATTTTCCCCGGGCACACCAAGCTTTTTGCTCTTCTGAGCTCCGATTCCTATATAAGCAAAATCGAATTCCTTTCTTATTTTATTGAATATTTCAGAGTCAACTTTTTTGTTAAAATGAAATTTTATTCCGAGATTTTGGAAAACGCTCAAATCGTTGGCTACACTCTGATCGCTCAACCTGAAATAAGGTATCAAACCGGAAACCATGCCGCCCGCAAAAGATTTGCTTTCAAAAACATCAACTTGAAAACCATCAAGTGCAAGAAAATAAGCACATGATAAACCAGAGGGCCCTGCCCCAATAACTGCAACTTTTTTCTTGGTATTTTTATTTTTTGAAATGGGAATTCCATTTTCAAATTTTTCAGAAATGAATCTTTTAATTTCCCTGATTAGTAAAGGGCTATCGTAATTTATTCTTGTACATTTTGTTTGACAAAGATGATCGCATACATTTCCCGTCATATTGGGCAGGGGATTATCAGCTAAAATTGCTTTATAAGCTTCTTCGAAATTACCGTTGGTAGTATGAAACATATATTCCGGCACATTTTGCTCAACAGCACAGGATTCAACACAGGGGGCATGAATACAATCGTATTCTGTCAATTTTCTTTTTGTCTTGATATTTTCGTAAGGGAAATTTGATTTGTGATATGTTTTATTTTCCGAAACCGAAGCGGCGTAAACTTTAAGATTTTTTAATCCTGCATCATTTAATTTTTTTGATCCCCCTGATTTTTTTAATATGAATTCTTCTATACTGTGAGCTTCTAATACTGAAAATTCTTTTTCAATTTCTTCAACGTATTGCGTTAATCTTAGATAGCCGCCAGGTTTTAAAAGATCTGAACAGACAGTGATCGGACGAAGATTACAGCTCAAAGTGTTTGCCACATTAAAAGCATCAACTCCAGCAGAGAATGAAATGTCAAGATTTCCATTAAATTCATTCTGAAGTTTTTCGGCTAAATTTATTGTAATCGGATGAAGCGCTCTTCCGCTTGTGTAGACCATCTTTTCTTTTGAAGGCAACCATTTAGTTGAATTTAATGATTCCAGTGTGTTTGTTAATTTTAAGCCAAACTGAACCCCTGATTCTTCAGCCTGTTTTGATAAGCTTTTTATAATCCTGATAGCATCCGGGTATTGTAGATCGTGATCAAATGTTTCATCAGGAATAGTAGTTTTATAACTAAGTTTATCATTTAATATCCACCTTAGCTTTTCCGGTCCCAGTAAAGTAGGATTCAATTTTACGGCCGTGTGGAGTTTTCTTTCTTTAATCAGGTAACTACAAATCTTTTCAATTTCAGCCGGCGGACATCCATGCATAGTCGATAAAGTTATGTTATCCGAAATTTGGTATGGAATGCTTAAATCTTTTATCTCTGGATAAAGTATGTTTATCTTTTCAAGCTTATTTTCCAGTTCTATCTTACAGTTTTCTATTTTATCAAAAAACCATTGAACGTTTGGTTTCAGAATTCCGGCATAATCGTAACCAACACTCAAGTTAAAAATGAAACCATTATCATTTGAATTCCATCCAAATTTATGTTTGAGCAGGTGAATGATAATCCAGGCATTTAAATATTCGTCGAAAGATTCCTGCACTTTAAGTTCCTGTGACCACTCACAGTTGTAGCCTTCATCTTCCATATCAATGCAGGGTTTTGTAACTTCGATTTCATCAAGTGTTTGCACAGTTTTTAATTCAATATATCTTGCTCCACAAAGCCAAGAAGCAATTATATTGTGTGCTAGTTGTGAGTGAGGACCGGCTGCTACCCCTATAGGTGTTTCCAGCAGTTTCCCATAACGATTCATTTTGAAGGGATCGTCCTTTCCGGGCTTAAAAAACAACTCTTTATAAATTCCCAAAATTCTCCCTTGTTTCTCTTCTTCAAGAATCCATTTGAGAAGTTTTTCAATTCCTATTTTATGAAACCTGTCACTCATCTGCTTTTTCTACCGGTTTTTGATTTTTAACTTTTATAATCTCGGCGGCAACACTTATTCCTATTTCTTCAGGTGATTCAGCTTCAATTTCTATTCCAACTGGGGTATGAACTTTTTTCAACAATTCCGGATCAACTCCTTGTTCAATTACCTTACTGAATATGCTTTTAATTTTTGCTTTGCTTCCCATCAGGCCTATGTATTTCAGCTTTTTATTGATTACTGATTTTAAGGCCGCCAGGTCTGTGTCGTGCTCGGAGGTAACTATAACTGCAAAAGAACGGTCCCCTTCAATTATATGTTTACCGACTTCATCATAAGGAATAAATAATTTCTTGTTTGCATAGGTATTATTCACCATTGTAAAAACATCCTTACGTGGGTCAATTGTTATAATGAAGAAATCCTGAGTTGACATCACTTTTGATACCGCTAATCCAACGTGTCCACCACCAATTACATAAACAGTATAAGGTTGGCCTGACGTTTCCTGGTATGACCATTCATTGTCAGATCTGAAATCAAAGGATATTTTACTCTGATGGGTGTTGGATTCATTAAATAAAATACCGGATTGATCTATTTTTAATGTTCCACTTTCCAGGTTGTCATAATGCTTAATTATTTTTGATATGGAAGTTTTATCTTTTTCTTGAAGCGATTTCAAAATAATTGTTTCAGTTCCCCCGCAAATCAGGCCTGATTTTTCTCCCGGGGAAGTTTTATTGTGATATAATTTTTTGACTAAATTTATTTTTTTACCGCTTTCAAAGTATCTCTTGCATTCTTCAAGTAGTCTGTGTTCCATAATTCCGCCGCCGACTGTTCCGGCAAGTTTATTATCGCCTGAGATTGCCATCTTAAAACCTGCTCTACCGGGTGAAGATTTACTTGATTCAGCCACAACCATCAAAATAACTTCTAAGTCTGAGTTAAGCTTTTCTTCAATAAATTTCCATAATTCAATTTCTTTCATAAGTAGTTCCGTTAAATTGGACTCGTATTGCTTGTTTTAGTTTGGAACTGTTACGCGTTTTTTAGTTTTGCTGTAAAGTGATAATAAGACTCTTTCGGGAGTTATAGGTGCAGCAATTTCAAAATCTTCATTCGGACGAAATGCTTCCATTGCATTGAGTATTGCAAAATAAGCGCCTATTCCATACATCAAAGGAGGTTCGCCGATAGCTTTGGAATGAAATGGGCCGTATGGATTTTCAGAATCCTCAAGAAATATAACTTCAATTTCTTTTGGGGCAGCATAAATATCAGGTACTTTGTAAGTTGATAAGCTATTTGACAGTAATTTTCCTTCTTTGGAATGAGCAACTTCCTCTACTGTCAGCCAGCCGATTCCCTGTGTGATTGCACCTTCGGCCTGTCCACGGTCAACAACGGGACTCAGGCTCTTTCCGAAGTCGTGAACTGCTTTTACGGAATCAATTGTGTAAGTACCGCGCAAACAATCAAGAGTTGCGGTTATTATTGCAGTCCCGTAAACATGATAAGCAAATGGTCTGCCCTGGTTTTTCGTTTTATCAAAATAAATATCAGGTGTTGCATAATAAGCCTGGGAGGATAAACTTATCCTTTTTTGATAGGCCTTTGTAATAAGTTCATTCCACTGAAGACTGGTTTTATTTCCTTTATGAAAAATGAAATCATATTGTATGGAAAGTTCATTTTTATCTTTAATATCTAAAATTTCTGCTGCTGTACTTAGTAATCTATCTAAAAGATTTTTTGAAGCAAGAATTGCCGCATTGCCGTTCAAATCTGCACCGCTGCTTGCCGCAGTAGCGGAGGTATTGGCAATTCTTGTTGTGTTAGTTGTTTCAATTCTTATTCTGCTAATATCTACTGATAAGGTTTTTGCAACTGCGTTTTTTATTTTTACATTAACTCCTTGTCCCATTTCAACTGCAGCTGTGCTGACCCCTATGCTTCCGTCGGTATAAATGTGTACAAGTGCGCTTGCCTGATTCAAAAATGAATTAGTAAATGATATGCCGAAACAGATTGGCATTAAAGCAACACCTTTCTTGAATTGGTGATTTCCTTCATTAAATTTTTTAATTTCGTTTCGGGTTTTTTCAAAATTAAATTCTTTCACTGCCTGATCCCAGCATCTATCAGCCTGGCATCTCTCGGCTTTTTGTCCATAATAAAATGATTGCCCTTCTTTCAATAGATTCTTTTTTTGAATTTCCCAGGCATCAATTCCAATTTTTTGAGTAGCTTTGTGAATAGCTGCTTCGATGACAAATTTTCCCTGTGGACCTCCAAATCCTCTGAAAGCAGTATTTGGTGCCACATTTGTTTTGCAGCTAATAGCCGTTGCTTTAACATTGGGGATAAAGTAACTATTAGTAGCATGAAATAAAGTCCTTTCAAGTACAGCAGGTGAGAGATCGGCTACTGCACCTGCATTTTGATAAAATGTAGCTTCGTAAGCAAGAATTTTTCCGTCTGAGGTAAGCCCGATTTTATAGTCTGAAGAATAGGGATGACGTTTGCCGGTCATTCGAATGTCATCCATTCTTGAAAGCACGAGCTTAATCGGTTTGTTCAGTTTTGACGCTGCAAGTGCAGCCATAACACCCCAATGAGTTGCTTGATCTTCTTTTCCGCCAAAAGCTCCGCCAAGTCTTAAAACATCAACCTCAATGTTATGCATATCAGTACCGAGAATTCTTGCAGCAGCACGCTGGACGGCAGTAGGGCTTTGAGTGGAAGAAATAATTTTTATCTTTCCACCTTCTTCAGGAATTGCAATTGCACCTTGTGTTTCCAGATATAAATGTTCCTGCCCGCCGGTTTCAACTTTTCCTTCGACAATTACATCACAATCTTTCCACGCTTTTTCAGTATCACCCATAGAAAATATTTTTGGTGGTATTATCAATTTGTTTTTTTCAAAAGCTTCGCGAGGATCTGTTATTGCCGGCAGAGGTTCATATTTTATTTTAATTTTCCCCACAGCTTTCTTTGCTATTTCCATTGAGTCAGCAACCACCATACCTATTGGTTCTCCCATAAACCGAACATCATCTTCAGCAAAAAGTGTTTCATCCTGAATTATTCCACCTACCTGGTTGATTCCTGGAATGTCTTTAGATGTGAATACACCCTTTACTCCGGTCAACTTTTCTGCTTCTTCAATATCTATTGATACAATTTTTCCATGGGCAATTGTTGAATCAAATGCTTTGGCATATAGAGTTCCTTCCGGTACTACAAAGTCGTCTATGAATTGTGATTCACCCTTTACGTGTTTTTCTATGTCTATGTTACTTCTCAAACTAGCTCGTCCATTTTTATTAATTCTGGGAATAATTCTATAAAATGTGCTTTAAATAACTGCTCTATTAAAATTCTTTTATATTCAGCACTACCTCTAACATCACTGATTGGAGAAATTTCATTTTGTAGAACCTGTCCCGCCTCTTCAATCAAGTCCGGTTCTATCTTTTTATTAATTAGAAATTCGGAAGTTTTTGTGAGGTAAAGGGGAATTGGTGAAACTCCTCCTCCAGAAACGTGGGCTTCATATATGATATTATTCTTCACTTCCAGATATATTGCGGAATTAGCACTTGCAATATCTAGGTAAGTGCGTTTTGATACTTTTTCAAAATTAAAATATGAATTCTTTCCGGGTAATTTAAACTCTACACTTTCAACATATTCTCTCGGATTAAGGTCAAGATTTTTATATCCCTTGTAAAGATCTTTTAATAGAATCTTTCTTTTGCCTTTTCCATTTACAAGGTTCAAAGTTGAATTTAATGCAAGGAAGAAAATTGTTGTGTCACCTATGGGGGAAGCATTCACAAAATTTCCGCCGATAGTTGCACTGTTCCTAATTGGCAATGAGGCGATCAAATCCATAAAATGCTCTAACCTGGGGAAATGTTTTTTAAAAACAGGTGAAGCTTTTATCATCTCGAATGTTGTAGTAGCACCGACCGTACAAATATTGTTAGATACATTAATAAAAGATAAATCTTTGTTCGCAATTAAATATGTTTCTGTTTCTAACAATTCATCCGGCTGTTGAACAAACAAATCCGTTCCTCCTGATATTATTTGTTGAATTTCTGAACTCGCTCCGTTCGATTTTATAATTTTTAATTCTCTTAAACGCTTAGGTATTTCGGAAAAATACGCAGGCAGGAAATTCATTTTTATTAGTTCAGAAATCTTATCCGAAGAATTATTACTACTTAAAACTTCTTCTAGATTTTTTAATACTTTTTTAATAGAGGTATATCCCGTACATCTACAAATATTTCCTGCAATTGAATTCTCTGCTTCCTGATAATTATAGCTTGAACTGTTTATGATGTATCCTGTTAAAGAAACAATGAACCCCGGGGTACAGAAGCCGCATTGTGATGCGCCTTCATTAATAAAATTTTCCTGAATGGGAGTGAAAGCTTCGGAGTTAATTCCTTCAATTGTAACTACGTGTTTATTATTTACGTTGCCAATTGGCAGCAGGCAGGAATTAACAGATTTGTATTCAACTTTGTCATTAACAAGTGATCCAACAAGAACGGTGCACGCACCACAATCCCCTTCCTTACAACCTTCTTTGGTGCCTGTTAAATGCTTTTGTTTTCTAATGAAGTCAAGTAGAACAATTGCGGGATTTGACTTCAAGGAAACTAATTCATTATTTAATATGAAATTAATTTCTGTGTTCACGGCTTTTAAACCGATAAGTATATTTAGTAATTACTGTAAATCTTTACAGATGGATCAATATAAGTTAAAAAAAAGCGAATTACTTACAAGAATTCTTTAAATAATGTAATAATTTTGGCTATTTTTGTACGTTTATAGCGTTAATTTAATTATAAGTCAATGGAATAATCTTTGAATAAAGTTGTAATTGCAACCACCAATAACGGTAAGCTAAACGAAATTAAAAGAAAATTTTCGGATCTAGGACTTAATGTTTTATCTATATCCGATTTTCCGGGGTTTCCTGAAATTATTGAGGATGGTAAAAGCTTTGAAGAAAATGCAGAAAAAAAAGCAAGGATAGTTTTTGAAATTACAGGAATTCCTGCAATCGGAGATGACTCAGGTCTTAAGGTTGAGCAACTAAATGGAGAGCCTGGAATTTATTCAGCAAGATATTCAGGAGAAGGGGCTACCTATGATTCAAATAATAAAAAACTTTTGGAAGAACTTGAAAAATTTTCACTTCCTCATTTAGCTAAGTTTGTTTGCGTAGCAGTTTATTTTGATGGTAAGAATAATTTTGTTAAGAGGGGAGAGTTATCAGGGCAGATCATTAAAACCCCCAGGGGCACTAATGGTTTTGGATACGATCCTGTATTTATTCCTGATGGATTCAATGTTACTTTAGCTGAAATGACAATGGAAGAAAAAAACAGAATAAGTCACAGGGCAAAGGCCTTTGGAGATATGAGAAGGGTATTAGAAAAAATGTTAAAATAATCTGACAAATTTTATTTCTCTGCAATAACAACCTGCACTATTCCGAATGTAAGATTACGTCTTTCAACTTTGCCAAATCCGGAATTTTTCAATAAAGATGGGACATCAATCTTCTCATCAAATTCTTCTACAGAATTTGGAAGGTAAGAATATGCCTCTCTGTCGCCGCTGATTATTCCCCCTACAAAAGGTAAGATTTTCTTAAAATAAAACTTATAAAGCCATCTGAACAGAGGATTGGGAGGTAGACTGAACTCTATCACAGTAGCTTTTCCTTCCTTTTTTAGTACACGATAAAAAGAATTGAATCCCTGTTGTATATCGTAAAAATTTCTAACACCGAATGCTACAGTAATAATGGTTACTGATTCATCTTTAATGGGCATATTTTCAGCGACCATCTGAACGTTTTTCCCCTTTATCCAGCTACTTTTTTTGTTAAAAAGTTTAAGCATATTATGCGAGAAATCCGCTCCGAAAATATTTGCTACTCCGAGTTTTTTCGCTGTAATAGCTACATCACCTGTCCCACAGGCAACGTCGAGTAATACTGAATCGGGATTAACTTTGGTGAGTTTTAAAGCTTTTTTCCTCCAGTAATAATCAACTCCAAAGCTTAAAAGATGATTGAGGAAATCATAATTGCCTGCAATTGATTCAAAAATTCTTCTAACCTGTTTTTTTTTATCGGCCATTTTTATCTTTCAATTTTATATTTTCATAATGGAATTCTTCCTGACCAACGTATCTTTGCCACCAATTGAAAATATATTTACCCGACCACACAGAAAAGATCATAAATAAAGCTCCTCCAGCAAGGTCAATTACATAATGATACCAAAGATAAACGGTTGAGAAAATAAGTAGCGTCCCTACGGGAATGAAAAAATATTTTGACCGACTTTTAAGCTTTACAGAAAGATACATCACAAGCAAGGTTATCATCGTATGGCCACTTGGAAAAACATCGCGCTGTACAATAGCAGCAGGATTTAGTGTGCCGGGTGAAATAGATTCGCCGATGTTTACAAAATCCCGGAGGTAATTTGTCAGCCAAAGTCCAGGGAGCTGAACATTTATCATCTCAAAATTATGAAGCGTAAATCTTGGTCCGACCCCAGGTAGTGCAAAATAACCAATGTAAGAGAGATAAAATCCATAAATTATTGAGAAAATTGCGTATTCAAAAACAACCCGTTCTTTGTTTCTAAGCAGAAATAAACAAAGCATTATTGGCAGCAGATAGAAAATTCCATAAATCATCTGAAGCAATTCTGTTAAAAGTGGGAAAGCAATTTTTTGCAAAACTTCTGTTGGATTTGCACCAAAGATCCAGTAATCAATTTTTATAAAGAGCCAGTCATAATCCTGTGGTCTGATGGGATGAATCATGAAATACAGTTCTTTAAAAGTTAACAACACAAGCGGTGCAATATACCAGTAATGGAATATAGTGACTAATCTGCTATTATACTTTTCTTCCAGAAATGTTATAATCAATATCAATGATATAACGCCCATATTGATTATAATCAGTTGATCCCAGACGGATATTTTCTCAAGGAAGATCAGGTTGACAATGCTCAACATTATAAAAAAGATTATAATGACAAGGTCAAATGCCTTCATTTTAATTATAAAAGCTCTGAAATTTTCCATATCTGGTTAAATTACCTGCTACTTGTTAGGCTAATCAATTTATATAATTGAGGGTAAATTCTGCAAGTCGTAAAAAATCATCCACATCAAGCTGCTCTGCACGCAGAGAAAGGTCAATGCCGGAATCTGCAAAATTAAGTTCTTTAAATATACTATTACTCAACGAATTTTTTAACGTTTTTCTCCTGTTACCAAAAGAAGCTTTTACTATATTTATAAAATTTTGTTTCTCAGCTTTGGATATCTCAATATCGTTGAAACGGATATGAACAACAGCAGAATCCACTTTTGGTTTCGGGTAGAACACATTTGGTGAAACCTTAAAACAATATTTTACATCTGCAAAATATTTCAGAATAACTGAAAGAATTCCATAATCTTTTGTCCCTTTTGCTGCAGACATCCTTTTTACAACTTCATGTTGAACCATTAAAACAGAATCCTGAACGATATCATTAAATTTAATTAGATGAAAAAGAATCGGGGAAGTAAGATTATAAGGAATATTACCAACAATCCTTAATCTTTTATTTTTGTTCGTTCTTAATTCATTGAGATTGATGTTGATAAAATCATCAACTATCAACTTTAATTCAGGGAATTTTGTTCGCAGCTCATCTGACACTCTTTTATCAATTTCTACAGCAATAAGAGTTGTAACTTTTTCCAATAATTTTTCAGTTAAAGCAGCTCGGCCGGGTCCGATTTCAACTATTTGGTCTTCAGGTTTTGGATCGATTTCCAATACGATTTTTTTCAGAATATTCTGATCCAACAGATAATTTTGGCCGAACCTTTTGAGAGGCTTTATTTTTTGCATTGGCTCTAATTTAAGAAAATAATTTATCCAGCATAATGGTAAAATCTTAGAACTTATCAGGAGAATTGGGATTCAATTTTCTGCAATTCTTCTGATAGCCTTGACCATTCTGCCATTTTATAATTAATATCTTGTTTTGCCTTATTATATTCTGATGTTACTTCTTTAGCCATAACAGGATCAGAATAAATTTTTTCATCCGCTAGTTTATTCTCAAGTTCATTTTCTTTCGATTCCAAAACAGAAATTTGTTTTTCAAGTTCTTCTATCTTTTTAATAATATCTTTTGTAGCTCTGAATTTTTTTTGTCTTTGTTCGGCTTCTATTCTTTTTTGCTCTTTTCTTGAAATATTATTCTGGGCAGCATTATTTTTTACAGATAAAAATTCACGCGAATTAATTCCTTCTTCTCTTTTTGATAAATAATAATCTAGCCCACCCTCGTATATTTTTATAACTCCTTTCCTAATATCTGCAACTTTATTAATAATAGGTTTAAGAAAAGCCACATCATGAGAAACAAGAATTAGTGACCCGTTAAAATCGATGAGTGCTTGCTGGAGAATTCCTTTTGAAGACATGTCGAGATGATTTGTAGGTTCATCTAAAATTATGAAATTGGCTTTAGTCAAAAGTATTTTTGCAAGGGCTACTCTACTTTTTTCACCGCCGGAAAGGATCCCTACCTTTTTGAAAACATCGTCTCCTCTAAAAAGGAATGAACCAAGCAATGATCTTAACTGACCAATAGTTTTATTTTCAGCAATCCCTTCAATTGTTTCGATAATATCCAGGTGTGGCTCAAGATTATCGGCTATATCTTGGGCATAATATGAAATAATTGTATTATGGCCCATAATCCTTTTACCGCTGTCATAATTTATAACACCTGAAATTATTTTAGCAAGAGTAGTTTTACCAGCTCCGTTTGGTCCAACGAAAGCTATTTTGTCGCCTCTTGTTACTGTAAAATCGATATTTTCAAATACCTGGTTTTCCTTGTAAGATTTAGAAACTGACTTTAATTCTATGTTAATTTTTCCACTATGAGGTGGAGAAGGAAATTTTATATAAATATCCTCTTTATTTTCAGGCAATTCAAAAAGCTGTAACTTTTCTAATTGCTTTATCCTACTTTGAACCTGTTTTGCTTTCGTTGCTTTATATCTGAAACGCTCGATAAATTTTTCTGTTTCTTTAATTCTTTTTTGCTGAAGCTGGTATTGATTTTCAAGTTGTTCGTCCCTTTCTCTTTTAAATTGAAGATATGCATCATAGTCGCCTTTGAAAATATTGAATTTCCCCAGAAAAATTTCAAGTGTTTTATCTGTTACTTCGTTGATAAAATGTTTATCGTGCGAGACAATTAATAAGGCACCGCTATACGATTGAAGAAAGGTTATCAACCATTCAAGTGAATCAAAATCAAGATGATTTGTTGGCTCGTCAAGTAGTAGAATATCGTTTTGTGAAATCAGGATTTTAGCCAACGCTATTCTCATTTGCCAACCACCCGAAAACTCATTTGTGAGCTTTTCAAAATCATCTTCTTCAAATCCCAGGCCAATCAATATTTTTTCAATCCTAGCTTCGGCGCTATAAGAATCTAATTCTTCAAGGCGGTAATGAACTTCACCGAGCTGATGAATTAAATCGTTATGAGCATCATCAGAAAGCGAATTATCAGATAACCAGTCAGTAATTTCTTTTTCTTTTTTTTGCAGGTAGATAATATCCGTTAATGCTGACTTAGCTTCTTCCACAAGCTTTTTCCCGTCATGAGCTACGTTATCCTGTGGCAGATATCCGGTTGTAATATCTTTTTGTTTTAGTACCTTGCCCGATTCGGGCTGTAGTTCACCTTTTATTATTTTTAGTAGGGAAGATTTTCCCGTTCCATTTGCACCGACGAGTGAAATCTTATCGCCGGAATTTATTTTGAAATTAACATTCCTGAAAAGATATTTACCATTAAACTGAAGTGAAATTTGGGAGAGATCAATCATCTATAATACAATCAGAAAGTTTAAAATAAATCATCGGCGCAAAACAGCAACTTTGCCTGTGGTAACATTATTCCCTTCGGTATCATAAGCAACAACTAAATAAATTCCGCTTCCTACCAGATTGCCCGAGTCATCTCTTCCATCCCAATACGCCACTCTCCCCCCAGGTGAAGAAAATTGTCGAACCAATTTGCCTGATATAGTAAGGATTTTTATATCTGAATCTTTTACGAGCCCTTCTATAGTGAGCAATTTACCACTATTGTCGATCTTAAAAGGATTAGGATAGAAAAACAGATCAGTAAATGAGTCCAAAGGTTTCTCTGCTGGGGTTTTGAATGATGTAATGCCGGAATTTGTTCCTGCGTAAACTATCCCGGTTTCCTGATTAATAGCAAGGCTGCTAATTTGATCTGAAAGAAGAGGACTATTTTTTGTGTTGAAAGCACCAAGAAGTTCTGAACCGTCAGAGTTTACCAACAACAAACCTTCATCTGTTCCAACCCATTTTTGATTAAGTGCGTCTACGGCTATACAATTAATATTTTGTTGTCTTAGTACAAAGACAGAACTAATGTTAACCGAACCAATACCTGAAGAAGAAATTGTGTTAAGATTGGTTAAAATGTTTACTCCGCTACTGGTTCCAACCCAAATATCACCACGTTTATCTACAACAAGAGCATTTATGTTATTACTGTTAAGTCCATTGAGTGTATTAATATAACCATATATATCATCACTACTGTTGGACAAAGTACCATTTTCATTAAAATAATATAGACCTGCTTTTCTAGAATCTAAAACATTGTACCACTTGGTTCCGTTCTGGTCTATAACAAGGTTGAAATGTAATTCGAGAGATAGACCAGACTCATAAGGATTTTTAAAACTGTACCATTTATTATTGGAGCTTAAGACATATAAAGCATTCCCATCTCCAGGCCAGTAATTTAGTATCCAAAGATTGTTTTTAGAATCAATTCCAAATCCCGATATCACAAGAAAGTTAGGAGTAGCAGGAATTCCAATCATTCCTGTTCCAGTTGTATCGTATGAAGTAAATTGATTTCCCGAAACTTTTGTAAATCCATTACCCCAGTTTCCAAAGTATATTGAATTATCAGGTGCAGCATAAACAACATGGTATGCGTTTGATTGGAGTTGTGAGTTCGAATTTATATTATAGTTTGTCCATATTGTGCCATCAAATTTGTAAAATCCAACGCCGGTTACATCACGACCACTTGCAGACCATAAGTTACCAATGTTATCTACTGTCATTGAGGGGAATTGATTTGCTTCAGGTCCGTTCGGGAAAAAATATTGAGATTGAGAAGGAACAAAAATTCCCTTATTGCTGGCAGCTATTATTCCTAAGTTTTTTGATACTTCTAATTTGGTAAGTTGATTGGACGATACTGCAAGCTGGCTAACGATATTGTTTCTGTAAGAGTAGATGACATTGTTTGTCAGGATTAACAAAGAATCTCCTGAAACAAGAATGTCGTTAATGTTAAAATTATTAAACTGCGAGATATAAGAGGACCAAGTTGTTCCATCAAATACTGAGAGCCCTGCTTCGGTCGCTGCTATTATATTGCCGTTATATTCTAAAACTTTGGTAACATTATTAGAAGGCAATCCATTAGAGACTGTATATACGTCCCACGATTCAGGTGCCAAAAGATTGGTTGCACCTTGTTTTTGAATGGCTAAACCATAAAGTGTACTCACATAAAATAAGCCCGATTTTAGTGTGCTGTTTACTTGAATATTCGAAGTAAGGCTACCGAATTTTATAAAAGTATCAAAAAAAACAAAGTTATTCGCGTCAATAAGCGATACTCCAAAATCGTGAGATACAATTATTGTGTCTCCGGATACGCTCAGATTATTTATAGCTTTGCTGCTTCTTCCAGAATTATAAATATCGAGGATAGTATTTACACTTTTGTTTGATGGATCGTAAACGCTAATAGTTCCATCCGAACTTCCGAACCAGATCTTTCCAGCATTATCAATTGCAACTGCAGAAAGTGAAATGCTATTTATACCATCAACTTTATTAATGGTTGTAAATGAACCTTCGGAATTATTATAGAAAAAACCTCCGCCATTTGTAGCTGCCCATATTCCAGTGGGATTTATTTTAACATCTGTGATGTTTTTCATATCAGTATAATTTCTGAAATTAGTTACTTGCTGTGGGAATGTGTTAACATACAATGTGGTAATAAAAAGAAATGAAAGCGTTCTTCTGAACATTCAAGTTATCCTGATATTTATATTTGGTTAGGAATTTATTTTCCCTTTACCTAATATAAAAAAAACAGTTCAAACTATATAACCATTAAATGAGGCATGAAAAATAGAAGATTGAAATATTAAATTAATGCTTAAATTTTTTCATTAAGTCGGCCATTTCGAGAGCAGTAATGACTGCATCTCTGCCTTTGTTCCCATGTTTTCCACCCGATCTATTAATAGCTTGTTCAACGTTATCAGTTGTAAGCACTCCAAAAATTACAGGTAAACTGTTCTTAAGTGAGACCTGTAAAATACCGTTGCTTGCAGCACCTGCTACATAATCAAAGTGAGGTGTGTCACCCCTGATTACAGCACCCAGGCAAACAATTGCGTCATATTTTTTTAATGATGCGAGCATGTCGGCAGTTAGCGAAATTTCAAATGCACCCGGAACTTTTATAATATCAATATTTTCTTCGTCTACATTATTTTCTTTTAAACAAGATAATGCTCCTTCAAGCAATTTCTGACCTATAAACTCATTAAACAGGCTGAGGATAATTGCAATTTTAATATCTTTGCCGGACGTTTTTCCTCTCAGGATTTTCATAATTGAATTTATATATTAAGCGATTGAACGTGTAAGTCGTTTTTTCATTGCATCGAGCGCGGCGAAAGTGGTATAATATTTACCAAAATTTTCGTCATCGTTTCTTTGACCACCATGGTAGTCTGAGCCACCCGATTCGAGAAGATAATATTCACTAACAATACCTTTGTAAAATTTTATTTTTTGTGGGGTATGTGATGGATGGTAGACTTCAATCCCGTCTACACCGGCGTCGATTAATTCTTTTAATATATCTTCCGGCATAAACCCTGGATGAGCAATAAACGATAAGCCCCCTGCATCCGTGATTATTTTATACGCACTTTCAGGTGAAAGATGAACCTTCTTTTCGTATGCCGGACATCCGTTTCCAATATATTTGTTAAATGCTTCGTAATAAGAAGAAACCAGCCCTTTATTAAGCATAGCTTGTGCTATATGTGGGCGTCCTACAGCAGAATTTTTTGAAACGGAAATTATATCTTTAAAAGTTAAATGTAGTCCCAGATTCTCTAATTTTTTTATAATTCTTTCGGCACGCTTAATTCTTTCTTCACGGAAAAAATTTAAGTACCTTGCAAATTCTTTGTTTTTATGATCGAAAAAATATCCAAGGATATGAACTTCCTTACCGTTGTATTCTGAGCTTATTTCAACACCAGGGATTACTTCAATTCCCAATTCATTCCCCAGTTCAGTTGCTTCTTCAATTGCGCCGGTTGAATCGTGGTCTGTTATGCTTATAGCATCTAAACCAAGTTCTTTAGCCTTATTAATAATTTTAGAAGTTGAATAAAATCCATCTGAATGATTAGTGTGCATATGTAGGTCTACTTTTCCGTTCATTTAATTCAGTGATTTAATTCTTTAAATTTTTCATAGTTCTTTATTCTTAATTTTTGTCCCTCAATTTCGATTAATCCTTTTTTAGCAAAGGAATGGATTGTACGGGATATTGTTTCTCTGGATGTCCCAGCCATGTTGGCAAGTTCCTGTTGCATTGGTAGTTTTTCTATTTCAATTGCTCCTTCTTTAACCGTGCCGAATTCATCGATAAGCTGAATTAACACTGAAGCAACTTTTCCTTCGGCAGCTTTTAATGAGAGTGATTTTATTTTTGAGTTGGAAGCACGCAATTGCCTGGTCAATTCATTTAACAACGCAATCGAATATTCAGGTTTTTTATTAAATAAATTCATTAAATCATTTCGTGTTATAATGAATACTTCAGAATTTTGTTCTGCTACTATATTGACTGTGGGTGGTTTTCCATCCAGTATTGCAGTTTCTCCCCAATAATCAAATTCCTTTAATTGATCTGTAGTAACTTCATTTCCCTCATTGCTCATTTTGGTAAGTCTTAACTCACCGCTCAGCACAATTATTAAAGCTGAATCGGACTGATTCTGAAACAGGATTACCGCGTCTTTGCTGTAGTTTTTCTTCGTGCCGAGGCCAGCTATTTCAGAAATAATATTATTACTAAGGTTGGAGAATATCGGAATTTTTTTCAAAAATTCTTCATTTTCCCTCATAAAATATGCCTTTTACAAAAATAACGTGAAAAGCAATATAGTTTTGATGTCCCTGAAAGTCAAATAAAACAGAATGGGGAGGCATTTCTCTAATTTATTAGATTTGAAAGTATTATAGGAAAATGCCTGATGATTTGGTGTGGAAGTTACATTGCTTTTTTAGACGTATGTAGCTATTTTTATTTTCTTAAAAATTTTTAATCAAATTCTGGAGTAGAATAAATTATGGGAATGATGGCTAAAATGCGCAGCTTAGCGCCTGCCTTCATTATTTCTGTGGGTGTATTATTTGTTCTCTTTATGGTGATTTCAGATTCCAGTGTTATGCAAGCACTGGGAGGTGGTAGAACCAATAATGTGGGTTCTATCAATGGTGAGGATATTAGTTATAAGGATTTTTCGAAGATCCTGGAACAGCAGAGAGAACGTCAGAAAAATCAAACCGGCAAAGATATTGATGAAGATAACATGGATCAGTTCCGTGATCAGGTTTGGAACGGAATTGTTACTCAAACGCTTCTGGGACAGCAAATCAAAAAATATGGAATTACTGTTTCAGATCAGGAAATAAAAGATATTATTTTAAGCGATAACCCGCCTGAATTTTTAAAGAGGAGTTTTATTGATTCAACAGGAAAGTTTAATGAACAGGCTTATAAGCAGGCACTCTTTGATCCACAAAATAGTGCAGTATTAATTCAGGCAGAGGAGATTGTAAGACAGCAAAGGCTCACACAAAAACTCCAGAGTATGCTCCAGGCTGCTGTTACGGTAAGTGAAGCTGAAATTAAGAGAAGATTTATTGATAATAACACTCAAATAAACGCAAAGTACGCTTTAATTAATTATTCCAACTTCCCTGATTCATCAATTTCAGTTTCAGAAGAAGAAATGAAAAATTATTATGAAGACAATCAGGATAAGTATAAAGTTGAAGAACAACGCAAATTAAAGTATGTTGTTTTTAAAACAACCCCTTCGCACGATGATTCCGAAGCAGTAAAAATTAATTTGGAAAATGTTGTTAGCAGTTTTAAAAAGGATACCGCTAGTTTTAAATCGTACGTAGATATTTATTCTTCCGAACCATATTCGAAAGATACAGTAGAGATTGTGCAACTTCCTCCTGATGCACAAAATGCAATGGTTAAAGCTTCAGCGGGAGAAATTGTTGGTCCTGTTTTAGGTAATGGCGGATATACTCTATATCATTTAATTACAAAGTTGCCTTCCAAAAGTACATATGTAAGAGCCTCTCATATTCTAATCAACAAAGGTAATGATGAAACAAATTATAAAGATGCGATGAATATTTATAAGGCGTTGATAAGTGGAGCAGATTTTGCCACTATGGCAAAACAAAATTCTGCTGATTTTGGTAGTGCTGCAAAAGGAGGCGATCTGGGCTGGTTCGGTAGAGGACAAATGGTACCGGAGTTTGAAAAAGCCTGTTTTTCAGGAATGATCGGAATTGTTCAAAAGCCGATTAAATCTAAATACGGTTATCATATTATAAAAGTGACCGGCAGGTTAAATAATAAATTTGTTGTTGAAAAGATCATCTCGCCTATTAAAACAAGCTCGGTGACAAAGGATGCAAGAAAAGGTAACGCAAGTGATTATGCTTATCTTGCTAAAAAAAACGATTTTACAAAAGAAGCTGAATTAATGCATTATAATATCCGTGAAACTACTCCGTTTACAAAAGATGCTTTTATTATTCCGGGAATAGGAATAAATAAGCGTTTAATGGATTTCGCATTTGATAATGATCTTGGCGATGTCAGTGATGTTTATTCAACTCAGAATGGTTATGTAGTGGTGAAGATATCTGACATTATAAAGGAACATGTAAAAACCTTCGATGAAGTAAAAGCGCGAATAAAAATTATTTTAATTAGAGAAAAAAGAGTAGAGAAAACAAAAGCCCTGGCAGAAAAGATCAAAAACCAAGTTGGAAATAACTTTGGCAATATTTCATCTGTAGATCCAAATATTAAAGTGGAAACAACAGGTGATTTTACACCTTCCGGAAATGTTCCTGGTATAGGTAAAGATTATGCATTTATTGATAAAAGTATGGACACTGATCTGAATAAAGTCACTGATCCCGTAAAAGGGGCAGCTGGATATTATTTAATATATGTAACATCGCGTACTAAGTTTGATTCATCAAAATACCAGATACAGAGAAACAATTTAAGAGACACGATTTATCAGGAGAAACGTTCAAACTTTTTTAATGAATGGCTTGCTAATTTGAAAAAGGATGCCGATATAGTTGATAATCGTTATCTATTTTACGGTCAATAAAATTTAACTTTGTTTTTTGCACCCCATTTCTTCTAAATGGGGTTTTATTCTTAAATTGGTCCATCACTATCTCTTTTGGAATAAGAGTAATATTTATCCTCAACTTATTGTTTAAGCTTGTCTAAATTTACATCATAAAATTTTAACATTTTCAGATACAGAAACATTCTGTTTAATTTTACTTTACTAATTATCTCCTAACTTTCGATTATCAGTAAAGATTGATTTGTTTTTAGAGTCTAATCTCTTAATTTGACATATAATAAATTATGAAAACTAAAGTTGTATTTCTTGCCGGGTTCATGGGTTCGGGGAAAAGCACAATCGGACCTATTCTTGCAAATACTATAGGCTGGAATTTTTTTGATCTTGATAGAGTGATAGAATCAAAGCAAGGTAAAAAAATTGTAGATATTTTCTTTGAAAAGGGAGAAGAAGGATTTAGATCGTTAGAAAGGGAAATTCTTAAAGAGATTACAGAGGGTGAAAACATAATTATTTCCCTTGGAGGAGGTACTATAGCGGATCAAAAGAATATTAATTTTATGAAGAAAAAAGGAAAAATAATTTTTCTTGAAGCGTCTACTGAATCTTTTTATAAAAGACTGAGGTTTAAAGCCGACAGACCTACGCTTATGGGAAAGGATAAAAAATTACTTTCCCAAGGTGAACTAAAACAAAGAATAACAGAAATACTAAAGTACCGTAAGAAATTTTATAAACAAGCTGATATATCATTAAAAACAGATGATGCTACGATTGGCAAGACTGTTGACGCAATCTCAAGAATTATTTTGAAAGATTTTCAATAGAGTTTTTATGCAAAAGTTTAAAAAGATAATTGTTAAAACCGAAAGGAGGTCTTATCCTGTTATTATTGGCCCGAATTCTTTTCAACTATTAAGTAAGCAAATAGCGAAACAAAATCTTAATAGAAATATTTTTGTAATAGTAGACGAAAACGTTAAGAAACATTTCTTGCAAAAAATTCAAAAGAATCTTAAGTCGAATTTTCCAAAGAAAGAAATTTATACCTTAAAAAAAGGAGAATCATCTAAATCTAGTTCTGTGTTGGGCAGAATTTATGAAGATTTAATAAGAAAAAAATATGGAAGGGATACGTTGATTTTGGCAATTGGTGGGGGTGTTACAGGGGATCTTGCAGGTTTTGTAGCTTCCACATATATGAGGGGTGTTCAGCTGATTCATGTTCCTACTACACTATTGGCTGACGTAGACAGTTCAATTGGTGGAAAGACCGGTATAAATTTCAACAAGAAAAAAAATATAATCGGTACATTCTATCAGCCTGAGTTTGTGTTGATAGATATAGATTTTCTACAAACTATCTCCAATGCTGAATTTATTTCAGGCCTTGGAGAAGTTGTCAAATATGCTTTTATTACTAATGTAAAATTCTACAATTTTATATTTGATAATCTGGAAAAGATACACTTAAAAAATAAGCCTGTACTTGAAGAAATTGTATACGAATCAATTTTATTCAAATCGTCTGTAGTAGCACTTGATGAAAAAGAGTCCGGCTTGAGAAAGATATTAAATTTAGGACACACTTTTGCTCATGCCTATGAGAGTGCATTAGATTTTAAGATTAAGCATGGTGAAGCAGTCATTGCTGGAATTATATCGGCTCTGTACCTATCTTATATTAAAGGTTATATAAGTGAGAAGCGATTAAACGAATTTCTGGCCAATCTTAGATTAATAAGGTTGCCAATAATACTAAGAAAACTTGATGATCAAAAAGTGTTAAACTTTATGAGAACTGATAAAAAAAACAGAGGAGATAAAATTAAATTTGTTTTGCTTAGAAATATTGGAGAAATTATTACTGATGTGGAATCAAATAATAAAGAAATAATTAAATCTATTTTGCTTATGAAATTTTTTTTGAATAAATAACCATACGCCTAAATTAATTCTATTTAATGAATAAAATATTTCTCTTAACTATTTTCATTCCGACAATTCTTTTTGCTCAACCAAAAGAAGAGGTTCGTGCGGTTTGGTTAACTACAGCATTTGGACTGGATTGGCCAAAATCATACGAAAGAGAAAGCCAGAAAGAAGAAATAATAAATATCCTCGATCAGCTTAAGTACGCCAACTTTAATACAGTTATGCTTCAGGTCAGGGCAAGAGGGGATCTTATTTATCCTTCAAAAATTGAACCTTGGGCAAAAGCTCTGACCGGTCAATTAGGAAAAGACCCGGGTTATGATCCTTTAAAATTTATAATTAGAGAAGCACACAAAAGGGGAATTGAAATTCACGCCTGGTGGAATGTGTTTAAAGTTTACGGTAAAGGTGTCCCGTCAGAAACTTTGCCCGAACACGTAATATTGAAATATCCAAATTTTTGTAAAGAATATCGGGACGAATGGTGGATGGATCCTGGTATTCCTAAAGTAAGAAAGTACTTATTAAGATTAGCTATGGAAATGGTAAGAAAATATGATATTGATGGTATTCATCTTGATTATATACGGTATCCTAATAAAGATTTTGATGATTATGAAACCTACAGAAGGTTTGGCAACAATGAAAACAGGTCAGATTGGAGGAGGGGTAATATTACAAAATTTGTTGAGGCTTTGTACGACTCGATACAAGCCGTTAAACCTTATGTAAAATTAGGGTGTGCACCCATAGGTATTTACAAAAATACATGGAATATATCAGGATGGGAGGCATATAATGATACTTTTCAAGATCCGGTTAAATGGATCAGGGATAAAAAAATGGATTATATTTCTCCACAAATATACTGGGGGATTAATTCACCACTACGTTTTGATCTAGTAGTTAATGATTGGAGAAAGATTATTAATGAAAGGCATATTTATCCTGGTGTCGCAGTTTTTAAACTCGATAGTTATTACGGTAACTGGAAAGCCAAGGAAATATTAGCTCAGGTAGATACATTAAGAAAACTTGATATGAAAGGTGAAGTATTTTTTAGAACTGAGGATTTAATTAATAATCAGAAAAATATTTTAACTTTGATAAAGCAAAGAAAGTTTAAATATCCTGCAAACATTCCGGTGATGCCGTGGAAAGATAATCTCAAACCCTCAACTCCAACCGGATTGACATCATTACAATTCAGAAATAAATATCTCGAATTGCATTGGCATAAATCAAATAAATCAGTTAACGGGGATACAACAAGTTATTTTAACATTTACTCTAGTAATAGGTACCCCGTTGATATTTCTGATCCCAAAAATATTTTAGCACTCCGGATTCCTTCTTCCACAAATAATATTGTTATCGATTTGCACTCAGTTCCCAATGATAAATATTATATTGTTATTACTGCGCTCGACAGAAATAATAATGAAAGCATTCCTTCTAATACAACTTCATTTATAATCGAATCAGATAAAAATCCTGTAATTGTAGCAAAGGGTCAAAGACAGTAAAAATTAGTGTTATTTAATTTTTTTTGTGAGGTGAAACTGTCGGATTTTGAGGGCTAAAAACCCGACAGTCTATGTGTGCCAAATGTGAGGAATGTTATGCTTAAAACTATTTTCACTTATGTAATATCAATTGCCGTGCCGTTTAAGGAAGTGTATTTTTCATCAATAATTACCTAAAAATAATCTAAAAATGAGATAATCGGTAATAATTACCTAAAATGATACGTTATTACTTGTAGAAATTGTTTATCTGTGATTTTAGTTTTGTTTTTTTAAGGAGGTAAAACTGTCGGATTTTGAGGGCAAAAAATCCGACAGTTTTGATGTGTGCCAAATGTGAGGTATGATTTGCTTAAAACTATTTTCATTTATAATAAAACAAGTTGTGTGCCATTGAAAAGTAGATTAAATAAGCAATTTAAGAAGCTTTTAACCTGCACGAATTAATGTGATAAGAAATTATTACTGGTATTATTCTATTTTTGCCCGTAACTTTTACCAGAAACAGACTTTATGATATGAAAAGAATTAATTTAGGCCTTATTTAGTAGGATCTTAAAGGTTGTGCCTTCACCCGGTATTGAGGTTTTAACAGATATTTTACCGCCATGATAATCTTCTATTATTCTTTTGGATAGGCTTAGTCCCAGTCCCCAACCCCTTCTTTTCGTGCTATATCCGGGTCTGAAGACATCTTTTCTTCTCTTTAGATCAATTCCCTTACCGTTATCAGAAATTTCAATATCTACAAATTTGCGGGAGTCCTTAATGGTAAAAAATATCCGACCCTTTTTGTTTTCAATTGCATCAAGAGCATTTTTTATCAGGTTCTCAATAACCCATTCAAATAATTCAGTATTAATCTTCGCTTTGATATTTTCATTACCGGATATTTTTAACTCAACATTTCTTCCACTTTGTGGTAATCTTCTTTCAAAATAGCTTAGCACATTAAATATTTCTGAATAAACAACTTTTGGTTGAATTTCAGGAGTTGCCCCGATTTTGGAAAATCTGTAGGTAATCTTCCTAAGCTTTTCAACATCATTATCTATCTCGTCTGCGATATCGAGAACTTTATCTTTGTCTTTATAATTAATTTTTAGCATTTCAAGCCAGCCCATTAAACTTGAAATGGGTGTACCAAACTGATGTGCTGTTTCTTTTGCCATACCGACCCAGATATTGCTTTGTTCATTGCTCTTAATATTACTGAAGCCGATGTATCCGAGTAGTATGAACAAAGCTGCGATTATTATTTGTAATATAGGGTAAAACTTGAGCTGGTTAATTAAATCCGAATCTCCGTAATGTATTTTTGTCAGCACGATTGTATCAGCATAAGTTACTTGGATAGGCGGATGTATTTTATCCATTTCATTTATTTCATCTGCGAAAACCTTGGTTAGTTCATTTAAAGAAAGAGTTGAATCATATTTAACGTTTTTTATATCATCCTTGCTTTTTACTTCATCATTTGCGTCAGTCATAATCAGTGGGAAATCGATTGGTTTTATTACGTTGTCAAAAAGAAAAGTAATATCTGAATCCTGTGATATAGTATTTCCAATATACTCAAGGCTTTTAGCATATAATTGTACAATTTGTCGTTCTTTTCCCTGGAGTTTTGTAATCAGGTTTTGTGTATAATAGAGTGTAGCTCCGGCTAATACTAGTGCAATTACAAGCAGAGAGATTTTTAGTCTTAATGAAGTTGCTCCTGTGGACATCTTCATCTTTTTGAATCCTTAGTTACTAACAGTAAATTTTTGATAATTGAATTTTAAAAAAGTTGATCAGGAAGACGAATAAAATGTTTGTTCCCTTTTGGGGCCTACTGAAATAATGTCAATTTTGATTTCTGACTTTTCAGAAATGAAATTCAAATATTCTTTTGTTTTGTCAGGCAAATCATTAAAAGTAAGACAATTGCTAATATCAGTCTCCCAGCCTGGTAAAGATTCATAAACCGGGACTACAGCTGACAATCTGGTAGCATCAGCAGGATACGATTTTATAAGTTTTCCTTCGATTTTGTATCCAACACAAACTTTTATTTCATCAAAATGACTTAAAACATCCAGCTTTGTTATTGCTACTGAATCAATTCCATTTATCATTGCAGAATATTTAACGAGAGGAGCATCAAACCAACCGCATCTTCTTGGTCTTCCTGTTGTTGCACCAAATTCCGCTCCTATTTTTCTTAACTTTTCACCATCATTATCCAGTAATTCTGTCGGGAATGGTCCGTTTCCTACTCTTGTTGTATAAGCTTTTACAATGCCGATAACATTATCAATTTTTGTAGGTGGAATTCCTGTACCTGTGCAAGCTCCTCCTGATGTTGGACTCGAAGATGTTACAAATGGATACGTGCCATGGTCAACATCCAGTAAGGCCCCTTGGGCACCCTCAAGAAGTATGGATTTTCCGTTGTCAATTGCCTCATTCAAAAAGGCAGGCACGTCTTTGATGTATTTGTCAATAGCTTTGTCGAAGGCAAGATATTTTTCGATTATTTCCTCAACATCGAGTCCTTTATTGTCATAAATTTTTACGAGTAGTTTATTTTTTTCCTCTAAATTTTTCCTGATCTTTTCTTCGAGTACGTTTTTATCTAGCAGATCAACAATTTTGATTCCTTTTCTTGCAAATTTGTCGATGTAACAGGGGCCAATTCCTCTGCCCGTGGTACCGATTTTGTTATTTCCTTGTTCGCTGATTGAATCGAGTAGTTTATGATATGGCATAATAAGATGGGCATTGTGGCTTATAAAAAGCCGGCCGTCAACATTTATATTATTTTTTTTAAGTAAGGCAATTTCGTCAAGGAGAGCTGTTGGATCAAGTACGACACCATTTCCGATTACACAAATAACGTTTTTCCTCAAAATGCCAGAAGGTATTAGATGTAAAATATACTTTTTATCCCCGATCTCAACAGTGTGTCCTGCATTTGCACCGCCCTGGTATCTGGCTACAATGTCAAAATTTTCGCTGAGTATATCAACAATTTTTCCTTTTCCTTCATCACCCCACTGGCTTCCCACAAGAATTGTAACGCCCATTTACCACCTTGACCTTTTTTCAACAGAGCAAAATAAAAACTCCGAACCATAATAAATCCGGAGTTTAGATCGTCTGAATTTTTACAGCAAAACTTAATTTGAAAAACTTTTTAGAGCTTCGTCTACTGAATCGTAAGATTCAAATATTGTAATTAGTTTTGTTATTATCAGCAAACTTTCAATTTTTTCTGTTGCCCCAGCAAGCTTTAACATTCCGTCATTTTTCTTCATTGTTGTTAAGCCACTGATGAGCATTCCAAGACCGGAGCTATTCATAAATTTTACATCCGATAAATCCAATACAATTTGTCTCTTACCTTCATCAATCAATTTGTGTAATAAATCGTTAAAATCTTTGGTGTCTTCACCACCCATCACATTTCCTTTTAACTCTATTATTACAGCTTCGTACTTTTCACTTGTCTTTATTTTCATGAAAACTCCTGATTTTTTCTGTTAATTTAAGGAGAAGGGTATATTTATGCAACTGGCTAAATGCTTTAATTTATTAAAAATATCAACTGTTTTAGGGTCAATATTTATATATTTACTTAGTGGAACAAATAATTCTGCTCAACGTCTAAATTGATGAGATTAAGAAATAACAAAAAAGTATTGCAATACTCAAATTCCGAAAAGCATAGTGATGATTTTTCACTTATAAAGCGATTTATTGATGGTGAAGAATCAACTTTCAGTGTTCTTATGACAAAACACAAAGAAAAGGTACGAAATATTATTTATTTGACAATTGGTGATGTTAATAATGTTGACGACCTTTCTCAGGATGTTTTTATAACAGTTTATAAAAATCTGACTCATTTTCGATTTGAGTGTCAGTTCACAACCTGGCTTTACAGAATTGCGGTAAATAAATGCAAGGATTACTTAAGGAAGATGAAAGTCAGGAACATTTTTATACCGATGAGAGAGTCGGAAGCAGAAGCGATTTATTCGACAAATGAAATAAAGGAGGAAAAAGAAATAGTACGAAAAGCTATTTCAAAACTTCCGGATAAACTAAGAATTCCATTATTACTGAAAGACATTGAAGGATTCAGTTACCAGGAAATTGCCGAATCTGTCCAGTGTGAACTTGGTACAGTTAAATCCAGAATTTACAGGGCCCGAGAATATTTAAGAAAATTATTAAAGCCTTATGAACAGGAATTGCTAAAATGAAAAAACTTAAAGAAAAAGATGTTGAATTAATATCTGCATATCTCGATGGCGAGTTGTCAGAAAATGAAATCGAATTTGTTGAAAAGAAAATTTCTGAAACATCTGATTGGCGGTATAAGTTTGAAGAACTAAAAAAAATAAAAAAACTTACTACGGATTCATTTAGTACTCTGCCTGAAGCTCAATATTTTGAACCCAGAGTAATGGAAAAGATTCATTCGGGAAATTCAACAAAGCTCAGATTCAGAAAATGGACACCTGTTGTTGGTTTTACGTTACTTACAATTGGATTAATGCTATTTCTGAAATTTAATCCGGGTGTTTTTGATGAACTTGTTGAATCACAGAAAACAAAAATTGCCGGATTTTATCAACAGAATCTAAGGCCATTGCTCTATGCAGCAAATCTTACTAATGAAGACATCTTCAATTTTGCTTTTTATAAGCAGTTACCGTTAAATAAATCATCAAACCAATATATTCAGCTCGGGACGGATAGCAGTGGTAATGAGTTCTTTGAGATAAAAAAATCCAGCGATGTACCATCAAATAATAATCTGGATAGATTTATATCAGCTCTTAATCTTGATCAGGCTCAAAAGGAGCAGGTAGATTCGATAATTACTGCTTATGCTGATTACCTTCAGTCGCAAATATTAGTTAATAATAACAATACTGTTGCAATAAATCGAAATTTATGGAATTATAATAAAGCTCTTGTCGCAGATCTTTATGCTTTTGCATCTAAAGCAAAAGGGAAAGAGTTGGCTGAAATTATACCCGCAAGCTACAGGGTTGTTGATCCCACCACTATTGAAAGAGTTTCCAGAGAAGTTAAAGCTTCGAATAATGATGAATATATTTTCTTTGCTCCCGACACAATTTTTTCAGGAAAATATGCTTTTGATAAAGAAAAGCTCAAAAAGGAAATGGATAAGGTCAGAGAAAATTTGGATAATTTGGAAAAAGAAAAGGAAAATTATAACTATAACTTTAATTTTACTTCAGACAGTAATTTTAATAAAAATAAATATTCATTTAAATTCGATACCACATGGGAGAAAAATTTTTCTGTAAAAATTGATTCAAATCTTTGCAGAGTTCATATCCCCAAAATTGTTGTGTCACCTCCAAATCTACCGAATTTTGATAGCATTTTTTCTAATATGCACTTGGAAAGGGTGACTGAAATGATGAAAGATTTTACTTTTGAAATGCCAAAAGATTTTCCTCAAAAAGGTGGGGAATTTAAAATGCAATACAAGATTGGGGATTCTTTAAATACTTTTAAATTTAAAATGAATCCTATAAATGTTGACTCGCTTGTAAAATCGACAATGAAGGTGCTTGATTCTCTAGATATATATATGCCGCAAAAATTTAATATAAATTTAGATTCCTTGACCAACAATAAATTTCATTTCAATTTTAATGATTCAGTAATGAAATGGAATAACAAGGAATACAAACAACAGATGAAAGAATATCGGAAAGAGTTAAAGAAGCTCAAAGAAGAACTCAAAAAAAGGGAAAAAAGTCAGTTGCCAGATACTGTAAAAAGCTGATATTAAATTGAGACAGATGGAACGCGTCTAAATAGCTTATTTTACTGTCATCCTTGTTATTTTCCGTCCATATAATCATTCTTTACTAATTAGCCAACTAGCTTTAATTTTGGCATAAAATGCCTAAAAAATGTTATTTTATAAGGTAAAACAAATGCTTTATAATAGAGCGAATGAGAATGACTAATAATTTATGAGACTCAATTTGCTGACATTTTTCAAAAATATTAAGCTGAAAACATTTTTAGGTGTTGCAGGAATATTGTTTCTATACAAGGTTTTTATAGCACCCGTTAAGACTTTACCGGGTCAAATATTTGGTGATATACTTGTACTTTTAACAGTAACTTCGCTTGTTATTTATTTTATTGAGTATTTAAGCAACAAGACGTTAAATCCACTTTCTCTTGTAATGAACCTGGGGATCATTAATGTAATTCTGTTTTGCCTGATTACTTTTTCAGGTTCATTGTTTAATATGTTCTTTGATAACGTGACTGAGAATATTCAGAATCCAGGCTTTATGTTATCGATTGTGATGTTTTCATATTCATTTCTTGTTCTTGCCTCTATAGCATATATTTTCTTGGTTTTCAAAGAGCTTTATTTTTTAAAGCAAAAAAAGAACGTCAGCGTATATTTTAATACGATGATAGTGTTTATAATATTAGCATCACTAACCTATTTCATCAAAGATTATCCTGAATATTCATTTATAAAAAATACATTCCTCTTTATCTCAATTTTACTAATTGTAATAAACTCTTTGAAAATATCCTGGATCGCATTCCTCGTAAAAAAAGAAAAAATTTCGTTGCTGATACTCTCAGTAGTTATTTCCATACTATTTGTAGTGAACCTTATAAACAATTCTTCAACCGGTTTACACGATAAGATACTTATGCAATTCTCTCCCGCTTTAGATCAATTCTCAAATATCATTATGATTTACGGTGCAATTTATTTTAGCATACTTTTCTTTACTACTTTGTTTCATCTTCCAACAGCAGAGGCTTTTGACAGGAAAGCACAGGAAGTATCTTCTCTTCAATATTTTAGCAAACTAATAACACAAGTGCTTGACTTTAATGACCTGGCAGAAACTATTACAGATATTGCAACAAAGGTGTGTAATGCACAGGCTTCTTGGATATTTTTGAAGGAAGAAAATGAACTAAAAACCCTTGCTAATAAAAATATTGGACTTCTTGATGCTAACCTCATAAATCATTTTATTGACCGAAGAGAAAAAAGTGCAAAAAGAATTGGCACCTTTATAATTAAATTGAATCGGTTTGGTGAAATTGAAAAATTGAGTGAAAAGTATTCTACCTTGGCTGTTGCACCCTTAATAGCACACAAAGAATTAAAAGGATATTTGGTTTCTGCAAATAAAGAAGGTTATGTTTTTGATGATGAAGATAAAAGCGCCTTGGATACTTTTTCCGATTATGCCTCAGTTGCAATTGAAAACTCAAGGTTGTTAGAAGAGTCGATTGAGAAAGAAAGATTAGAAAAAGAACTGGATGTTGCACGGGAAATACAAAGAAAAATTTTGCCTGCAAAAACTCCGGCACTTGATATGTTGAGTATCTCTTCAGTATTTATTCCTGCCTTCGAGGTAGGCGGAGACTATTACGATTTTTTTGAGATTTCTAAAAATAAATTCGGCTTTATTATTGCAGATGTTTCCGGTAAAGGTATTTCAGCGGCATTTGTAATGGCAGAGTTAAAAGGCATTTTCGAATCTCTTACCAAAACTTTCGATAGGCCAAAGGAAATACTTGTTAAGGCTAATCAGATTCTGCAAAAAACACTTGATAGGAAAACTTTTGTAAGTGCAGCCTTTGGTTTGATTGATATGAAAAAAGGGAGTTTGAATATATCACGTGCCGGGCATTGTCCTGTTATACTATTAAGAGATGGAATCGTTGAGAATATGAAACCGGTCGGCATAGGCCTGGGCCTTAATTTTGGAAAAACTTTTTCAGAATCTTTAGAAGAAATTGAAATTAAATTAAAAGAGGATGATTTAATTATTCTTTATACCGACGGAATAACAGAAGCAAAAAATTCTGAACTGGAAGACTTTGGAGACAGTCTGTTTGAGAAAACTTTGCTACAATTTATGGATGAGGAGCCGGATGTTATTGCGAATAAAGTTATAACAGAAATTACTGATTTTACTAAAAATAATTCTCAGCACGATGATATCACACTTGTTATATTTAAGTGGAAACAAAAAATTAAATTTAATGGAGAAATGGAATGGCAGAATTTAACACATCAGTCAAAGAACAGGGTAAAATAAGTATAGTCAATCTGAACGGATTTCTGGATGCCCACACTGCATCAACCCTTGAAAATACTTTTTCAAGCCTCGTTGATAACAATAAATTTAATATCGTGGTTAACTTTAAAGACCTGTCATATATAAGTAGTGCCGGACTGGGGGTATTTATGGCTTTTATAGAAAAGGTTAGGGAAAATGGGGGAGATATTAAACTATCAGCTATGAGTGAAAAAGTCTTTAATATTTTTGACCTTCTTGGATTTCCTTTGCTTTATGAAATATTTAATACTGAAGGTGAAGCAATTAAAAAATTCGAAGAGAAAAAATAAATTGAGTAACAACAATAAACATATTAGAAAAAAACTAGTAATTAAAAGCAGAACAGAAAATCTTTCTTCATTGAGAGATTTTATTTCAGAAAATGCTAACGTTGCGGGGTTGAGCACTGATGAAATTGATGATATTATTCTTGCTGTAGATGAAGCTTGTACGAACATTATAAAACACGCTTACAAGTCTATGCCGGACGGCGAAATTGTAATAGAAATAGATTATAATTCGAAGAAATTCACAATCAAGTTAATTGATCATGGAAATTCATTTGATCCACAATTAGTTCCTTTGCCTGATCTAAAAAAATATTTGAAACAAAGAAAAGTCGGCGGATTGGGGTTGTATTTAATGAAATCTTTAATGGACGATGTTCAGTATATCTCTGTCCCGGGAAAATATAACCAGGTTTTACTTTCTAAAAATTTAAACAATTAACATTGATGATAAATGATACTGATAGCCTGAAGTTGAAAAGAAATCTTACTGCTCTGGTTGAGTTCAGTAGGATTATCAATTCCAGTCTGGATATGGAATTTATTCTGAATAATATTCTGCTTACATGTATGGGTAAGTTCCTTGCTACAAAAGGGCTTGTAGCTATTAAAGTTGATGGTTTATTGAAATTAAAAGTTTCAAAAGGTCTTTCTAAAGAAATATTGGAAACGTGGAGAGAAATAGGTCCTGATTCTGAACCTGATTTTGATAGTGCAATTAAAAACTTTATGGAGAAGGCAAAACTTCAAACTTACGAAAGGATTAACTCCTCAGATAGATGCCTTGGAATTATATGTCTTGGTGAAAAATTAAACAAAACACCTTATACAGAAGATGACCAGGAATTTTTGAAGACGATACTTAATATTTCTGCAACGGCTGTTCAAAATTCACTTGTTGTTGACGAGTTAAAAAAGGTCAACCGTGAACTTGATTCAAGAATTAATAGACTAAATTCTCTTTTTGAACTAAGTAAAGAATTTGGGCTATTTTCTGAATCCACAAAAGTTGCAAAGCTACTTGTTTATTCTGTCATCGGTCAATTTCTTGTTTCTAAATTTGCAGTTGTTTTATTTAACGGAGAATCTACACAGATTTTAGAATCAAAATATAAAACAAATGATCTGATCTCTATTATAAGAAAATATAATATTTTTCAGATTAAAGCTTCAGAGAACAGGGAACTAATTAAAGAAAAATACCCCGAAGTTGAAAGATTTGGAATAGAATTAATTGTTCCTATGCAGCTTCAAGGACAAACAAAGGGCCTTATATTTTTAGGCAAGAGAATTAATAATATGGATTATTCCGGGAGTGACGTAGAATTTATTTATTCTGTTGGGAGCCTTGCAATAATCTCACTTGAGAATAAAAGACTCTTTAAAGAAGAACTGGAAAAACAAAAAATGGAAGAGGAATTGGAGTTAGCAAAAGAGATACAGAAAAATCTTTTACCAAGATCATTCCCAAAATTTAATAACTTTGAAATTGCTGCAACGAATATTTCTTCCAGACAGGTTGGAGGAGATTATTATGATATTATTAAGTTCGATGACAGAAGCTTTGCTGTAGCAATAGCCGATGTTTCCGGGAAGGGTGTCCCTGCTGCATTGTTAATGGCAAATATCCAGGCGTTCTTAAAAACTATTTGTCGACAGGGAATGAAAATTGATAAAGCCACAGAATTAATAAATGATCTGCTAAGTGAAAATATAACGGATGGTAGATTTATAACATTTTTTTGGGGAATTCTTAACGACGAAGAATCTAGCATCCAATATGTAAATGCCGGACATAACCCTCCTTTATTAATTCGTAATGGTAAAATACAGAAACTTGAAAAAGGTGGAATGATATTAGGGGTGATGAAAACAACAACTCCGTATCTTACGGAAAAAGTGCAATTGCAAGCCGGAGATGCATTATTGATGTTTACAGATGGAATCACTGAAGCTATGGATACAAACAGAAATGAATTTTCTGATGAACGATTGGAACAATTAGCTGTTAAATTATATAAAAAATCAGCGCCCGATATTATATCTTCTATTCAATCAGAGGTCCAAAACTTTTCGAAGGGTGCAGTACAATCTGATGATATTACTTTAATGGTTATTAAAGTCAAGTAGGATTTTTATTTATCCTTATTAGGTTGTATTATTCACTGTTTATTTATACCCATTCCTGATTTCTATATTGAAACCAGATAATTTTCCGTATGAAAAAAATAAAAGAACTATATATAAAATCAAAAACAAAGCTGCTGATCGGTATATCACTTGTCCTGATTCTTATAGCTTTTGTAAATATATATTATTCTGTTGAAGTAAATGTAACTTCAAACGACGAGTGCTTATGGGTTCCCGAGAATCCCACTTCTGACAGCACGGCCATTTATTTTGATATTGTAAAAGTTGGCGGAGTAACCTGGAACGCCGGTATAAGGGACGGCGACCAGTTATTAAAAATAAACGGCAAAAGTATTAAAACAACCACGCAGGCACAGTTAATCCTGAATACTGTAAGTTCAGGAGAGTATGCAAATTATGTTGTCAAAAAGAAAGAGGGGGCCATACTTCAAGCGAAAGTTTTCGTCAAAAAACTAATCCAATTTCCGCTTTTTGCATTTTCAATCCTGGGACTTATCTGGATGATAATAGGGTTTATAGTCCTTACGGCTAAACAGGGGAGTATCCAAAAGATCTTTTATCTTACCGGTGCCAGTTCAGTTCTTGTAATGGTTTTTTTATTCTTTCCACAACCGGGTACAAAGGGTAATATTTTAACCCTCATTATGGTCATTGGTTGGTGTTTTGGAATTAGTTTTATATCATTCTTTGTTACCTACTTTTTCTGGATTTTTCCCAGGCCGTTTAAGTTTGTTCAGAAAAAGTCTTTCAAAAAAATATTTTTTAGCATCCCAACTATATTGTCGGTTTTATTTTTTGTTTTTCTCCTCTTTGTATCAACCAAAATTAAGATCGGTGGCCTTTTAGTAAATAATATTGTGAACGTTTTTTTAATATTACTTGCTGTTGGATTTCTAGTTGGATGTATTTCCCTAATCATTAATTACAAAAGATTAAAAACCAGGGAAGAGAAAAAACCAGTATTGATAATTCTAGTATCTTATGTGCTGGCAATAATTGCTATTATTTATACTTCTCAGATTGCCCCTGCAATTGCGGATACTATTTTCAACTCACCAGAATTTTATACTCCTATAATATTGATCATCATTTTGCCGATTTCTTTTGCATATTCAATATTTAAGTATCAATTAATGGATGTCAGCGTTGTAATTAAAAATGCTATTATCTATGGTGCAGCAACGATAACACTAGCAGCCATTTATTTTTTCGTTATATATGTTATAGGCCAAAGTATTAGCAGGGCAATCGGTACAGAATATCAACAGATTATTGCCGGTATCTTTTTTATTGGCTTTGCGCTTGTTTTTCAATCTACTAAAGACAAGTTTCAGGATTTTCTTACTGCCAGGTTTTATCCGGAACAGTTTGCCTATCAGAAGGTACTTGTAAAATTCAGTAATGAAGTTGCAAGTATGGTAGGTCTTGAAAATATTCTTGATTCTACCAGGGATACTCTTGTTGAAGCACTGATGATTAATTATTTCGGAATAATGATTAGTGAACAGGATAAAAAGAGCTTTGTCCTTGTGAGAAGTATTGGAATTGAAAACAAAAAAATGGCTTTACAATCTAAGGGTTTGCAAAAATTTATTAAGAATAAAACGCTGATGGGGAAAAGTGCGGTGATAGACAGGGAAGAGTTTACAACTGTATTCCCTGGTCAGGAAGAACTTTTATCTACAGAAAATATATATCTAATTATTCCAATGCTTGTCAAATCTGAAGTTATTGGACTCTTTCTCTTTGGGTTAAAGCATTCAGGTGCGCTGTTTGCCGGCAAAGATTTAGAGTTGCTTTCAGCCGCAGCAAATCAAACGGCTATTTCAATTGAGAATGCACGTCTTTATTTGATGGAAGCGGAAAAGCTGAAGATAGAAAGAGATTTAGAACTGGCTCAGAGAATTCAACAAGGACTTTTGCCAAGGTGTATTCCTGATGTAAATGGGCTGGACATTTGCGGCCAGATGATTTCAGCAATGCAGGTTGGTGGTGATTATTTTGACCTGATACCTGTATCTGATAAGAAGCTTTTTGTAATTGTGGGTGATGTCTCCGGCAAAGGACTTTCCGCTTCACTTTATATGGCTAAACTTCAAACTATGATGCAGCTTTATTGTACTGATAATAAGCCTCCAAAAGAAATTTTAATACAGATAAATAAAAAGCTATACATTGAAATGGAAAAGAATTGGTTCGTTACTCTGACACTTGCACTGTTCGATATGGAAACTCAGAAGGTTAAGTTCTGTAGGGCAGGACACGTACCGGTGTTAGTCTCTTTTAATGATGATGTAAATCTTTATAAAACTACGGGATTGGGTATGGGGCTTGAAAAAGGGACTATTTTTGAGAAAACTTTGGTTGAAAAGGAAATAGATTTATTACCTGGCCAGTTGTTTGCTTTTTTTTCAGATGGAATCACTGAAGCGATGGATGAAAATAATGAATTATTTGGAGAAGACAGGCTTTCTGAAATTTTAAAATATAAGTCAGTTGTTACTTCCAGTAACGTAATGAACGAATTATGGGATGCAGTCAAAATTTTCCGTGGAAATGCTGAACAGAATGATGATATGACTGCCGTATTAGTAAAAGTAAAATAAAATCTTTTTATGTATTTTTTGGTAATACTTCAGTATTAAAGTATCTCCTCTTAAAATATAATGCCACATTAACAAGAGAGATCAAAACCGGTACCTCAACTAAAGGTCCGATTACTGCTGCGAAAGCTTCACCTGAATTAATTCCAAATACCGCTATTGCCACTGCGATTGCAAGCTCAAAGTTATTGCTTGCTGCTGTAAAAGAAATTGTAGCAGTTTTTGAGTAGTCGGCACCTATCTTTTTACCCATAAGGAACGAGACAAAAAACATTACGGCAAAATATACCGCAAGAGGAATTGCTATTCTTAAAACATCTAATGGTATTTTTACTATATATTCTCCCTTTAGGGAGAACATTACAAAAATGGTGAACAATAAAGCTATTAGTGTTACAGGACTTATCTTAGGAATGAATTCTTTTTCATACCATTCCTTGCCTTTTAATTTTATTAAAGTAAACCTTGTTATCATACCACTGAAAAATGGTATTCCAAGATATATTAAAACACTTTCGGCAATTTGCCCGATAGTTATACTAACTGGAAAAGATTTCAGGTTCAACCAATCGGGAATCACAGTCAAAAACAAATAGGCATAAACTGAGAAGAACAATATCTGAAAAATCGAATTAAATGCAACGAGTCCGGCAGCATATTCCGTGTCACCTTCGGCCAGCTCATTCCAGACAATAACCATTGCAATGCAGCGGGCAAGACCGATCATAATGAGTCCCGCCATATATTCCGGGTAATCTCTAAGGAAAACTATGGCAAGGATGAACATTAGAATTGGTCCGATTATCCAATTTTGGAATAATGATAGTAATAATATTTTCAGATTTTTAAAAACATCAGGCAATTCTTCATATTTTACTTTTGCCAGCGGGGGAAACATCATTAAAATGAGTCCAACTGCTATAGGTATATTTGTAGTGCCGCTTTGAAATGAATTCCAGAAATCGACAATTGAATTAAAGAGATAGCCTGAAAATACACCAACAATCATTGCCAAAAAGATCCATAAGGTTAGGTAGCGGTTAAGAACTGATAGTTTTTTTGATATTGATTCCATTCTTACTCAGATTACATTTTCATTTTTTAATTCAGAGATCCAGCCATCTATTTTTTGACGTATTGAGTCTCTAATTTTCCCCGTTTCATTTAATATGTCTTCGTGACTTCCGGTAAGTGCTGATGGGTCTGGAAAACTCCAGTGTATCCTTTTTGCTATCCCCGGAAAAATGGGACATCTTTCTGCAGATGTCTCATCGCAAACTGTAATTACATAATGAAAATTTTTGCCTGCTTTAAATATTTCAAAAACCCCTTGTGTTTTATTACCGGAAATATCTATTCCTATTTCCTTCATCGATTCAACAACAACAGGATT
>Ga0315540_10000094_pt1 | contig 43897 bp, 42 predicted proteins | sample SalMarSW160110MG_FD_203677 | JGI IMG/M metagenome (GOLD analysis project Ga0315540, IMG submission 203677) | Salt marsh sediment microbial communities from the Plum Island Ecosystem LTER, Massachusetts, United States - Salt Marsh Sediment SW1601-10 ...
GCGGATGTGGCACGCTTGATGCGGTGGAAAGGGATGCGCTTCGCAACCGAATCCTACGCCACATCAATCGTTTAGGCTACATCCGCCAGCCGTTCACCGCGGCTCTCGTGAATAAGATGGGCTAGCTGGCTGTAGCCCCCTTCGAATTTGTCCCTTCCATTAAATATGATTCTATTAAAAATAAACTTAAACAATCTCACAACATCTGGTCGCACAAAAGCAGCAATACCAATTATTGCGCTGACAAATACACCCGCACCAGCATTAGCTGCCAGAAAAGTGATTAACCGCGCAAACATCTTATTATCATATCAGCTTGACGCTGATTCGTTAATGCTCCTGGGAATAGTTTTCAGCGATTCCATGAAACAACAGCCCTACCAACCCCAAATGTAGCGAAGTCTAGTCATTGCCTTCGCCGAAAAGCTGCCCCTGCACCGCCGACAGGCCGCCGGGGACGGCGAGGCCCAGATGCTTGAAGGCGTGGGGGGTGAGCATGCGGCCGCGCGGGGTGCGGTTGACGAAGCCGAGCTGAATAAGGAACGGCTCGATGATCTCCTCGATGGCATCGCGGGCTTCGGAAAGGGAAGCCGCAATGGTCTCGATCCCCACCGGCCCACCGCCGAAATTGACGGCAATGCAGGTGAGATAGCGGTGATCGAGGGCATCGAGGCCGCGATTGTCGACCTCCAGCTTGCCCAGCGCCTTGTCAGCCTCGGCCCGGTCGATGCGCGCGATGCCGTCGACCGAGGCAAAATCGCGTACCCGGCGCAACAGCCGTCCGGCAATGCGCGGGGTGCCGCGCGAGCGCCGGGCAATCTCGCGCGCCCCATCATCGCTGACCGCGATCCCCAGCACCCGGGCGCCGCGCGTCACGATGTCGAGCAGTTCTTCTTCCGAATAGAAGTCGAGGCGGATGGGAATGCCGAAACGGTCGCGCAACGGGTTGGTGAGGAGGCCGGTGCGGGTGGTGGCGCCGATGAGGGTGAATTTCGCCAGGTCAATGCGCACCGAGCGCGCCGCCGGTCCCTCGCCGATGATCAGGTCGAGCTGAAAGTCCTCCATGGCCGGGTAGAGGATTTCCTCCACCGCCGGGTTGAGCCGGTGGATCTCGTCGATGAACAGCACATCGCGCTCTTGCAGATTGGTGAGCAGCGCCGCCAGATCGCCGGCCTTGGCGATCACCGGCCCGGAGGTGGCGCGAAAGTTCACCCCCAGTTCGCGCGACACGATCTGCGCCAGCGTCGTCTTCCCCAGTCCCGGAGGGCCGGCGAACAGCACATGGTCAAGCGCCTCGCCGCGCTGCCCGGCGGCCTCGATGAACACCTTCAGGTTGGCCTTGGCGCGCCCCTGACCGACGAACTCGGCCAGCCGCTGCGGCCGAAGATGCGTGTCGAACTCATCCTCGGGTCGAAGCTCGCGGTCTATGAGGCGGTCGCTCACCGGGCCAGTTCCTTCAACGCGATACGGATGATGGCTTCAGGGCCTGAATCCTCGCCCGCCTTCACCATGGCGGCAGCGACAGCCGTGCCCGCCTGGCTGTGATTGTAGCCGAGATTGACCAGCGCCGAGACCGCATCGGCCGCCGCCGTTGGCCGCGCCGCATCGAGTTGGGCGGAAAGCGATGCCAGCGCCTGATCGCCACCGCCCATCAGCGGCGCCTTGTCGCGCAGTTCGGTGACGATGCGCTGGGCCAGCTTGGGGCCGACGCCATTGGCGCGGCCCACCATGGCCTTGTCGCCCATGGCGATGGCGGTGGTGAGTTCCGCGGCTGAAAGCGTCGACAGGATGGCCAGCGCCACCTTGGTGCCCACCCCTTGCACGTTGTCGAGCAGGCCGAACCAGTCGCGTTCGGCGCGGGTGGCAAAGCCCACCAGGCGGATGGCATTTTCGCTCACCAGCATTTCGGTGAACAGCATGGTGGGTTCGCCCTTGCCCGGCAGGCTTGCAAGCGTCTTTGCCGAGCACGAGACGAGATAGCCCACGCCGCCCACATCGATGACCACGTGGTCGTCGCCCACCTCGTCGATGAGACCTTTGAGCCGGGCGATCATCCCGCCACCCTCAGCGCCCGCGCCAGGATATGGCTGCCGCGATGCTGGGCATGGCAGATGGCAATGGCCAGCGCATCGGCGGCATCCGGCCCGGCCGGCCGGGCGGTGGGCAGCAGAATGCGCACCATGGCGGCGATCTGGCCCTTTTCGGCGTGCCCCGCGCCCACCACCGTCTTCTTCACCATGTTGGGCGCGTATTCGGCGACACTCAGGCCCAGCGTCGAGGGGACCAGCAGGGCGATGGCGCGGGCATGCCCGAGCTTCAAGGTGGCGCGGGCATCCTTGTTGACGAAAGTTTCCTCCACCGCCGCCTCATCGGGGCCATAGGCGGCAAAGACCTCCTGCAGCGCGCTATGCAATTGCACCAGCCGTTCTGCCAGCGAGGCCTTGTCGTCGGAGACGAGCGTCCCGTCGGCCACATGGCTCAGACGCGAGCCTTCGCAGGCGATGATGCCCCAGCCCATGCGCCTGAGGCCGGGGTCGATGCCGATGATGCGAATCGCTGCGCCCATGATGTGCAAAACGTATAGGCCTTGACGTGGGCACGAAAGCCCTCTTGAGGTCTGCCGATGTCCGACACCCCCACCCTCATCGCACTCGCCGGCGTTGCTGCCCTCGCCGGGCTGGTGCGCGGCTTTGCCGGCTTCGGCGCCGCCATGACCTTCGTGCCGGTCGCCGCGGCCATTGTCGGACCGCAGACCGCGGTGGTGCTGATCTTCCTGATCAATCTGTTGCCGTCGTGGGCGCTGGTGCCAGCGGTCAGAAGGCACTGCAACTGGCGCGAAGTTCTGCCCCTGGCGCAGGGGGCCGCCATCACCATTCCGCTTGGCGCCTATCTGCTGGTGAGCATCGACCCCCTGGCCCTGCGCTGGGCCATGCCGATCCTGTCGCTCATCGCCGTCGGGTTTCTGGCCAGCGGCTGGCGCTATGCCCGGGCGCCCGGCCATGCCCTTTCCGGCCTCGTCGGCACCGTCACCGGCTTTCTCGGCGGACTGACCGGCTTCTTCGGCCCGCCCATCGTCCTTTTCTGGCTCGGCGGGCCCTCGCGCGCAACGCGGGTTCGGGCCAATCTCATCGTCTTCTTCGCCTTCACCGTCGTCGTCGGCGGTATTTCCTATGCCGCCAACGGCCTGCTGGTCCACCAACGGATCATCGAGGCGACCCTCATTTTCCCGGTTTATGGCATCGCCATCTGGCTCGGCGCACACCTGTTCGGACGCGCCTCGGAGGTGGTGTTCCGGCGCATCGCCTACGCGCTGATCGTGCTGGCGGCGCTGGTCAGCCTGCCGGTGTGGTGATCATGCTGCGGTCAGGCGCGCCATGACCTCGTCGGAGACTTCCATGTTGACGAAGACGTTCTGCACATCATCGTCGTCTTCCAGGCTCGCCACCAGCTTCATAAGCGTTTCGGCCTTCTCCTCAGCGACGGGCGCCATGGTCTGCGGCTTCCAGACGATATTGACCGAATCCGCCTCGCCCAACGCGGCTTCGAGCTTGGAGGAAACCTCGCCGATGTCTTCAAAGGCGCAAGTGATGAAGTGGCTTTCCTCATCGCTCTCGACATCGCTGGCGCCGGCCTCGATGGCCGCCAGCATCACCGTTTCGGCATCGCCGGCCTCAGGTCTGTAGACGATCTCGCCCACCCGCTCGAACATGAAGGCGACGGAATTGCTCTCGCCCAGGTTGCCGCCGAACTTGGTGAAATAGGAGCGCACCGAGCCCGCCGTGCGGTTGCGGTTGTCGGTCAGGGCCTCGACGATGACCGCCACCCCGCCCGGCCCGTAGCCCTCGTAGCGGATCTGCTCGTAGTTGTCGGCATCGCCGCCCTGGGCCTTCTTGATCGCTCGATCGATATTGTCCTTGGGCATCGACTGGGCCTTGGCATTCTGCACCGCCAGCCTGAGGCGCGCATTGGCGCCCGGGTCCGGCAGGCCCTGCTTGGCCGCCACGGTGATTTCCTTCGACAGCTTGGAAAACAGCTTGGCGCGCACCGCATCCTGGCGCCCCTTGCGATGCATGATGTTCTTGAACTGTGAATGACCTGCCATGGTCTGCCTCTGACGAAATCGCCGCCGCCCTGCCCCGTCAGGCTCTCAATCGAGCCTCGCCCCACTAGCGAGACCTTGCGGCGTACTGATGATGGGTCGGCGCTCTTATAGTGCGGCACGCTGGCGGAATCCATAGGCGAGGCATGCAGCCTTGGTCAGCCTTACCGGCGTTTGCGTTTGTCGCGCGTGGTGATTTCGAGGTGATTGAGTTGCGACAGCCAACTCACGATGCCATGGTACTTTTCATCATCCAAAGCTGCTTTTCATGATAGGTGAGCCGGTCGCTCAGCAAGCCGGCAGTCGCCTCATCACCGGCGCTTTGCGCTGTGGACAGCGCGGCGCGAATGGTTCGCGTGGTGATCTCGTTGTCGTTCACCAGTTGCTGCAGCATCTCGGCGGCCGAGGGAATCAAGGCGCTTTCGCTCACCTCAGCCAGAACCTTGAACTTGTCCATGGTGCCGGGTGCGGGGTGCCCGAGCGCGCGAATGCGTTCGGCGATTTCATCGATCGAGTCCCAGAGATCGCGATACTGCTCCTCGAACATCTCATGCAGGGCGCGGAACTGCGGTCCCTCCACGTTCCAGTGGAAGTTGTGGGTCTTGAGGTAGAGGATAAACGTGTCGGCCAACACCTTTGCAAGCGCCTCCGCACATTCCTGTTTCACATGCTCGCCAGGTTCGACATTGTGTGTCATGGCTTGCTCCTCTTCAGTTGTGCTTTGGTATCGGCATTGCGGATGATGCTGCATTGATTTCAATCAACCGGCGTGTCGGGTCGGGCCATCGGGTCCCGCCCACGCCGCGGGGCCGTTCTTGATGTGAGTCAAGACGCTCTGCCATTTCACGCGCTAGACAAGACTGCCTTGCAAGATACGGAGGGACTCCATGGCCACGCGCAGAAACCGCTTGCTCCCCTGGTACATTGGCATTGTGATCGTCGTGGCGGCGGTGGTCTACACTGCAGTGCAGATGGTGACCGGCTCATGTCCGGCGCCGACGGCGGTGGAAATCTTCGCCCTCGGCATGATCCCCATCGTCTATCTGGTGCTCATGTATCTGACTTTTGTGAGTCAGGAATGATTTCGGCCTGCAGCCGAGGGGCGATCTGTCGACGTTGAGGTCACCTCACCAATCGAAGCGTCCTGACCCTAGCCCGCGTGGCGCTTGCGCATCTCGCGGGCGATGATGAGTTGCTGGATCTGCGTGGTGCCCTCATACAGGCGGAACAGCCTGACGTCGCGGTAGAATCGCTCGATGCCGTAATCGGCGATATAACCGGCGCCGCCGAAAATCTGCACCGCCCGGTCAGCAACCCGGCCGACCATTTCCGTGGAGTACATCTTGCAGGCCGAGGCCTCCAGCGTGATCACCTCGCCGGCTTCGTAGCGGCGGGCCGCGTCGCGCACCATGCATTCGGCGGCGTAGCATTCGGTCTCCGAATCGGCGAGCATTGCCTGGATGAGCTGAAAATTGCCGATCGGCTGGCCGAACTGCTTGCGCTCGCCCGAATAGGTGAGCGCCTCGTGGATCAGCCGCCGGGCGGTGCCGGCGCAAAACGCCGCCATATGCAGGCGTCCGCGGTCGAGCACCTTCATGGCGGTGGCGAACCCGCGCCCCGTCCTGCCGCCGATCACCCGGTCGGCCGGCACCTCGACATTGTCGAACACCACATCGCAGGTGAGCGAGCCGCGCTGGCCCATCTTGCGGTCGGGCTTGCCAAGGCTGATGCCGGGTGAAGCGGCATCGACGATGAAGGCGGTGATGCCGCGCGCCCCCGGTTCGCCGAGATCGGTGCGCGCCATCACCGTCAGCACCCCGGCGCGCGGCGCATTGGTGATGAAGCGCTTGGTGCCGTTCATCAGGTAGTGGCCGCCCTCGTGCAACGCCGTCGTCCTCAATGAGGCCGCGTCCGATCCGGCATCGGGCTCGGTGAGGCAGAACGAGCCGATCAGTTCGCCCGCCGCCATGCGCGGCAGGAAGGCTGCCTTCTGTTCCTCGGTGCCGTCGATGATGATGCCCTGCGAGCCGATGCCGACGGTGGTGCCGAACACCGAGCGGAAGGCGGGCGAGGTCCACCCGAAGGCCCGCGCCACCTCGGCTTCCTGGGTGACGGAAAGGCCGATGCCGCCATATTCCGGCGATATCGACAGCCCGAAGAGGCCCAGTTCGCGCATTTCCTGGACGATTTCCTCGGGCACTTGGTCGGCTTCATCGACCTCACCCTCCAGCGGCACCAGCCGTTCGCGCACGAAGCGCTCGACCGTGGCTAGCAGCTCGGCGAAGGTCTCATCGTCGACCAGCCGTTGCTGGCCGGATGGGCTATCATTCATCGGCAAAGTCCCCGCGTTGATCGTAGCGGCAGGATATCGCGGCTAGGCAGGCTGCACCACCGGCTTGAGGACCGAATAAAAGGCGGCGATGGCGATGACGTACAACAGGCCGGCGAACTCGAGAACCGCCGAAAGGCCGAACTGGGTGGCGATGATCGGCACCGCCGCTGCGCCAATGACTGAAAAGCAGCCGTTGATGCCCCAAGCCCAGACGAACATGGTCGACTTGCCCAACCGCCCCAGCGAGGTCATGGCCGTCGGCATGGGAAAGCCCATCAAAAAGGCCGGTGGGGCGATGAGCAGCAGGCAATAGAAAAGCCGCGCGCCGTAGGCATGCAGCCCGATCCAGTCGAGGACGGGATCGAGGAGAGCGCCATAGGCGGCCAACAGCCCACCCACAGCCAAGAGGATGAGCGGCAGGACATGCCTGGCACGCCCCAGGATGCGTTCCGAGGCAAGGCTGCCCAGCCCCGAGAACACCAGCATGCCGGTGATCGCTACCGAAGCCGACACGGTGGCGTTGCTGAGCGCCAGCATCAAGCGCCCGATAAGGCCCACCTCGACCATGATGTAGCCAAGCCCCAGACAGGCGAAATAGACGATGCTGCCGAGCTTGCCCGGATAGCGCGCGAAGACGAAGCGCCATCTGAGCAGCACCGGCAGGATGACCAGCCACGCCGCGGCGATGCCGGCGATGGCCAGCGTCGCCCATAGCACCAGATAACCCCAGTCGTCCTGGAACAGGTCGAGCCGCCCGAGGGTGCGCGGCAAGTCGCCCGGCCTCACGTAGGCGGCGAAATACGGCCGATCGTTGCTGAGCGCCGAGGTATCGAACACGTAGGTGCGGGCAATGGCCGGCCAGCCGCCAGTGATGAGGCTGTGCCAGGCAAGCCGGCCCATGGTGGTGGAGGGCAGCACCTCGGCCGGCGCATCCGGCGAGGTATTGTCTGCCGTTGCCGATGCATCGGGCGATGTGTTGTCGGTGGTCGCCTGCTGGTCGCCGGTATCGGCGCCATCCCCGAAGATCTGGGCCTGATAGTTCGCCAGCACGCTGGCGCTGGCGCTGTTGTCGAATTCAAAGCCCGGCGAATAGATCTCATCGAAGGACATCGCCTGGGTGTGCTTGCGCAAGGCGGCGATCTCCTCGTCGGAAAAGCCGCCGCGCTTGTAGAGTACCGTGGTGGTCGACAGATACGACGACACGGCAAAGAATGACCTGGCCTCCGGTCCCTGGTCGATCCGGCGGGCGGCCTCGGCCATGGTGGCGTAGAGCTTGAGGACGGATTTCGGCGGCTCTTCCTTGTTCCACAACGTCACCGACAGGATGCCGCCCGGCTTCAGCGCCCGCATGTAGTCCTGCATCGCCTCGGCGGAGTAGGCGTATTTCTCGACGATCGGAAAGCCGCCCGGATTGGACAGGCCGACCGAATCGGCAAGGCTCAGATCGACGATGTCGAAGCGACGGGTAGTGCGGGCAAGGTAAAGCCGGCCCTCGTAAGGGATGACCGTGAGCTTCGGACTGGCCAGGATATCGCCGGTGAAATCGCGCAGCGGCTTGCTGGCGAAGGCCTCGAGCACCGCCGGATTGGCTTCGGCGACAGTTACATCCTTCGAGCCACTGTCGAGCGCCACCCGGGTCGAGATGCCGCCTCCGAACTGCACCACGAAGGTCTCCGGCGCCTTCTTGATCAGGTAGGGATAGACCATCGGCAGGTAGTGGAAATAGGCATCATCGAGCGCCGTCGGCTTGCGCATGATGCCGCTCGGCCCCTCGCCGTCGATGTAAAGGCCGAGATAGGCATTGGCCGGCATTTCCGGCAGGTTGAAGGCGGCGTTGTCGGACAAGCCGGGCGCAAAGTGCAGGTAGGAGCTGGCATAGACCTGGAGATCACCGAACGGCGACACCGAGCGGTATATCCGCCGGGCATCGGGAAAATGCCGCGCATAGGCAACGCCCTTGTACTCCGAAACGGCCAGGTCTGTGATGCCGGCAAGCCCCGGCAGGGCAAGGTGCATCACCACTGCCAGCAGCGCCACTGCCGTGGCGCCGATGAGCCCCGGCAGCCGCCCCAAGCCGGCAAACCAGAAGATGCATGCCGCCACCGCCATCCCCACCGGCACCAGAATGAGATTTTCCGGGGCAACGAAATACATCGCCCCCAGCACCGTCAATCCGGCGAGGCCAGCACCCGCCATGTCGGCGAAGTAGACCCGCGCGAAGGTGCGCCGGTAATTGAGGAAGACCACGCCGAGAAACAGCGCCCCGGCAACGAACGGCACCAGATAGAGCGCAAAATTGGCGGCCAGGCGCCACTTCTGGGCCGGGTCGGAGACGATGAAAATGGCATTGAACGGCATCTGCTGGGCCATGAGATTGGCCCCCACCGTGAGCGGTGCGAACAGGGCGAGCGCCCATCCGGCCACCCCGCGCCAGTGCCGCTCGAACCACGGTTCGGCAAGGCAGATGATGACGCTGGTCAAGCCGAACCCCAGCATCGCGAGGCTGACCACCAGCGAGCCGAAATGCGCCCAGCTGCCTACCGAGAAGATGCGCATGACGGCGATCTGCAGGGCAATGACCGCGCCCGCCGCCAGGGCGACGGCAATGTAAAGGCTGAAGCCGGCGCGTTCGGCGTCACCGGCTTCGAGATTAGCTGGGGTCATGGCGCTCACGCGGGTGTCCATGCGGATTACTGCGGCATCATCGGGTCCGGCGGGAATAGACGGCTCAGTTGTTATGGGTCCCGTTGATCCGCGAACCCTCCAGCTTGGTGAAGGGCACAAACGACAATGTTCCACCGTTGTAGATATCGGAACGCGCCACGCTCAGCGAGCCGTCGCCGGCCTCCTTCTTGACGATGCGCAAGACGTGCTGGGCGCCGGGCGGCCCGACCGGGATCACCATGATGCCGCCGGCCCGCAACTGCCGCAACAAAGGCGGCGGCACATGATCGATGCCGCAGGTGACGATGATCTTGTCGAAGGGAGCCATCTCCTGCCAGCCGTAATAGCCATCGGCATTGCGGGTGTTAATCGCCTTGTACTCGCTATAGCCCTCGGCAATGAGGCTGTCGTAGATGCCGCGGGTGCGCTCGGCCAGCGGCTTGATGATCTCGATCGTCCATATGGCGTCGGTGAGATTGGACAGATACGCCGACTGGTAGCCCGAGCCGGTGCCGATCTCGAGCACCTTGTCGCCCCGCTTGACATCGAGCGAGTTGGTCATCCGCGCCACCGTGTTGGGCCCGGTGATCGAAACGCCGTAACCGATGTCGAGATAATGCCACACATAGGCCCGGTCGAGGTTGCGACTGGTGACGAATTTTTCCCGCGGCGTCATCAAGAAGGCGCGGCTGTCGCGCTCGTCCCACAGGTCGTGATGGGCAAGGAGCGCGCGATAGCGGTCGAACCTCTGGCCAAGGAAGTGCGGATCCTCGCCCCGGTTCTTCACCATCCAGGCGACGAATGCGGCGCGCTCCTTCATGGGCGGCGTCAGATCGAAGCTGTAGGGCACGGGAACGCGGGCGCGAGTCTGGCGCGGAAGTAATCCGGCAACCGTCGCGGCGCTGACGCCGATAAGAAGATCACGCTTGTTCACGCCACATCTCTCCACCCGATTCGCGATCCAATCAAGCCCCGTTCCGGGGCAACCGAAAATTCACAGCAGCAAGCGGCGGGTTCTTGACCGACCGATGATCTCGTACATTTCGAGGCATCAATTTTACCAGTCGTTAAGGTCTCGCGCCCCAGTCTCTCACGCCAGCGCCAAACGCGGAGACCGACCCATGTCCGAGAGTTGCACAAGCACCGACGAGATTGGAGATTTTGCCCTGGCAAGCCAGACCTACGCGGCCACGGCCTGCGCCGCCGTCCTGGCGCGCACCCGCGAAATTCTCAGCCAACCCCCCAGCGTCGCCGGGCTGGACGAGATCGCCCTCCTCGCCGGCATGATCCAAGGCATCGAGGACTGCATCGATGCCGGCACCCGTGCCGTCACCGCCGGTGACCTTTCCACCGCGACGCTCGAAAACGCCCGCGCCCTGGTGTTGATGAACGCCCTGCCGTTGGCCGCCGACCACCCGGCCGAAGCGGCGCCGGCAGATTTTGCGTCCGGCAACTATCAGAAGTCCGGCATGACCGGCTGAAGCCGGCCGCCGGCGCGGACCGGCGCGATCTTCAGCGCCAGCCCCGTTTCGTCGTCGGTCTCGACCGCCACCCCGCACACCGTCGCTTCGCCCTCGGCCGGCTCCATGCGCCCGCCGGAGATGCGGCGCTGGAAGCGGGTGAGCGGTTCGGCCTTGTCCATGCCGATGACCGAATCGAACGAGCCGCACATGCCGGCATCGGTGAGATAGGCCGTGCCGTGCGGCAGGATCTGGTGATCGGCGGTCGGCACATGGGTGTGGGTGCCGACCACCAGGCTTGCGCGCCCGTCGGCGGCATGGCCCATGGCCATCTTTTCCGAGGTGGCCTCGGCGTGCATGTCGATGATGATGGCATCGGCGCCGATGCCCAGCGGGCAGGCCTCCAGTTCACGTTCCAGCGCCGCGAAGGGATCATCGAGCGGTTCCATCATCACCCGCCCCATGATGTTCATCACCAGCACCTGGCGGCCTGAGGCGGTCTCGTAGAGATTGGCCCCGCGCCCCGGCGTGCCGGGGGGGTAGTTGACGGGCCTGAGGAGCTGGGGAACCCGCTCGATGAACACTAGAGCCTCGCGCTGCGCAAAGGCATGGTTGCCGAGGGTGATGCAGTCGGCGCCGGCATCGAGGAATTCCTTGCAGATGTCCTCGGTGATGCCGAAGCCACCGGCCGCGTTTTCGCCGTTCAACACCACGAAATCCGGCCTGAAGGCTTCTTTAAGCCCCGGCAGGCGTCCCACCAGCGCCTTGCGGCCGGTACGGCCGATCACGTCACCGAAGAACATCAACCTCATTGCGCCGCGTCCCGTTGGCGATCGACCTTGCGGGCGCCCATTTCGGTAAGGATCCAGTCCAGCGGCTGGTCATGGGCATCGCGCGGCACATGGTGCACCTCCTGCGCCGCATAGGCGACGCCGACCGCAATGACCGGCTTTTCGCCCCGCAGGCGTTCGAGGGTGCGGTCATAGAACCCGCCGCCGTAGCCGAGCCGGTAGCCACCCGAATCGAAGGCGAGCATCGGCACCAGCAGGACATCGGGCACCGTCGTCGGCGCACTCACCAGGGGCACCGGGATGTTCCAGGCCCCGGCCTCGGTCGGCTCGCCCGGCCGCCACAGGCGAAACTGCAAGGGTTCATTGCGGCCGATCACCACCGGCAGCGCCGTGACCAGCCCGCTCGCCGAAAGCCTGGCCAGCAACGGCTTGACATCGATCTCGCTCTGGTAGGGAAGAAACCCCGAAACCACGGCCCCCGCCGCCAGGTCGAGGAAATCCAGTCCCAGCATGGCCAGCGCCGCCCCTGCCCCGCCACGGTCGGCGCGATGCGCCTTGTCGCGCACCGCAGCGGCCACCTTGCGCGCCTCTTTCTTCTTTTCTGTCGCTGACACGGGCGTCGCTTGATGCTGCATGGGGTCCCGGCTCTTTCTTGTTGCAAGCGACGAGCCATCCTGGCCGTGGGAGGTGAAGATCCCGGGTCCCTACAATTGTAGGTGGGCGCCATGTGTCGAGGGCCAAGGGCCCAAGCCAGTGACAGCTCCCATTAAGGATCGTATCGGCCCTGGGAAGTTGTGCTCCTCACGAACCGGACAGCCCGTCGATTGCCTACTTAGGCGTTAGCGACGACAAAATCCACTGGCCAGATCGGCGGACGCTCTAGGGTCTGTTGAGTATCACGGTTGTGGTGCCGGTTTGACAGGATTGGCTCAGATTCCATGGCGTTGAGGAGGAAGGACATGCTGGCATATTCGACGACGAAGCCCTTGTGAAAATGGGCCAATCCTGTCAAACCGGCACCACAACCGTGATACTCAACAGACCCTAGTCTCCGGTATTTGCCTTCGAGCGCTCGCGCGCCAGGGCATCAAGGCGCCTCGCCGCCGCCTCGATTCGCTCCGCCACCTGGTCTTCCTGCTCGGCGCCCTGCTTGGCAATACCGTTGCGCACATCGCGCAACCCGGCGACCTCGTCCTGCAGGTCCTCGATCTTGCGCAGCGCCTCCGACAGGCGATCGGCCACTACCAGCCCGGCCATCAGCAACAGCCGGATGTCACCGACCTGGCCGACCCCGCCCTTGATGGACGTCACCTCACTGTCGAGCAACTGCGCCAGCTCCATCAGGTGCTCTTCTTCACCGTCGCTGCAATTCATCGTGTAGGGACGGCCATTGACCTCGACCACGACTTGTCCCATGGGTCTTACCTCTTGCCTGGAATTCGGCCATTTATTGCCGAAAAGCTATTTCCCGAGCACCTTGCGAATGCGCGACATCGCCATGTCCACCCGGCGCTCTGCCTGCCGGTTGGCTTCATCGAGCTCGCTCGCCTTGCCCCGCACCTGATCGAGCTCTTCAGCCAGCCTTGCCCGGTCCTGCCGCAACGCTTCGGCCTCGCCCTTTGAACTGGCCAAAGCCAGTTCTCGCTCGCCCGCTTGCGCCATGGCAGCCTCCAGGCGACGCAAAGCCGCCTCGAAACGATCCAGCGCCCCGATAATCCTAGACTCTTCTGCCATCGCCACCTCCCACCGGACGCGGCGAACCCCGACTCAGCCTACCCCCATCTTCGCCGCCCACCAGAGACAATAAAGCCTAATCATGCCAAAGGGAACCATTGAGAATTGAGGATATCGGATGCAATTTTGCCCACACCCGCTCAGGCGACGGTGTGGCGATAGTCCTCTCCACAGATAAAACCCGAGCCCATTGACAGGCCAAAGCCGGATGCTAAGTGTGGCCGCGGCTTGGATGGGCGGAACAGACATGAACACCAAAACTGCAGCCAAGGGCCTCGAGGCCTCAGGCAAGATTGACCGGGCGCGCCACAAGGAAATGGCGAACGCCCTGCGTGCGCTGTCGGTGGATGCCGTCGAGAAGGCCAAGTCCGGCCACCCCGGATTGCCCATGGGCGCCGCCGATGTCGCCACCGTCCTGTTCACCCGCTTCCTGCGCTTCGATTCGCAGGCTCCGAAGTGGGCGGATCGCGACCGGTTCGTGCTGTCGGCCGGGCACGGCTCGATGCTGCTCTATTCGCTGCTCTATCTCCTCGGCTACGAGGACATGACGATCGAGGAAATCGAGAATTTCCGCCAGCTCGGCGCACGCACCGCCGGGCATCCCGAATACGGCCACGCCTCGGGGATAGAAACCACCACCGGCCCGCTCGGTCAGGGTCTCGCCAACGCGGTCGGCATGGCCATCGCCGAGCGCCACCTCAATGCCCGCTTCGGCGACGACCTGGTCAATCATCGCACCTATACCCTGGTTGGCGACGGTTGCCTGATGGAAGGCATCTCCCAGGAAGCCATCGCCCTGGCCGGCCATTTGCGCCTCAATCGCCTGGTGGTGCTGTTCGACGACAACGGCATTACCATCGACGGCCCGGTCTCGATGTCCGACCAGACCGATCAGCTTGCCCGCTTTGCCGCCAGCGGCTGGGCGGTGACCCGCGTCGACGGCCACGATCCCGATGCCATCTGCGCCGCCCTCGAGGCCGCCCAGGTGAGCGACCGCCCGAGCCTCATCGCCTGCCGCACCATCATCGGTTACGGCGCCCCCAAGAAGCAGGGGACATCCAGCGCCCACGGCGCCGCCCTCGGCCCCGAGGAAGTTGCCGCCGCCCGCGCTGCGCTGGGCTGGCCCTACCCGCCATTCGAGGTGCCGACATCCATTCGCGACGCCTGGCGCCTCGCCGGCCTGAAAGGATGCAAGGAGCGTAAAGGTTGGGAGCAGCGGCTGAGCGATCTCGGCAACGGCACCAAGGCCGACTTCGAGCGCGCCATGGCCGGCGATCTACCGCTCGCCTTCGATGAGGCCATGCAGGCCTATCGCAAGTCCCTGGCCGACAATCCCCCCGCCCTGGCGACCCGCAACGCCTCGCAAAACGCCCTCGACGTCATCAATCCGGTGCTCGCCGACACCATCGGCGGCTCGGCCGACCTGACCGGTTCCAACAACACCCGCTCCAAGGAAATCGAACCGCTCACGCCTGAGAACTACGGCGGGCGCTACATCTATTACGGGGTGCGCGAGCACGCCATGGCCGCCGTCATGAACGGACTGGCGCTGCATGGCGGCGTCATTCCCTACGGCGGCACCTTCCTGGTCTTCACCGATTACTGCCGCCCTGCCATTCGCCTGTCGGCGCTGATGGGCCAGCGCGTCATCTACGTGATGACCCATGACAGCATCGGTCTGGGCGAAGACGGGCCCACCCATCAGCCGGTGGAGCATCTGGCGTCGCTGCGCGCCATGCCGAACCTGCAGGTGATGCGGCCGTGCGATGCCATGGAGACCGCCGAATGCTGGCAGGCCGCCATCACGTCGCGCTCGAAGCCCACCGTGCTGGCGCTCAGCCGCCAGAAGCTGGCCCCTGTGCGCAACCGCTACAACAAGATCAATTACGCCGAGCGCGGCGCCTACGAACTGGATTCAGGCGCCCACAAGGGCGGCAACCAGGTGGTGCTGTTCGCCACCGGTTCGGAAGTGGAGATCGCCACCGCCGCCCACCGGCACCTGAGCGAAAGCGGCATTTCGGCCCGCCTCGTCTCGGTCCCGTGCATGGAACTGTTCGCTGCCCAGAGCGACGACTACCGCATGCTGATCCTCGGCGACGAACCGGTACGCGTGGCCGTCGAAGCCGGCGTGCGCATGGGCTGGGACCCCTTCATCGGCACCGACGGCATCTTCATCGGCATGACGGGCTTCGGCGCCAGCGCCCCTGCCGGTGCTCTGTATGAGCATTTCGGCATCACCGTCGCCGCCGTTGTCGATGCGGTCACCGCCCGTCTGGCGGTGGGCACCCAAGAGGGCTGATCGTCTTGACGATGATCGCAACACTGGACTCAATCGACGTCGCGGGCAAACGCGTCGTCCTGCGCCTCGATCTGAATGTGCCGATCGAAGCCGGCAAGGTGCGCGATGCAACCCGTATCGAGCGAGCGGCCCCGACCATCCGCGAGCTCCTTGCCAAAGGCGCATCCATCGTGATCCTCTCCCACTTCGACCGGCCCAAGGGCAAGGTGGTGGCGTCCATGTCGCTGGCCCCCGTCGCCGCGGCGCTGGCCAGGGTGCTGGGCACGCCGGTCAAATTCGTTGCCACCGACTGGCACGACCACAAGGCGGCCGAGGCAGCCGCCAGCCTCAAGCCCGGCGACGTGGCGCTGATGGAAAACACCCGCTTCCATCCCGGCGAAGAGGCCAACGATCACGATTTTTCAGCTCTCCTGGCCGGGCTCGGCGATATTTATGTCGACGATGCCTTTTCCTGCGCCCATCGCGCCCATGCCTCGACCGAAGGCATCGCCCATCTCCTGCCGGCGGTGGCCGGGCGCGCCATGCAGGCCGAATTCGAGTCCCTCGAAAAGGCCTTGGAAAGCCCCCGGCGACCCCTCGCCGCGGTCATCGGCGGCGCCAAGATCTCCACCAAGCTCGACCTTATCGGCAATATTCTGGGTGTGGCCGATATCGTCATCATCGGCGGCGCCATGGCCAATACCTTTCTCGCCGCCACCGGCCGCGAAGTGGGCAAGTCATTGAAGGAGCAGGACCTTTATGCCAGCGCCCGGCAGATCATGCAGGACGCCGCCGACCGTGGCCGCACCCTGGTGTTGCCGGTCGATGTGGTGGTGGCGAAGGAATTCAAGGCCGGCGCCACCCATCGCAGCGCCGGCATCGCCGAAGTGGGGCCGGACGAAATGATCCTCGACATCGGCCTCAAATCCATCGCCAGCATCGAGCGCGCCTTTGCCCATGCCCGCACCCTGGTGTGGAACGGACCCTTCGGGGCCTTCGAGTTCAGCCCCTTCGATGCCGGCACGGTGGAAACGGCACGTGCGGCGGCACGCATGACCAAGCAAGGCCGGCTGGTCTCGGTGGCCGGCGGCGGCGACACGGTGGCGGCCTTGAACCATGCCGGCGTCACCGCCGACTTCACCTATGTCTCAACCGCCGGCGGCGCGTTTCTGGAATGGCTGGAGGGCAAGACCCTGCCCGGCGTGGCCGTCCTCAAAACGTAGGCGTATAATAACCTGATAGCCGCGAGCGGGCGTAGCGGCTGGAATGAACGAGGCGAACGCAAATGACGGAAAGACTTGAAGACATCGCCCAGGCGATGGTGGCCAAGGGCAAGGGCCTGCTCGCTGCCGACGAGAGCTCGGGAACCATCAAGAAGCGCTTCGACAGCATCAATGCCGAATCGACCGCGACCAGCCGCCGCGATTACCGGCAACTGCTGTTTTCGGCGCGCGGCGCCATGAAGAAGCACATCTCCGGCGTGATTCTCTACGATGAAACCACCCGTCAGGAAGCTTTTGACGGCCGGCCGCTGATCGACCTCATCAAGGCATCGGGTGCCGTGCCCGGCATCAAGGTCGACGCCGGCACCAAGGCCATGCCGTTTCATCCCGGCGAAAAGATCACCGAAGGCCTCGACGGCCTGCGCGAGCGGCTCATCGAATATCACAACCTCGGCGCCCGCTTCGCCAAGTGGCGCGCCGTCATCGACATCGCCGACGGGCTGCCCACCTGGGCTTGCATCAAGGCCAATGCCCACGCGCTTGCCCGCTACGCCGCCCTGTGCCAGGAGCAGATGATCGTCCCCATTGTCGAGCCTGAAGTGCTAATGGACGGGCCGGTCGCTACCCACAGCATCAAGGGCTGCTATGAGGTCACCGAATGGGTGCTGAAGACCGTCTTCGCCGAACTCTTCGAGGCGGGCATCAACCTCGAAGGCATGATCCTCAAGCCCAACATGGTGATCGCCGGCAAGAATGCCGCCAAACAGGCCAAGCCCGCCGAAGTGGCCGAGATGACGGTAAAATGCCTGAAGGCCTGCGTGCCCCCCGCGGTGCCGGGCATCGCCTTTTTGTCAGGTGGCCAGTCCGACGTCCAGGCGACCGAAAACCTGTCGCTGATCAACCAGATGGGTCCTCTGCCGTGGAAGCTCACTTTCTCCTATGGCCGGGCATTGCAGGCGGCCGTGCTGAAGGCTTGGGGCGGCAAGGCGGCGAATGTGGAAGCCGCGCAATCGGCCTTCGCCCACCGCGCCCGGATGAACAGCCTTGCCGCTACCGGCAAGTGGACAAAAGCGCTGGAAAAGGCCGGCTGATTGCCACATGGCGGCACAGCGGATGATATCGGCATGACGATGCCCAAGTGCCGCCTTTTTCTCGTTGTTCCCTCCGCCATGGAGGCCGGTGCCGCCCGGGCTTGCCTCGGCGCGGCGCTGGCGGCAGGTGATGTAGCGGCCCTCAAGGTGACAGGCACGGTGTCTCAGCAGGAGCGTTTGCTCGATACCCTTCAGGCCGTGGCCCAGGACGCCGGTGTGGCGGTCCTGTGCGAGGACGACGTCGACCTGGCGGCCGAACGGCGAACCGATGGCGTGGAGATCGAGGGCGACATAGAGCGTATCGCGGCGATCCGCCGCCGTCTCGGTACCGACGCCATCGTCGGGGTGCGTTGCGGCGCCTCGCGCCATGCCGCCATGGAAATGGCCGAGGCCGGGGCCGATTATGTGGCCTTCGAGACCGGATCCGGCGGCGGCCTCATTGCCTGGTGGGCGGAGTTGTTCACCCTTCCCTGCGTGGCCATCCCGGCGCCCGAAGCCATGGCTGAGGCGATTGCCAACGGCGCCGATTTCGTGGTCGTGCCGGCTCAAATGTGGGCATCGCCCGAAGCCGCGGGGCGCGAGGTTGCAGCGTTGATGAACGAGATTGCGGAGAGCGGGGAATGAGGCGGGCCGGACTGACTACGCTGGCTGTTGTCGCGTTGGCTCTTACCACGCTGCCGGTGGCGGCCGCCACCTTCGATGAGGCCGCCGCCCTTTATCAGGACAAGGACTACAAGGCCGCCTACGCCATTGCATCCGGACTTGCCAACGACGGCGATGCCCGCGCCGAGGCCATGCTCGGTGCCATGTTCCAGTACGGCAAGGGCGTCGATGCGGACCTCGGCCAATCGATCGACTGGTATACCGCCGCGGCCAAGCAGGGCCACGTGCCCGCCATGTTCGCCCTGTCGACCATCTATCTCGACGGATCGAAAGGCCACTTCGACCGCGCCAAGGCCATCGAGTGGTCGCAAAAGGCCGCGGACGCCAATTATGTCCCGGCCATGCACAATCTCGGCCTCATCTATGCCGGTGGCGCCGGCGGCGAGCCGGATTGGCCGATGGCCGCCCATTGGTTCACCAAGGCCGCCAAAAAGGGCTTTGCCGATGCCCAGTACAACCTCGGTATCCTCTATGCCGAGGGCAAGGGCATCGAAAAGAACCAGGTGAAGGCCGCCGAGTGGTATCTGCGCGCTGCGCTGCAGGGGCTTTCCGATGCAGCCCTCGATTACGGCGTCATGGTGTTTCGCGGCGAAGGGGTGCAGAAGAACGAAGAGATCGGCGCCAAATGGTTGCTGGTGGCGGCTCGGCGCGGCAATCCGGTGGCCCAGAACCGTGTGGCGCGCCTGCTGGCCGCCGGGCGCGGCCTTCCGGCCAACCCCGTCGAGGCCATGAAGTGGAACCTGCTGGCCAGCCGCGCCGGCCGCAAGGATCCCGAACTCGATGCCATGCTGGCAAAGCTCGATCCGGCCCAGCGCGCCGAGGCCGAGACCCGCGCCGCCGCCTTCACGCCCGAAGAGAGCAAGGCGAATTGATCTGCAAGGCGTGACCAGCGGCGCGGCGACCGCAGATTTTGAGTGCGCCGCCGCGCAAGACTTGCTACTAACGCCGCGACACGGGAGGCCGAGAGCGTCGATCAGCCGCGCCGGCCCCTCGCCGACAGTAAAAATCTGACCAGGGTTCAGCAATGAAGATCAACGGCAACGAGATCAAGCCGGGCAACGTCATATTGCACAACGGCCAACTCCTTTTGGCGGTCAAGTGCGAGCACGTGAAGCCGGGCAAGGGCGGCGCCTTTGCCCAGGTGGAACTGCGCGACCTCGTCACCGGCACCAAGTACAATGAGCGGTTCCGCTCATCGGAGTCGGTCGAGCGCGTCAGGCTCGAGCAGAAGGACTATCAGTTCCTCTACGAGCAGAACGACATGCTGGTGTTCATGGACACCGAAAGCTACGAGCAGATCGAACTGGCGCGCGAATTCGTGGGCGAGCGCGCCGCCTTCCTCCAGGACGGCATGGAAGTGACCGTGGAGAGTTACGAGGGCAAACCCCTGGGCATTTCGCTTCCCGATCAGGTGACGCTCGAAATCGTCGAGGCCGACCCAGTGGTCAGGGGCCAGACGGCATCATCGTCCTACAAACCCGCCAAGCTCGAAAACGGCCTCAGGATCATGGTGCCGCCGTTCATCGGCGCCGGCGAGCGGGTGTTGGTCGACACCAACGAGGTCACCTATATCCGGCGGGCCGAATAGTTCAGATGTCCGCCTCCCCGGTCATTACCGTGATGGTCAACGCGGCCCGCAAGGCCAGCCGCGCCATCCGCCGCGACTTCGGCGAGGTGGAAAACCTGCAGGTTTCCCTGAAAGGTCCCGCCAACTTCGTCACCCGCACCGACCAGCGGGTCGAGGAAATGCTGGCCGAGGAACTGAAGAAGGCACGGCCGACCTACGGTTTCCTCATGGAGGAATCGGGCAAAAGGGCCGGCAGCGACGCCGAGCACCGGTGGATCGTCGATCCCATCGATGGCACCACCAACTTCATCCACGGCATCGCCCATTTCGCCATCTCGATTGCGCTGGAGCGGGCCGGCGAGATCATCGCCGCGGTGGTCTACAACCCCATCATCGACGAAACATTCACCGCCGAGCGCGGCCGCGGCACCTATCTCAACGACCGCCGCCGTCTCAGGGTGGCCGCCCGCCGCTCGCTCGGCGATGCCATCATCGCCTGCGGCATTCCCCATCTCGGCCGTGGCGATCATGAGCGTTTTCGCAATGAATTGAGCGAGGTCCAAGCGGCCGCCGCCGGCCTCAGGCGCTTCGGCGCCGCCAGCCTCGATCTGTGCTGGGTGGCCGCCGGCCGCGTCGACGGCTATTGGGAACGCGGCCTGCAACCGTGGGACATCGCCGCCGGCCTGCTCATCGTGCGCGAGGCGGGCGGCATCGTCGGCGACATCGACGGTGAGCCCGACGTCCTCAAGACCGGCAATGTGATGGCCGGCAACGACGATATCTGCAAACAGCTGGGCGAGCGCCTGGCGGCGGCGGCAGCTTCATAGCGCCGCGTCGGTTTGCAACACTGGTGACAGGCACACCTGATCGGGTAATCTCCGGGGGAACGGAAACCGCCTGGCGGAAAGCGAATCCATGGCAGATACGACGGACATCAACATTCTGGCCCAGCCGCGCGTCTATCTGGTGCGGATGCTGGTGTTTATCCTGCTGGTCTCCATCCTGGCGGCGGTGCTCTACCCGCAGTTCCGCCACGCCTTCATGAACAATCCCGGCCTCAACGGGCTCATCATCTTCATGCTGCTGCTGGGCATCGCCTATGCCTTCCGCATGGTTTGGCGCCTCTTTCCGGAGGTCAACTGGGTCAACAGCTTCCGTATCGCCGATCCGGGACTGGAAATCGCCCATATGCCGCGCCTGCTGGGGCCCATGGCGACGTTGTTGCGTGACCGCCAGGGCGCCACCATCCTGTCGCCCCTGTCGATGCGCTCGTTGCTCGATTCGCTCGCCTCGCGCCTCGATGAAGCTCGCGACATCTCGCGCTACCTGATCGGCCTGCTCATCTTCTTAGGACTCCTCGGCACCTTCTGGGGTCTGTTGCAGACGGTCTCCTCGGTGGGCGACGCCATCAAGGCCCTGGACGTGACCGCGGGTGAATCCGGCACCGTCTTCGCGCAGCTCAAAGCCGGCCTGCAAGCCCCGCTGGCCGGCATGGGCACGTCGTTTTCCTCGTCATTGTTCGGTCTTGCCGGCTCGCTGGTGCTGGGCTTTCTCGACCTGCAGGCGAGCCAGGCCCAGAACCGCTTCTACAACGAGCTCGAGGACTGGCTGTCGTCGATCACCGATATCGCCGCCGGCGACTCCGGCCAGCTTTCGGTGCCGCAATATCTACGCATGGACATGTCCAACGTGCAGCGCGGTATCGAGCGCATGAACCGGACGCTTGAAGATGCCCTTGCCGAGCCGGCCGGCATCGCCGCCAACGAGGACAATTCCGTCGCCCTCGACAAGCTGGCAGGCGCGGTGGAAGACCTGGTGCACCAGATGCGTGAGGAGCACCGCATGGTGCGCCATCTGGCCCAGTCGCAGGCCGATCAGAACGCCGAGTTACGCCGCGCCCTCACCGGCCAGCCGGTCCGCGCGCCGGCCGCTCCGACCGCCGCCTCCGGCCGCCTGCGCGCCAGCGTGCGCCCGCCGCGGCGTCCGGAGGACTGATGGCGCTCTCTCGCCGGCGCTCGCGCTCGCAGGAACAGGCCTATTACTGGCCCGGCTTCGTCGATGCCATGGCGCAGTTGCTGCTGGTCATCACGTTCTTGTTGTCGGTGTTCATGATGGCCCAGTTCCTGCTTGCCAGGCAGTTGACCGGTCAGGATACCGTGCTGTCGCGGCTGCGTACCCAGATCGCCGAGCTGACCAACCAGCTGTCGCTGGAAAAGGCCTCCAAGTCGGAGCTCGAGATCACCCTTTCGGCCATCACCGAAGACCTGAAGGCGGCGCGCGAGCAGACCTCGCGGCTGCAGGGCCTGTTCGACAGCCAGAAGGACCAGTCCGGTTCGGCCAGCGTCCGCCTGCAGGAACTGCAGGGCGAGATCGCCCACCAGAAATCGCTTTCCGCCGACGCCCTCGCCCAGGTCGAACTGCTCAACCAGCAGATCGCCGCCCTGAGGCGCCAGATCGGCGCCCTCAACGATGCCCTGCAGGCGGCCGAGGCGCGCGACCAGAACTCCAAGACGGTGATCGCCGATCTCGGCCGCCGCCTCAACGCAGCCCTTGCCCAAAGGGTGCAGGAGCTGACGCGCTACCGCTCGGAATTCTTCGGCCGCCTGCGCCGCATTCTCGCCAATCGCACCGACATCCGGGTGGTCGGCGACCGCTTCGTGTTCCAGTCCGAGGTGCTGTTTCCCAAGGGCTCCGCCGACATCAGCCAGGCCGGCCAGCAGGAACTCGACAAGCTCGGCGCGGCTGTCAAGCAGCTGGAAGGCGAGATTCCCCCCGACCTGGAATGGGTGCTCCGGGTGGACGGCCATACCGACAACGACCCCATCAACACCCCGCAGTTTCCCTCCAACTGGGAACTGTCGGCGGCCCGCGCCATCGCGGTGGTGCGCTATTTGATCTCGCTCGGCGTCTCGCCCAAGCACCTGATGGCCGCCGGTTTCGGTGAATTCCAGCCCATCGATACCGGCAACACGCCGGAGGCCAAGGCCCGCAACCGCCGCATCGAGCTAAAGCTCACCCAGCGCTGAGGATGGCCGGCGCAAAGGGGGATGCAGGCCCCCTCCCCCCGCTCCATCGTCATGCCGGTACTTGATACCGGCATCCATTGCGCTGACCTCACGGCTGGCTGAGATCCTGGCGGAATGGACACCGGGGTCAAGCCCCGGGGTGACGGGTTTGAGCGCGGAATAGGCTCGAAACGTGGGAGATTGGTAGCTCCCCGCTCCATCGTCATGCCGGTACTTGATACCGGCATCCATTCCGCTGACATCACGGCTTGGCGAGATCCTGGCGGAATGGACCCCGGGGTCAAGCCCCGGGGTGACGAGTTGGTGGGTTGGTGGGTTGGAACAGCCCGAGGCATGTAGCCGTCGGGGTTATTCGGCGGCAGCCGCGAACTGCATCTTGGCGAGCCTGGCATAGAGGCCGCCGGTCTTCATCAGCTGGCCGTGCGAGCCCTGTGCGACAATGCGGCCGGCCTCCATCACCAGGATGCGGTCGGCATTGCGCACCGTGGCGAGCCGGTGGGCGATGATCAAGGTGGTGCGGCCCTTCTTCAGCCGCTCAAGGGCGGCCTGCACATAGCCTTCGCTCTCGGCATCGAGCGCGCTGGTCGCTTCGTCCAGCAACAGCACGGGCGCATCGCGCAAGATGGCGCGGGCCATGGCGAGGCGCTGTTTCTGGCCGCCCGACAAGGTGACGCCGCGCTCGCCCACCGCCGTCTCGTAGCTTTCCGGAAAGCGATGCACGAATTCATCCACCCGCGCCGCGCGGGCCGCCGCCTCCACCTCTTGATCAGACGCATCGGGACGCCCGAAACGGATGTTCTCGCGGATCGTGGTGGAAAAGATCGCCGGCTCCTGCGGCACCAGCGCCAGCCGCGACCTGAGCGCGGCAAGATCGGCCCGCCGCACATCGACATCGTCGAGCCGCACGGCACCCTGATTGGGATCGTAGAACCGCAGGACCAGGTTGAAGATGGTGGACTTGCCCGCCCCCGAGGGGCCGACGATGGCCACCGTCTCACCCGGCTTCACGACAAAGCTCACCTGATCGAGCGCCGAAATCCCCGGTCGGCTCGGATAGGTAAAACTCACCTTGTCGAAGGCGATGTCACCGCGCACCGGTTGCGGCAGTTCATCGGGTTCGGCCGGCGAGAAGATGGCGCGTGGCGTGGCGAGGATTTCCGACAGCCGTTCGGCCGCCCCGGCGGCAAGCTGCATCTCGCCCCAGATCTCCGACAGCGAGCCCATCGCCCCCGCCGCCAGCGCCGCATAGAGCACGAATTGCCCCAGCGCCCCGCCGCTGAGGCGTCCGCCGAGCACGTCTTGGGCGCCATACCACAACACCGCCACTATGGCCCCGAAGGCGAGGAAGATGATCGCCGCGGTGAGCAGGGCGCGCGCTGTGGTGCGCTGGCGCGCGGCGTCGAAGGCCAGCGATGTCGAATTGGAGAATTTCTCATCCAGCCGCTTTTCCTGGGCATTGGCCTGCACGGCGGGCATCGCCTGCAGCGTCTCCTGCGCCATGGCCGCCGATGAGGCGAGCGTATCCTGGGCAAAACGCGACAACCGCCTCACCTTGCGCCCGAACAGCACCAGCGGCAGCACAATCAGCGGAATGGCGATCAGCACCAAGCCCGACAGCTTCGGGCTGGTCCACACCATCATGCCGGTCGCGCCGACCAGCATCACCGCGTTGCGCAGCGCCACTGAAACCGAAGAGCCGAAAACCGTCTTGATCTGGGTGGTGTCGGCGGTCAGCCTCGACATCACCTCGCCGGTGTCGTTGGCGTCCCAGAACACCGAACTGAGCGTCAGGAGATGGCTGAACACCTTGTCGCGCACATCCGCTGCCACCCGCTCGCCGATCCAGGTGACGAAATAATAGCGCCCCGCACTGGCCATCGCGAGAATCGCCACAACCAGAAGCATCATCATGAAATACTGGTCGACGAACTGGGCATTGGCGGCGGAAAAGCCGTGATCGATCACCCGTCTCACCGCCAGCGGCACCGCCAGCGTGGCGCCCGCCGCCACCACCAGCGCCACGATCGCCGCCACCACCCGGGCGCGATGGCGCAGGACCAGCGGCATCAGGCTCGCCAGCGGCTTGAGGCTGCGCGACTTCTCGCGGCCGCCGCCCAGTTTTGCGATGGGCTCAGCCGCCGGGATATCCGATGTAGTGTCCTGCATTCGCCTATTGGCCTTTCTCGTGCAACGACGTCCCGCCGGAGGCAGCGCTTGCACCGCCCGCACGGCTCCTGTATAGAACCGGCCGAACCTTCCTACATGAAGATTGCGCTGCACCCAAGGCCGCCTAGCGCGACAAGAAAGACGATACGATGAAGAGCGACATCCATCCCGATTATCACACCATCAACGTGGTGATGACCGACGGCACCACCTACCAGACGCGCTCCACCTGGGGCAAGGAAGGTGACACGCTGCAGCTCGACATCGATCCCAAGTCGCATCCCGCCTGGACCGGCGGCGGCCAGCAGTTGGTCGACCGCGCCGGCCGCGTCAGCCGCTTCAACCAGAAGTTCGGCTTCCTCAAGAAGTAATACCAAAGGACCTGCATGGTGACGTTCAACGGCCGGGACGCGATGCCCGGCCGCTGCATTCTTGCGTGCTGTCAGAGAGAAACCTGTCGGCCGGCGTCAGCCGCGCTTTACGGCGGAAAAAGCCTGGGCGAGCTGATCGACCTGATTAGCCACCGGGTTGCCGGCATCGCCCTCGCCGTTCAATGACTCATGGATCATCTGATCGAGCTTGAGGACGCGCTGGTGCAGCTTCAGGCTGCGCTCGATCAGATCCTGCAAGCCTTCCGGCAACTGGGCATCGCCGCTGATCCGGTGGCCGGCGCCGATGTCGTTGAGATTGATGCGGTGCTTTTCGGCAATGGCGGCCTCGCGGGTCAGTTCCCCCGCACTCACCGCGCGCTGCAACAACAGCCACGAGGCAAGCTGCATGAGGCGGGTGGTGAGGCGCATGCTTTCGGTGGCGTAGGCGATGGCGCCGTGACGGTCGAGGCCACGGGCATCCTGACGCCCCGGTCCATCGAGGTAGTTGGCGGTCTCCTCGACCAGCGACATGCCCTCCTGGAAGACCCGCTGGAACTGGTCGGATGAGGCGAAATGCGCCATGAAGTCGATCAGCCGGTCGTCTTCGGATTGCTGCCGCTGCGAATTCCTGTCCGTCATGGATCAAAGACCCCTCTTGCCTGCTGCGCATCCGGATCGGCCGGAGGCGGGATGATGATGGTTCACGCCCGGTCGGTCAATATGGAGCATGTCGATCGACCGGTCGAACCCTTCCGAGCAAGTTTGATGCCAAAAAAAGAGCCGCGGAAAGCCGCGGCTCTAAAGTCTAACAGGGAGGCGTCAAACAGAGTGGACAGGAGCCACTCGAAGAATCCAGATGACTGGATTACGTTAATGAACATACACGAAGAGTCGTTACTGAATGGTTAACGCCGTCGATCTGGAGTCGATTTCTTCACCATATTGGCAATGAAGCGCTGAATTCGGCTGATTTTCGACAATCAGAACTTGAACACCGAATCGGCGGCGGTCCGGCTGGATTGCTTGGCGGCCATATCGGCCTCGATGCGGACGATTTCCGCCTTCAGCGTGGCAACGCGTTCGAGCAATTCCTCCACTGAAAGCTTTGACAGATCGGCACCGACCACGATCTCCCTTTGTGGCACCTTGTCTTCGTCGTCCATGATCATCTTGCCGTCCTCGTCGTCTCACCCCGTCAAAAGCCCGGTTGCCAGTGTGCAACAGCCCGTGTAGGCCATGCAACCGGATCAATTGAGCTTTCCCGAGGACACTCCGCCCATGCCCGATGCCCCGACCATGACCGCCATCGCCATCACCGAATTCGGCCCGCCTGAGGTGTTGAAGCCGGTCACCTTGGCCCGGCCCTTGCCAGGCGAAGGCGAAATCCTCGTCAAGGTGGAAGCCGCCGGCGTCAACCGCCCCGACGTCCTGCAGAGGAAGGGTGGCTATGCCCCGCCGCCCGGCGCCCCCGATACACCGGGCCTGGAAATCGCCGGCACCGTCGCCGCCCTCGGCAAGGCTACCCGACGCTACAAGCTGGGCGACAAGGTCTGCGCGCTGGTGCCGGGTGGCGGTTATGCCGAATACTGCACCGTCGCCGAAGCCAATGCCTTGCCGGTGCCGGCTGGCCTCTCCATCGAGGAGGCCGCCTGCATCCCCGAAACCTTCTTCACCGTATGGACAAACGTGTTCGAGCGCGGCGCCCTGAAGGCCGGTGAGGTCTTGCTGGTGCATGGCGGCTCTTCCGGCATCGGCACCACCGCCATCATGATGGCCACGGCGCTTGGCGCCCGGGTGTTCGCCACCGCCGGTTCCGATGACAAATGCCGCGCCTGCGAAGCGCTTGGCGCCGAGGCCTGCATCAATTATCGCAACACCGACTTCGTCAAGGCCATCCAGGAGGCAACCGACGGTCACGGCGCCGATGTTATCCTCGACATGGTGGGCGGCGATTATATCGCCCGCAACATCAAGGTCGCGGCAAAGGACGGGCGCATCGTCAGCATCGCCTTCCTCAACGGATCGAAGGCGGAGGTGGATTTCCTCCCCGTCATGCTGAAGCGGCTGACGCTGACCGGCTCCACCTTGCGCATCCGCCCGGTGGCCGAAAAGGCCAAGATCGCAGCAGCGCTGGAAAAGCACATCTGGCCGCACCTCGCTTCGGGCGCCAACCGACCGCAGATCCATGCGCGTTTTCCCCTCGCCGAGGCGGCAAAGGCGCATGCGCTGATGGAATCGAGCACCCACATCGGCAAGATCGTGCTGACAACCGGCGCATGAGCCACGCGAAATGTTTGCATCCGTGACGTCTGGCGCTTATATAACGGCCAGATTCCAGTCATCTCTGCCATGACAACCACAGGGCCCTTGGGTTCTGAAGGAGTAAGCCCTATGTCCGATGCCCCGTTGATGCCCAAGGCCACCGCTGTGTGGCTGATCGACAATACCGGCCTGACCTTCCGCCAGATCGCGGACTTCTGCCACCTGCACGAACTCGAGGTGAAGGGCATAGCCGACGGCGATGTCGCCCAGGGCATCAAGGGTCTCGACCCCATCGCCAGCGGCCAGCTTTCGCGTGAGGAACTGGAGCGCGGCGAGGCCGACGAGGAGCATCGCCTCAAGCTGTCGCAATCGACCACCGGCATTCCCGTCACCAAGGGGCGCAAGGGTCCGCGCTACACCCCGGTGTCGCGTCGCCAGGACCGCCCCGATGCCATCTACTGGCTGCTGCGCAATCATCCTGAACTCAAGGATTCGCAGATCATGAAGCTGGTCGGCACCACCAAGACCACCATTCAGGCCATCCGCGACGGCACCCACTGGAATTCCAAGAACATCAAGCCGGTCGATCCAGTGACGCTCGGCCTGTGCGCCCAGCTCGAACTCGACTTCGCGGTGGAAAAGGCCGCCCGCCGCAGCGGCAAGCCGACCGAGGAGGCCCGCTCCACCCAGACGTTGCTGCCGGCCAGCGAGACCACCGCGCCTGAGCCCGCCGAGGCCGAGCCCGAAGCTCTGCCGGAACGCGAAGAAGACAAGAAATACGACGTCGACAGCGTCTTCGCCAAGCTCAAGGACCTGAAGACCGAGCCGGCCGAGAGCGAGGAATAGGCAGAAGGCGCGAGATAACGTCGCCGTCGCCCATCCTGCCGTCCGGCTGCCGTGCCCCCTGCCCTCGTTGCCCCGCCGGGCGGATCATGCCGGGTGTTGGACGGTGTAGTTGAGCGGTAGCCGCCCGCCATCCACGTAGACGGTCTGGCCGGTCATGTAGCTGGCATCGGCCCCGGCCAGGAACGCCGCGATGGAGGCGACCTCCGAAGGCTCGCCGATGCGGCCCATTGGAGTGCGCGACATGATGCGCGCCAGCGCCTCTTCATCGTTGGCTACCGTCTTCAGGATATCCGTCATGATCGAGCCCGGGCCGATGGCGTTGACGCGGATGCCGTGCGGCGCCAGCGACAGCGCCATCACCTTTGTCAACTGGTCGATGCCGCCCTTGGAGACCACGTAGGGCACCTGGTTGGGGATAGCCAAGACGGCGTTGACCGACGACATGTTGATGATCGTGCCCGGCGACCGCCCGGCCTTGATCTGGGCGACCATTTGCCGCGCGCAGGCCTGGCCCACCAGAAACGCCCCCTTCAGGTTGACCCGAATGACGGCGTCGAAATCCTTCTCCGGGATATCGAGGAAATCGCCGCCGATGATGATGCCGGCATTGTTGACCAGGACATCGATCGCGCCGAAATGATCGAGCGCGGCAGTGACCAGGTTGCGCACGTCCAGCCGGTTGCCGACATCGCAAGCAACGAACACCGTCCGCGCGCCGGTCGCCGCCAGCGCCGCCGCCGCGGCCTCGCCCGCCTCCTCGTCCACATCCGCCAGCACCACCGCGGCGCCGTCGCCCGCAAACCGCCTGGCGCACGCCAGCCCGATACCGCGCGCCGCGCCGGTGACGATCACGACCCTGTCACTGGAATCCGTCATGCTTTAACCTGCCTGTTCATAGTGTTTCCGGCGGCGCACCATAACGATTAAGCGCGCCGGCGCAATCGTCCGGGACCGATGGCCGCAGCCACCGGTCATGCATGTGCATGTTAGATTTCCAGGGGGGTCCTTTGCGCGATCCACGTTTCGATATCCTGTTCGAGCCGGTGAAGATCGGTCCGGTCACCGCTCCCAACCGCTTCTACCAGGTGCCCCATTGCACCGGCATGGGCTACGTCCTGCCGCAAACGCTCGCCGCCATGCGGGTGATGAAGGCCGAAGGCGGCTGGGGGGTGGTCAACACCGAATACTGTTCCATCCATCCCTCATCCGACGACCTCCCCTACCCGTTCTGCTCGCTGTGGGACGATCAGGACGTGCGCAACATGACGCTGATGACCGAGGCCGTGCATGCCCACGGGAGCCTCGCCGGCGTCGAGCTCTGGCACGGCGGCATGCGCTCGTCCAACCTCAATTCGCGCCATGCCCCGCTCGCCCCCGAAAGCCTCACCGTCTCCAACGATCCCTGGCAGTCCCAGAAGATGGACTCAGCCGATATCAAGGCGTTTCGCGGCTGGCATCGCGACGCCGTGCGGCGGGCAAAGCAGGCGGGCTTCAACATCATCTACGTCTATGCCGCCCATACCTACCTGCTGGCGCAGTTCCTCGATCCGCTGCAGAACCGCCGCGACGACGAGCATGGGGGCACACCGGAAAACCGCGCCCGGCTGCTGCGCGAACTGCTGGAGGAAACCAGGGACGAGGCCGGCGACAAATGCGCCATCGCGGTGCGCATCGAGGTCAACAACCAGGACGGCAGCAGCGATGATCGCGCCGAACTGCTGGCCTCCATCGCCCCTTTTTGCGACCTGTTCGATGTGACCGTCAGCGACTACACCCACGAGATGGGCGTGTCGCGCTTCGTCCCCGAGGCCAGCCTCGAAAGCCACATCGCCCATGTGCGCCGCCTGACCGGCAAGCCGGTGGTCAGCGTCGGCCGCTTCACCTCGCCGGAAACCATGCTGTCGCAGGTGCGCCGCGGCGTCCTCGATTTCATCGGCGCGGCACGCCCCTCCATCGCCGATCCGTTCCTGCCGCTAAAAATCCGCGACGGCCGCTTCGATGATATCCGCGAATGCATCGGGTGCAACATCTGCTATGCCGGCGACGGCCGCAGCGTCCCCATCCGCTGCACCCAGAACCCGACCATGGGCGAGGAATGGCGGCGCGGCTGGCACCCCGAAAGCGTGCCGCCGACGCATGCGCCCGAGACCGCGCTGGTGGTGGGCGCCGGTCCCGCCGGCCTCGAGGCCGCCCATGTGCTTTCCAAGCGCGGCTATCGGGTATTGCTGGCCGAAGCAGGCAACGAACTGGGCGGACGAGTGGCGCGCGAAGCCCGCCTGCCCGGCCTTGCGGAATGGATCAGGGTGCGCGATCGCCGCGTGATCGCCCTGTCACGGCACGCCGGCGTCTCCATCTACCTCGAAAGCACCATGACGGCCGGCGATATCGCCGACACCGGCGCCGGGCACATCTTCATCGCCACCGGCAGCCACTGGCGCCGCGACGGGCGCGGCCGCACCAGCCCCGCCCCCATTCCCGGCCTTGGCGGCGAGGCCATCCTGACGCCCGACGATATCCTGGCCGGCCGCCGCCCCGAAGGCCCGGTCATCGTCTATGACGACGAGGGCTACTACATGGCCTCGGCTATCGCCGAACTGCTGGCCGGCGAAGGCCATGACGTGACCTATGTCACGCCGGCATCGAAGGTCTCGGCCTGGTCCGCTTACACCACCGAGCAGATCGCGGTCCATAACCGCCTCGATACCCTGGGCGTCAGCCTCATCACCGATCATGCGCTGCAAGCGTTTGCCGCCGGCGAGGCGCAATTGGCTTCGGTCTATACCGCCCGGCCCCGCACCCTGTCCGCCGCCAGCCTGGTTGCGGTAACTTCGCGCCAGCCCGACGATCGCTTGTGGCATGAACTGCTGGCCGCCGGCGCCGATGCGATGACGGTGCAGCGGATCGGCGATTGCCGCGCCCCCGGCATCATCGCCATGGCGGTCCACGACGGCCACCGCTCAGCGCGCCAACTGGGCTTGCCGGCCTCGGCCATCCTGGAACGGCGCGAACGCGTGAGCCTCTAAAGGAAAGGGTCCCCACCGCTCGCAGCAGTGGGGACCCTCGATCTTGCAGCAGCGCGCTTGCTACATCCAGAAGATGAAGTAGCCGGCAAGGCACGAGCAGATGCCACCGGCCAGCGCCAGATAGGGCAGGAAGCCGGCCCGCGTCGGCGTCAGCTCGCTCTCTCCCGGCAACAGCAGATCCTCATGCATGGCCTTGGGGAACACGCCCTTGTCGACCACATAATGGCGGTAGGCAAAGACGGGGATGATCAGAGCCGCCGAGACAAACCCCGCCATCAGTGTGCCATTGCCCCACACATTGGCGCCGGCACCCAACAGGAAGGCGTTGATGTAGGCGAGGACGCCGCCGAGACCCAACAGCCAGTTGGGGCAGCGCCACGGCCGCTTGACGTCCGGGTTGTCGATGCGGTGGATCCACCCCGCATTGAGGTTGAGGAAGTTGAAGATCAGGTAGTTGCAGTTCGACACCGCCAGCACGAACAGGTAGTTGGACATCGCCAACAAGATGAGGTTGAAGGCAAAGTCCGTCCACATGGCGCGGGTGGGCGCCCCGTGGTCGTTGAGATGGGAGAGGTACTTCGGCAGCCAGCCATCGCGGCCGCCCTGGTTGAGGGTGCGCGACGACCCGGACATGGCCGTGATGATCGCCATGATCAGGCTGAAGAACAGGAGGATCACCAGGATCTTGGTGATGACCGGCCCGGCGCTCAGCATGCTGGCCAGGGCAAGCCCCATGCCGGAACCGTCGCCGATGCCGGGATCGAGCATCTTCTGGGTGCCCAGCACGCCCTGAAACACCACCGGCACGATGACATAGGCGGCGATGCAGATCAGCCCCGAGACGATGATGGCGCGCGGCATGTCGCGCCCCGGGTTCTTGAACTCGCTCATGTAGCACACAGCCGTCTCGAAGGCGTAGGCCGACCATGCCGCGATGAACAGCCCGCCCATGAACAACAGCACCCCGCCCTTGTCCCACAGGCCCGGCACCACCTTGCCGTTATCGGTCACCAGCGGCGTGAACGGCAGGAAGTTGGCCATGTGCACATGCCCCTGCAGCAGCGGAATGACGCACACGACGAACAGCGGCAGCAGCGAAGCGACGGTGAGCATCGACGCGATCTGCGCCGTGCGCAGGATGCCGCGATGCTGAATGGCGAAAACCACCAGCATGATGGCGGCGCCCAGGAAGAAGGTGGAGTTCACCCTGAGCGTAAGCCCGTCGGAGATGAAGCCGAGATTGACCAGCGTCACTTGCCAGGTGTTGATCGTCGAGTTGGCGTCGAAGAAGATGGAAAGCAGATACCCGGCGCCGAGACCGGCACCGATGGCCAGCACCGGCGTCCACGCCAGCCAGTTGGACCACAACGACAGGGGCGCCAGGATGCGGCTGTAGCGAATCCAGGCGGTGGCGCCGTGAACAGCCGTGCCACCGGTCTTGGACGGATGCAGACCGGCGATTTCGGCATAGGTGAACGACTGGGCGAAGCCGAACAGCACCGAGATCGTCCACACCAGCCAGGCCGGCGCGCCGACCGTGGCGGAAATGCCGCCCATCGAAAACAGAACCAGCGCCGGAACGCCAGCCGCGATGAACACGACCTGCTTCCAGTCAACGTCGCGGAACATGCTGTCCGCCGCTCGTGATGTAGAAGTCACCATGGGTAGTTCCCCCCTTTGCGATGCAAAAATATCCCCAAACCGGCAAGGCAACGCCTCAAGGCCCGATTACGGGACCTCAAGATCTTCCTTGCCAAGTCGCTGGATGAACACTGGCCGGCCGCGCGCCAACCGGACCGCGCCAAGCGGACGGCTCATGTGAGCAACGCAAAGCTGGATGAGGTATCGGCCGTTTCGCCGACCAAGTGCTCGCTCATGAATTCACCCTCGCGACAAGAAGATCATGCCGTCGGTCAATTCCCATAAGCGAGGTGTGGGCGAAGAAAGGTTGGCCTGAACCAATTTGTTCCAATTCCGCCCAATTGCCCGGTCTATCGCCGGATTGGTATGCAAGTGGTATTGTTGAAGGATTCCGGAGGGCCGTCAAGGATGAAATCAGCACGGCTCGAAGGATCGCCAGCCGCCGTTTTTCACGGGGCGGAACGCAAAAAAACGCCGCCTCGGCATTGCTGCTTCGGCGGCGCTTATGGGAAACAGGGTGATCTTGTCGGCGCAAGCCGCCGCTGACAACGAGGCGTTAGAATAACCGCCTACCCCATAGGGATGAGGTTATCCCCCCAATGGAGTAGCGCCGGGGCGCGAGGGACGACGGGCATGGACAAGCGCGACAATCTGTTCGAGATCATCGCCAACTACACCTACGACTGGGAGACCTGGTTCGCAGAAGACGGTGCGGTCAAGTGGATCAACCCGGCGGTCGAGCGCATGACCGGCTATTCCATCGCCGAATGCCTGGCGTCCGAGGACTACCCGCGCTTCCTCATCCATCCCGGCAACCGGGTGGATCTCGATGAAATTCTCGCCTCGGCCCTTTCCGGTTCGAGCGGCAACGACGTCGAGTTCCGCTTCCGCCACAAGTCCGGCGCCACTGGCTGGGCGGCGGTTTCCTGGCAGCCCGTTTCCGACAGCCAGGGCCGCAATATCGGCTTTCGCACCAGCATGCGCGACATCACCGAGCGCAAACGCGCCGAAGAAGCCCTGAAGGCGGCCATGCGCGAGGCCGAGCGGGCCAACAAGGCCAAGTCGCGCTTCCTCGCCGCCGTCAGCCACGACATGCGCCAGCCCCTGCAGGCCATTTCCATGTATCTGGGCGCCCTGCGCCACGGCACCGGCGGCAAGAGCAACGACAACATCCTGCGCGACATCCGGCTGTGCCTCGACGGCTGCAACGAGCTGCTCGACGACATCACCGACATCTCGCGCCTCGATGCCGGCGTGGTGATCCCGGAATTTTCGGATTTCGCGGTCGTCGACCTGCTGGAGCAGCTCGAGACCAGTTTCCGCTCCCATGCCCGCGAGAACGGCCTGCGCTTCACGGTGCGCCCTTCGAGCGCCTTCGTGCATGCCGATCCGCGCATGCTCGCCCGCATCGCGCAGAACCTCGTCTCCAATGCCATCCGCCACACGGACAGCGGGCGCGTTCTCGTCGGCTGCCGCCGCCGCTTCGACGAGATCGAATTGCAGGTCTGGGACACCGGCCCGGGCATCCCCGAGGCCCAGCGCGAGGCGATCTTCGAGGAGTTCTACCAGATCGGCAACGAACAGCGCGACCGCCGGCTGGGCTTCGGGTTGGGGCTTGCCATCGTGCGCCGCCAAGCCGCGCTGATGGGCCTGCCGGTGGGGCTTTCAACCACCCTCGGCAAGGGATCGATGTTCTGGGTGCGCATTCCCATTGCCGCCAGCGGCGTTGCCGATACGCCCCCACGCGATGTTCTCGTCGACCCCCTGCCGCTGGCCGGACGCCAGCTTCTGGTGATCGACGACGAGCCGGTACAGCTCAATGCGGCGCGCTTCTTCCTTGAAGGCCAGGGCGCGGTGGTTGAGGCACGCAGCAGCGCCGATGCGGCCATTGGCTGCGTCGCCGACGGCTTTCGCCCGCACATCATCGTGGCGGACTATCGTCTCGGTAACGGCGTGACTGGCGCTACCGCCATCGACATGCTGCGGGAAAAGCTCGGCGTACGCATACCCGCCATCATCCTCACCGGCGACACCGAACCCCAGCGCATCGCCGATGCCGATGCTTCGGGCTGCCTGCTGCTCCACAAGCCGGTGGCGCCGGCAGCGTTGGTGGAGGCCATCATCGACCATGTCACAGACCGGGGCGAAAGCGACCCCGAGGCCTTCAAGCGCGCACCTTGACGGGGCGTGGCCAGCCCAGGTCGGCGGCGATGAGGGCGGCGTGGGTGCGGTTCTGGGCACCGAGCTTCCTGAGAATGACCTTGATGTGGGCCTTCACCGTGCTCTCCAGAAGGCCGAGCTTGCGGGCGATCTCCTTGTTGGAGCGCCCCTCGATCATCAGCGCCATGGTCTCGCGCTGGCGGGTGGTCAGTTGCCGCAACGGATTGTCGCCGGCGAGATTGGCCAGTTCGGCAGGCTGGGCCCGCCCGCCGCCAGAGCCCAGTTGCGCCACTACCGCGGACGGCACGAACGCCTCGCCCGCCAGCACCAGCGACAGGGCATGCTCAAGCACTTCCTCGCTGGAGGACTTCGGCACATAGCCGCGCACCCCGAGCTGTATGCACTTGAGGATTTCCTCGCTCTCGACATGCGCCGACAAGATGATCACCGGCGCCGCCGGCTGGTGCTCCACGAAGCGCCGCACCCCGGCAATGCCGTTCATGCCCGGCATGGCAAGATCGAGCAGCACCAGATCGAAGGCCCCGTGTTCCTCGATCGCCTGCATCGCCTGGTGGGCATCTGCCACCCCGATCATCATGATCGCCGGAAAGATGCGTTGCAGCAGCAATTCGAGGCCCCGCCTGAACAAGGTGTGGTCGTCGGCGATCAGTATGCGCATGGTTTCAGGCATCGCGTTGAAATGATGGCGTCATACCCATCGCGGCGCCGAGCGACAGGGACAGCGGAATCATGGCAAGGCTTGTCGACAACACAGATAGCATGCCAGACCTCCTAGGCAGGAACCTTATCACCAATAGGAGGCCTGATTCAGCCTTGCAATGCGTCTTTCTGCTCTCTGCATGGCAGGCTTATTGCCCGTCAGGAAACAGCGATTCCTCTACGGAAACAGCCATCGCGGCATGGTCGTCACGCAGCCGCAGAATCGCCTAACAATTGCGGATGCAACCATCGAGGAACCGCTCGAAGGCGGGCTCGTTGCCGGGACTGGCGACACAGTGCCCCCACGGTGAATCGAACGCATCGAGGCGCGCATGAGGCATCATCGCCACTTCGATTTCATTGTCGGCGGGCCATGCCTCGAAGCTGTGGGCGAGGCTTTGCACGGCCGGCGACAGCCTCGGCCTCAAGCCCTACGGCCTCGAGGCGCTGGATGTCATGCGCATCGAAAAAGGCCATATCGCGGTGGGCACTGAAATCGACGGGCGCGCCACGCCCGCCGACCTGAGGCTCGAACGCATGGTCTCCACAACCAAGGATTTCATCGGCCGCACGCAGATTGCCGGCCATGGGGTGCCGATGCATTGCCTCAAGAACGATGGCTTCGACCTATATGTCGACCGCAGCCTCGCCTGGTCGCTGTGGCAGCTTTTCAGGTCGCGGCCGGCTCCTCCTCGCGGCTGACACGGGCGAGATCACCGAACACCTTGGTGCCCCAGTTGATGTCGCGCTCGATCAGGGCGCGGGCTTCGGTGGCGTCGCGGGCCCGTATGGTTCGGGCGATGCGCGCGTGCATCTCGCGCCAGTCCGGCGTCATGCCGGTCTCGCTCACCCCCTGGCGCAGGTAGGAGCCGGTCTGTGCCCACAAGCTCTCGATGACCGACACCAGTTCGGCATTGCCGGCGGCGGCGTAGATGGTGAAATGAAAACTGTAGTTGCGCGACAGGTAGTGGCGCAGGTCGCCACGATCGATGTCGTCGTCCATCTCGGCGGCAAGCTGCTCCAGCCGGTCGACCTGGGCCGCCGTCAACAGCGGGGTCGCCAACTCCGTGGCGATGCCTTCCAGGCACGAGCGCACGAAGAACAGATCGGAAATGCGCTTGGGCACCATCTGGTCGACCCGGAACGACCGGTTGGCGGCCGATGTGAGCGCTCGTTCCGACACCAGCCGCTTCAGCGCCTCGCGCACCGGCATCATCGAGGTCCCGAGTTCGGCGGCAATCGAGCGGATCGACAGGGCATCGCCCGGCAGGTAGTCGCCCATCGTCAATGCCCACTTCAGCCGCCGGTAGACCTGCTCGTTCAACGGTTCATCGAGCTGAGCTGAAATCGGCCGTGGACCGGCTGGCTGGCTGGTGCTGTTCATGGCTCCCGCTTTGGTGGACTTGCCATCCGTCAGGTCGGACCTATGTGATCACAAATCGCCGGCCCAATACGCCATCCGGCGGCGTCATCGGCCTGATTACCGGCACATCATGCCATAAATACCGGGTGAGGGATAATTTTTCCAAGGCCCCGGCAATCTGTGATCACAATTTTGATTGCCCCCAGTCGCCCGCCTGGGTTAGGGGTGGAAGCCACCCCCAACACGGCAGGCTCGTTTCGGAAAGGCAGGGCATGAAATCCAGCGCGCGGGTGGTGGTGATCGGCGGCGGCGTGGTGGGCTGCAGCATCCTTTATCATCTGGCCAGGATGGGCTGGACGGACGTCGTGCTGATCGAGCGCCAGGAACTGACATCGGGCTCGTCGTGGCATGCCGCCGGCGGTCTGTTCACCGTCACCCGCCCCAACGCGGTTGCCGCCGTCCACCGCTATACCTTCAACATCTATCCCGAGCTGGAAACAGAGAGCGGCCAGTCGTGCGGCTTCCACTTCGCCGGCGGGCTCAACCTGTGCCGGACAAAGGAAGAAACCGAATCCTTGCAGGTGATGCAGAGCGCGGTGCGCCGGCTGGGCATCGAGTGCGAATTCATATCGCTCGCCGAGGCCAAGCAAAAGGCACCCATCCTCGATACCGGTCCGCTCCATGCCGCCATGTGGGAAGTCGAAGGCGGCCATGTGGACCCGGCCAGCGCCACCCAGGCCTTCGCCGCCGCCGCCCGCAAGCTCGGGGCAACGATCTATCGCCATAACCCGGTGATCGAGACCAATCCCCTCAACGGCGGACGCTGGCAGGTGGTGACTACGGATGGAACCATCGATTGCGACGTGGTGGTCAACGCCGCCGGATTATGGGGTCGCGAGGTCGCAAGCCTGGCCGGCATCGCCTTGCCGCTGATGCCGGTAGAGCATCACTATCTGGTCACCGAGCCGGTGCCCCAGATCGCGGCAATGGATCACGAACTGCCGCAGATCAACGACAGTGAAGTGAACGTCTACGCCCGCCAGGAGGGCAAGGGTCTGCTGCTCGGCGCCTACGAGACGCCCTGCCGCCACTGGGCCGAGGACGCAACGCCCAAGGACTTTGGCCATGAACTGTTGCCTGATGACCTGGGGCGGCTGGAATGGCATTTTGCCAGGTCGGTGGAGGTGATGCCGTGCCTCGCCACCGCCGGGGTGAAACGGGTGATCAACGGGCCGATGATCTTTTCCCCCGACCTTGGCCCGCTGCTTGGGCCGCATCCCGAACTCTCGAACTATTTCTGCGCCAACGGCGTCATGACCGGCTTCAACCAGGGCGCCGGCATCGGCAAGCTGATGGCCGAATGGATCATCGAGGGCGAACCTTCCTTCGACATCTTCTGCTGGGACGTGGCGCGCTACGGGCGCTGGGCGGGACGCAACTACACCAAGGCGCTGACCGCCTATTTCTACGAGCACCGCTCCGACCGGGTTTACCCCGCTCAGGAATATGACGCCGGCCGACCGATCTGCAAAAGCCCGGTGCATGACCGGCTGAAGGCGGCAAACGCCGTCTTCGGAGCGAGTTTTGGGTTGGAACATCCTTTATGGTTTGCACCTGAAGGCGTCGCCGCCAAAGACCATCCCTCGTTCCGCCGCCCCAACTGGTTCGCCCCCGTCATGGATGAATGCCGCCGGGTACGCCAGGCCGCCGGCCTCTACGAGTTCTCCGCCATGGCAAAATTCACCGTCGAGGGCGAAGGCGCCGAAGGCTGGCTCAACCGCATCCTTGCCAACCGGGTGCCCGTAAAGACCGGGCGCATGACCCTGTCGCCCATGTTGTCGCCCTCGGGCCGGCTGATCGGCGATTTTACCGTCTCGCGCCTCGCAGACGAGACTTTCCTGCTGCTCGGGTCCGACGTCATGCAGCTTGCCTACATGCGCCACTTCAAGGCCCATCCGCCGCCCGCCGGGGTTTCATTGTGCAACGTCTCGGGCGAGCTTTGCGGCCTTCATCTTGCGGGACCGGCTGCGCAAGGGCTGCTGCAGAGCCTCGCCGAGGGGGACCTGTCGACGACCCAATTCCCTTTCCTCTCGGCCCGCCGCATGAGCATCGCCGGGGTGAGCGAGGTCACGACGTTGCGCGTCTCCTATACCGGCGAGACGGGCTATGAACTCTATTGCGCCGCCAGCGGCCAGCCCGCCCTTTTCGATGCGCTGATACGCGAAGGCAAAAGCCACGGCGTTGGGCTTGTCGGCACCCGGTCTTTGATGATGACGCGGCTGGAAAAGAGTTTTTCCGCCTGGGGCACCGAACTCAGCCCCGACTACACCCCCTTCGAGGCCGGCCTGGGACGCTTTGTTTGCTTCGCCAAGCCAGACTTCATTGGCCGCGAGGCCGCCCTCGCCGCCCGTCAGGCCGGACCCCGCGAGGTGCTCTGCACATTCGTAGTTGACGCCGATGGTGCCGATGCCTGGGGCGATGAAGCCATCTGGCGCGATGGCGAGGTGGTGGGCTATGTTTCCTCCGGCGGTTTTGGCGCGCATACTGGAAAGAGCATCGCGCTCGGCTATGTCCGCCCTGAAGCGGTCGAGGCGGGCGCCCGGTACGGCATCGAAATTATAGGGCAGCAAAGACCGGCGGTGCTTCATACCGAAGCACTCTATGATCCAGCCGGCGAAAGGATGCGGGCATGACCCGGGCGATCACGGCAACGGCATCGAAGGTCCGCATCCCCATCGTGCATGCGGAGACTTGGGCGGGCGTCCTGGCGGCCGGCAACAGCGGTCCGATCGCCGCGTCCTGATCAGCCCCCTTCCCGTCCCGTTTCCATTAGGTGACCCATGTCGCCCGCACCGACCCTCGAAAAGCCCCAGCGCAACCGTACCCGCCGCCGGCGCGACGCCGCCCTGACGCAAAGCCCCTTCCGGGCGATCCGTAACCCTTACAAGCCCTTCGAGATCGCCAGCGCCGACCAGATCGAGACCCTGCACCTGGCCTCGCTCAAGGTGCTGAAGGATATCGGCATGAAGGTGACGGATCACCGGGCGCAGGACCTCCTGAAGAAAGCCGGCGCCGACGTCAACCGTTCGACCCACCTCGTGCGCTTCGAGGAAACTGTGATCGAGCAAGCGCTTTGCGGCATCCCGTCGGAATTCACCGTGCACGCCCGCAACCCCGAAAAGACCCTCACCATCGGTGGCGACAGCCTAGTGTTTGCCACCGTGTGCGGTCCGCCGTTTGTTTCCGACCTCGACCGCGGCCGCCGCGACGGCACCTATGAGGATGCCTGCAACTTCGTGAAGCTGGTGCACAGCCTCAACATCTTCCACCATGAAGGCGGTGCCGGGGTGGAGCCGCTCGATCTGCCCGTCGCCTCGCGCCATCTCGACATGATGTATGCCCAGATTACCTTGACCGACAAAGGCTGGGAGCCGACCTGGCTCAACAGTGCCAAGCGGGCCCGCGACTGCATCGAGATGGCGAAGATCGCCATGCAGTGCTCGGACGACGAACTGGCCGCGCGCCCGGCCTTCTGCACCGGCATTAATACCAATTCACCGCTGCTGCTCGACGGCGCCATGTCAGACGGGCTGATCGAGATGGTGCTGGCCGGCCAGCCCTGCAACATCACCCCGTTCACGCTGGCCGGCGCCATGAGCCCGGCCTCGATCACCGGATCGCTGGTGCAGCAGAACGCCGAGGTTCTGGCGGGCTTCGTGCTGGCGCAAAGTGCGCGCAAAGGTTCACCCGTCTATTACGGCCACTTCACCTCCAACGTCGACATGCGGACCGGTTCGCCCGCCTTCGGCACCCCCGAATACGCCAAGTCGGTGATTATCGCTGCCCAACTGGCGCGGCGCTACAAGGTGCCCATCCGCTCCTCCAACACCACCGCCTCGCCCGCCGTCGATGCCCAGGCCGCCTATGAAGCCGAAATGTCGTGCTGGCCCTGCGTCCTGGCGCATGTCAATCATATGCTGCATGCCGGCGGCTGGCTGGAAGGCGGTCTCGTGTGCTCGTTCGAAAAGCTCATCCTCGATGCCGAAATCCTCCAAATGCTGGCCGCCACACTCGAGCCGGTCGATTTCAGCGAGGACGAACTGGGGCTTTCCGCCATGGCCGAGGCCGGACCCGGCGGGCACTTCTTCGGCACCCGGCATACGCTGGAGCGCTACGAGACCGCCTTTTACTCACCGCTTCTGTCCGACTGGCGCAATTTCGAGACCTGGCGCGATGCCGGCAGCCATACCGCCACCGAACGCGCCAACACCATCTGGAAGCGGCTCTTGGCCGATTACCAACAGCCACCCCTCGATCCCGCCATCGATGAGGAACTGAAGGCCTATATGGCGCGACGCAAGCGCGAGATCGCCGAAACCGGCGAATGAGGCTAAGAACAAGAAAGCCTCAAGGCGTCCGCAATCCGATATGGAAGGAATCACTGATGACCGCCATCCCAGAAAAATTCTCCGGCGTGCTGGTGCCGGCCCTGACGCCGTTCAAGGCCGACCTCGAGCCCGACGCGGCGCGCTTTGCGAAACTTTGCCGCTGGCTGCTGGCCGAAGGGGCATCGGGTCTTGCCGTCTTCGGCACCACCAGCGAGGGCAATTCGCTCACCGTGGCCGAGCGCAACCGGCTGATCGATCACTTACTGCGCGAAGGCATACCCGCTAGCCGCCTGATGCCCGGCACCGGTGCCTGCGCCCTTCCCGATGCGGTGAAGATGACCCGCCATGCGGTCGCATCGGGCGCCGGGGGCGTGCTGGTGCTGCCGCCGTTCTATTACAAGAACCAGCCGGACGACGGGTACTTTGCGTATTTCTCCGAGATCATCCAGCGCATCGGCGATGCCCGCCTGATGGTCTATCTCTATCACTTTCCGCAGATGTCGGCGGCCCCCATTTCGATGGCGCTGATCGAGCGGCTGCTGAAGGCCTACCCCGGGACCATCGCCGGCCTTAAGGATTCCTCCGGCGACTGGGAAGGCACCAAGAAGATGATCGCCGCGTTCCCCGACCTCGCCATCTTCCCGTCATCGGAATCGCGGCTGATGGAGGGTCTGGCGCTGGGTGCGGCGGGCTGCATTTCGGCCACTGCCAACATCCAGCCCGGCGCCATCGCCCGCCTCATCGCCGCCCATGGGACGGATGCCGCCGATGCCTTGCACCAGCGCATCTCCGCGGTTCGTAGCGTGGTGGAAGCCTATCCATTGATCGCCGCTCTGAAGGAGATCATGGCGCGCGAAACCGGCGATGAGGGCTGGCGCCACACCCGCCCACCGATCACCGCGCTCACCGAGGCGCACCGCCGCGACCTGCTGTCGGCTCTCGACGCCACGGGATCGTTCGACCCCATCCGGCTCTGACGCCGCCGCGGAGACCGGGCGGGCCCCTGGCCATATCTACCGGAAAATTTCCTAAAACCACAACGAGGCGACCTTGCCCCATCCTACCCTTTATAAGTTCGACGATATCAAGCCGCGCCTCGATTCATTGCCGGAAGGCAAGTCCTACATCAAGGCGTGGGTTTCGACCCACAACAGCACGTCGATGACTGGCGGGCTGAACTTTCTCAACAACGCCTCCATTCCCTGGCATTTGACGGTCGATGAAATCGTCTATTGCCTGTCGGGCGTATTCCGGCTGGTGGTGGAGAACGAAGACGGCAGCGAGGAGCCCTTTACGCTGCACCCGGGCGACGTGATCTGGATGCCGAAGGGCATGCACATCCGCTATGAAAGCGACGGCAAGTGCGCGATTTTCTACGCCGTGCATCCCGTTGACTGGAAGGCCAGGCAGGGCATCACCTTCGTGCACGGCGTCGATCCCGACGATCCCGTCAAACCGCGATGAATTCGACCGATCGACGGCACTCGCGGAAATAGATGATGAGGGTGCCGGAAACAGCGCGCGGCACCACCCCTGACGGGTCCATCCAATCTCGAAATTGGCACCTGGAAATCGTGTCATTGCGACTGATGGTTGTCGCTCACCTGACTATTCGGCAGCTCCCGTCACCATTGCTCTGTCCGATGGCAAAAACAGTTGATGGCCATCGATTCTGACAGTTCATTGCCCGATCGCAAGCCACTTGAAACCCTTTGTTTACCATAATGACCCTTACATGGAACTGCGCATTGAGTGATTTACGCTGGCCCATTTGGTCAGTCGATCTCCACTAGAGCATGATGCCGAAAAGTGGAAACCACTTTTCGGATAACATCATGTTCAACATATTGGAATCGATCAGCTTTTGTGCAATTGGGTGATTCCACCCAATTGCATGCTGATCTAAGAGCGTGTTTGAGAAGGGGATTCCCATCGGCGTGTTTGCGTGATTCATCGAGTGTCGGTTTGATTCGGAGGCCGACACGATGGCAAGACAGAAGCGAAGGCGGCGTTGCTATGCGACCGACCT
>Ga0315540_10000095_pt1 | contig 43539 bp, 36 predicted proteins | sample SalMarSW160110MG_FD_203677 | JGI IMG/M metagenome (GOLD analysis project Ga0315540, IMG submission 203677) | Salt marsh sediment microbial communities from the Plum Island Ecosystem LTER, Massachusetts, United States - Salt Marsh Sediment SW1601-10 ...
TCGAGCAAGGCAATACAACTTAACCCCTTGACGAGCAAAGAAACGCTATCGATAATGGTTCTCATTTAATTGAAAGCACCACCCGCTCCCATGTCCCTCGACGCCACCCCAGCCTGCACCCTAGATCTGCTCGGCGCCGGGGAATCCGGGATCATCCTTGCGCTCGACGCCGGCCAGACCCTCGGCCACCGCCTGGCCGCGCTCGGCCTGCGTGCGGGCAAGACCGTGCGCCTTATTCGCCGCGCGCGCTTCGGCGGGCCGTTTCACGTCCGGGTGGGAACGACCGACCTGATGCTGAGAGCCCCCGACGCGCGCCGCGTCCAGGTGCGCAGGGCGTGAAGCGCATCGCGCTGGTCGGCATGCCCAACACGGGCAAGTCGACGCTGTTCAACCGCCTCACCGGAGCGCAGGCCAAAGTCGGCAACTGGCCCGGGATCACGGTCGACCTGCTGAGCGCGAAGCTGCTGCTCGGCGACAGCATGGTGGAACTCGTGGACCTGCCCGGGATCTACGATCTGCGCGGCTTTTCCGAGGACGAGCACGTGGTCACGACCTTCCTGCGCCAGCAGAGTGTGGACGTCGTGCTGGTGCTGCTGAACGCCTCGCAGCTCGAGCGCCAGCTGCAGCTGTACGCCCAGCTGGCGCAGTTCGGCATCCCGTTGCTGCTGGTTCTGAACATGGCCGACGAGGCCGCCGCGCTCGGCATCACGATCGAGCGCGAAGCGCTCTCGGGCTGGCTCGGGGTGCCGGTCTGCCTGGTTTCGGCCAAGCACGGACAAGGCATGGAGCAGCTGCGCGGCCTGGTCGTGCGCGCGCTGCGCGCGCCGGCGCAGGCCGCCCCGCCCGACGACGCCGTGATCGAAGCCGCGCTCAAGTCCGCCGTCCACGTTCCGGCCCAGGCCTCGCACCGCCTGACCGAGAAGATCGACCGCGTGCTGCTCGACCCCTGGCTCGGGCTGCCGCTTTTCTTCGGCGTCATGTTCCTGTTGTTCGAAGCCGTGTTCTGGCTCGGCACGCCGGTGCAGAACGCGCTCGCGGCGGGCTTCTCGGCGCTGCGCGCGGCGGCGCTCGAGCCGGCGCTTGCCGCCGCGCCGCCGCTGCTGACCGGCCTGCTGCTCGACGGGGTCTACAACGGCCTGTCCACGGTGGCGAGCTTCGTGCCGCTCATCATCCTGTTCTTCCTCGCCATGGCGATCGTCGAGGACACCGGCTACCTGTCGCGCGCGGCGTTCCTGATCGACGCACTAATGGCGCGCTTCGGGCTCGACGGACGCAGCTTCGTCATGATCCTGATGGGCTTCGGCTGCAACGTGCCCGCGCTGATGGGCACGCGCGTGATGCGCTCGCGCGGGCTGCGCCTGCTCACCATGATGGTGATCCCGTTCTCGCTCTGCTCGGCGCGCCTGCAGGTGTTCCTGTTCTTCATCGCCGCGCTGTTCCCGCCGCGCCTCGCGCCGCTGGTGCTGTTCTCGCTTTACGTCATGAGCATCGCGGCGGCGATGCTCACCTCGCTCGTGTTCAAGCGCCGCTTCGTCAACAACGACCCGTTCGTGCTCGAGATTCCGCCCTACCGCTTCCCGACCCTGCGCCAGATTGTGCTGCGCGGCTGGCACGAGGTGCGCCATTTCCTGCGCCGCGCGACCCGCTTCATCGTCGCCGGGGTGGTCCTGGTCTGGCTGCTGACGCACTTCCCGGTCGCGGCCGCCCCCGGCGGCGTCGACACCTGGGCCGGGCACCTCGGAAGCTGGCTGAGCCCGGTGCTGGGGCCGCTCGGCATCGATCCGAAGCTCACCATCGCGCTGATCTTCGGTTTCGTCGCCAAGGAGATCGTGATCGGCTCGCTGGCGGTGATCTACGCCCGCGAGGGCGGCGCGCTGGTGAGCGCGATCGCCCACGACGTCACCTGGGTGCAGGCCTACAGCTTCATGCTGTTCACCCTGATCTACACCCCGTGCCTGTCGACCATCGCGACCCTGCGCAGCGAGGCGAAGAACGCCGCCTTCAGTGTGGTTGCGGTGGCCTGGCCGCTCGCGCTCGCCTGGCTGGTGAGCTTCGCCTTCTACCAGACCGCGCGTCACTTCTGATCGAGCGCGAAGCGCTCGATCGTCTCGTAGCTCGATCCCTCGCGCGAGAGCGCCGAGCGCACCAGCACGAACTCGCCCACGGGCCACTCGATCGCGGGCAGCGGCGGCAACTCGCGCGGCTCGCGCGCCTTGCGTACAAGCGTGATGTGGGCCTGGAAAGCGCGCGTCTCGAGCGGCAATCCTTCCCTTTCGAGATGACGCTTGAGATTCCCAGCCAACGCCATCAAGGCTGCCGGTGTCTCGTTCGGGCCGGCCCAGACGATGCGGTTGTGGCTCCAGTGGCGCGCCTGCTCGATGGGAAGCGAATGGGCCTGGCCACCGGCGCCGCGCCCGGCTCTGATCACGGAGGGCAACTTTTCCTCTTCAACCTCGCCCAGAAACGCCAGCGTAAGATGGATCGTCTCGCGCCGCGCCACGCGCCCGCCGCTCAGGCGCGATGCCTGCGCGGCCCACTCGTACAGCGCGCTCGCGGCCTGCCGCGGCGGCCACAGGGCGAAGAACAGACGCACGCGCCTCAGGCCATGTGCTTGCGCGTAAGCCCCGCCAGCGCGCGCTCGGCCGGATCGGCGCTGTGCTCGAGCTGAAGCGCGATCAGCTCCATTTCGCGCGCGCCGCGATTCTGCGACAGCTTCCAGCGCGCCTCCAGCCGCGTCACCTCGAGCTCGAAGTTGACGATGCTCGCGAGCATCTGGTCGATGTATTCGCTCGCCAGCGCATCGAACGCAGGCAGCCACTGCGGATCGAGCTCGGCGACCAGCTTGCGCTGCGAGGCGTACTTCGCGTCGCGCGCCTCGATCACCCGCGGCCTGCCATAGGCGTGCACCGCGGCGTAGTTCCAGGTCGGCACCGCAGGCGCGCGCTCGTACCAGCGCGGCGAAACGTATGCGTGCGGGCCCGAGAACACGACCATCGCGTCGTCGTCGAAGAACGACTGCCACTGCGGATTGGCGCGCGCCATGTGCATCACCAGCGCGAGCTTCTCGCCGCGCTGTTCGACCAGGCACGGCAGGTGCGAAGCGGCGAGCTCTCCGCCCGCCCCGGTCACCAGCAGGCAGAACGAATGCGAGCGCATGAACGCGGCCAGCTCGGCGCGGTCCTCGATCCGGTTGTAGGGCGGCGAATACATCAAGCCCCCTTCAGCAGCGCAACCGCCATCGCGGCGATTCCCTCGCCGCGCCCGATGTAGCCGAGGCGCTCGGTGGTGGTCGCCTTGACGCTGACGCGCGCCGGCGCCACGCCCAGGTCGGCCGCGATGTTGCCGATCATGCGCGGGATGTGCGGCGCCATGCGCGGCGCCTCGGCCACTACGGTCGAGTCGATATTGCCGACGTGCAGCTTGCGCGCGACGAGCTTGCGCGCCACCTCGCGCAGCAGCATGCGGCTGTCGATGTCCGAATATTTCGGGTCGCCGTCCGGAAAATGCGCCCCGATGTCGCCCAGCCCCGCCGCACCGAGCAGCGCGTCGCAGATCGCGTGCAGCAGCACGTCGGCGTCCGAGTGCCCCGCGAGGCCCTTGTCGTGCGGAATGGTCACGCCGCCGATCACCAGCTTGTGCCCGGGCACCAGCGCGTGCACGTCGTAGCCCTGACCTATTCTCATTTTCTCCCCGCGATGATGGCCTCGGCGATGCCGAGGTCTTCCGGAAAAGTGACCTTCAGGTTCTCGCGGCTGCCGGTCACCAGCCGCGGCCTCAAGCCCATTGCCTCGATCGCGCTCGCCTCGTCGGTGAGCCCGCCCCTGGCGTCCTTGAGCGCCTGCGCCAGCAGCGCGGCGCGGAACATCTGCGGCGTCTGCGCCAGCCACAGCTGGTCGCGGTCCTCGGTCGCGGCGACGCGCAGCGCGCCCGCCTCGTCCTTAGCCGCGCGCTTGACCGTGTCCGCCGCCGGCAGCGCGAGAATGCCGCCGATCGCGTCGCCCTTGCACTCCTCGATCAGGCGCTCCAGGTCGGCGCGCGGCAGGCAGGGGCGCGCCGCGTCGTGCACCAGGATCCAGTCGTCGGCGTCGACCGCAGCCATCGCCGCCACCAGTCCGTTGTAAACCGAATCCCGGCGCGTCTTGCCGCCGCAGTAAAGCGGCTCGATGCGCCCGCCGAGCGCGCTCCAGTCGCAGGCGGCGAAGCGTTCGTCATCCGGTGCGAGCACGACGAACACGGCTTCGACCGCCGGCACGCACAGGGCGTGCGCCGCGTGCCAGAGCATGGGTTTGCCGGCGAGTGCGAGGTACTGCTTGGGCTGCCCGCCCGCCATGCGCGTGCCGGCGCCGGCGGCGGGGATCAGGGCGTAGAGGCTCACCGCAAAACCTTCGAAAATTCAGGCCGGTATAATTGCACGGCGAGTCGCGCGGAACAAGCCGCCGCCCTTTCATGCATCGAGAAGATCTCCCTCACCCACGCTCGCGCCGCCGCTACGCCCAGCTCGCCGGCTCGGCCGACGCGTTCGCGCTCGCGCGCCTCGCGGCCGCCGAGGGCCCGGTGGCGGTGATCTCGGCCACCACGCTCGACGCGCAGCGCCTGGTCGAGGAGCTGGCATGGTTCGCGCCCGGGCTGCGCGTGTGCCTGCTGCCCGACTGGGAAACGCTGCCCTACGACCAGTTCTCGCCGCACCAGGACCTGGTCTCGGAGCGCCTGGCCACGCTGTACCGCATCCAGCGCGGCGAGTTCGACCTCGCGGTGGTGCCGGCGCCGACCGCGCTGGTGCGTCTGTGCCCGCCCTCCTACCTCGCCGCGCACACCTTCTTCCTCCAGGTCGGCGAGCGGCTCGACGCCGACGCGCTGCGCCGCCAGCTGCTGGTGGCCGGCTACCAGCACGTAACGCAGGTGGTGGCGCCGGGCGAATACTGCATCCGCGGCGGAATCATCGACCTGTACCCGATGGGCAGCGCGCTGCCGCTGCGCCTCGACCTCGACGACGACCGCATCGACACCATCCGCACCTTCGACGTCGACAGCCAGCGCACGCTCTATCCGGTGCAGCAGGTGCGGCTGCTGCCGGCGCGCGAGTTCCCGCTCGACGACGCGGGCCGGGCGCGCTTCCGCAGCCGCTTCCGCGAGCTGTTCGAGGGCGACCCGTCCAAGAAGGGGCTCTACCGCGACGTCTCGAACGGCGTTGCGGCGGCCGGGATCGAGTACTACCTGCCGCTGTTCTTCGACGCGGCGGCCACCCTGTTCGACTACCTGCCGCAAGACGCTACGCTGGCACTGCACCACGACGTCGCGGCCGCGATCCAGGAGTTCTGGCGCGACGCGCAGTCGCGCTTCAAGCTGCTCGGCGGCGACCCCGAGCGGCCGCTGCTCGCGCCGACGCAGCTGTTCGTTCCGGCCGAGGAGTTCTACCTGCGCGCGCGCGACTTCGCGCGCGTTGACCTGCTGCGCGAAGCCGAGCCCGAAGCGCCCGACCAGCCGCTCGCGGCGGTCCCGCTGCCCGCGCTCGCGGTCGAGCGCCGCGCCGCCGACCCGCTCCAGGCCCTGAAAACTTGGCTCGCGGACTGCGGCCTGCGCGTGCTGCTCAGCGCCGAATCCGCCGGCCGGCGCGAAACCATGACGACCTACCTGGCCGAATACGGGGTTCATCCGCAGGCGTGCGGCAGTTTCGAAGAATTCATGAATTCAAAATCCGACCTCTCCCTCGCCGTCGCGCCGCTGGCAAGCGGCTTCGCGCTGCCGGACGAGGGCTGGGCGGTGGTGACCGAGGCCGAGCTGTACGCCGGCACGGTGCGCCGGCGCGGGCGCGGCAGGGAGAAGGCCACCTCGGTCGAGGGCGTGCTGCGCGACCTCTCGGAGCTCAAGATCGGCGACCCCGTGGTGCACGCGCAGCACGGCATCGGCCGCTACCAGGGCCTGGTCGAGCTCGACCTGGGCGAAGGCCGCAACGAGTTCCTGCTGCTCGAGTACGACGGCGGCGACAAGCTCTACGTCCCGGTGTCGCAGCTGGCGGTGATCAGCCGCTACTCCGGCGCGCAGGCGGAGGCCGCGCCGCTGCACAAGCTCGGCAGCGGCCAGTGGGACCGCGCGCGGGCGCGCGCCGCGAAGCAGGTGCGCGACACCGCGGCCGAGCTGCTCGCGCTCTACGCCCGGCGCGCCGCGCGCCTGGGCCACGCGTTCGGCCTCAACCCGCACGACCTGGATGCCTTCGCCGACGGCTTCGGCTTCGAGGAGACCGCCGACCAGGCCGCGGCGATCGAGGCGGTGGTCAAGGACATGGCCGCGGGCAAGCCGATGGACCGCCTGATCTGCGGCGACGTCGGCTTCGGCAAGACCGAGGTCGCGCTGCGCGCGGCGTTCGTCGCGGTCGCCGACCGCAAGCAGGTGGCGATCCTGTGCCCGACCACGCTGCTCGCCGAGCAGCACTTCCAGACCTTCTCCGACCGATTCGCGGATTGGCCGGTGAAAATCGCGGAGCTCTCCAGATTCAAGACTTCGAGGCAGGCGAGTGAAATTCTGAAGCAGGTCGAATCGGGAGAGATCGACATCGTCATCGGCACGCACAAACTGCTCGCGAAGGGCGTCAAGTTCGCGCGCCTGGGTCTGGCGATCGTGGACGAGGAGCACCGCTTCGGCGTACGCCAGAAGGAGGCGCTCAAGGCGCTGCGCGCCGAAGTCGACGTGCTGACCCTGACCGCGACCCCGATCCCGAGGACGCTCGCGATGTCGCTCGAGGGCATCCGCGACTTCTCGGTCATCGCCACCGCGCCGCAGAAGCGCCTCGCGATCAAGACCTTCGTCGCGCCCTGGTCCGAAGGCCGCATCCGCGAGGCGGTCTTGCGGGAGCTCAAGCGCGGCGGCCAGGTCTACTTCCTGCACAACGAGGTCGAGACCATCGAACGCATGCACGACCGCCTCGCGCGCCTGCTGCCCGAGGCGCGCATCGCGGTGGCGCACGGCCAGATGCGCGAGCGCGAGCTGGAGCGCGTGATGCGCGACTTCACCGCCCAGCGCAACAACCTCCTGCTGTGCACCACGATCATCGAGACCGGAATCGACATCCCCAGCGCGAATACCATCGTGATCAACCGCGCCGACAAGTTTGGCCTGGCGCAGCTGCACCAGCTGCGCGGCCGCGTCGGGCGCTCGCACCACCAGGCCTACGCCTACCTGCTGACGCCGGACGAGGAAGCGGTCGGCGCCCAGGCCAAGAAGCGGCTCGAGGCGATCCAGATGATGGAAGAGCTCGGCTCCGGCTTCTACCTCGCGATGCACGACCTGGAGATCCGCGGCGCGGGCGAAGTGCTGGGCGAGTCGCAGTCGGGCGAGATCCAGGAGATCGGCTTCTCGCTCTACGCGCAGATGCTGGAATCCGCCGTCAGGCGGCTCAAGGCGGGCAAAGGCGCCGAGTTCGAAGACGCGCTCGACGTCTCGGCCGAGGTCAACCTGCACCAGCCGGCGCTGCTGCCGGCGGACTACTGCAGCGACGTGCACGAGCGTCTGACGCTGTACAAGCGGCTGTCGAACTGCGACTCGCCCGAGGCGCTCGATGCGATGCGCGAGGAGCTGGTCGACCGATTCGGCGCGCTGCCCGAGCCCGCGCGCGCGCTGATCGAGTGCCACGCGCTGCGCCTGGCGGCCAGGCCGCTGGGCGTGGTGCGCATCGACGCGACGCACGAGGCGCTGCAGCTGCAGTTCATCAAGCAGCCGCCGATCGAGGCGCAGAAGATCATCGACTTCGTCCAGCGCCGCCGCGGCGCGCGGCTCGCCGGCCAGGACCGCCTGCGCCTGGAGGCGAAGATGCCCGGCTGGCGCGAGCGCGCCCAGGCGGTCAAGGACGTGCTGCGCGAGCTCGCGGCATGATCCTGGTGGTTCAAGGCCCGGGCGCGACGCCGGACAACGCGCACGAGATCTCGCGCCTCGCTTCGGCTTCCTCGCTCGAGCCGATCGGCGAGGTCGCATTCCGCCTGCGAGGCGCCTCGAACCGCGCCGAGGTCGGCAAGTGGTGCGCGGCACGCGCGATCGACTGCGCCTGGATGCCCGGCGAACTGCGCCTCGCGGACCTACGGCTGGTGGCGATCGACATGGACTCGACCCTGATCACGATCGAGTGCATCGACGAGCTGGGCGAGGCGGCCGGGCGCAGAGCCGAGATCGCCGCGATCACCGAGGCCGCGATGCGCGGCGAGCTCGATTTCAGCCAGAGCCTGCGCCGGCGCGTGGCGCTGCTGGAGGGGGTCGACGAGTCGGCGCTCGCGCGCGTATACGACCAGAAACTGCGCCTGTCGCCCGGCGCCGAGCGGCTGATCACCGGCTGCAAAGCGGCCGCCGTCAAGTTGCTGCTGGTCTCGGGCGGGTTTTCCTTCTTCACCGAGCGCCTGCAGGCGCGGCTCGGGCTCGATTACGCCTTGTCCAACAAGCTCGAAATCCAACACGGGAAACTCACCGGCGCGCTCGTCGGCAAGATCGTCGGCGCGCGCGCCAAGGCAGAGCGGCTGCGCGAGGTTGCGCGCGCGATCGGCGCCCGCCGCGACCAGACGCTCGCGATCGGCGACGGCGCGAACGACCTGCCGCTGATGGCCGAGGCCGGCATGTCGGTCGCCTTTCGCGGCAAGCCGGTGGCGCGCGATTTCGCCGACTTCGCGCTCGACCACGCCGGCCTGGACGGTGTGCTGAATCTGTTTCTTTAGGCTAGGATTGATGCAACCAGGGAGACCTTGCATGACTGACAGTGTGAAATACCTGCTCGACGAGACCCGCATTCCGAAGCACTGGTACAACATCATGGCGGACCTGCCTTCGCCGCCTCCGGCGGTGCTGCACCCGGGCACCAAGCAGCCGGTCGGTCCCGACGACCTGGCGCCGCTGTTCCCGATGGAATTGATCATGCAGGAGGTCAGCGCGGAGCGCGAGATCGAGATCCCGCAACCCGTGCGCGACATCTACCGCCAGTGGCGCCCTTCGCCGCTCTTTCGCGCGCGCAGGCTGGAACAGGTACTGCAGACGCCGGCCAAGATCTACTACAAGTATGAGGGCGTATCGCCCGCTGGCAGCCACAAGCCCAATACCGCGGTGGCGCAGGCGTTCTACAACAAGCAGGCCGGGATCAAGAAGATCACCACCGAGACCGGTGCCGGCCAGTGGGGCTCGGCGCTCGCCTTCGCCGGCGCGCTGTTCGGGATCGAGATTAAGGTATTCATGGTGCGCGTGTCGTACAACCAGAAGCCGTACCGGCGGGCGCTGATGGAGACCTACGGCGCGAGCTGCATCCCCTCGCCCTCGGCCGAGACGCAATCGGGCCGCGCGATCCTCGAGAAGGCCAAGGACCACCCGGGAAGCCTGGGCATCGCGATCTCGGAAGCGGTCGAAATCGCGGCCACGCACGACGACACCAAGTACGCGCTCGGCTCGGTGTTGAACCATGTCCTCACCCACCAGACCGTGGTCGGCCTGGAAGCGATGGCGCAGCTCGAGATGGCCGGCGACGACCCCGACGTGCTGGTCGGCTGCACCGGTGGCGGCTCGAACTTCGCCGGGCTGGTGTTCCCTTTCCTCGGCGCGCAGCTGCGCGGCGGCAGAAAGCGCCGCATCGTCGCGATCGAGCCCGCGGCCTGCCCCAGCTTGACGCGCGGCCAGTACGCCTACGACTTCGGCGACACCGGGCACCTCACGCCGCTGGTGAAGATGCACACCCTCGGCTCGACCTTCACGCCGCCGGGCTTCCACGCCGGGGGCCTGCGCTACCACGGCATGGCGCCGCTGGTGTCGCACTGCAAGGAGCTCGGGCTGCTCGAGGCGCGCGCCTACCAACAGAAGGAAGTGTTCGCCGCCGGGGTGCAGTTCGCGCGCGCCGAGGGCATCCTGCCCGCGCCGGAGGCGAACCACGCGGTCAAGGGCGCGATCGACGAGGCGCTGCGCTGCAAGGCCGAGGGCAAGTCGCAGACGATCCTGTTCAACCTCTGCGGCCACGGCCACTTCGACATGCAGGCCTACATGGACTACTTCTCGGGCAAGCTGGTCGACCAGAAGTACGACGAAGGCGAGCTGGCGATGGCGCTCGCCGGACTGCCGTCGGTGGCGCAGGCCGCCTGAGCGAGGCTCAGCCCGGGGCGTCGATCCGACGCAGCACCCGGCGCTGCGGCTCGGGCTGCAGCGTGACGTGCTCGATGCGGAAGCGCGCCACGGCCAGGTGCTGCAGCGCGGCCAGGGTGTCCTCCCAGCGCGCCAGGTCCTCGACCACCACGTGCGCCGAGAGCGACACGCGCTCGCCCGAGAGCATCCAGATGTGCAGGTCGTGCACCGATACCACGCCGGGCACGGCCGCCATCGCCGTGCCCACCTCGGGCAGCGAGAGCTCCGGCGGCACGCCTTCCATCAGCGCGTGCACCGCGTCGCGCAGCAGCCTCAGGCTCGACACCACCAGCAACGCGGAAATGAACAGCGACAGCAGCGGGTCGATCGGCATCCAGCCGGTCGTCGCGATCACCAGCCCGGACACGAGCGCCGCCACCGAGCCGAGGATGTCGCCCAGCACGTGCAGCAGCGCGCCGCGCGTGTTCATATTGCGCGCCCCGCCCGAGAGCAGGCGCGCCACCAGCAGGTTGATCGCGAGGCCGGCCGCCGCGACCGCGCTCACCGCGACGCCGCGCACCGCGACCGGGTGTTCGAGCCGCGCAAAAGCCTCGAACGCGAGCAATGCCACCACCGCCAGCATCACCAAGCTATTTGCGAGCGCGGCGAACATCTCGGCGCGCCCGAGGCCGAACGAGTGGCGCATCGAAGCGGGACGCCTTGCGGCCCATGCCGCCAGGGCGGCGAGCCCGAGCGCCGCGCCGTCGGTCGCCATGTGGCCCGCATCGGCCAGCAGCGCGAGCGAGCCGCTCCACCAGCCGCCGAAAGCCTCCACCAGCGCGTAGCCGAGCGTCAGCGCGACCGCGGCCCCGAGGTAGCTCTTCGAGCGGGCGTGGGAATGCGAGTGTGAGTGCTCGTGCGCCATGCGTCTCAGTAGAGGTTCCGCACTTCCCGGATCGCCGGAAAGCGCCGTCGCAGCAGCGCCTCGACCACGCCCTTGAGATCCAGCGCCGCACGCGGGCAGCCGGCGCAGGCGCCCTTCAACCGCACCACCACGGCCTCGCCCTCGAGGGCGACGAATTCCAGGTCGCCTCCGTCGCGCATGAGAACTTGCCTTGCCTCTTGAAGAGTCTCTCGAATTTGATCTTCTTCCGGCAGCCTCGCTCCGGCAGGAACCGCGCTCTCCAGCTGCTTCCTCAGCATCGCCTGCTCGCGCGCGATGCGCAGCGCCTCGCGCGGATTGTCGCGCTCGAGCGCGTCGAGCTCGTCTTCGGTGTAGAGCGGCGCGTCGAGCTTCACCCGACCCAGCGCCGCGCGTTGTAGAACATGCGCATCCAGGGCGAGTCCTCGGGCGCGCCGTCGGGCGCCCAGGACATCTGCACGCTGCGGAACACGCGCTCCGGGTGCGGCATCACGACCGTGAAGCGGCCGTCGGCGGTGGTCAGCCCGGTGATGCCCTGCGGCGAGCCGTTCGGATTGGCGGGGTAGCGCTCGGTGGCATTGCCTCTAGAGTCGACATAGCGCATGGCGACGACCGCCCGCCCGAGGTCCGCGGCGGAATCGAAGCGCGCGCGCCCCTCGCCGTGCGCAGTCGCCACCGGGATGCGGCTGCCGGCCATGCCGGCGAACAGGATCGACGGGCTGTCGGCCACCTCGACCATCACGAAGCGCGCCTCGAACTGCTCCGAGCGGTTGCGCACGAACTCCGGCCAGTGCGCGGCGCCGGGGATCAGCTCCTTGAGCGCCGCCATCATCTGGCAGCCGTTGCAGATGCCGAGCGCGAAGCTGTCTGGGCGGGCGAAGAACGCCTCGAACTCGGCCCGCGCCCGGGCGTGGAACAGAATCGATTTGGCCCAGCCCTGGCCGCCGCCGAGCACGTCGCCGTAGGAGAAGCCGCCGCCGGCGGCAACGCCCTGGAAGCCGGCCAGAGCGGTGCGCCCGGCGAGGATGTCCGACATGTGCACGTCGAACGCCTCGAACCCGGCGCGGTCGAAGGCCGCGGCGAGCTCGACCTGGCCGTTGACACCCTGCTCGCGCAGGATTGCGACCCGTGGCCGTGCGCCCGAGGAGACGAACGTTTCCTTCGGCTGGAAAGTGACGGCGATCGACAGTCCGGGGTCGCCCGCATCGAGCAGCGCGTCGAACTCCTCCTGCGCGCACTCGGGGTTGTCGCGCAGCGCCTGCATGCGCCAGGTCGTCTCGCTCCAGACGCGCTGCAACTCCGCGCGCTTGCGCGCGAAGAGCGCCTTTGCGTTGCGCGTCAGGCGTACTTCGTCGCGCTCATTGGGAAAGCCGATCACGTAGGCGCACTGGTGCACGCCTTCGGCGCGCAGCACCTCCATCACGCGCGCGCGCTCGGCGGCGCGAATCTGCAGCACCGCACCCAGCTCCTCGGCGAACAGTGCGCCGAACATATGGTCGTTGAAGCGCCCGGCGAGCAGCTCGGGACGGCGCTCGAGCCCGTCGACGTCGCTCATCCGTTCGTCGTAGCAGATCTCGTCCAGGTTGAGCGTCACGCCGCAGTGTCCGGCGAACGCCATCTCGCACACGGTCGCGAACAGGCCGCCGTCGGAGCGGTCGTGGTAGGCGAGCGCGAGGCCCTCATTCGCCAGCCGCTGCACCGCGGCGAACAGTCCGGCGAGCAGCTTCGGCTGGTCGAGATCGGGGCAGTGCTCGCCCAGGCGCGAGTACACCTGCGCCAGGATCGAGCCACCGAGGCGATTGCGGCGCCGGCCGAGGTCGATCAGCAGCAACTCGGTCTCGCCCGCGTCGGTGCGCAGGCGCGGTGTGAGCGTGCCGCGCGCGTCGGTCGCCGGCGCGAACGCGCTCACCACCAGCGACAGCGGCGCCACCACCTCCTTACCGTCCCAGGCCGTGCGCATGGAGAGCGAATCCTTGCCCACCGGGATCGAGATTCCAAGCGCCGGGCAGAGCTCCAGCGCTACCGCGCGCACCGTGTCGTACAGCGCCGCGTCCTCGCCCGGATAGCCGGCGGCCGCCATCCAGTTGGCCGAGAGCTTCACGCTGGCGAGCCGCTCGATTCGCGCCGCGGCCAGGTTGGTGATCGCCTCGCCCACCGCCATGCGGCCCGAGGCCGGGGCGTCGATCAGCGCGATCGGCGCGCGTTCGCCGATTGCGTAGGCCTCGCCCGCGTAGCCCTCGTAGTCGAGCAGCGTGACCGCGCAGTCGGCCACCGGCACCTGCCAGGGACCCACCAGCGGATCGCGCGCGCACAACCCGCCCACCGTGCGGTCGCCGATAGAGATCAGGAACATCTTGCTTGCCACCGATGGATGGCGCAGCACGCGCAGCGCGGCCTCCCCGAGCTCGATGCCGTCGAGCGCAAAGGGCTCGCAGGCCGGTGCGAGTCGCTTCACGTCGCGCAGCATCTTGGGCGGCTTGCCCAGGATCACCTCCAGGTCGACGTCGACCACGTCTGCTTTCAGCAGCGGGTCGGCGACGCGCAGCCGGCCGTCGGCGGTCGCGGCGCCGAGCACCGCGAACGGGCAGCGCTCGCGCTCGGCCAGGGCGCGGAAGCGCGCGAGCGACTCGGGCGCGAGCGCGAGCACGTAGCGCTCCTGCGCCTCGTTGCACCAGATCTCGCGCGGCGACATGCCCGAGTCCTCCGACGGCGCGGCGCGCAGGTCGAGCCGCGCGCCGCGGCCGGCCGAGTGCACGATCTCGGGCAGCGCGTTCGACAGCCCGCCGGCGCCCACGTCGTGAATCGACAGGATCGGGTTGTCGGCGCCGAGCTGCCAGCAGCGGTCGATCACCTCCTGCGCCCGACGCTCGATCTCGGCGTTGCCGCGCTGCACCGAGTCGAAGTCCAGGTCGGCGGTGTTGGCGCCGGCGCCCATCGACGAGGCGGCGCCGCCACCCATACCGATCAGCATCCCGGGACCGCCCAGCTGCACCAGCAGCGTTCCCTCGGGCAGCGGCGACTTTTCCGTGTGCGCGGCGCAAATGTTGCCGATTCCGCCCGCGAGCATGATCGGCTTGTGGTAGCCGCGCGGCACCCCTCCTGCCTTGAGCTCGAAGCTGCGGAAATAGCCCGCCAGGTTGGGCCGGCCGAACTCGTTGTTGAACGAGGCCGCGCCGATCGGCCCCTCGAGCATGATCTCGAGCGCCGAGACGATGCGTCCGGGCTTGCCCGGGTCGTCGCCCTCCCAGGGCTGCAGCGCGCCGGGAATGCGCAGAGCCGACACCGAGTAGCCGACCAGGCCCGCCTTGGGCCGCGCGCCGCGTCCGGTCGCGCCCTCGTCGCGGATCTCGCCGCCGGCGCCAGTCGCCGCGCCCGGGAAGGGCGAGATCGCGGTCGGGTGGTTATGCGTCTCGCACTTGATGACCGCGTGCGTGAACTCCAGGTTGTTCCCGTATACGTTTCCGGTCGGATAGAAGCGCTTCGCCTGCCGGCCCTCGATCACGGCCGCGTTGTCGGCGTAGGCGACGATCGTGCCCTGCGGGTTCGCGGCGTGCGTGTGCCGGATCATGCCGAACAGGGACTGCGGCTGCTTCTCGCCGTCGATGATCCAGTCGGCGTTGAAGATCTTGTGCCGGCAGTGCTCCGAGTTGGCCTGCGCGAACATCGTCAGCTCCGCGTCGGTCGGATCGCGCCCGAGCGCATCGAAGGCCGCGCGCAGGTAGTCGATCTCGTCCTCGGACAGCGCGAGCCCGAGCCGCTGGTTGGCCTCGCGCAGCGCGCCGCGCGCGACGCGCTCGAGCGGCCGCGGCGCGACGTGGCGGAAAAGCTGCTCGGCGTCGTCGAGCGAGGCCAGCACGGTCTCGGTCATGCGGTCGTGCAGCGGCGCGGCGAGCGCGTCGCGCTCGGCGCGCCCTTCTATCTCGAGCGTGTAGGCCAGGCCGCGCTCGATCCGCAGCACCTCGGCCAGGCCGCAATTGCGCGCGATGTCGGTCGCCTTGGACGACCAGGGCGAAATCGTTCCCAGGCGCGGCACCGCCAGGAAAAGGTCGCCGCGCGCCGGCTCGGCCGGCGCGGGCTCGCCGTAGCGCAGCAGCCGCTCGAGCAGCGCACGCTGGTCGGGGCCCGGCGGCGCCGCCGCTTCGACGAAATGCCAGTACTCAGCGCGCACGCCGCGCACCCCGGGGTGAACCTGTTGCAATGATGCAAGGAGCTTCGCGAGTCGGAACTCCGACAGCGCGCGCGCGCCGCGGAGCTTGAGGATCGTTGCCATCCGCTACTTCTTTACCTCCGGCTGCTTCACCGTTCCCGCCAGGTTGATCGTCGAGCGCAGGATCTGGCCCGCCGTCTTGACGTCGGCTACGATGCGCCCGGACAGTTGGCCCGCGGGCGCAATGTCGACGATCGCGCCGGCGTTGAGCGCGCCGGCGGCGATGTTGACGTCGCGCAGCTTGACCGCGCCCTTGTCGTAGCTGCCCTTGCCGCTCAGCTCGGCGAACAGAGTCGTGCCCTGTGTCTCCTTGCCCGCGGTGCGGATCGCGCGAGAGAGGTCGAAGCTGCCGAGCACGCCCTTGCTGACCGTGAAGCCGCCGTCGATGCGGGCGCCGACGCCGAGCTTGGCCGGAACCGCGCCCTGCATCACGTAGCTGCCGCTGCCGGTCGCCTTGCCGTCCGACAGCAGCGCCGGCGCGAACACCGCCGCATTGACGTTCTTGAACTTGAGCGTTCCCTCGACGCGCCACGACGGGCCCCAGCTGAACTGCGCCGTTCCCACCAGCGTGCCGTCGAGCAGCGAACCGTCCCACTCGCTCAGCGTCATGCCCTCGGGCGTCGCGCTGCCCTTGAGCGAGAAGTCGGTCAGCGTGACCTGGGGCGCGAACGGCAGCGTCAGGCTGGCGGCGCTGCCCTCGAGCGCCAGTTGTCCGTCGTCGGGCACCAGCTTGACCTCCAGCTTGTCGGGCCCGTTCAGCACCAGCGACTTGAGCGCGCCGTTGCCTGCCAGCACCGCATCGGCGTCGAACGCGGGAAGCGCGAGCGGGCCGCGTAGCCTGAGTTCCTTCGCCTCGACGCGCGCGACGCTGAACCTGGGGCTCGTGAGCCTGCCGAGCAGAACGCCGCCTAGCTCGCTCTCCGGCACCAGCGCGCCGATCAGCTCGACCCGGCCCAGTACCTTCTTGTCGCTGAACAGCGAGCCGAGCGTGGGGAAGACCCGCACCGTGCCGATCACGATGTCGCCGATGCGTACGCCCTCGAATCTCATCTCCGGCCCGTTGACCAGCGACATGTGGGCCGCGCCGATCTTGACCTTGCGGCCGAACGCGGCGCTGGCGACCTTGGCGTACTGGCCGGTCTCGACCGGTACCACGTGCACCGCGGCCACGCCCAAGACCAGCGCGAGCAGCAGCGTGACGGCGATCGGCTTGCCCCATTTGCGACGGCGCCGGATCTTGATCGGTCCGATGTCGGCATCGGCCGCCTTCTTCCTGCGCTTCGCCTCGCGCTCGCGCTCGCGCTGAGCCTTGAGCGCCTCCTTGGTGAGCGCCTGCTCATCGCGCTTGACCTCGTCCATGTCGAGGTCGTCGTCGCGCACTACGACGTCGTCGTCCACCACTTTGGCCGGCGCGGCCGGGCGATGCGGCAGGCTGTCCGGATCGACCTTGCGCCGCAGCTTGGCCGTCTCCCAGTCGCCCTTGATCTTGTAGGCGCGCACCGGGCGGGTGATGTTCTTCAGCTTCTGCTGGCCGAGATCCTCGATCGTATAGGTGACCTTGTCCCGGATCTGGTCGTACACCACGCCCGCGATGCAGATGCCGCCCTTGTCGGCGAGTCCCTCCAGGCGCGCGGCCACGTTCACGCCGTCGCCATAGACGTCGTTATCCTCGCCGATGATGTCGCCCAGGTTGATGCCCATGCGGAACGCGATCTGGCGCGTGGGCGGAACATCCGCCTCTTCGTTCGCCACCGCGGTCTGCACCTGGACCGCGAAGCGCACCGCGTCGACCACGCTCGGGAACTCGATCAGCATTCCGTCGCCCGCGGTCTTGACGATGCGGCCGTCGTGCTCATCGACCTTGGGCTGGATGAGCTCGCGCATGATGCGCTTGAAGCGCGTCAGCGTGCCTTCCTCGTCAATTCCCATCAGGCGGCTGTAGCCCGCCACGTCGGCGGCGACGATCGCGGCCAGGCGGCGCTTGGCGCGGCTGTCCGAGGTGGTATCCACCACATTGCGCGCTTCCGCTTCCTCCAGCTCGCGCGCGCGCCGCTCGTGCTCGCGCCGGGCGCGCTCCTCGTCCTCGCGCTGCTTGCGCTCCTGCTCCTCGCCCTGGGCGCGCGCCTGCTGCTCGCGCCTGGCGCGCTCGGTCTGCTCCTTCTCCTTGCGCGCGGCCTCCTCCTTGGCCTTGCTCTCGGCGTCGTCGCGCTCGGAGAAATTGTCCAGGTCGGCCAGCAACGAGTCGGCGAACTTCTCGCCGCTCGGCGCCGCGGCCTTGGCTTGTTCCTCCTCCCTGCGACGTGCGGCCTCCTCTTCCTCGCGCCGCTTGCGGGCCTCCTCCTCTTCCTTGCGGCGCCGCGCCTCGGCCTCTTCGCGCTGCCTGCGCGCCTCTTGCTCTTCCTTGCGCTTGCGCGCCTCCTCCTCTTCGCGCGCCTTGCGCTCCGCCTCTTCCTTGCGCTTGCGCTCTTCCTCTTCCTTGCGCTTGCGCGCCTCCTCTTCTTCGCGCGCCTTGCGCTCCGCCTCCTCCTTGCGCTTGCGCTCTTCCTCTTCCTTGCGCTTGCGCTCCTCCTCTTCCTTGCGCTTGCGCGCTTCCTCTTCTTCCCGCGCCTTGCGTTCGGCCTCTTCCTTGCGCTTGCGTTCTTCCTCTTCCTTGCGCTTACGCTCTTCCTCTTCCTTGCGCTTGCGCGCCTCCTCTTCTTCCCGTGCCTTGCGCTCGGCCTCTTCCTTGCGCTTGCGCTCTTCCTCTTCCTTGCGCTTGCGCGCCTCCTCCTCTTCGCGCGCCTTGCGCGCCTGTTCCTCCCTGCGCTTGCGCTCTTCCTCCTCCTTGCGCTGGCGCAACTCCGCCTCGGCCTTCTCTTTCGCCTCGGCTTCGGCTCTCAGCTTATCGGCCTTCGCCTTCTCCTCCGCCGCGACGCGCAGCGCGGTCTGCTGTGCGGCCCTGAGCTTCGCCTCGCCCTCGGCGCGCTCCTTCGCTTCGGCTTCCTCCCGCGAGCGCACGCTCGCGGACTCGCGTGCGCGGGCCTCGGCTTCCGCCTTGGCTTTCTTCTCGGCCTCGGCCTTGGCCTTCGCTTCCGCCGCCTGGCGCGCCTTGTAGCTGAGCGACTCCTCCTGCGCGCGGCGTTCGGCCTCCGCGCGCGCCTTCGCCGCGAGGTCGACGGTCGGCCCCTTCGGCACCGACGGCGGGGCCGGCACGGGGGTAAACACGCCGGTGAAGTCGAGGTCCGACACCACGTCCATCGGCTTGCTAGGCGGCGGCGCGCTCGGCCTGGTCGAAGTCGGCGCGGACGTTACTCCGGAAGACGCTTCGCGGATGTAGCCTTCGCGCTCGAGGCGATCGATCAGCTGGTCGAACCTGGTTTGCGGGGTCTTCTCGAATTTCTTGTACAGCGCGCCGACGTTCGACTTGCCGTCGATCGCCGACAGCACCGCGCGATCGGCGCGCGACAGGTTGCTCGTCTTGCCGGAAGCCTCCTGCACGCCCTTTCCGGTCTTCGAGTAGATCGCTGTCGGGTTCATGTGCTCATTGGTGTTATCCCGGCGTCTATTATAAGCAGATGCCCCGGCTAAGCCCCGTAGCCGCCGCCGCCGGGCGTCTCGACCACGAAGACGTCCCCCGCCCCCATCTCAACCTGGTCGAAGGGCCCCAGCTCGAGGCTCGAGCCGTCGGCCCGCAGCACGCTGTTGCGCCCGGGCTGCCCCGGCCCGCCGCCGGCCATGCCGTGCGGCCGGACCAGGCGGTGCCCCGACAGGATCGCCGCGGTCATCGGCTCGAGGAAGCGCACCCGGCGCAGCGCGCCGTCGCCGCCGCGCCAGCGGCCGTGTCCGCCCGAGCCGCGCCGGATCTCGAAGCTCTCCAGCCGTACCGGAAAGCGCCATTCGAGCACCTCCGGATCGGTCAGGCGCGAGTTGGTCATGTGAGTCTGCACCACGTCGGTCCCGTCGAAGCCCGGGCCGGCGCCGGAGCCGCCGCCCACGGTCTCGTAATATTGGTAGCGCGCATCGCCGAACGTGAAATTGTTCATGGTGCCCTGCGCCGCGGCCATCACGCCCAGCGCGCCGTACAGCGCGTCGGTGATGCACTGGGAGGTCTCCACGTTTCCCGCCACCACCGCCGCGGGATAGCGCGGCTTGAGCATCGAGCCCTCGGGCAGGACGACCTCGAGCGGCTTCAGGCAGCCGGCGTTGAGCGGGATGTCGTCGTTCACCAGGGTGCGGAACACGTACAGCACCGCCGCCATGCAAACCGCCGAGGGCGCGTTGAAATTGTTCGGTAGCTGCGCCGAAGTGCCGCCGAAATCGATCCTCGCGCTGCGCCGCTCGGCGCCGATGCTCACCCTGACGCGGATGACGGCCCCGTTGTCGAGCGGATACTCGAAAGCCCCGTCTTTCAGCACGCCGATCACGCGCCGCACCGACTCCTCGGCGTTGTCCTGCACGTGGCGCATGTAGGCCTGCACCACCCCGAGGCCGTACTGGGCCACCATCTCGCCGAGGGCCTGCACGCCTTTCTCGTTGGCCGCGACCTGCGCGCGCAGATCGGCGACGTTCTGCGCCGGGTTGCGCGCCGGCCAGGGCCCGGCGCTCAGCAACGCAACAGTTTCGGCCTCGCGCAGCCGCCCCTGCTCGACCAGCAGGAAGTTGTCGATCAGCACGCCCTCCTGCTCGACGCTGGTCGAGCCGGGCGGCATCGATCCGGGCGTGATGCCGCCGATATCCGCGTGGTGGCCGCGCGAGCCGACGTAGAACAGAATCTCATTCTGCGCCGCGTCGAAGACCGGCGTGACCACGGTGATGTCGGGCAGGTGCGTGCCGCCGTTGTAGGGCGCGTTCAGCATGTAGACGTCGCCCGGGCGCATGCGGTCCGCGTTCTCGCGCATCACGGCGCGCACCGATTCGCCCATCGATCCCAGGTGGACCGGCATGTGCGGCGCGTTCGCGATCAGCCCGCCGTCGGCGTCGAACAGCGCGCACGAGTAGTCGAGCCGCTCCTTGATGTTGACCGAGTAGGCGGTGTTCTGCAGCCGCGCCCCCATCTGCTCGGCGATCGACATGAACAGGTTGTTGAACAGCTCGAGCATCACTGGGTCGGCCTCGGTGCCGAGCGCGACCCGGCGCGGGCGCGGCAGGATCCGCTCCAGCACCAGGTGGCCGAGCGGGGTGACGCGCGCCCCCCAGCCGGGCTCGACCACGGTGGTCGCGTTCGCCTCGGCGATGATCGCCGGACCCTCCAGCGCGTGCCCCGGCGCGAGCGCTTCGCGCCGAAAGAGCGGCGTCGCGTGCCAGGCGCCGCCGCTGAACATGCGCACGGTCTGCGCCGCGCGCGGCGCTGCCGCGGCCTTCTCCCCCACCGGAGCCTCCGGCGGCGCGTCGCCGGCTGCCAGCGCCTCGACCGAGACTGCCTCGACGATCAGCGCGCGGCCCGGCATGAGGAAGGAGAACTGCTTGCGGTAGGCGTCCTCGAACTCGGCCGTCATCGCGCCCACGCCGCCGAGGGCAACGGCGAGCGAGGTGTCGGTGCCTTCGTACTTGAGGTGCGCGCGCCTGATCACCCGCCCCCGCGCCGCCTCGGCGCCCTGGCGCAGCAGTTCATCGCGCGCCGCATTCGCAAGGGCAGCGGCCTCTTTTTCAAGTTGAACCAGGTTGTCGTCTGAAAGATGAAGCTCTATGGACTTTTCCTTCATCGCAACCTGGTCGGCGAGGCCCATGCCGTAGGCCGACAGCACGCCCGCCAGCGGATGGATGAAAACACGCTCCATCGCCAGCGCGTCGGCCACCAGGCAGGCGTGCTGCCCGGCCGCGCCGCCGAAGCAGCAAAGCGTATATCGCGTCACGTCGTGCCCGCGCTGGACCGAAACCTGCTTGATCGCGTTGGCCATGTTGGCGACCGCGATCTGCACGAAGCCTTCCGCGACCTGCTCCGGCGAGCGCCCGTCGCCAATGATCTCGGTCAGCTCTTTGAATTTTGACTGGACAATTTCATGGTCTACCGGCTGATCGCCGTCGCCGCCGAATACGCGCGGGAAATAGCGCGGCTGGATCTTGCCCAGCATGACGTTGGCGTCGGTCACCGCCAGCGGCCCGCCGCGGCGGTAGCTCGCGGGCCCGGGGTCCGCGCCCGCCGAATCGGGCCCGACGCGGTAGCGCGCGCCGTCGAAGTGCAGGATGCTGCCGCCGCCCGCCGCCACGGTGTGGATGCTCATCATCGGCGCGCGCACCCGCACGCCCGCCACCTTGGCGTCGAAGTCGCGCTCGAACTGGCCCGCCCAGTGCGACACGTCGGTCGAGGTGCCGCCCATGTCGAAGCCGATGATGCGCTCGAAGCCCGCCGCGAGCGAAGTGCGCACCGCGCCGACGATCCCGCCCGCCGGCCCGGACAGGATCGAATCCTTGCCCTGGAAGCGGTGCGCGTCGGCCAGGCCCCCGTTCGACTGCATGAACAGCAGCCGCACCCCGCCCAGCTCGGCCGCCACGCCCGCGACGTAGCGGCGCAGGATCGGCGACAGGTAGGCGTCGACCACGGTGGTGTCGCCGCGCCCGACCAGCTTCATCAGCGGGCTGACCTGGTGCGAAACCGAGATCTGGGAAAAGCCGATCTCGGCCGCGACTCGATGAACTTCGGCTTCGTGTTCGGGAAAGCGGTACGCGTGCATGAACACGATCGCGATGCTGCGAAACCCTTCGTCGTAGGTGCTTCTCAGGTCTTCACGGGCACTTTCGATGTTCAACGGCACAACCACTTCGCCCCTGGCCCCGATGCGCTCCTCGACCTCGACCACCTTCTCGTACAGCATCTCGGGCAGCACGATGTGGCGCTCGAACAGGCGCGGGCGGTTCTGGTAGGCGATGCGCAGCGCGTCGCGAAAGCCCCGGGTGATGAACAGCGCGGTGCGCTCGCCCGTGCGCTCGAGCAGCGCATTGGTGGCGACCGTGGTGCCCATCTTCACCGCCTCGACCGTGCCCGGCGGGATCGGCTCGCCGCGCTCGAGGCCGAGAACGTGGCGCATGCCGGCCAGCGCGGCGTCGGCGTAGCGCGCCGGATCCTGCGACAGCAGCTTATGGGTCTGGAGCGTGCCGTCCGGCCGCCGCGCGACGACGTCGGTGAAGGTGCCGCCGCGGTCGATCCAGAACTGCCAGCCGCGCTCGCTCGTGTCCCGGGCCATGAGAACGCGATTCTAATCGTGATACATTGGCGCCCGCTTTTCATTCCGCGTGCCATGGACAAGATCGAAGCGGTGGTGATCGGCGCCGGGGTGGTGGGACTGGCGGTAGCGCGCGCGCTGGCGCTCGCGGGGCGCGAAGTCGTGATCCTGGAAGCCGAGGACGCGATAGGCACCCACACCAGCTCGCGCAACTCCGAGGTGATCCACGCCGGCATCTACTACCCCGCGGGCTCGCTCAAGGCTGCCAGCTGCGTCGCCGGCCGCCGGCGCCTGTACGAATACTGCGCCGCGCGCGGCGTGCCGCACCGGCGCTGCGGCAAGCTGATCGTCGCGACCGACGAAGCCCAGCGCGGCGAGCTCGAGCGTATCCGCAGCCGCGCGCACACCAACGGCGTGCCGGAGGTCGACTTCGTGACCCGCGAGCAGGTTCTGGCCTGGGAGCCCGAGCTGCGCTGCGTCGCCGCGCTGCACTCGCCCTCGACCGGCATCATCGACAGCCACGCGCTCATGCTCGCCTACCTCGGCGAGGCCGAGGACCACGGCGCCATGCTCGCGCTCAGGAGCCGCCTCGAACGGGCCGAGGTGATTTCTTCGGGATTTCGCCTGACGGTAGGAGGATCCGAATCCTCGGTAGTCGAAGCAAAGTATTTGATAAACAGTGCGGGAATCACCGCGCCGAGCGTGGCGCGGCTGATCGAGGGCTATCCCGAGGCGCTCGCGCCGCGCGAGCTCTACGCCAAGGGCAACTATTATTCGCTCGCCCGCCGCGCGCCGTTCTCGCGCCTGGTGTATCCGGTGCCCGAGCCCGGCGGGCTGGGCGTGCACGTCACGCTCGATCTCGCCGGGCAGGCCCGCTTCGGGCCGGACGTCGAGTGGGTCGAGGCGATCGACTACCGGGTCGACCCCAAGCGCGCCGAACGCTTCTACGCCGCGATCCGGCGCTACTGGCCGGGGCTGCCCGACGGCGCGCTGACACCGGGCTACGCCGGCATCCGGCCCAAGATCTCCGCACCCGGCGAGCCGGCGGCGGACTTCGTGATCCAGGGCCCGCGCGAGCACGGCGTACCCGGCCTGGTCAACCTGTTCGGCATCGAGTCGCCGGGGCTCACCGCGAGCATGCCGCTCGCCGACGAGGTGCTGCAAAAGACGCAGGATTGAATTTCCTATCGTTTGCACCGACACTGGCGCGAGTGCGCCTTCAGCCCACGGGGTCAACATGATCGACTCGCGCCTGATCCTCGACCACGTCTACCAACACGAGGCCGTGCAGCCCGAGCGCGTGTTCCTGACCCAGCCCGTGGGCGGCGGCCGGGTGGCGGACTACACCTGGGCGCAGACGCTGGACCAGGCCCGGCGCATGGCCGCGCACCTGAAGTCGCTCAGCCTGCCGCGTGGCGCGCGCATCGCGATGCTGGCCAAGAACAGCGCGCATTTCTTCATCGCCGAACTGGCGATCTGGATGGCCGGCGGCACCACGGTGGCGATCTTCCCCACCGAGACCGCCGACAACGTGCGTTATGTGCTTCAGCACAGCGAAGCCAGCCTGCTGTTCATCGGCAAGCTCGACGCCTGGGCCCAGCTGCGCGGCGCTGTGCCGGCCGAGCTGCCCTGCATCGCCTTGCCGCTGGCGCCCGATTGCGGCTACGAACCCTGGGACGACATCGTCGCCCGAACGGCGCGGCTTCAGGGGCGGCCGGCACGTGCCGCCGAGGAGCTGGCGATGCTGCTGTACACCTCGGGATCCACCGGCCAACCTAAGGGCGTGATGCAGAACTTCGGCAGCATCACCGCTGTGGCCAACGGCATCCATGCCGACCAGCTGGCGCGCGATGGCGGCGTGCAGCAGGACGCGCGCGTGCTGTCATACCTGCCGCTGGCGCACTGCTTCGAGCGTGCGTGGGTGGAGTGCTTTGCGTTCATCCACGGCGGCACGCACGTCTTCTTCAGTGAATCACTGGCCACCTTCATGGCCGACCTGCAGCGTGCGCGGCCGACCTGGTTCATCTCGGTGCCGCGTCTTTGGACCAAGTTCCAGCAGGCCGTGCTGGCCCAGATGCCGGCCGCGCAACTGGACGCGGGGCTGGCCAACCCGGCCACGGCCGCTGCGGTAGGCAAGAAGGTGCTGGCCGGCCTGGGCCTGGCCGAGGTGGTGCGCGCCGGCAGCGGCTCGGCGCCGCTGCCCCCCGACCTGCTGCGCTGGTACCGCAGGCTGGGCCTGAATCTGTCCGAAGGTTATGCGATGACGGAGGATTTCGCCTACTCGCACACCGGCAACGCGGGCGACGCGTCGGTGGGCACCGTGGGCAAGCCCCTTCCCGACGTGCAGGCGCGAATCGCCGACGACGGCGAAGTGCTGGTCAAGTCACCGGGCCGCATGGTCGGCTACTACAAGATGCCGGAACTGAACGCCGAAAGTTTCACCGACGACGGCTTCTTTCGCACCGGCGACCTGGGCCGCTACGACGAACAGGGTCGGCTGGTGCTGACCGGCCGCAAGAAGGAGCTGTTCAAGACGGCCAAGGGCAAGTACGTGGCGCCGGCACCGATCGAGAACCGGCTGAACGAACACCCGATGGTCGAACTGTCGCTGGTGTCGGGCCCGGGCCAGCCGGCGGCCTACGCGGTGCTGGTGCTGGACGAGAACCTGCGACCCACGTTGGGCGACCCCGCGGTGCGCGAGCGGGTGGAGACCGAACTGACCGCACTTCTGAGCGCCGTCAACGAGGCCCTGGCCAGCCACGAGCGGCTGCAGATGCTGGTCGTGGCGCGCGAGCCTTGGAGCATCGAGGCCGGCACATTGACGCCGACGATGAAGATCAAGCGCGCCCGCATCGAAGCCGAGGTAGCGCCAGTGGTGGACCGCTGGTACCTGTCGGCGGCCCCGGTGGTCTGGGCCTGAATGACGATCGAGCATTTCGACGTCCTGATCGTCGGCGCGGGGCTGTCGGGCATCGGCGCGGGCTACCACCTGCAGACCCGCTGCCGCGGCAGGACCTACGCCATTCTGGAGGGCCGCGACGCGATCGGCGGCACCTGGGACCTGTTCCGCTACCCCGGCATCCGCTCCGATTCCGACATGTATACGCTCGGCTATTCGTTCCGACCATGGGAGGAAGCCAACGCGATCGCGGACGGACCGTCGATTCTCAAGTACGTGCGGGACACCGCGCGCGAGCACGGCATCGAGCGCCGCATCCGTTTCGGCCACCAGGTCAAGCGTGCCTCGTGGTCGTCGCAGGACGCGCGCTGGACCGTTGCGGCCGAGCACGGCGACGGGGAGGAGGCGGTGCAGTTCAGCTGCAACTTCCTGTTCCTGTGCGGCGGCTATTACAAGTACTCGGAGGGCTATACGCCCGATTTCCCCGGCGCGGAGCGCTTCGCCGGACGCATCGTGCACCCGCAGAGATGGACCGACGACATCGACTACGCCGGCAAGCGCGTGATCGTGATCGGCAGCGGCGCGACCGCGGTCACCCTGGTGCCGGAACTGGCGAAGAAGGCTGCGCACGTGACCATGCTGCAGCGTTCCCCCACCTGGGTCGTCGCGCGTCCGGCGAAAGACGAAGGGGCGATCAAACTGCGCAAATGGCTGCCGCCGATGCTCGCCTACGGCGTCACGCGCTGGAAGCGCGTCCTGCTGCAGCAGTATTTCTTCAACCTGTGCCGGCGCAACCCGGCGCGCGCCAGGCGGCTGATCCTGGGCGGGGTGCGCGCCTATCTCGGACCCGACTACGACGTCGAGCGGCACTTCACGCCGCGCTACAACCCCTGGGAGCAGCGGCTGTGCCTGGTGCCCGACGCGGACCTGTTCAAGGCGATCAGGAGCAAGAAGGCGTCGGTGGTCACCGACCGGATCGAGACCTTCACCGAGACCAGCATCAGGCTCGCGTCGGGCGCGCAGCTCGAAGCCGACCTGATCGTCACCGCCACCGGACTGAACCTGGAAGTGCTGAGCGGCCTCCGGCTCACGGTCGACGGCGAGCGCATCGATCCGTCCAGGACCTACAACTACAAGGGCCTAATGTACAGCGGGGTGCCGAACCTCGCCTCCTCGTTCGGCTACACCAACGCGTCGTGGACGCTGAAGTGCGACCTGACCTGCGAATACGTCTGCCGCCTGCTCAATCACATGCACAAGCACGGCTACCTGCAGTGCACGCCGCGCAACGCCGACGCCGATCTCGCCGCCGAGCCCTGGGTCGATTTCTCCTCGGGCTATATCCAGCGCTCGCTGCACCTGTTTCCAAAGCAGGGCTCCAAGCCGCCCTGGAAGCTGCACCAGAATTACGCGCGCGACATCATGACGCTGCGCTTCGGCCGCATCGACGACGGCAAAATGGAGTTCTCCACATGATGAACGAGTTTGCGGGCAAGGTGGCGGTGGTGACGGGCGCGGCGAGCGGCATCGGGCTCGCGCTGGCGACGCGCTTCGCGCAGGCAGGCATGAAAGTCATCCTGGCCGACATCGAGCGCGGACCGCTGGAGGCGGCGCGGGCGGCGATCGAGGCGCAGGGCGGAACGGCCATCGCGCTGCGCACCGACGTGATGCGCGAGCAGGACGTCGAGCGCCTCGCCGATGCGGCGTTCGACGCCTGGGGCAAGGTGCACATTCTGTGCAACAACGCGGGCGTGAGCGGCGGCGTGGGCGCCGACGGGGTCTGGAACCTGCCGCTGGAGGACTGGGACTGGGTGCTCGGGGTGAATCTTCGCGGCGTGTTGCACGGCATGCGCCATTTCGTGCCGCGCATGCTGGCACACGGCGAAGCGGGTCACATCGTCAACACCGCCTCGGTCGCCGGCCTGGTGACGGGCTCGACCGGCGCGCCGTACACGGTCTCCAAGTACGGCGTGGTGGCGCTGAGCGAGATCCTCTACAAGGACCTGAAGGCGCGCAACGCCAAGCTCTCGGTCTCGGTGCTGTGCCCCGGCTGGGTCGACACCAGGATCATCGAATCGGAGCGCAACCGCCCCGACGAGCTGAAGCCCGAGGGGCCTACCGCAGCGCCGCCCAGCCCGCAGATGCAAATGTGGCGCGAAGTGGTGCGCGGCTTGCTCAAGAACGGTTTCCGGCCGGAGACGATTGCCGGACTGGTATTCGATGCGGTCAAGAGCGACACGTTCTACATCGTGCCCGTGCAGCCCGACATCGAAGACGCTTTGGAACGCCGGCTGGAGGACATCCGGCTGCGCCGCAACCCGACGATCGTTCCGCCCGGGGCCGGACTTCAGCCGTCTGCTCCGGCCGCCTCGAGCCCGAGGTAGATGCGCCGCACCTGCGGGTCGCTGGCGAGGCGCTCGGCCGTTCCGTCGAGCACGGTGCGGCCGGTCTGCAGCACGTACGCATAGTCGGCGACCTCGAGCGCGAGCTGGATCGACTGCTCGGCGATCAGCAGCGTGAGGCCCTGGTCGTGCAGGCGGCCGAGCGTCTCGTACAGGGTCTCGACGATCGCCGGCGCGAGCCCGAGACTCGGCTCGTCGAGCAGCAGGATGCTCGGCTCGCCCATCAGCGCGCGCCCGAGCGCCAGCATCTGGCGCTCGCCGCCCGAGAGGGTGCCGGCGCGCTGCCGCCGCCGCTCCTTCAGGCGCGGAAACAGCACGTACACCCGCTCCAGCATTTCGGGGGCACGCTTGCGGTCGGCCAGCGGCGTGGTGCCCAGCCGCAGGTTCTGCTCCACGGTCTGGGCGGTAAACAGGCGCCAGCCTTCGGGCGACAGCGCAAGTCCCTTGCGCACGATGGCGTACGCCGGCAGACGCGCGATGCTCTCGCCGCGCCACTCGATCGACCCCTGGCTCGGCGCCACCAGTCCCGCGATCGCGTTCAGGGTCGTCGTCTTGCCCGCGCCATTCGAGCCCAGCAGGGCCACGATGCTGCCCGGGCGCACCTCGATCGAGACGTCGGCGACGCCGACCAGGTCGCCGTAGTGCACGGCGAGATGTTCGACCTTGAGCAGATCCATGGCGGGGCTGGGCACGATCAGGCGCGCTTGCCGTGCCGGCGCGCGTGCGAATGGCCCAGGTAGGCGTCGATCACCGCTTCGTCGTTCACCACCTCGGTCGGCGTACCGCGCGCGATCACCTTGCCCTGGTTGAACACCACCACCCGCTCGGCCAGGGTCAGGATCACTTCCATCACGTGCTCGACGATGACCAGCGTGATGCCCGAGCGATGGATCTTACGCACCAGCTCGATCGCCTGCTGGACCTCGACCGGGGTCAGCCCGGCGAGCGCCTCGTCGAGCAGCATCAGCTTCGGTCCGGTCGCCAGCACGCGCGCGATCTCGAGCCGCTTGCGCCCCGGCGTACCGAGGCTCCTCGCCTTGTGGTCGGCAAGCGCCTCCAGGCCGGTGAGCTCGAGCACGCGCGCCGCTTCCGCGCGCGCCTCGCGCACGCCGGCGTGGCGCAGGAAGGCGCCCACCATGACGTTCTCGAGGATGGTCAGATCCTCGAACGTGGCCGGCACCTGGAAGCTGCGGCCGATGCCGAGCCGGGCGTGGGTTTCGGGCGAGGCGCGCGTCACGTCGTGCTCTTCCAGCAGCACCCGTCCGCCGGTCGGCGTCAGGTCGCCCACCAGGCAATTGAAGAAGGTCGACTTTCCGGCGCCGTTGGGGCCGATCAGGCCGAGGATCTCGCCTTGCGCGATGTCGAGCGACGCGCCGGCCAGGGCGCGAAAGCCGCCGAAGTCCATCTGCACGTTTTCCGCCCTAAGCAGCACGCGAGCCCCACTTTGCGCGCAGGCGGTCCCACATCTCGAACAGTCCGCCGGGCTCGAAGCGGGCGATAAGAACGATGATCCCGCCGTAGAGAATGTAGGTCAGTCCCGTTCCGCCGCCGCCGAACAGGTTGTTGGTCTCCGTTTGCAGCGGGATCAGGATCGCCGCACCGAGCAGCGGCCCGAACAGGCGCCCGGCGCCGCCCAGCGCCGCGATCAGCACCATGTTGACCGACACCAGGATGCCGAACGCGCTGCCCGGATCGATGAAACCGAACTTGACCACGTACAGCGAGCCCGCGAGCGAGGTGAAGGTCGCGCTCAGCATGAAGGCATACAGCTTGTAGCGGCTCACCGGCACGCCCAGGCTGCGCGCCGCGCGCTCGCCGCCGCGGATCGCGCGCAGGTAGTAGCCGAAGCGGCTGCGCTGGATGGCGTAGGTCACCGCAAGCAGCGTCACCAGCACTGCGAGGAACATGTAGTAGTACGGCACCGAGCTGCGATACACCAGGTCCGACCAGCCACGCGCCGTCGCCGGGCCGGTGAGGCCGATCGCGGCGCCGACGAAATCCCAGTTGCTCACCACGATACGGATCAACTCCGCCACCGCGATGGTCGCCATGCTGAAATAGTGCCCGCTCAGGCGCAGGGTCGGAATCCCGATCACTACCGCGATGACAAGGCTGACCGCGATGCCCGCGGGAAAGCCGAACAGCGGGCTCACCTGCCAGAGCTTGTAGAACAGCAGCGGCATGTAGGCGCCGGCGCCGAAAAACACCGCGTTGCCGACCGAGACCTGCCCCGCGAAGCCGCCGATCAGGTTCCAGGCCGAGGCCGAGATCGCCGCCAGCAGCACCAGCGAGCCGAGCTGCTCGTAGTACGGGTTGTCGAAGCTGAGCGGAAACAGCAGCAGTACCGCCGCAAGCGCGACCCAGCCGGCATGGCGCATCAGGCTTTCCCCATCAGGCCGTGCGGCCTGACCCAGAGCACCAGCACGAACAGCGCGTAGACGAACACGTCCTGGTACACCGGCCCGACGTAAAACGCCGAGAGCGATTCGATCAGCCCGATGATCAGGCCCGCGATCATCGCCCCCGGCACGCTGCCGAAGCCGCCGAAGGTCACCACCACGAAGGCGATCAGGCCGAGCGATTCACCGACCGTCGCGGAGATCGGAAAGAAGGTCGCGATCAGGGCGCCGGCGATGCCCGCGCTCGCGCCCGAGAGACCCCAGGCGATGGCCTGCATGCGATCGGGCCGGATTCCCATCAGCATCGCGGCGTTGCGATCCTCGGCCACCGCCAGGATCCGGCTGCCGAGCATGGTGCGGGTCAGCAGCAGGTGCAGGCCGATGGTGACCGCCAGCGCGGCCACCCCCGCCACCAGCTTGGGCGCGCTGAGGAGAATCCCGCCGACGTTCAGGCTCGGGCCGAGGATCCCGTCGGGCAAGCTGACGAAATTCGCGCCGAAGGCCCAGAACGCCGCGTAGCGCAGCACCAGCAGCAGGCCGAAGGTGGACAGGATCTGGGCCAGCATCGGCCCGCGCACGACGTGCCGGATCAGCGCCAGGTAAATCAGGACGCCGAGCATGAACAGAACCACCGCGGCCGCGGCGCTGAAGCTGGCGACACCGAAATGCGCCAGGGTGAAGGCCCAGAAGGCGACGTACATGCCGAGCATGACCAGCTCGCCGTGGGCGAAGTTGATCACGTTCATCATGCCCCACACCAGCGTGAGGCCGGAGGAGAACAGGGCGTAGACGGCCCCGATGAGGAGGCCGGCTACGATCACCTGCAGCAGAATCATCACGCTGTGCGACCCACAGCGGATGGCGCGTCTTCGCCCCTATTTCCAGCCCTTGAAGGGATAGATCAGCGGGTGCTGCGCCGCCTCGGCCGGCCACACCGCGAGGTATTGCTTGCCGATCAGCTGGATGAGGTAGGTCGCCGCCAGCGTGTTCTGCCCGGTTGAGTCAAACTTCACGCCACGGTAGCCCATCATCAGCTGGCTGGGCTTGAGGTCGGTCGCCTGCAGCGCCTTCCTGATCGCCTCGGGCTTGGTCGAGCCGGCGCGGTTGATCGCGTCCATCAGCGTGAACGCGGCCTGCATGTCGCGCCCGCTGGTGTCGTCGAGGTCGCGCCCGGTCTTGGCCTTGTACATCTCGTTAATGCGCCAGGTGGTGCTGTCCTTGGCGCCGATGTTCCAGGCGCTGCGGTTGAGAGCGCCCTGGGCCAGATTGCCGACCGCGCTGATGAAGGCCGGATCCGAAAAGCCCGAGTCATCGCCGATCACGAACTTCGGCAGGTAGTCCAGGCTCTTCATCGTCTTCATGTACAGGATCGAATCCGAGGTGTACGCGATGAACACGATCGCGTCGGGATTCTTCTGCTTGAGCTGCAGCACCTGAGCCGAGACGTCGGCACCGTTCGCGTTGTAGGAGATATCCGCCACGACGTCGATGCCATGCGCCTTGGCGGCGGCCTGCACTGTGCCCGCGACCGAGGTGCCGTAGTCGGTGTTCTCGTGCACGATCGCGACGGTGCTCGCCGGATGACCGGCCTTTTTCAGGTCAGTGAGGAAATCCATGTAGTTGTTGGCGAAGTCGCTCGCGATCGGCGTGGTGCGGAAGGTCCACTTGAAGCCGCGGCCGGTGATGTTGGCGGCCACCGAATCGCCGACCACGAATGGAATGCCGTAGCGCTCGGCCACCGCCGTTGCGGTGAGAGAAACGGAGGAATGGTAGCTGCCGAGCATGGCAGCGACTTTCTCCTGGGTGATCAGGCGCAGCGTCTGACTCTGGCCTTCGCTCGGATTGCCCTGATGGTCCGCAACGATGAGCCGGACCTTGGCGCCCCCCAGGTTGGGCAGGCCCGCGCCCGCGGCCAGAGGCAGGCTGTTCAGCTCGGGGTGGGGCTCGTTCACGATCTGCGCCGCGAGCTCCATCGCCGCGACCGCGGCCTTGCCGGCGCTCGCGGAGTTGCCCGACAGCGGCCAGATCGCGCCGATCTTGACGTCGTCGGCGGCCAGCGCGGCTGCGCTCACGCCGAGTGCGGCCAGAATGGTCGCCGATAAAAGCAGCTTTTTCATTTTTCAGTCTCCTCCTGAGGGCTTGTTGGCGTAAGCGGATTCCGCAACGCGGGCACGACCTATAACATATAGTGGCTGATTCTGAGAGAAGACGTCCAAGCGTGTCAATCAGTCGGCCGATCTACACCACCGAAGAGATTCGCCGCATCGAGCGGGCGGCAGGCGACGCCTCGCCGCCGCTGATGCAGCGCGCCGGCGAGGCCGCCGCCGAACTCGCCGCGCGCCTCGCGGGCGAGCGCGGCAAGGATGTGCTGGTGCTCGCCGGCCCGGGCAACAATGGCGGCGACGCGCGCATCGCCGCCGAGCGACTGAAAGCGATGTTCTTCCGCGTCACGGTCGCGGGCGCGCCCGGCGAGATCCCCGCCGGCCGCAGCTGGGCGCTTGTGATCGACGGCCTGTTCGGCATCGGCCTCGCGCGCGCGCTCGAAGGCGACTACGCCAAGCTCGCGGCCTGGGCCGGCGCACAGCCCTGCCCGGTGCTCGCGCTCGACGTGCCGAGCGGAATCGAGTCCGACACCGGGCGCGTGCTCGGCTGCGCGGTGCGCGCCACGCACACGCTGAGCTTCATCGGGCTCAAGCCCGGACTGCTCACGCTGGACGGCCCGGACCACTGCGGCGAAGTGAGCGTGGCGGACCTGGGGCTGGACGCGCGCGCGCTCGCCGCGCCCGGCGGCTGGGTCGCGGGGCCGGAGCTGTTCCCCTCCGCGCTCGCGCCGCGCCCGCGCAACTTCCACAAAGGCATGGCCGGATCGGTCGCGATCCTCGGCGGCGCCGACGGCATGGTCGGCGCGGCGCTGCTCGCCGGACGCGCCGCGCTCGGGCTGGGCGCAGGGCGCGTCTACTGCGGCCTGCTCGCGCACGAGGCGCTCGCGCTCGACCCGGTGGCGCCCGAGCTGATGCTGCGCCATCCCGACGAAGCGCTCGGACTCGACGTCGACGCGTTCGTGGTCGGCACGGGCCTGGGCCGGAGCGAACGCGCCGAGACGCTGGTCGGCGCCGCGATCGCGAGCGACCTGCCCTGCGTGCTCGACGCCGACGCGCTCAACCTGATCTCCGAGAGCGAAGATCTGCGCCGCGCCTGCGCGCGCCGCCGCGCCGAGACCTTGCTCACGCCGCACCCGGCGGAGGCGGCCCGGCTGCTCGTGACTCGCACCGCCGAGGTGCAGGACAACCGCCTGGCGGCGGCGCGCAACGTCTCGGCCAACCTGAAGGCGCACGCGCTGCTCAAAGGCAACGGCAGCGTGATCGTCGCGCGCGACGGCCACTTCTTCATCAACGCTTCGGGCAACCCGGGCATGGCGAGCGCCGGCATGGGCGACGTGCTGTCCGGCATCCTCGGCGCGCTGCTGGCGCAGGGCCTGCCGGGCGAAGCCGCGCTGGTGCTCGGCACGCACCTGCACGGCTGCGCGGCCGACGCGCTCGTCGCGCAGGGACAGGGGCCGGTGGGGCTGCGCGCCGGCGAGCTGATCGAGCCCGCGCGCCGGATCTGGAATGGCTGGCTAGGGCGCGGCCGCTAACGGCTGCTTGGCGCACAGCGCCTGCAGCGCGCGCACCGTGCGCCAGTTGCGCGTCGTGGCCCTGGCGCCGAGCGCCTTCTCGAAGTAGGCGTTGTTCAAACCGCTCTTGCCGTATCCGTTCGGGCAGTACAGGTACACCACCCGTCCCACCAGCGCCGCCTTCTCGCCTTCCTGCAGCGGCAGCTGCTGCTCGGCGAACAGCGTCTCCGGCACGTGGCGGAACAGGAACGTCGCATGATACAGGCTGCCCGCCTTCGCCGCGCGCGGCGCGAGCGGATTCGCGCGCACGATCTCGTCGAACTCCTTGGCCGGCAGCACCAGCACGTTCGCTTCCTGGCCGAAGTCCGCCGCGAGCTTCGCCTCGAGCGCATCCGCGAGCGCGTGCGAGTCCTCCTGCGTGGAGGAGAACACCAGGTTGCCGCTTTGCAGGTAGCTGACCACGCCGGTCAGCCCCAGCGCCTCGAAGCTCGCGCGCAGCGCGTCGCCGCCGATGCGCTTGCGGCCGCCGACATTCACCGCGCGCAGCAAGGCGACGAACGCCGTCATGCGCGCGCCCCGGCGAGCGTGCGACGCAAACAATTGACGTGATTCGTAGCGGACATTTTGTCTCGTTGATTCATCGATTTATGCCGACTGCCGGCGCGAGACAAGCCAGAGCGCTTCAGCCTTCCCCACTGCGAACATACCACCATCGAGAGCCATGCGCCGCCCGACGCTCGAACCTGCTGCAAGCACTTCGTCAGCGAGCTACGGCCGCGGGCGCGCTACCACTTCTTATATGGCAGGAACTTGCCCGACATGGTGACCTTCACCCGGTCGCCCTTCGGATCCTTCTCCTTGTCGACTTCGAGCGTGAAGTCGATCGCGCTCATGATCCCGTCGCCGAACTTCTCGTGAATCACCGCCTTCATCGGCATGCCGTACACCTGCATGATCTCGTAGAAGCGGTAGATCAGCGGATCGGTCGGCACCACCGGCCCCAGCCCCTTGCACGGAAACTCCGTCAGCGCAGCCGCCACGTCCGGCCCCAGCCCGAGCGCCGAGGCAAGCTTCTTCGCCTCCTCCGGCGAAGCCTGCGCCTGGCGGTAGAACAGCGCCGCGATCCACACCTCGTCGCGCCCCAGCGCCTTCTCGAGCTTGGCGAAGCTCAGGCCCTTTTTCTTCTTCGCCGCGAACAGCTTTTCGGTGACCTCGGAAGTCGTCATGACACACTCCTTTCCCAATTAAACGATCTACTTTGCAACGGTTGCGCGCGTCGCCCACACCCTGGCGGTCAACGAAATAGTTCCATTTGCCGTAACCGGCATGCGCTCTCGTATCCGATCCCGCAGGCGCGCTCTCGCAGGTTCGTCGAGGGACATGGCATACGCCGGGGCCGGCCCCTGGCCACCGAGGAAGGGCTTCCAGTAGTCGTCGAAATCCGCGAACTCCGTCGCGATGTCGATGGGCGTCAGCTCGACTCCCTCGAGTCCAGCGCCAGCGAAGAGCTTCTTGAGCGGCTCCGGGCGGCAGAGCGGGAACCGGACGCCTTCGTCCAGGGTCGAAGCGTCCGGATTGAGTTCCACCGCGGCATCCCAGAACAACCGCATCAGCTCCATCCTTCCGGCGTAATCCCAGACATATGCCGCGATCACGCCATCCTTGCATGTCACCCGCGCCATCTCGGCAAGCGCGGCGCGCGGGTCCGGAACGAAATTCAGCATCAATCCCGAGACCACCACGTCGACCGATCCATCCGCGAGCGGGATCGCCGTCGCGCTGCCCTGGTGAAGCGCCGCGCGGCCCGCCAGATTCTCCGCAGCAGTCTTGAGAAATCCCTCCGAAGGCTCGACGCCAGTGACGGCAGAGGGCGAGCAGGAGTCCACGATCGCCGCGCACAGCGCCCCCGTGCCGCATCCCACGTCGAGCCAACTCCGGCCGGCCGGAATTCCCAACCAGGAGAGAAACGCCGGTGCGACTCGGCGACTCCAGCGGCCAACGTATTGCTCATAGGGACTTCCGCGCTCCCAGGTGTCGGACACTTGCTTATTGGCCATTGCCAAGTCTCCTATGCGTCCTTCGATGCCCGACTCTTGAGCGGTGAACGAAATTTCCTTCTGTCGCCGGCGACCTTGCGGCGGATGATGCAATCCTCCACATGGTCATTGATAAGCCCCATTGCCTGCATGAAAGCATAAACAGTTGTTGGCCCAACAAACTTCCAGCCTAGCTTCTTCAGCGCCTTTGATAGCGCGACGGACTCGGGAGATGTTGAGGCGGTCTGCGGCGCGGCCGCAGTTTGCGGCACAGGCTCATACCGCCAAACGAAGGCGGCGAGAGAGCCTTCTTTCCTGGCCAGCTCAACGGCACGTTGCGCGTTATTGATGACTGCTTCGATCTTTCCCCGGTGCCTGACTATGCCTTTGTCTTGCAGCAGGCGATCCACGTCCCTCGCGGTAAATTTTGCGATCTTGTTGTAATTGAATTTCCGGAATGCCTTGCGAAAATTCCCGCGCTTGGCAAGTATGGTGCGCCAGCTGAGACCCGACTGGAATCCTTCGAGACTGAGTTTCTCGAAGAGCCTGAAATCATCGTCTTCCGGGAAGCCCCATTCTTTGTCGTGATAATCAAGAAACTCCGGCGCGGCCGCGCACCAACGACAACGGGGTTTTCCGTCAGGGCGGACAATAGTTTGGCTCATCCGCGCTTACCTCGCTGCGCAATCAAAAGATTCAGCTGTGCTCGAAAGCTTGCGCGCAATGTCCTTTCGGAGATCGTTCCAAGGCCGCGTCAATCCGCACTCATCCCACAAAGATACGACCGCGCCCTCGTCGCCAGGCTGATAAGCGCGCATGTCCATGAATGACCGAGGCTTCGAGCGCAGCGAGCCTACTGCTTGCAGTCTCCGACCCGCTCGGCGTCGATGGTCTCGCGGTGGCCGGCGCGCCGCAGGTCGATCCAGACCGACTGCATGGAGGCGGCGTTGACGTTGAGCTTGGTGACGCCCTTGCGCACGCGCCGCGCGCCGTCGTCGCTCGCGCGGTCGGCGGGGCAGTCGACGGTCACGTTGGTGGTGCGCGGCACGTGGCTGTCCACGCGCACGCTGCAGCCGAGCTTCTCGCTCTCGTGCGCCGCGGCGATGGCGGCGGCGACCCGATCGAGCGGGTTGCCGCACATCCTGCTTTGGTGCGGCTCGCCGTTGAGCTTGCTCTTGAGCACCCATTCGCCGCGCTGGACGGCGGGCAGATCGGCGCGCGCGAGCGAGGCCGCGGCGAGCAGAACGGCGGGGAGTAGGCGGAATCTCATTTCGGGTTCCTGCGTTGCTTCGATTTTTCGCCAATAATAGGCGATATTCCGGGCAGCCACATTCAATGGACCAGACATCTTCCAACGCGGAGTCGCTCGACGGCGAGCTCACCGCCGCCTACCTCTACCGCGTGATCGCGGCAAACGAGCAGGAGCCGCGCCGGCGGCGCCTGTTCGAGGAGCTCGCGCGCGACGCCGAGTCGCAGGCCGAGCACTGGCGCGCCGCGCTCGCGGCCGAGGGCGCGCTGGTCGCGGCCTTCAAGCCCGCGCTGCGCGCGCGCCTGGTCGCGGCCCTGGTGCGGCTGCTCGGCGCGCGGCGCCTGACCCACGCGCTCACGGCGATGAAGGTGCGCGGCATGTCGGTCTACCGCGACGGCGGCCCGCTGGCCGCGCCGCGCAGCCCCGGCGCGCTGCCCTCCGAGCACGACGAGGTGGGCGAGAAGCACCAGGGCGGCACGGCCCCCGGCGGCGGCGGCAGCCTGCGCGCGGCGGTGTTCGGGGTCAACGACGGGCTGGTGTCGAACGCGAGCCTGATCCTCGGCGTCGCCGGCGCCGGCGCCGACAACGCAACCGTGCTGCTGGCGGGCATCGCCGGGCTGCTCGCGGGCGCGTTCTCGATGGCCGCGGGCGAGTACGTCTCGATGCGCTCGCAGCGCGAGATGTTCGAATACCAGATCGCGCTCGAAAAAGCCGAGCTCGAGGCCTACCCCGAGGAGGAAGCCGAGGAGCTCGCGCTGATTTTCGAGGCGCGCGGCATGGCGGCGGACGAGGCGCGCCAGTACGCGGCGCAGCTGATCGCCGATCCCAAGCGCGCGCTCGAGACGCTGACGCGCGAGGAACTCGGGCTCAACCCGGGCGAGCTCGGCTCGCCCTGGGGCGCGGCCATCTACTCCTTCCTCGCCTTCGCGCTCGGCGGCGCGATCCCGCTCGCGCCCTACCTGGTGACGCGCGGGCCGGACGCGCTCGTCGCATCGATCGTGCTGTCGGCCGCTGCGCTGTTCGCGGTGGGCGCGTCGATCAGCCTGTTCACCGGGCGCTCGGCGCTCGCGGGGGGTCTGCGCATGCTCGGCATCGGCGCCGCCGCGGGCGCGATCACCTACGCCATCGGCAGCGCGGTCGGCGTCGGGCTGTCCTGAAGCGCGCTACTGCAGCCGGTCCGGCGCGCCGCGCTCAATCTCGCCCGGGCTCGCGTCGCGCACCACCAGCACGCGGCAGGTGAACTCGAGCGCCATGCCGGCGAGCGGATGGTTGGCGTCGAGCACCACCTTGTTCTCGGCCACGTCGGTGACCAGGTAGAGCTGCGGCTCGCCGCCGTCGAACGCGTCCTCGACTTCCATCCCGACCTCGATCCCCTCGCCGTAGCGGCTGCGCGGCTCGACCCGCAGCAGCTCCGGGTCGTAGTCGCCGAAGGCTTGCTCCGGCTCGAGGTGCACGCGCACCAGCTCGCCCTCGGACCTGCCTTCGAGCGCCTGCTCGAGCGCCTCGGGCAGGCCGCCGTGGCCGCCGTGCAGGTAGACCAGCGCATCGCCCGCCGCGTGCAGCAGCGCGCCCTGCGCGTCGTGCAGCTCGACGGTCATCGACACCACCTTGTTGCGCTCGATCGAGTCCAGGGCTCAGGCCTTGAGCTTGCGCACCACGTCGAACACCTCCGCCGCCTGGCCGCGCGGATTGACGCCGTAGGCAACGTGGCGCAGCACCCCTTTCTTGTCGATGACGAAGGTCGAGCGCACCAGGCACTCGCGCCGCTGGCCCTCGATCTCCTTCTGTTGCAGCACGCCGTAGAGGCGGCACACCTCGCCCTCCAGGTCCGACAGCAGCGCGATCGACACACCATTCTTGTCGCGGAAGCTCGCGTGCGTGAGGCAGTCGTCGCGCGACACGCCGAGGATGACGCAGTCGTGCTTGTTGAACTGGTCCTCGTGGTCGGAGAACTCCACCGCCTGCAGGGTGCAGCTCGGCGTGCCGTCGCGGGGATAGAAATACAGCACGACGTTCTTCTTGCCGCGGTACGCCGCCAGACGCACCGTCTGCATGTCGGCGTCCGGCAGGGCAAACGCTGGCGCGATGTTCCCGGGTTGCAGCATGTCGCGCCGATTCTAGCCCAAGCAGTTTGCCGGTTGGCAAGCGGCGACCTGCATATAATTGCGAAATGCGCGATCGCCTGCTCGGCGGCCTTTCGCCGCGCACCTTCATGCGGCGCCACTGGCAGAAACGCCCGCTCCTGGTGCGCGGCGCGCTGCCCGGTTTTCGCGGCCTGAGCGGCAAGCGCGCGCTCGCGGCGCTCGCCGCGCGCGACGACGTCGAGTCGCGCCTGGTCGAGCGCCGGCGCGCGCGCTGGAGCGTGACGCACGGGCCGATCGCGCCCGCGCGCCTGCGCCGCGCCGGGCCGATCGACTGGACGCTGCTGGTCAGCGGCGTCAACCTGTTCGACGCGGCCGCGGACCGGCTGCTGCGCCGATTCGACTTCCTGCCCCAGGCGCGCCTGGACGACGTGATGGTGAGCTACGCGGCGCCCGGCGGCGGGGTCGGTCCGCACGCCGATTCCTACGACGTGTTCCTGCTGCAGGGCCCCGGGCGGCGCGTCTGGCGCCTGGCGCCGCCGCGCGACTGGGCGCTGGTCGCGGGCGCGCCGCTGCGGCTGATCGCGGACTTCGCCGCCGAGGAGGAGATCCTGGCCGAGCCCGGCGACCTGCTCTACCTGCCGCCGGGCTGGGGGCATGACGGCGTCGCGCTCGAGCACTGTTTCACCTATTCGATCGGCTTTCGCGCCCCGCTTGGCGCCGAGCTCGGCGCCGCCTTTCTCGACTGGCTGCACGCGCGCGGGCTGCCGGAGCGCGAGTACCGCGACCCGGACCTGCGCCCGGCGGCGCGCGGCGCCCGCATCCCGGACTCGCTGCTGCGCCACGCCGCCGCGACGCTGGCGCGCATGCGCTGGTCGGGCGCCGACGTGGCCGACTTCCTGGGCGAGTACCTGAGCGCGCCCAAGCCGCACGTCAGCTTCACCCCGCGCCGGTGCAGGATCGCGCGCGCGGCTTTCGCGCGCCGCCTGGCGGGCGCCGACGCGGTGCTCGACCGTAAGACCCAGTTGCTGTACCTGGGACGGCGCTTCTACCTCAACGGCGACGCGCTCGCGCCGCGCCCCGCACAGCGCGCGCCGCTCGCGCGGCTGGCCGACGCGCGCCGCCTCGCCGGACGCGCGCTGGCGCGCGGCGGGCTGCTCGAGCTGGCGCACGAGTGGTACCACGACGGGGTGCTGCACCTGGAGCGGGTCGCATGAGCGCCGCCCCACCGCCGCCGCACTACGAGCGCTTCGACACGGAGGCCGCGTTCCAGGCCGCGCTCGAGCGCCTGCTGGAGCAGGCCGGGCGGGAGCTGCGCGTTTTCGATCCCGACCTCGCCGCGCTGCGCCTGAACGCGCCCGAGCGCATCGCGCGCCTGGAGCGCTTCCTGCGGGAGAGCCGCACGCGCCGCCTGTACCTGGTGGTGCACGACACGGGCCACGTCACGCGCTATTGCCCGCGCATGATGGGCCTGCTCGCGCGCCACTCGCACGCGATCCAGATCAACCAGACGCAGCAGGAGATCCGCGAACTGCAGGATTCCTTCCTGGTGCTCGACTCCATGCACTACCTACGTCGCCCGGTGGCGCGCTTCTTCCGCGGTGCGCTGGGGCTCAACGACGAGACCGAGGCGCTCGCGATGCGCTCGCGCTTCGGCGAGATCTGGTCGGCGTCCTACCCGGCGGTGGCGCCGACCACGCTCGGCCTCTAGCTCAGCGCGCGCGCAGCTCGCGCCAGTCGAAGCCGTCGTCCTGGCTCGCGAGGCCGACCCACTCCTCGGCGCAGCCGAGCGCGCGCGCGAGCGCCGTGCGCGCGAGCTGCGGGCGGTTGTTCTGCTGCGACAGGTGCGCGCCGATCACGTGCTGCAGGCGTGAGCGCTCGAGCGCTCCCAGCAGCTCAGCCGCCTGCTCGTTGTCGAGATGACCGAGCGGGCCGCCGATGCGCTCCTTGAGCCAGCGCGGATAGCCGCCCTCGCGCAGCATGGCGCGGTCGTGGTTGCACTCGAGCACCAGCGCGTCGCAGCCCGAGAGCATCTCGAGCACGTGCGGGGTCGGCGCGCCAATGTCGGTCAGCACGCCGAGGCTCCACGCGCCGTCCGAGAGCACGTACTGCACCGGCTCGCGCGCGTCGTGCGGCACGGTGAAGGGACGCGCCTCGAGCGCGCCCACCGCGAAGGCGGCGCGCCCGTCGACCAGCTCGGTGCGCACGCCGTCCACCGCCTTGCCGGCGTCGGCCGCGGCGCGCAGCGTGCCGCGCGTGAGAAAGACGGTAAGCGAGTGCGTCGCGGCGAACGCGAACGCGCCGCCGACGTGGTCTTCGTGCTCGTGGGTGACGAGGATCCCGCTCAACCCCGCGGGATCGATCCCGAGGCGCGCGAGGCGGCGCCCGGTCTCGCGCGGCGACAGACCGCAGTCGAGCAGCACCCGCGTGTCGCCCGCCTCCGCCACCAGGCAGTTGCCGCGGCTGCCGCTGGCGAGCGAGGCGAAGCGCACGCGCGCCCGGCGCTACTTGAGCTGCTTCAGCAGGAGCGAGATGATCCGGCGCGAAGACTGGTTGTTGACGTTGGCGCCGTTCTTGTCCTGCACCTCGACCACGCTGTCGTCCTTCGCGTCCTTGATCATCACGCGGTACTGCTCGGCGACCACCTTCTTGTCATCGCTGCGCCAGAACGCGAGCGAGGCGAAGAAACCCTTCTTCTCCTTTCCTGCGGGCGACTCGGGATCGGCATAGCGCACGTAGTACACGCCCTTGTCGCGGTTGCGGTCCTCGACCGTGAAGCCGACGCGGTCGAGCGCGAGGCCCACCCGCCGCCAGGCGCGGTCGAAGGGCTCGAACACCATCAGCGTCTGCGTCCCGTCCGGCCCGTTGCGAATTTCGGCCAGCGGCTTGCCCTGCGCGGAGGCCACCTGCTGCTTGGCGATCTGCTCCTTGGCGCCGAGGCGCACCATCAGGCGGCGCAGGAACTCGGCTTCCAGGCCCGGGTCCGGCGGGCGCGGCTGCCATGCGAGCGTGGTGCGATCCTGGTCGGCGTAGACCTCCTCCAGGCCCTGGTGGCTGATGTAGACCTCGGTGCCCTTGCCGTCGGCCGTGCGCTCGAGCCGGGTGCGGAACCGGTCGCGCTTGCCGGTGGAGTACAGCGGGCCGATCACCCTTTGCAGGCTTAAGCCTCCCATTTCGCCCGGCAGTGTGGCGCGGTCCTCGGCCCAGCCGGTCTGCATGATGCCGAGCTGCGGCTGATCGAGTTTGAGCAGGAAACCGTTCGCCTGCCAGAAGTCCTTCAACAGCGGCCACAGCTGATCCGGCGTCTCGTTCGAGACCACCAGCCAGCGCTGGTTGCCGTCGCGCGCGATGTGCATGTCGGGAATCCGCGGCAGGACCGCGCCGCTGTCGGCGCCGGCCTGCTGCGCGCGCGTGGACTCGTAGCGCGAGAGCGTGGTTTCGCCTCCGGCGGGCACCGCATAGCGATTGTCGTTGGTCGGCTCCGTCAGGTCGGGCGGGACTTCGAGCGACGGCAGCGTGCCGGCCGATTTGTAGTCGATCGGCTTGCCTTCGAGCAGGGTGTTGGCGGTGCTGCAGGCAGCGAGCAGCGCGGCGGCCGCGAGCGCGGCCGCCGCGGAAAAGCGAGACCGCATCAGGCGCGCCCCTCGACCACCCGCAGCCCGGGAAGCGAAACCCCCGCCTCGTGCAGCGCCTCGCGCACCGCTTGATGGAACTTGTCCGACAACGGCGTCATTGGCAGGCGCAGGCCGGCGGCCATCATGCCCATCTCCGCCAGCGCCCACTTGACTGGGATCGGGTTCGCTTCGAGGAACAGCCGCTGGTGCAGCGGCAGCAGCCTGAGGTTGATCTCGCGCGCCCGCTTCACGTCGCCCACCAGCGCCGCGGCGCACATCTGGTGCATAGCCTTGGGCGCGACGTTCGCGGTGACCGAGATCACGCCGTGGCCGCCCATCAGGATCAGCGCCAGCGCGGTCGAGTCCTCGCCGCTGTAGAGCGCGAAGTCGCGCGGCGCGCGCTTGATGAGGTCGGTGCCGCGCTCGATGTTGGCGGTCGCATCCTTGATGCCGATGACGCTGGGCACCTGCGCCAGGCGCAGCACGGTGTCGTTCTGCAGGTCGGCGACGGTGCGCCCCGGCACGTTGTACAGGATCATCGGCAGCCCGACCTTCTCCGCGACGGCGCGGAAATGGCGATACAGCCCTTCCTGGGTCGGCTTGTTGTAGTACGGCACCACCGACAGGCAGGCGGTGGCGCCGGCGTGCTTGGCCGACTCGGTGAGCTCGATCGCCTCGGCGGTCGAGTTGCCGCCGGTGCCGGCGACGATCGGAATGCGGCCCTTGGCGTGCTCGACCGCGATGCGGATAAGCTGCTTGTGCTCGTCGAAGTCAACTGTCGGCGACTCGCCGGTGGTGCCGACCACGACGATGCCGTCGGTGCCCTCAGCGACGTGCCAGTCGATCAGCTTCCTGAAGCTCTCGAGGTCGAGACTTCCGTCCTCGTGCATCGGGGTGACGATCG
>Ga0315540_10000096_pt1 | contig 43496 bp, 54 predicted proteins | sample SalMarSW160110MG_FD_203677 | JGI IMG/M metagenome (GOLD analysis project Ga0315540, IMG submission 203677) | Salt marsh sediment microbial communities from the Plum Island Ecosystem LTER, Massachusetts, United States - Salt Marsh Sediment SW1601-10 ...
CCTGGTGAACGTGTTCCGCGCCGCCGAACAGGTCGGGCCGATCGTCGAGCAGTGCATCGCGCTCGCGCTGCCCGCGATCTGGATCCAGGAGGGCATCGTGAACGAGCTTGCCGCCGAGCGCGCGCGCACGGCGGGGATGTTTGCGGTCATGGACCGCTGCATCTCGGTCGAGTACCGCCGCCTGATGGTGCCCGCGTGAGCCGTGTCGTGTTCACCAAGATGGAGGGCGCGGGTAACGACTTCGTCGTGCTGGACGCGACCGCGGCGCCATTCGCGCTCGCGCCCGCGCAGCTGCGCCGCCTCGCCGACCGGCATTTCGGGGTCGGCTGCGACCAGATCCTGGTGGTCGAGCGCAGTACCCGCCCGGACGCCGATTTCCGCTACCGCATCTTCAATGCCGACGGCGGCGAGGTCGAGCAATGCGGCAACGGCGCGCGCTGCTTCGTGCGCTACGTGCACGCGAAGGGGCTGACGGCCAAGCGCGAGATTCGGGTCGAAACCCTCGGTGGCCTGATCGTGCCGCGCCTCGAGGACGACGGCGAGGTCGGCGTCAACATGGGAGCGCCGGTGCTCGAGTCGCCCCTGGTGCAGGCGCTCGAGGTGGGCGGTGTGCGCGTCGAGCTGGCGATCCTGTCGATGGGCAACCCGCATGCGGTGCAGCTGGTCGACGACATCGAGCGCGCGCCAGTGACCAGTCAGGGCCCGCTGCTCGAGCGCCACGCGCGCTTTCCGAACCGCGTCAACGCCGGCTACATGCAGGTGCGCGACCGCCACCAGATCGCGCTGCGGGTGTGGGAGCGCGGCGCGGGCGAGACTCTCGCCTGCGGCACCGGCGCCTGCGCGGCCGCGGTGTCGGGCATCGCGCGCGGTCTGCTCGACTCGCCGGTGCGAGTCGAGGCGCGCGGCGGAACATTGACCGTGGCTTGGCAGGGCGGCGACAATGCCGTCTGGATGAAGGGCCCGGCGCGCAGCGTGTTCGAGGGCTCGATCGACCTGGACGAGGCACCATGAACGCAGAAGAAGTCGCGCAGTTCCTCAGGACTCACCCGCAGTTCTTCGACCAGCACCCAGAGCTATTCGAATCGATCAGCGTGCCGCACCCCTACGGCGGGCGCGCGATTCCGCTCGCCGAGCGCCAGACCATCACGCTGCGCGAGAAAGTGAAGCTGCTCGAGGGCAAGCTGAGCGAGCTGATCCAGTTCGGCGAGGAGAACGACGCCATCAGCGAGAAGGTGCATCGCCTGGCCGTGGCGCTGGTCGGGGCGCGCGACTTTCCGGAACTGACCCAGGCGCTCTACCTGCATCTGGGCGAGGATTTCGCGGTGCCGCACCTGGCGATGCGCGTGTGGGGCAAGTCCGTGCCGGTCGATTTCGTCGAGTCGCAGGCGGTGACCGAGGCGCAGCGCCAGCACGCCGAGGGCATGGGCGCGCCCCAGTGCGCGGCGATCGCCGACAACCCCTACCTGGAGTGGTTCGGCGAGGCGGGCGCGCACCTGCGCTCGATGGCGCTCGTTCCGCTCGGCCACGGCGCGGTGTTCGGGCTGCTCGCGCTCGGCAGCGAGGACCCGGAGCGCTTCTTCCCCGAGATGGGGACCATCTACCTGCGTCGCATCGGCGAGCTGTGCGCCGCCGGCGTGGCGGCGCGGCTGTAGCGCGGCGAGGACGCCTCGCGTGGCAGAAGCCCTGCCCGCCACGCATCCCGACGCCGCGCTGGTGCGCGAGCATCTCGAGGCGCTGAGGCATCAGCGCCGGCTCGCTTCCGGCACTCTGAGGAACTACGCGCGCGACCTTGCGCTGCTGCTACGGCTGGCGCAGGGTGCGCGCTTGGCGGCGATCGACGGCGTCCAGGTGCGCCGTTTCGTCGCGCAGCTGCACGGCGCGGGCCTGTCGGGCCGTTCGCTCGCGGGGACGCTGTCGGCCTGGCGCGGGTTGTACCGCTGGCTCGCGCGCCAGCGCGCCTTTAGCGCCAATCCCTGCCAGGGCGTGCGCGCACCCAGGGCGCCCAAGACGCTGCCCAAGGCGCTGTCGGTCGAGGCCGCGCAGCGGCTGCTCGAGGTCGCGCCGTCCGCTTCGCCGGTGCTGCTGCGCGACCGGGCGATGTTCGAGCTGATGTATTCCTCCGGCCTGCGCCTGGCCGAGCTGGTCGGGCTGGACCTGGGGGGCGGGCGCCTCGACCTCGCCGCAGGCGAGGTCACGGTAACGGGCAAGGGCAGCAAGACGCGCACCGTTCCGGTGGGTGCCCGGGCGCGCGACGCGCTGGCGCAGTGGCTCGCGGCGCGCGCGCAGCTGGCCGCGCCGCAGGAAAGCGCGCTCTTTGTCGGCGCGCGCGGTGCGCGCATCGCGCCGGGCATCGTGCGCGCCCGGCTCGCGGCCTGGGCGCGGCGCCAGGGCCTGGACGCGCCGCTGCATCCGCACATGCTGCGCCATACTTTCGCCACCCACGTGCTGCAGTCCTCGCAGGACCTGCGCGCGGTGCAGGAGATGCTCGGCCACTCGAGCATCTCGAGCACCCAGGTGTACACGCACCTGGACTTCCAGTCGCTGGCGAAGGTCTACGATGCCGCGCATCCACGCGCGCGCAAGAAGTAAAGGAGATTGCGCCGATGCGCGTCGTACTGAAGTCGGGCCGCGACAGGTCGCTCAAGCGGCGCCACCCTTGGCTTTTCTCGGGCGCGATTGCGCGCGTCGAGGGCGGGCCGCAGAGCGGCGACACGGTCGAGGTCGTGTCCGACTCGGGGCAGCCCCTCGCGCTGGCGGCCTACAGCCCGCAATCGCAGATCCGGGCCCGCGTGTGGAGCTTCGACACGTCGCGGCGCATTGATGCCGAGTTTCTGCGCGCGCGCCTGGCGAGCGCGCTCGCGCTGCGCGCCGCGCTGCCCGCGGTGCGGCACAGTAACGCGCTGCGCCTAGTGCATGCCGAGTCCGACGGTCTGCCTGGGCTGGTGGTAGACCGCTACGACGACGTGCTGGTGGCGCAATTCCTCTCCGCCGGCGCCGAGCGCTGGCGCGAGGCGATCCTGGATGCGCTCGCGGAGATGACCGGCTGCGAGGCGGTGTACGAGCGCTCGGACGCCGAGGTGCGCGCGCTAGAGGGCCTCGAGCCGCGCAGCGGATTCGTGCGTGGCGACCGGTCGGCGGCGCGCTGCGCGATCGTCGAGCACGGCTTGAGCTTTCACGTCGACGTCGAGCAGGGGCAGAAGACGGGATTTTTCCTCGACCAGCGCGACAATCGCCAGCGCGTGCGCGCCCTTGCAATGGGGCGCGAGGTGCTGGACGGATTCTGCTACACGGGCGGTTTTGCGCTCGCCGCGCTCGCCGGCGGCGCCGAGCGCGTGCTCGCGCTCGAGAGCTCGGCCCCGGCGCTTGCGGTGGCGCGCGAGAATCTTTCCGCCAACCAGCTCGACGCCGGGCGGATCGAGTTCGTGCAGGCCGACGTGTTTGCGCACCTGCGCGCGCTGCGCGACCGCGGCGCGCGCTTCGGGCTGGTGGTGCTCGATCCGCCCAAGTTCGCGCCTACCGCGGCGCAGGCGAAGAACGCCGCGCGCGCCTACAAGGACATCAATCTGCTCGCGTTCAAGCTGCTCGCGCCGGGCGGGCTGCTGGCGACCTTCTCCTGCTCCGGGGGCGTGTCCCGCGAGCTGTTTCAGTCGATCGTTGCCGGCGCGGCGGTCGACGCAGGAGTCGAGGGAAAGATTCTCGATCGGTTCGGCGCGGCCGCCGACCATCCGGTGGCGCTCGAGTTTCCTGAGGGCGATTACCTGAAAGGATTGCTCATCGCGAGAAACTGACCGATGTGCAGCTGCGCTCGCGGTCGGAATGATCCGCAACTCGGAGGAAGGTGAAATGTCGGCAAGCACTGTCGGTGTGGTTGGTCTGGGTGCCATGGGCGGAGGCGTGGCACGCTCGCTGCTGCGCGCGGGCTTCGACGTGCGGGTGTGCGACACGCGGCCCGATGTGCGCGCTGCGTTTGCCAAGGAGGGCGCGCAGGCCTTCGCGAGCGCAGGCGAAATGGCGCAGGGCTGTGCCGCCGTGATCGTGCTGGTCGTCAATTCGGAGCAGGCCGAGAGCGTGCTGTTCGGCCCGGGCGGCGCGGTCCAGGCGATGACGCCTGGCAGCGTGGTGATCATGAGCGTCACGGTCGCACCGGAATTTGCGCGCGCGCTTGGCAAGCGGCTTGCCGAACTGCGCATCGACATGCTCGACGCCCCGGTGTCGGGAGGCGCCGCGAAGGCGGCGCAGGGCCAGATGACGATCATGGGATCGGGTGCTCCCGCGAGCTTCGCCAAGGTCGAAAAGGTTCTGGCGGCGATTGCGCAAAAGGTCTACCGCCTGGGCGATGAAGTCGGTCCCGGGTCAACGGTAAAGATGATCAACCAGCTGCTCGCCGGCGTGCATATCGCCGCCGCCGCCGAGGCCATGGCCTTGGGCATCAAGGCGGGCGCGGACCCGGCTACGCTTTATGAAGTCATCTCCAACAGCGCCGGGTCGTCCTGGATGTTCCAGAACCGCGTGCCCCACATTCTGGCCGGCGATTACACTCCGCTCTCGGCAGTCAACATTTTCGTCAAGGACCTGGGGATCGTGCTCGACGCGGCGAGAAGGCTCACCTTTCCGCTGCCGTTGACTGCGGCTGCGCATCAGATGTACCTAGCGACTTCGGCGCATGGCCACGGCGGCGAGGACGATTCGGCCGTGATCAAGATGTTCGAGGCGCTCACCCGCATTTCCCTGCCCGAGGCCGGCAAGTAGAACAAGAGACCGATCATGCTACTGGGCTGTATTGCGGACGACTTCACCGGCGCGACCGACCTTGCGAACATGCTTGTCGGAGGAGGCATGCGCTGCATGCAGACCATCGGCGTGCCGCAGGGGTCCGCACCCGACGCGGATGCCGTGGTGGTCGCGCTCAAGTCGCGCACGATCGCGCCGCAGGATGCGGTCGAGCAGTCGCTGGCGGCGCTCGCCTGGCTCAGGGCCAACGGCTGCCGGCAGTTCTATTTCAAGTACTGCTCCACTTTCGACTCGACGCCCCGGGGCAACATCGGCCCGGTGACCGATGCGCTCATGCAGGCGCTCGGCACTTCGTTCACCATCGCCTGTCCCGCCTTTCCGGAGAACGGACGCACCATCTTTCGCGGCTACCTGTACGTCGGCGACGCGCTGCTGAGCGAATCGGGAATGAAAGATCATCCGCTCACGCCGATGACCGACGCCAATCTCGTGCGCGTGCTGCAGGCCCAGACCCGGCACAGAGTCGGCCTGGCGCGCTACGACTCGGTCGCCCGGGGGCCGACCGCGCTGCGCGAGCGCTTCGCCGCGCTCCAGCGCGAGGGATGCGGGATCGCGGTCGTCGACGCCGTTTCCAATGCCGACCTCGATACGATCGGCGAGGCCTGTGCCGACATGCCTCTGGTCACGGCCGGCTCGGGGGTCGCGCTCGGCCTGCCGGCCAATTTCCGCAAGGCGGGGCAACTCGCGCACGCGGGCGAAGCGGCGCGCCTGCCGCGAATAGACGGCTACGCGGCGATCGTCTCCGGCAGCTGCTCGGTCGCGACCAACGCGCAGGTGGCGGAGTGGAAGAAGACCCGGCCGGCTTTCCGGATCGACGCGCGCAAGCTCGCCGCCGGCGAGGCGCAGGTGCAGGCGGCGCTCGATTGGGCGCGCGAGCGGATCGCCCGCGAGCCCTTGCTCGTCTATGCGACGAGCTCGCCGGAAGAAGTGAAGGCCGTTCAGGCCGAGCTCGGGGCGGAGCAAGCGGGCCGGAGCATCGAGCAAGCCCTGGCGGCCGTGGCGCAGGGCATGGTCGAGCTGGGTGCGCGCAAGCTCATCGTCGCCGGCGGCGAGACTGCAGGCGCGGTCGTCAACCGCCTCGGGATCCAGGCGTTGCGCATCGGGCCGCAGATCGACCCGGGCGTGCCGTGGACGCTGTCCGCCGGCGAGCCGGCGATCGCACTCGCGCTCAAGTCGGGGAACTTCGGGGCGACCGATTTTTTTGCCAAGGCGCTGGAGATGCTGTCGTGAGCGAAAGCCGGATGCGAGAGGACATCTGCCAGCTCGGACGCTCGATCTTCGTGCGCGGCCTGACCCACGGCAGCACCGGCAATATCAGCGCGAAGGTTGACGACGGGTGGCTGATCACGCCGACGGGATCGAGCCTGGGCAACCTCGACCCCGCGCGCCTGGCCAAGCTCGACTGGCAAGGCCGGCCCATCTCGGGCGATGCGCCGTCGAAAGAGCACTTCCTGCATCGCGCCATGTACGAGGAGCGGCCGGGCAATGCTGCGGTGGTGCATCTGCACGCAACGCATTCGGTCGCCGTTTCGGTGCTGGAGGACGTCGATCCGGAAGACGTGCTGCCCCCGATCACCGCGTACTACGTCATGCGCATCGGCCGCCTGCCGCTGGTGCCGTACTTCGCGCCGGGCGACCTCAGGCTCGCCGATGCCGTGCGCCGCTTCGCCGGCAAGCACCATGCGCTGCTGCTCGCCAACCACGGCCCGGTGGTGGGCGGATCCAGCCTCGCCGCCGCCGCCGACGCCGCGGAAGAGCTCGAAGCGACCGCGAAGCTGTACCTCTTGCTCGCAGGGCGGCGCGTCAGGACGCTCACGGCGACGCAAGTCGACGAAATCAGGACCCGACACCCGATCAAGTAGGAGACGCACCATGCCGCAATTCGCCGCGAATCTCTCGATGATGTACCAGGAGCACGACTTTCTCGACCGCTTCGCCGCCGCGGCGAAGGACGGTTTCAAGGCGGTCGAGTTTCTGTTTCCCTACGACTACCCGCCGGCCGAGGTCAAGGCGCGGTTGAGCGCCAACGGACTCACCCTGGCGCTGTTCAATGCGCCCCCGGGCGACTGGAGCAAGGGCGAGCGCGGCCTGTCCTCGCTGCCGGGGCGCGAGGACGAGTTCAGGCGCTCGCTCGATCAGGCGCTCGACTACGCGCGCGTGCTCGGCAATAGGCGCCTGCACGTGATGGCCGGGCTTATCCCCGCCGGCGCCGAGCGCGCGCGCCACCACGACACCTACGTCAAGAACCTCGCCTGGGCCGCAGAACAGGCAGCGCCACTGGGCATCACCTGCGTGATCGAGCCGATCAACACGCGCGACATCCCCGGCTTTTTCCTGAATACCCAGGCCGAGGCCCACGCGATCTGCGCCGAGACGGGAAAGACCAACGCCAGGGTGCAGATGGATTTTTATCACTGCCAGATCGTCGAAGGCGACCTGGCCATGAAGCTCAAGCAGTACGTCGCGGGTATTGGCCACATCCAGATCGCGGGCGTGCCCGAGCGGAACGAGCCGGACATCGGCGAGGTGAACTACCCGTACCTGTTCTCCATGATGGATCAGCTCGGCTACGACGGCTGGGTCGGCTGCGAATACCGCCCGCGCGGCAAGACCAGCGCGGGCCTGAGCTGGCTCGCGCCGTATCTCCGAGCTTGATCCCGGACTCGTCGCCGCCGGCGGGGTGACTCCGTAGCCTGGCCGCAGGCGGTAGAATCCCGCCCTTCGGAAGGAGTCATTATGCAGCAGGAAAACATGGTTCCCGTGACCATCTTGACGGGATTCCTGGGCAGCGGCAAGACGACGCTGCTGAATCGAATCCTCAAGGAAGATCACGGCCATCGCGTCGCGGTAATCGAGAACGAGTTTGGCGAGATCGGGGTTGACAACGACATCATCGAGAGCAGCAACGAGCAGATCGTGGAGATGAACAACGGCTGCATCTGCTGCACCGTGCGCGGCGATCTGATTCGGATCCTGGGCGAGCTGAAGGACAGGCGCAGCCAGGGCGCGCTCAAGTTCGACCGCGTGGTGATCGAGACCACCGGCATGGCCGATCCCGGCCCGGTGGCGCAGACCTTCTTCACCGACGAGGAGATCGGCAACTACTATCTGCTCGATTCGATCATCACCGTGGTCGATGCCAAGCATGCCGAGAAGCAGCTCGACGACTTTCACGAGGCGCAAGAGCAGGTCGGGTTTGCCGACCGGATCCTGATGTCCAAGACCGACCTGGTCGCCGAAGACGAGGTCAAGAAGCTTTCCGAGCGCATCCGTCTGATGAATCCGCGCGCCCCGATCAAGAAAGTGCATTTTGGCGAGGCGCCGCTCGAGGAGGTGCTCGACATCCGCGGCTTCAACCTGAACGCGATCCTCGACCTCGATCCCGAGTTCCTGACCGACATCCACCACGAGCATCACGATGAGGTCGAGTCGTTCGTGTTCCGCTCCGACAAAGCTTTCGACGGCGACAAGCTGGAGCAGTTCCTGTCCGGCATGATCCAGGTCTACGGCCCCGACCTGCTGCGCTACAAAGGGGTGCTGTGGATGAAGAGCAATCCACGGCGGGTGGTGTTCCAGGGCGTGCACATGATGATGGGCGGCGATCTCGGCAAGCCCTGGGGCAAGGGGGAGAAAAAGCGGTCGGTGCTGGTATTCATCGGCAAGAAGCTGCCGCGGGACCTTTTCATCGCCGGCCTGGAGCAGTGCCTGGCGGCGTGACGCGACGCGAGCGGGGGACAACATGAGTTCCGGTGCCAGCGACAAGCATTCGCGCAATTCGCGCGGCAGGAAGGCGGGCAAGTCCCCGGACGTGACGGACAGGCTGCCGCTGGGCTGGCAAACCGAGCGCGCGCAGCGCACGCAGGTGGGCACCGACTCGCGCCTGAACATCGAGGTCGTCTCGGCTTCCTCGGAGCTGGCCGCCGCGGTAGAAGAGGCGGCGATCCTGTACGCCAACGCGCAGAACGCAGAGGCCAAGCGCAGCCTCGCGCGCGCGGTGAAGAAGGAAAGCCTGGCTCCCGCGGCGGAGCGCCTGTGGCTGATGCTGCTCGACCTTCATCGCGAGCTCGGAGAGCGCGAGGCGTTCGCCGAGCGCGCGCGGGAGTATGCGAGTCGCTTCGAATGCGAGCCGCCGCTGTTCGACATCGACCTGGCGCCGCCGGCTGTAGATTCGCTCGCCGCGCCGCGCGAAATCGTCGGCGATGCGAAGGTCTTTCTCGGCGTGGTCGCCGAGGCCGGCGCCAGCCGCACGCGGGTGCGGGTCGATTGTTCGAGCCTGAGGCGCGTCGATTTCGTCTCGGCAGCCGCGCTGCTCAATCTCGCTGCGGACCTGATCCGCAGCGGCGGGCGGCTCGAGCTCGAAAACGTGAACCAACTGGTTGCGGCGCTGTTCGAGGTGATGGGGGTTTCGGCGCTCGCCAAGGTCGCCCCGCGCAACCACGATTGAAAGGAACCATGGAACAACTGCACGGCACCACCATCCTGTCGGTCCGCCGCGGCGTCGACGTCGCCCTCGGCGGCGACGGCCAAGTGACACTCGGCAACATCGTGCTCAAGGCGGGCGCGCGCAAGGTGCGGCGTCTGTACAACGACCGAATCCTGGCGGGGTTTGCCGGCGGCACCGCCGACGCCTTCACCCTGTTCGAGCGCTTCGAGGCGAAGCTCGACAAGCACCAGGGCAATGTCCTGCGCTCGGCGGTCGAGCTGGCCAAGGACTGGCGCACCGACCGGATCCTGCGGCGGCTCGAGGCGATGCTCGCCGTGGCCGACCGCGACCACTCGCTGATCATCACCGGCATGGGCGACGTGCTCGAGCCGGAGCAGGGAATCGTCGCGATCGGCTCGGGCGGCCCCTACGCGCAGAGCGCCGCACGCGCGCTGCTGGAGAACACTTCGCTCGGTGCGCGCGAGATCGTGGACAAGTCGCTCGCGATCGCCGCCGATCTTTGCATCTACACCAACAACCAGCGCGTCATCGAGGTGCTCGAGTGAGCCAGATGACGCCGCAGGAGATCGTCCACGAGCTGGAAAAGCACATCGTGGGCCAGGCCAAGGCCAAGCGCGCGGTCGCGATCGCGCTCCGGAATCGCTGGCGCCGGCAGCAGGTCGCCGAGCCGCTGCGGCAGGAGATCACGCCCAAGAACATCCTCATGATCGGGCCTACCGGGGTGGGCAAGACCGAGATCGCGCGGCGCCTGGCGCGCCTCGCGGGGGCGCCTTTCATCAAGGTCGAGGCGACCAAGTTCACCGAAGTCGGCTATGTCGGGCGCGACGTCGACACCATCGTGCGCGACCTGGTCGAGATCAGCATCAAGCAAACGCGCGAGCAGGCGACGCGCGCGGTGCGCGCCCGCGCCCAGGACGCGGCCGAGGAGCGGGTGCTGGACGCACTGCTGCCGCCCGCGCGCGGAGTCGAGGCCGAAGAGAGCGCGACGCGCCAGAAATTCCGCAAGAAGCTGCGCGAGGGCGAGCTCGACGACAAGGAAATCGAGCTCGAGCTCGCTGTCAGCGCGCAGCAGATGGAGATCCTCGCGCCACCCGGGATGGAGGAACTCACCTCGCAGATCCAGGGCATGTTCCAGAACCTCTCCGGCGGGCGCAGAAAGCTGCGCAAGCTGCGCATCCGCGAAGCACTGCAGCTGCTGACCGAAGAGGAAGCCGCAAAACTGGTGAACGACGACGACCTTAAGGCCAAGGCGGTCGCCAACGCGGAACAGAACGGCATCGTCTTTCTGGACGAGATCGATAAGGTCGCCAGTCGCAGCGAGCTCGGCGGCGCGGACGTCTCACGCCAGGGCGTGCAGCGCGACCTGTTGCCGCTGGTCGAGGGCACTACGGTCGCGACCAAGTACGGCATGGTCAAGACCGATCACATCCTGTTCATCGCCTCGGGCGCGTTCCACCTCGCCAAGCCCTCGGACCTGATTCCGGAACTGCAGGGGAGGCTGCCGATCCGGGTCGAGCTCGATTCGCTTTCGGTGGACGACTTCGAGCAAATCCTGACCTCGACCGACGCGAGCCTGGTCAAGCAGTACCAGGCGCTGCTCGAGACCGAAGGCGTGACGCTCGAGTTCCGCCCGGATGGGGTCCGGCGGCTGGCCGAAATCGCGTTCCAGGTGAACGAAAAGACCGAGAATATCGGTGCACGGCGGCTTTACACCGTGCTCGAGAAGCTCCTCGAGGAAATATCGTTCGAGGCCGGCAGGCGCGGCGCGGCGACGGTCACGATCGACGCAGCCTATGTAGACGAGCGGCTCGCAGAACTGGCGCGCAACGAGGACCTGGCGCGCTACGTGCTCTGAGAGCCGGTTTCGCGCGGGCGGTCGGCCTCGGCGAGCTGCCGCACCGCCTCGCGCAGAAGCTTCATCTGGCGCTCGAAGTTGCCGCAGCCCTCGCACATCGCGAAGTGAACGCGCAGCGCGACCCGCTCGCCGAAGCCGAGCCTGCGATCCAGGCCCTGCGAAACCAGGCGCGTCACTTCCCTGCACGGCAGCATCATCTTCATTTCCAGGTCCGCTCCAGGCACAGGCGCAGCGCCATGCGCGCGCGATACAACATCACCCAGCAGTTGGTCGCGGTGATCCCGAGTTCCTTACAGATCTCCTCAGTCTCCAGTCCCATGTGTTCGCGCATCATGAACGCGCGCGCGGTCCGCGCCGGCAGCTGCCCGAGGCAGGTCTCGAGCGCGGCGAGGAACTGGGATCGCTCTAGGGCGCTGTCCGGGCGTTCCCAGGCCGAGGGGGCTTCCGCCCAGTGCCCGCGCGGGTCGAACAAGGCGTCGAACTCGGACCCATCGCCCTCGGGCTCGAGCGCCATGGCGGGCTCGCGGCTCGAGCGCCGGATCGCGTCGACGATCTTGTGCTTCAGGATCCCGGTCAGCCAGGTGCGCAGGCTGGAGCGGCCGTCGAACCCCCCCTCCCCGGTCAGCGCCGCGAGCAGGGTCTCCTGCACGCAGTCCTCCGCCCGGTCGGCGTCCCGCAGCTGCAGGGTGGCGAAGCGCAGCAGGTAGGCGCGCTGGCCCTCGAGTTTGGTCTGGAAGTCGTCTGGCGGGGGCATGGGGACTTGAAACTTGGCTGCGCCTCCCCATTTTCAGCCTTGCAGCAACAGTTACCCGCAAAGGAGACGCTTATGAGCAATCTTACCCGATTCGATCCGTTGAACGACCTGGTCGACGACCTGTTCAAGGGCTTCCTGGTGCGGCCGATGTACAACGAGGCCCGCGCCGAGCTGCCGCGCATGAAAGTCGACGTCGCCGAGAAGAACGGCGCCTACTCGGTCAGCGCCGAGCTGCCCGGCGTGCGCAAGGAAGACATCCAGGTCACGATCGACGGCGCCCAGGTCACCCTGAGCGCCGAGGTCAAGCGCGAGAAGGAGGTCGCCGAGGACGCGCAGGTGCTGCATTCAGAGCGCCTGTACGGCAAGCTGAGCCGCAGCTTCGCGCTGCCGCATGAAATCGACGAGGCCGCCGCCGAGGCGAAATTCCGCGACGGCGTGCTCGAGCTAACGCTGCCGAAGAAGACGGCCGCGGCGCGAAAGCAGATCGCGATAAACTGACGCGACAGGCAGCGTGACCGAAGGGCCGGCAACCGCCGGCCCTTTTTCTTTGTAGAATCGGATCGCCATGACCCACGCCAACGACGCCGCGACCAAGGCGCACATCCTCGCCGAGGCGCTGCCTTACATCCGCCGCTTCCACGGCAAGACCATCGTGGTCAAGTTCGGCGGCAACGCCATGGTCGACGCCGCGCTGCAGGCGAGCTTCGCGCGCGACGTGGTATTGCTGAAGCTGGTCGGCATGGATCCGGTGGTCGTGCACGGCGGCGGACCGCAGATCGAGCAGCTGCTCAAGCAGCTCGGGATCCGCAGCGAGTTCGTGCAGGGTATGCGGGTCACCGACGCGGCGACCATGGACGTGGTCGAGATGGTTCTCGGCGGCGCGGTCAACAAGGACATCGTCACCCTCATCAACCAGGCCGGCGGCCGGGCGGTCGGCCTGACCGGGCAGGACGGCGCCTTTATCCGCGCCAGGAAGCTCCTGATGCCGTCGCGCGAAAAGCCGACCGAGCTGCTCGACATCGGGCAGGTGGGCGAGATCGAGTCGATCGACCCGGGCGTCATCGATTCGCTCGAGCAGGGCGGGTTCATTCCGGTGGTGGCCCCGATCGGGGTGGGCGCCGATGGCCTGTCCTACAACATCAACGCCGACCTGGTGGCGGGCAAACTGGCCGAGGTGCTGCATGCCGAGAAGCTGGTGTTGCTCACCAACACGTCGGGCGTGCTCGACGAGCAGGGCAAGCTGCTGACCGGGGTCACGCCGCGCCAGATCGACGCCATGCTGGCCGCCGGCACGCTCTCGGGCGGCATGCTGCCGAAGATCGCTTCGGCGCTCGAAGCCGCGCGCGCCGGGGTCAGGAGCGTGCACATCATCGACGGACGCGTGCCGCATGCGCTGCTGCTCGAGGTGCTGACCGACCAGGGTGTCGGCACGCTGATCCGCAGCAGGTAATGCGTATCGCGCGTCTCCCGCCGTCGCGGCGGGTATGGATATTCGACCTCGACAACACGCTGCACGATGCGAACGCGCGCATCTTCCCGTCGATGCACGAGCAGATAAACGCCTACCTGCGGCGCCATTTCGGGCTCGACGAGGCGGGCGCGAACGAGATGCGGCGCGGCTTCTGGCTGCGCTACGGCACCACCCTGAACGGGCTGATGCGCCACTACGGAACCGATCCGCGCCGCTTCCTGGCCGAAACGCACCGCTTCCCCGAGCTGGCCGACATGGTGGTGCACGAGAATGCCCTGCGCCATGCGCTGGCGCGCCTGGGGGGGCGCAAGCTCGTGTTCTCCAACGCGCCGCGCCAGTACGTCGAAGGCGTGCTGCGCGCGATCGGCGTCGCGCGCTGGTTCGACGCGGTCTACACCATCGAGGACGCGCGTTTTCGCGGCAAGCCCGCGGCGCATGGCTTTCACCTTCTGCTGCGCAAGCACGACATCGACCCCCACCGCTGCGCCTTCCTGGACGACTCGCTCGAGAACCTGCGCACGGCGAAGCGCCTGGGCATGTCGACGGTATGGGTCAGCCGCGAAAAGCGGCGCGTTTCATTCGTCGACCTGCGGGTGGGATCGGTGCTCGAGCTGCCTCGACTCGTGTTCAGGTACGCTTGAGGCTAGAATCCGGACAGCCTCCCACCCGCACCCCCCCATGCCCCGCGCCAAAGGCGAACGCAGGCTCGAGATCCTGAAGACCCTCGCGCAGATGCTCGAGGCGCCGAAGTGGGAGCGCATCACAACCGCCGCACTGGCGGCCAAGCTCGATGTCTCCGAGGCCGCGCTGTACCGGCACTTCGCCTCCAAGGCGCAAATGTACGAAGGGTTGATCGAATTCATCGAAAACACCGTGTTTTCGCTCGCCAACCGTATTTCCGAGGACGAGGCGAGCGGGCGCCGGCAGACCGAGAAGCTGGTCGAGATGCTGCTCGCTTTCGCCGAGAAGAACCCCGGCATGGTGCGCGTGATGACAGGCGACGCGCTGATCGGGGAGCACGAGCGGTTGCAGGCCCGGATGAATCAATTCTTCGGCCGCTTCGAGGCGACGCTCAAGCAGTCGCTGCGGCTCGCTGCCAGCCAGGGCCAGGGCGAGGAGCGCGAAGCGGCGGCGAAGGCGGGGGCGCTGCTTTGCTACCTGCTCGGCAGCCTGCAGCAATTTGCCCGCAGCGGGTTCGCCGACAGTCCGAGCGAGAGCTTTACCGCGCAGCGGCCCTACCTGCCCGCCTGAGCCGCGGCCGCCGCGCAGACGGCGCAGTCCGGATCCTTCGGCACGCGCACCGAGCGCCATTCGGCGCGCAGGGCATCGAACATGAGCAGCCGCCCGTTCAGCGACTCGCCCACGCCGGCCAACAGCTTGATCGCTTCTGCCGCCTGCAGCGCGCCGACCGCGCCGGTAAGCGGCGCGAGCACGCCCATGACCGCGCAGCGCAGCTCCTCGGTCTCGCCGCCCTCCGGGAACAGGCAGGCGTAGCACGGCGCGTCGTCCCGTCTGAGGTCGAATACCGCGACCTGGCCGTCGAAGCGGATCGCCGCGCCCGACACCAGGGGCTTGGCATGACGCACGCAGGCGCGGTTCACCGCGTGGCGGGTGGCAAAGTTGTCGCTGCAGTCGAGCACTACGTCGGACTCGGCCACCCGCTGTTCCAGCGCGTCGCCCTCCAGGCGCTCGGCAAGCGCTACCACCGACACCTCCGGGTTGACCGCGCCGAGCGTCGCGCGCGCGGCCTCGACCTTCAGCGCGCCCACGGCATCGTCGCGGTACAGGATCTGGCGCTGCAGGTTGGTCAGGTCGACACGGTCGGGATCCGCCAGCGTGAGGCGCCCGATTCCGCTCGAGGCGAGGTAGAGCGCCGCCGGGCAGCCCAGGCCGCCGGCGCCGACGATCAGCGCGTGCGCAGCGCGCAGCCGTGACTGGCCCTCGACTCCGATTTCCGGCAGCAGAATGTGCCGGCTGTAGCGCAGCAGCTGATCGTCGTCCAACGTAAGTAAGGCTATTTGGCTGGCTGGCCCTGGGCGATGGTCTTGCTCGGCTCGCCCTTGACCGGCTCGCCCTTTAGGAACGCGAGCGCCTGCTCGAGCTGGAAGTCGTCCTTCGAGCCGAACTCGACCGGCTTGCTCAGGCCAGGCTTGGCAATCGCCGCGGCCTGCGCGGCGGAATCGGGCGCGGCCTTGGTCTGCAGGCTCGCGTCCTGCGGGTTGTCCAGGTGGTGCTGCAGGTCGGCCTCGCGCAGGCGGGCCGCCCTGTCGCCAGGCTCCTCGACCACGATGTCGGGCGTGATGCCCTTGAGCTGGATCGAGCGGCCGCTCGGCGTGTAGTAGCGCGCGGTGGTGAGCTTGATGGCGGTGTCGTTGTTGAGCGGCATGATCGTCTGCACCGAGCCTTTGCCGAAGGTCTGCGTGCCGATGATCGTGGCGCGCTTATGGTCCTGCAACGCGCCGGCCACGATTTCCGACGCGGACGCCGAGCCGCCGTTCACCAGCACCACCATCGGCACGGTCTTGACCGCCGGCGGCAGCGATTTGAAGAAGTCGTCGCCCTCGCCGCGCAGGTCGTCCGGGGTGGCGTGAAACTGCTTCTTCGCGTCCTCGGTGCGGCCGTCGGTCGAGACGACCAGGGCGTCGGCCGGCAGGAAAGCGGACGACACCGCCACCGCGCCGTAGAGCAGCCCGCCGGGGTCGTTGCGCAGGTCGAGCACCAAGCCTTTGAGCGCGCCCTGGCGGTACATCTTCTGCAGCGCCTTGCCCAGATTTTCCGCGGTGGCCTCCTGGAACTGCGACACGCGGATCCAGCCGTAGCCGGACTCGATCATCTTCGACTTCACGCTCCGCACGTGGATGATGGCGCGCGTAAGTGTGACCACGATCGGCTGTGTCTCGCCCTTGCGCGAGATCGTCAGCGTGATCTTGGTGTTCGGCTTGCCGCGCATGCGCTTGACGGCCTCGTTAAGCGTCATGCCCTTGACCAGAGCCTGGTCAATCTTGACGATCAGGTCGCCCGGTTTGATGCCGGCGTGAAACGCCGGCGTATCCTCGATCGGCGACACCACCTTGACGAATCCGTCCTCCATGCCGACCTCGATGCCCAGGCCGCCGAACTGCCCCTGCGTGCTCACCTGCAGTTCGCGGTAGGCGTCCTTGTCGAGGTAGGCCGAATGCGGGTCGAGGTCCGACACCATGCCGTTGATCGCTCCCGCGATCAGCTTTTTGTCGTCGACCGGCTCGACGTAGTTCTGCTTGATCGCCCCGAACACGTCGGTGAACGCACGCAGCTCCTCCAAAGGAAGCGGCTGCGGCGTGTCGCGATCGGCGATCGCCTGCAGGTTGAGGCTGATCAGGATCCCGGCGACGACGCCCACCAGGATCAGGCCGATGTTGCGGAATTTGCTGCGCATAGTGTTTGCTTTTCCCCACACGGCTTGCCGCCGGTCAGGACTCATTTGCGGTCGACCCAAGTCAGCGGGTCGAATGGTTTGCCGAGGTGACGCAGCTCAAAGTATAAACCCGATTCCTGGTTGCCACCGGTCGCGCCGACGGTCGCGACCGGCTCGCCTGGCGCCACCACGTCACCGACCTGCCTGAGCAGAGTTTCGTTGTTTGCATAAACCGAAAGGTAGCCCTCGCCATGGTCGATGATGAGCAGGTTGCCGAAGCCTCTCATCCAGTCCGCGAAAACGACCTGCCCAGCGGCAATGGCGCGCACCGGCTGCCCTTCGGCGGCACGGATGAACAGTCCCTTGAGCCTGATTCCGCCCGCGTCCCTTGGAGTGCCGAAGCGCCCGGTCAGTTCCCCGCGCACCGGCAGGCGCAGCTTGCCGCGCAAATCGCCGAACGCGCCGCTGGCCGAGCCGAGCTCCGGAACCCGCTCGATCCGCGCGTAACCCCTGGGAGGCCGTGCCGCCAGAACCCGGCCGATCTCCTCGACCAGGCGCGACAAGCGTGCTTCGTCGGCCCGCAGGACGCCGATCTCCTTTCTGTCGTGTCGGATATCGCTCGCGATTCGCGCCAGAACCCGGCGGCGCTCGGCACGCTCGACGACGATGCGCTGGCGGTCGGCGCGCTGCGCCTGCTCGACCTCCGCCAGGCGCGCGGCTTTCTGGCGCGTATCGGCGCGCACCTGCGCCAGTTCGGTCAGCCCGGCGCGGAAAGAGTCCACCATCGCCGCCACCGCGCGCGACACGTGCCCCAGGTAATACAGCTTGCGCGCCACTTCGGCTGGGTCTTCGCCCGACAGGACCAGCCGAAGTGCGTCGGGTGCGCCGCCTTCGCGCCGCGCTTCGAGCACGCGCCCGAGCGCGTTCTGCTGCGCGGCGAGATCCTTCTTTAGCGCCCGCTCGCGTTGCTCGAGCGCCTTCGAGTCGCGCTGCAGCGCTTTGCGCTCGCCCTCGAGCGTCGCGAGCGCTCGGTTGGCATCCGAGATGGCGCGCTCGGAGTCGCGCAGCGCGTCGCGCGCCTCGCGCCGCGACGCCATCTTGTGGTCCAGTTCCGTCGTCAGCCGGCCTATGCGCGCGCGCAGGTCTGCGAGGTCGCGCTGCTTGGCGGCCTGCTCCGCGGCGCTCGCCGGCGGCGGCGCGGCGTGCGCCGCGGCGGCCGACAGCGTCGCGGCGACGAGGCAGGCGGTCAGCGCGGTCTTGAGCGAGGACTTCAGGCCTTCGCCTTACCCTGGGCCGAGACCGCGGAAATGCGGCGCGCGACCTCGTCCTGGTCTCCGAGATAGTAGTGCCTGAGCGGCCGCAGCGTGGAATCGAGCTCGTACACGAGCGGGATTCCGGTCGGGATATTAAGGCCCACGATATCGGTTTCGGACACCTGGTCGAGGTACTTGACCAGCGCGCGCAGCGAATTGCCGTGCGCGGCCACCAGCACCCGCTCACCGGCGCGGACCGCGGGCGCGATCGCGTCGTTCCAATACGGTAGCACGCGCGCGACCGTGTCCTTGAGGCACTCGGTCAGCGGCAGGCCGCCCCGAGGCAGCTGAGCGTAGCGCGGGTCGCCGGCCGGGCTGCGCGGGTCGCCCGGTTCGAGCGCCGGCGGCGGCGTATCGTAGCTGCGGCGCCAGACGAGGACCTGCTGATCGCCGAATTTCGCCGCGGTCTCGGCCTTGTTCAGTCCCTGCAGCGCGCCGTAGTGGCGCTCGTTGAGGCGCCAGCTCTTGTCGACCGGAAGCCACATCAGGTCCATTTCGTCCTGCGCCAGCCAAAGCGTGCGGATGGCGCGCTTTAGGACGGAGGTAAAGCAGCGGTCGAAGCCGTATCGCTCCTCGCGCAGCAGCCGGCCTGCGGCGCGCGCCTCATCGACGCCTTTGGCCGAAAGGTCGACGTCGGTCCAGCCGGTAAAGCGGTTTTCGCGGTTCCAGTCGGACTCGCCGTGGCGCAGGAGAACCAGCTTGTGAGTGGCAGCTTGCATCGCGAAGGGGAGAGGCTCGAAATCTGCAGGTATTCTATAATATGCTTTGTTATCGCCTAAGCGGCCCCGTGCCGCGCCACCGCACATGAAGCGCGACGTCTTCGACCTGATCGAAAAGCAGGAGCACATCGAACTGGCGGCGCGCGCTTTGAAGGCCATCGCGCATCCGTTGCGCCTCAAGATCCTGTGCGTGCTGGGACCCAACGAAGTGGGGGTGCAGGAAATCGTGGAAGCGGTCGGTACCTCGCAGTCGAACATCTCGCAGCACCTCGCGATCCTGCGCGACAAGGACGTGCTGCGCTCGCGCAAGGAAGCGAACAGGGTGTTCTACCGCGTGAGCGACGAGCGAACCCTGCAGCTGATCGGCATGATGCGCGAGGTATTCTGCGGCGTCGCGCAGGACTGAGCGCGCGACATGACAATCCAGTTCGTCAAGGACAACCTGCTGCTTTTCGCCATCGCGTTCATATCGGGCGCGATGTTGCTGTGGCCGCTGATCCGGCGCGGCACCGGGGGTCCGTGGGCCAGCACGCTGGAGGCGACGCAGATGATCAACCGCCAGGACGCGCTGGTGATCGACGTGCGCGAAGACGCCGAATACGCCAAGGGCCACATCGTGGGCGCGCGCCACATTCCGCTTGCGCAGCTCGAGGCGCGCGTGAAGGAGCTGCAGAAATACAAGTCCAAGCCCGTGATCACCTGCTGCGAGACCGGCAACCGGTCCTCGGCGGCGATCGCGACGCTCAGGAAGCTCGGGTTCGATAACGTCTACAACCTCGCGGGCGGCTACGCGGGCTGGCAGCAGGCCGGCCTGCCGGTGGAGAAGTGACTTGGCATCGATCGTGATGTACTGCACCGCCGGCTGCCCCTACTGCCAGTCGGCCGAGCGCCTGCTGGCGCAAAAGGGCGTGCGTGACCTGAACAGGATCCGCGTCGACCTCGAACCGGGGCGGCGTGCCGAAATGATGCAAAGAAGCGGCCGGCGAACCGTGCCGCAGATATGGATTGGCGAGCGCCACGTCGGCGGTTACGACGATCTGCATGCCCTAGAGCGCGCGGGGCAACTGGACCAACTACTGCACGCGGCGCAGACCTGACGCCGCTGCCAACGCCGGAGAGCGCATGAGCGAAGAGCAGCCGACCTTCCAGATCGAGAAGATTTACGTCAAGGACCTGTCACTCGAAATTCCGAGTGCGCCGCAGATCTTCATGCAGGCCGAGCAGCCGCAGCTCGAGGTGCAGATCGACAACGCGGCGGCGCAGTTTGCCGAGGGCATGTTCGAGGTCACGGTCTCGGTGACCGTGACCGCGCGCGCGGGCGAACGCACGATTTTCCTCGTCGAAGCGGTGCAGGCCGGGATTTTCGCCGTGCGCAACGTGCCGCAAGCCGACCTCGATCCGCTGCTGGCCATCGGTTGCCCGACGATCCTCTACCCCTACGTGCGCGAGACCGTCTCCGACCTGGTCGCGCGCGGCGGCTTTCCGCCCGTGCTGCTGGCCCCGGTGTCGTTCGAGGCGCTGCACGCGCAGCGCGTGCAGCAGCAGTCCGGCGGCGCGGACCCCCGGATCGAGATTTCTTCCTAGCATGCGGCTCGCGGCCCTCATCGCCGCATTCCTTTTCGCGGCCTGCGCCCACGCCGCCGAATTCCGCAGCGTGGGGCAGGACGCGGCGGTGCTGTACGACGCCCCGTCGAAGGCGGCGATCCCGCTGTATATCGTCTCGCGCGACTATCCGCTGGAGGTGATCGTCAAGCTCGAGGCCTGGGTCAAGGTGCGCGACCAGACCGGGGCGCTGTCCTGGATCGAGAGCAGCGCCTTGTCCGACAGGCACATGGTGGTGGTGACGACGCCCGCGGCGCAGGTCCACGTGCGCCCGGACGAGGCCTCGCCGATCGCGTTCGTGGCGGCGCAGAACGTCGCGCTCAAGCTGCTTGAGGTGGTGCCCGGAGGTTGGCTGCACGTGCGGCACGACGATGGCTCGAACGGCTACGTGCGCGCGAGCCTGGTGTGGGGTGGCTGAGCCCGACTTGCCGATGAGCCGCATCGCGGTGCTGGGCGCGGGCGCCTGGGGTACGGCGCTCGCCGCGGCGCTTGCGCGCGCCGGGCGGCAGGTGCATCTCTGGGCGCGCGACCCGGCGCAAGCCGAAGCGATCGGACGTTCGCGGCGCAACGAGCGCTACCTGCCCGAAATCGAGCTGCCCGCAAGCCTCGCTGTCAGCGCGACGCTGCCCAACGCGCTCGAGGGCGCCGGTCTGCTGCTTGTGGCGACGCCGGTGGCGGGTTTGCGCCAGCTGCTCGGCCTGCTGCGTGCCGAACAGGCCTTGGCGCCGCTGGTCTGGCTCTGCAAGGGCTTCGAGCAGGGCACGGGCCGGCTGCCGCACCAGGTCGTGTCCGAAGCCCTGCGCGGGGCGGTCCCGAGCGGTGTGCTGTCGGGCCCGTCGTTCGCGCTCGAGGTCGCGCGCGGTTTGCCGTGCGCGCTCACGCTCGCCTCGGGCGACGCCGACTTTGCGCGCGACGCCGCGGCGGCGCTGCATGGCGGCAGGCTGCGCGTGTATCACAGCACCGACCTGATCGGCGTGGAAATCGGCGGCGCGGTGAAGAACGTAATTGCGATCGCAGTCGGCATCTGCGACGGCCTCGGCCTGGGGCAGAACGCGCGTGCCGCGCTGATCACGCGCGGGCTGGCCGAACTATCGCGCCTCGGCGTGGCGCTGGGCGGTGCGGCGGAAACCTTCATCGGCCTCGCCGGCGCCGGCGACCTGATTCTCACCGCCACCGGAGACCTGTCGCGCAATCGCCGCGTCGGGCTCGAGCTCGCGCGCGGACGCTCGCTCGACGAAATTCTTGGAACGCTTGGGCACGTCGCCGAGGGCGTTCGCTCGGCACAGGAAGTGGCGCGGCTCGCGGCGGACAATGGGCTCGAATTGCCGATCAGCGACGCGGTAAACGCGGTCCTGCGCGGCAGCCTCGCGCCGCAGGCGGCGGCCGAGCTGCTGCTCGCGCGCGACCCGAAACCCGAGGCGCTCAGCGCGCGCCGCTGAACCCCAGCTGACGCCAGGCCTCGAACACCACCACCGCGACCGCGTTCGACAGGTTCAGACTCCGGTTGCCGGGCCGCATCGGCAGACGCAGCTGCAACTCCGAATCGAAGGTCTGCAGGATTTCTTGCGGCAGTCCTGCGGTCTCGGACCCGAATACGAAAACGTCGCCGGCGCGGAATCGCTCGTCGTAGACGCTGCGCCGCGCGCGGGTGGACAGCGCGAACATTCGCCTGCCCGTGAACCCGGAAAGAAAGCTCCTCCAGTCGGCATGAACGGTGACGTTTGCCAGGTCGTGATAGTCGAGTCCGGCGCGTTTGAGCTGGCGGTCGTCCATCGAAAAGCCGAGCGGCTGGATCAGGTGCAGCCGGGCGCCGGTGTTGGCCGCGAGGCGGATCACGTTGCCCGCGTTGGGCGGGATTTCCGGGGCGTGCAGGACGACGTCGATCATTCGTTCTGCGGCGGGAACGTTCGCGCCGCAACCCAGTTCACCACACGCGAGGCGCCCGCACGTTTGAGCGTGCGGGCGAGCTCATCGAGCGTTGCGCCCGTGGTCATGACGTCGTCCACCACGGCCACGGCAAGGCCCTCGATCGGGCGCGGGCAGTGAAACGCGCCGCGCACGTTGCGTACGCGATCTGCGGGCGGCAGCTCGATTTGAGCCGCGGTATCGCGGTTGCGCTCGCACAAGGACGGCCGCAGCGGCAGTCCCGCCGCGCGGGCGACCACGCGCGCGATCTCCATCGACTGGTTGTAGCCCCGTTCGCGCACGCGCGCAGTCGACAGCGGCACCGGCAACAAGACGTCGGGCCGCGCCGCGCCCGAGACACGGCTTGCGAGCACGCGCCCGAGCAGCGCCGCGATTGCGAGCCCGCCGCGGAACTTGAGCGCCTGAATCAGCACATCGGCCGGAAAACGGTAGGCGAGCGCCGCGACGGTCGCGTCGAATTGCGGCGGAGCCGCCAGACAGGCGCCGCAGACCGCGCCGCCCGGGGCCGCAAGCGCGCAGCGCGGGCAAAGCCCTTCGGTCCCGAGGCGCGGCAGGTCGCGCTCGCAGGCCGCGCACAGCAGGCCCTCGTCGCGCGCACCGTCGGCAGCCCCGCGGCACAGCAGGCAGGTTCCGCCGAACACGAGGTTGGCGATGCGTCGGGCGGCGCGCGTCAGCATGGGGGCGGGCGGATGCGCTCGATTATGCGCCCGGCGGCGCGCCTTGACGCGCGCGCTTGACGCGCGCGCGAGGCGGCCGCGAAAATCGGCCGTTAGCCAAGGAACAGGATCCCCCCCATGTGGACCGTAGCCGGATTGACGGCGGAGCTCGCCGCCGGCCGCACGAGCAGCCGCGAGCTGGTCGAGCAGGCGCTCGCGCGCATCGCCGATGCCCGCGGCGAGGGTGCGCGAGCGTTTCTCAAGGTCTACGCCGAGACCGCCCGCGCGGAGGCGGACCTCGCCGATCGCTTGCGCGCCGGCGGCATCGTGCGCTCGCCCGTCGACGGCCTGCCGGTGTCGGTCAAGGACCTGTTCGACGTCGGCGGCGACGTGACTCGCGCGGGCTCGCGCCTGCTGGCGGATGCGCCGCCAGCAGTGCGCGACGCACCACCGGTGGCGCGCCTGCGCGCCGCCGGCGCGCCGATCGTCGGGCGCACCAACATGGTCGAATTCGCCTTCGGTACGACCGGGATCAACCCGCACTACGGCACGCCGCGCAATCCCTGGGACCGCGCCGTGGGCCGGGTTCCGGGGGGGTCCTCGTCGGGCGCTGCGGTGGCGCAAGCCGAAGGCATGTGCGCAATGGCCCTCGGCAGCGATACGCGCGGATCGGTGCGCCAGCCCGCCGCGCTGTGCGGCGTGACCGGTTTCAAGCCGACCGCGCGACGCGTCCCGCGCGAGGGCGCCTTTCCGCTTTCCTACACGCTCGATTCGATCGGCCCGCTCGCCAACAGCGTGGCGTGTTGCGCCGCCTACGACGCGGTGCTCGCGGGCGAACCGCCCGCGCCGCTTGACGAACTGCCGCTCAAGGGCCTGCGCCTGCTCGTGCCGCGCTCGAGCCTGCTCGATGATCTCGACCAGGTGGTCGGCAGCGCGTTCGAAGCCGCGCTGAGCAGGCTGTCGGCCGCGGGCGCGGTTCTGGTGGAGCGTCCGGTCGCCGCCTTCGATCGCCAGGCCGATTACTTCCGCAGCGGCGGCTTCGCCGGCGCCGAGGCCTACGCGATCCACCGGCGCTGGGAAGGCCGTCTATCGGAATACGATCCACGCGTGGCGCAGCGAATTCTGCTCGGAAAAGGCATCGGCGCGGCCGACTACGTCGAGCTGGGCCTGCTGCGCACGACCTACATGCGCGAGGTTGAGGCGCTGCTGGCTCCGTTCGACGCCTTTCTCATGCCGACCACGCCCTGCGTGGCTCCGACCATTGCCGAGGTGGATCGCAGCGACGAGGACTATTTCCGCTGGAATATGCGCATCCTGCGCAACGTTGGAGTCGTCAATTTCCTCGACGGCTGCGCGCTGACCCTGCCGTGTCACGCGCCGGGTACGGCGCCGGTCGGGCTGTCGATATGCGGCGCTGCGCTCGCGGACAGGCATGTGCTCGCCGTCGGGGCGGCGCTCGAGCGCGGGCTCGACCCAGTCACGCAGCGCGCGGCCGCTGCGCGTGACTGACGCGGACGCAAGACTGGAGCGGCGCGTGGCGCGTCGCCGCTTCGAGCGCGCGGCGGGCACCTACGACGATGCGGCGCGGCTCGAGGCCGAAGTCGGCGCGCGCATGCTCGAGCGGCTTGACTACGTGCGCGTCGCGCCGCGGCGCATTCTCGATGCGGGAGCCGGCACCGCGCGCGAGGCGCAGCGCCTGGCCCAACGCTATCGCGACACGAGCCTGATCGCACTCGACTTCTCGCTCGCGATGCTGCGGCGCGCGCAGCGGGGAGGAGGATTCCTGTCGCGCCTGTTCGCCGGGCGGCGTCCGCTGCCGGTGTGCGCCGATTTCGAGCGCCTGCCGCTGGCCTCGGGTTCGGTTGGACTGGTGTGGTCGAACATGGCGCTGCACTGGCTGGACGAGCCCTTGGGCGCGCTGCGCGAATTTCAGCGCGTGCTGGCGAACGAAGGCCTGGTCATGCTCAGCACCCTGGGGCCCGACACGCTCAGGGAGTTGCGCGCGGCGGCGGGCGAACGCCGCGTGCACCGCTTCATGGACATGCACGACCTGGGCGATCGCCTGGTCGCCGCGGGATTCTCGGCGCCGGTGATCGACATGGAGGTCATCACGGTTACTTATCCTGACACGGAAGCCTTCCTGGCCGAGCTGCGCGCCAGCGGTCAGACGGGGGTTCGCGCTGACCGGCCGCGTGGGCTCGCCGGCCGGCGCTTTCTCGCCCGGCTGCACGAGTCGCTGCGGGCGCAGGTACGCGCGGATCGGCTCCCGGCGACGTTCGAGGTGGTCTACGGGCACGCCTGGAAAGGCACACCGCGCGCGCCCGCCGCTGACACGGTAGTGGTACGGCTCGAACTTTCGCGCCATAAAAAAAGTTGACCCGCCGCCGCGGCAGAAGATGAGGATTTATCTCGAGTTTTCGTGTTGTTATGGCAGCGCGACTGTGGTAATTTACCGCGGCTTCGGCCACCCCTGATTCGATGCGAGTGCGTTCGAAGCATGACGAGTACCGAATTCCCGCGGCGTGGGCTGGTGTTCGAGGAGCAGGCGAGTGGATCGAGCCTGCTGCTCAAGCGCAATTGTTCGATTTCCCCGGGAGGGATGTTGCGGGTGTTTGGGCTGCTTGCGCTCGCCTCGCTCGGCATCGCTACGGGATTTGCGCTCGCGGGCGCCTGGCTGATACTGCCGTTCGCCGGCCTTGAAGTGCTCGCGCTCGGCGCGGCGTTCGTGGTCCATGCGCGGCACGCAACGGACTTCGAGCGGATCGAGGTTTCGACGGGTCGGCTGACAGTCGAGATTGCGGACGCGGACCGCGTGGCCCGCTACGTGATCGACCCGCGGGTCGCCAAGTTGCGGCTCGAGAAGGACGAAGGCTACGGCGCGCGTGTGCTGTTGCGCATGTCAGGAAGGGATGTTGAAGTCGGCCGCCACCTCGACGCCGGGGCGCGCGAGGAGTTCGCGGCCGAGTTGACGAAGAAATTGCGGATCTGAATCAGGAAAGGGCAACAATGGCAAGCAAGTCGGCACCCCCGGGAACGCGCTCCGTCGCGAACTCGAAAAAAGGCGCACGGTGGGCGGCAGCCCTGGCCGGCGCGGCGCTTTCCGGTACGGCGATGGCCGCCGAGTGGAACCTGCAGCCACCGGTTACGGTGATCGCGTCCGACATCCACAGCGTGCACGAATACGTGATGCTGCTGGTGACCGTCATCTTCGTCGGCGTATTCAGCTTCATGTTCTGGTCGATCTACGCCCACCGCAAGTCGAAGGGGCACAAGGCCGCTCAGTTCCACGAGAACGTGACCGTCGAAATCCTTTGGACCGTCATCCCGGCAATCATCCTGATTGCGATCGTGGTGCCGGTGACCAAGGTGGTGATTGCGCAGAAGGACACCTCGAACGCCGACCTGACGATCAAGGCCACCGGCTTCCAGTGGAAGTGGGGCTACGACTACCTCAAGGGCGAAGGCGCCGGCATCAGCTTCCTTTCCACGCTGGCGACGCCGCAGGAGCAGATCGACGGCAAGGCGCCCAAGGACGCGAACTACCTGCTGGAAGTCGACCATCCGCTGGTCGTGCCGGTCGGCAAGAAGGTGCGCATTGTCACTACCGCGGCCGACGTGATCCATTCGTGGTGGCTGCCCGCCTTCGGCGTCAAGCAGGACGCGATCCCGGGGATATTGCGCGATACCTGGTTCAAGGCCGACAAGACGGGAACCTACCGCGGCCAGTGCGCCGAGCTGTGCGGCAAGAACCACGGTTTCATGCCTATCGTGGTCAAGGTGGTGACCGAGCCGCAATATGCGGCCTGGGTCGCCGAACAGACCAAAGGCAACGTGGCTTCGAAGTGACGAACAGAATTCAAGAATCAGGAGAACATCGATGAGCGCAGTTCTCGATACGCACGGCAAGGCGCACGATCACGGGCACCACGACCATCATGGTGGCTATGGCGGCGTCATGCGCTGGATCACGACCACCAACCACAAAGACATCGGCACGCTGTATCTGTGGTTCAGCTTCATCATGTTCCTCACCGGCGGCGCCATGGCGATGGTGATCCGCGCCGAGCTGTTCGAGCCTGGGCTGCAGATCGTGAATCCGGAGTTTTTCAACCAGATGACCACCATGCACGGCCTGATCATGGTGTTCGGCGCGATCATGCCCGCGTTCGTGGGCTTCGCGAACTGGCTGATTCCGATGCAGATCGGCGCGCCCGACATGGCGTTTGCGCGCATGAACAACTGGTCGTTCTGGATCCTGCCGTTCGCGGCCTCGCTGCTGGTCATGTCGTTCTTCATGCCGGGCGGCGCGCCCGGCGTGGGCTGGACGATGTACGCGCCGCTCACGGTGCAGCAGGGCATGGGGATGGACTTCACGATCTTCGCAATCCACCTGCTCGGCATGAGCTCGATCATGGGGTCGATCAACATCATCACCACGATCCTCAACATGCGCGCTCCCGGCATGACGTTGATGAAGATGCCGATGTTCTGCTGGACCTGGCTGATCACCGCCTACCTCCTGGTGGCATCGATGCCGGTGCTCGCCGGTGCGGTGACGATGACGCTTACCGACCGCCATTTCGGCACGTCCTTCTTCAACGCCGCGGGCGGCGGAGACCCGGTGCTTTACCAGCACATTTTCTGGTTCTTCGGCCATCCCGAGGTGTACATCATCGCGCTGCCTGCCTTCGGCGTGATCTCGCAGGTGATTCCGGCGTTCTCGCGCAAGCCGCTGTTCGGCTACGCGTCGATGGTCTACGCCACCTCGGCGATCGCGATCCTGTCGTTCATGGTCTGGGCGCACCACATGTACACCACCGGCATGCCGGTGACCGGCCAGCTGTTCTTCATGTATGCGACCACGCTGATCGCGATCCCCACCGGGGTCAAGGTCTTCAACTGGGTCGCGACCATGTGGAAGGGGTCGCTTACCTTCGAGACGCCAATGCTGTTCGCGATCGGTTTCCTGTTCCTGTTCACCATGGGCGGGTTCTCGGGGCTGGTGCTGGCGCTGGTGCCGGTCGACATCCAGCTGCAGGACACCTATTACGTGGTGGCGCACTTCCACTATGTCATGGTGGCGGGAGCGCTGTTTTCCGCGTTCGCCGGGATCTACTTCTGGCTTCCGAAATGGACCGGCCGGATGTACGACGAGACCCTGGGCAAGTGGCACTTCTGGCTGTCGATGATCTTCTTCAACATGATCTTCTTCGTGCAGCACTTCCTGGGCCTGGCGGGTATGCCGCGCCGCATTCCGGACTATCCGCTGCAGTTCGAGACCTGGAACAAGATCTCCTCGATCGGCGCCTTCGGCTTCGGCCTGACGCAGCTGCTGTTCCTGTACATCGTCATCAAGACCATACGCAGCGGAGAGAAGGCCCCCGAGAAGCCCTGGGAGGGAGCCGACTCGCTCGAGTGGACGCACTTGCCGACCCCGGCCCCGTACCACACCTTCGAGACGCCGCCGGTGCTCAAGTAGGGAGCCGATGAGCCGCAACGCCAGGACCGGCCTGATACTCGCCACGATCGCCCTGATGTTTTTTCTCGGCATCATCGTCAAGTACTGGCTTTACGGCCGATGAAGGACGCGATGCGCCCCAGCTTGCTGGACCTGGTGAAGACCGTGCTGTTCGGTGCGATGGGCGTGCGCCGCAAGGCCGACCACGAGCGCCAGACGCAGCCCGTGAGCCCGGTCTACCTGATCGTCGCGGGCATCGTGTTCGCGGCGCTGTTCGTCCTTACGCTGGTCGTGATCGTGCGAATCGTGGTGAGCTGACAACAATCGGAAAATAGAAAGCAGGGAGATCGCAACATGGCGCAGAGCGCAACCACCAACCCGCGGCAGCACTACTTTGTGCCGCAGCCGATGCCCTGGCCGATCATGGGCTCAACGGCGCTGTTCCTCATGATGGTCGGCGCGGTGTTCGTCTTCAATTCGCATCACGGCGGATGGATCTCGATCGCGATCGGCTTCATGATCCTGATGTACATGCTGTTCCGCTGGTTCGGCGCCGTAATCGGCGAATCCGAGTCCGGCAAGTACGGCAAGTGGGAGGACGTTTCGTTCCGCTGGGGAATGAGCTGGTTCATCTTCTCGGAAGTGATGTTCTTCGCCGGCTTCTTCGGTGCGCTGTTCTACACCCGGGTGCTGTCGGTGCCGGACCTCGCGAGCCTGCAGAGCCAGGCACTGCTTTGGCCCAATTTCACCGCCCACTGGCCGTCGGCCGGGCCCGCGTTCACCGAGAAGTTCTCGCCGATGGAGGCTTGGGGCCTACCCGCGATCAATACGCTGCTCCTGCTGTCGTCGGGGGTCACGGTGACGATTGCACACTGGGCATTGAAGGAGAACAAGCGCGGGCTGCTGAGCCTGTTCCTGTTCTTCACCGTGGCGCTCGGGGTGATGTTCCTCGCGTTCCAGGCGACCGAATACGGCCATGCCTACCATTCGCTTAACCTCAAGCTGACCACCGGTGTATACGGGTCGACGTTCTTCATGCTGACGGGATTCCACGGCTTCCACGTGACCCTTGGCGCGATCATGCTGACCGTGATCCTGGTGCGCTGCCTGAAGGGGCACTTCAAGCCCGACCATCACTTCGCGTTCGAGGCGGTGGCCTGGTATTGGCACTTCGTTGACGTGGTCTGGCTGGGACTGTTCATCTTCGTTTATTGGCTATAGGCGATCGCGAATCGGACAACCAGGAGGAGAAGGCGCCTGCGAAGCGCCCCCGGAGGAGAAGCTCGACACGCCGCACACGGTGCGGCGTCTTTTTTTCGGCCCGCCCTTCAGGTCAGGCGGCCGGGGATGAAACCGAAATAGAATCCCGCCATCAAAAACAGGAACAGCAGAATCGACAGGCCCACGCGTATCGCGAGAGCCTTGATGGCGCGGTTAGAGCCGCTCTGGTCATGGAACACGAAAAACAGCGCCGAGCCGAGACTGGCGACGATCAGGACGAGCACGGCGATGACGAAGTAACGCATGGAGGGGGAAGTTTAATGGATACCTGCCCCCGCTTCTACGCGTATAAAGCATGATCAGCCTAACCGCTTTCCGTCCGACCTGGTGGGGCGCCGCACTCGCGGCGGCCGGCTGCGCGGCGTTCATCGCGCTCGGCAACTGGCAGACGCACCGGGCGCAGGAAAAGCGCGCGCTCGCGGCACAGGTCGACGCGGCACTCGCCGGAGCGCCGCTCAAGCTGCCCGCGCACCAGGTCGAGGCGGCAAATTTCGTTCTCCGGCGCGTGGTCGCGCAGGGCGAGTTTGTGCCGGCGCACACCGTGTTTCTGGACAACAAGATCCACCAGGGCCGCGTCGGCTACGAAGTGGTGACCCCATTGCGGCTTGCCGGCGGAAAGCTGCATGTGCTGGTCGATCGCGGCTGGACGCCGGCCGGCCCGCGGCGGGAGATTCTGCCGCAGGTGCCCACGCCTGGCGGCCAGCAGCGCATCGAAGGTCTCGCGTTGGCACATTTGCCGCGCGCGTTCGAGCCATCCCATCGCACCCCGACGGGAAGGGTATGGCAGAACCTGCGGCTCGCGGATTTCAGCCAGGCGAGCGGGCTCGCCCTGCTGCCGCTGGTGATCGAGCAGCGTTCGGCCGCGCCGGACGGCCTGGCGCGGGACTGGCCGCGGCCGGACAGCGGCGCCGCGCGCAATGAGAGCTACGCGCTGCAGTGGTACTTGTTCGCGCTGCTCGCGCTGGTGCTGTTCGTGGTTCACTCTTATCGCGAGGGACGCCGCCGTGGCAGCTGAGGGCGTCAAGCGCGCGCGGCTGAAGCTGGCGTTGATCGGGCTTTTCTTCGCCCTGCCGTTCGCGCTCGCCTGGGTCGCGTACTGGTTGCATTGGACCCCAGGTCGTACCGGCAACTACGGCGCGTTGCTGCAGCCGCCGCGGCAGCTGCCCGACGGCGGCCTGGCGGCGCTGGACGGCAAGCCGTTTTCGCTCGCGAGCCTGCACGGCAAGTGGGTGATGCTCCAGTTCGACGCCGCAGCTTGCGACGCCTACTGCGAGCGCAAACTCTATTTCATGCGCCAGCTGCGCGTGGCGCAGGGCAAGGACAGAGACCGCGTCGAGCGGGTCTGGATCCTGACCGACGGCGGCACGCCACGGCGCACCCTGATGAGCGCGATCGACGGCACCTACGTCGTGCGAGCGGCCGACGGCACTGTCGCCGCGGCTTTCCCGCCTGGCGGGCGCGTGCAGGACCACATTTACCTCATCGATCCGCACGGCAACCTGATGATGCGATTCCCGCGCGATCCGAACCCTTCGAAAATGCTGAAGGACTTGCAGCGCTTGCTAAAGATCTCTCAGATCGGATGAAAACCTACCGCACGCTGGTGGTAGCCGCGACGCTGCTCGCATTCGTGGTGGTGGTGGTGGGCGCTTTCGTGCGCCTGTCCGACGCCGGGCTCGGCTGTCCGGACTGGCCCGGCTGCTACGGCAAACCGGCGCCGGCGCTGGCGAAGACCGCGATCGCGCGCGCCGTCGCCCGGCAAGGCGGCGAGCATGGACCGGTGTCGCTCGGCAAGGCGTGGAAGGAAATGGGCCACCGCTACCTGGCGGGCACGCTCGGGCTGCTCATCCTGGCGATCGCGCTGCTGGGCTGGCTGCGGCGGCGCGCGCTGGCTCAAACGCCCTGGCTCGCCACCGCGATCGTTTTCGTGGTTGCGCTGCAGGCCGCGCTCGGGATGTGGACAGTGACCCTGCTGCTCAGGCCGGCCATCGTGACCGCGCACCTGGCCGGCGGAATGACCACTTTCGCCCTCCTGCTGTGGCTTGCGTTGCGCCAGTGGCGCTTCCCTTCCGCGCCGGAAGCGCGCAGCTTGCGCGCCCCCGCCGTGCTCGCGTTGTGCGTTGTCGCGACGCAGATCCTGCTCGGAGGGTGGGTAAGCGCAAACTATGCTGCGCTCGCCTGTCCCGACTGGCCGCTGTGCCTGGGCCAGGTTGTGCCCCCGATGGACTTCTCGCACGCCTTTCATCTGGTGCGAGAGCTGGGCCATACCGGAGATGGGGAGATGTTGCCTTTCCCCGCGCTGACGGCGATCCACTGGACCCATCGCACGTTCGCGCTGCTGGTGGTGCTGGTGGTGGGTTGGACGGCGTACCGCGGGCTGAAGGTGCGCGCGCTGCGGCCGTTCGGTTGGCTGCTTGCCGCCGTGCTCGGGATCCAATTTTCGCTTGGCGTAGCCAACGTGCTGGGCGGCCTGCCGCTCGCGGTCGCGGATGCGCACAATGCCGGCGCCGCGCTCCTCCTCGGCTCGCTGGTCGTGTTAAACTTCTTTGCTTTCCACGGCTTGCGTCCACCGCTGCAGAAAGCATGAACACCCAGGTTCTCCCCTCCGGCTTGGCAAAGACCTTCGCGCAGCGCGCGCGGTCCTTTTACGCGCTGACCAAGCCGCGCGTGGTCTCGCTCATCGTCTTTACCGCGGTGATCGGCATGCTGCTCGCGACCCCTGGCGCAGTGCCGGCGCAGATCCTGCTCGCCGGGACGCTAGGCATCGGGCTCGTCGCGGGCGCGGCGGCGGCGGTCAACTGTCTGGTCGAGCAGCGCATAGACGCGGTGATGCAGCGCACGCGCTGGCGCCCGCTGCCGCGCGGAGAACTCAGCGGGTTGCAGACACTGATTTTCGCCGGGGCCGTGGGCGGCCTCGGGCTGTGGCTGCTGGCGAACTTCGTCAATCCGCTCACCATGTGGCTGACGCTCGCGACGTTCGTCGGCTACGCGGTCGTGTACACGGTGATCCTGAAGCCGGCGACGCCGCAGAACATAGTGATCGGCGGCGCCTCGGGTGCCATGCCGCCGGTGCTGGGCTGGGCCGCGGTCACGGGCGAAGTGCACACCGAGGCAATGCTGCTGTTTCTCATTATTTTCGCCTGGACCCCGCCGCACTTCTGGGCCCTCGCGCTGTACCGCACGGCCGACTACGCAAAGGCGGGCCTGCCGATGCTGCCAGTGACGCACGGCAAGGCGTACACGCGGCTGCAGGTTCTGCTCTACACGATCATCCTGTTCGCGGTGAGCCTGCTGCCGTACGCGATTCGCATGAGCGGAGTGCTCTATCTGGCGGCAGCCTGCGTACTCGGCGCCGTGTTTCTCGCCTATGCGATCCGTGTCTACGCGGCGTACAGCGACCGCGTCGCGCGCGCGATGTTCCGCTACTCGATCATCTACCTTGCCGCGCTGTTCGGTGCGCTGCTCGTTGACCACTATCTGGCGCACTAGCCTCGCCGCACTTGTGCTGGCCGGCCTGCTCGCGGGCTGCGGCGGTAGCGGACCGAAGTTCAGGAATACGGACATTACCGGCGCCGGCTACGGCGAGAAGCTCTCCCTCACCGACCAAAACGGCAAGCCCCGTACGCTGGCGGATTTCCGCGGCAAGGTGGTGGTGCTGTTTTTCGGCTATACGCATTGCCCGGACGTCTGTCCGACCACGCTCGCCGAGCTTGCGCAGGTGATGAAGTCGCTCGGCCCCGACGCCGACCGAGTGCAAGTACTGTTCGTGACGGTCGATCCGGAGCGCGACACGCCCGCCGTTCTTGCCAAGTACGTGACCGCGTTCGATCCGCGTTTTCTGGGACTTTACGGCGACGCCACGGCGACGCGGCGCGCAGCGAAGGAATTCAAGGTGTTCTACGAGAAGCGTGAGGGATCCTCGCCCGGCGAGTACAGCATGGACCACAGCGCCGGCACCTACGTGATCGACCCCAAGGGACGGCTCAGGCTGTTCGTCGGCTACGGCAAGGCCGGCCCCGACCTGGTGTACGACATTCGAACGCTTCTGAGCGAGAAGTAGGGCTCTCAGGCAGCCGTCGCCGGCAGCGACAGCGGGGTGCCCTGCTGTTCCATCACCTTACGCATCCTTTCGAGCGCCTTTGCTTCGATCTGGCGGATGCGTTCGGCCGATACATGGAACTCGTCCGCCAGGTCGTGCAGCGTGGCCGAATCCTTCTCACGCAGCCAGCGCGTCTCGATGATTCGCCGGCTGCGCGCGTCAAGCGCGCCGAGCGCTTTTGCCAGCCCGGCGGCGGATGTGCGTTCGTTTTCCTCCGTCTCGAGCAGCTGCGAGGGCTCGCGGCTGGCGTCGGACGCGAGGTATTGTGCCGGTGCGTAGCCGTCGTCGTCCGCCTCGTCCGCTTCGAACGCGATGTCCTGGCCGGCGAGGCGCGACTCCATTTCCGTCACTTCCTCGGGCTTGACGCGCAGCTCCGTCGCGACGCGCTTGATGTCGTCACTCGACATCGGCGCCAGCCCGCGCTTCATCGAGCGCAGGTTGAAGAACAGCTTGCGCTGTGCCTTGGTGGTGGCGACCTTCACCAGCCTCCAGTTGCGCAGCACGTATTCGTGAATCTCGGCCTTGATCCAGTGGATCGCGAACGACACCAAGCGCACTCCGCGCGAAGGGTCGAAGCGTTTGACCGCCTTCATCAGGCCGATGTTGCCTTCTTGGATCAGGTCGGCGTGCGGCAACCCGTACCCGAGGTAGCCGCGCGCGATCGCGACTACTAGCCGCAGGTGCGACAGCACCAAGCCCCTCGCAGCCTCGAGATCGTCGCTTTCGCGGAAGCGCCGCGCGAGCGACTGCTCTTCCTCGGCGCTCAGGATCGGGAAACGGTTGACGGTCTGGATGTAGCCGTCCAGGCTCCCCGTCGCCAAGGGGGCCGGCACGGAGACCGGAACCGGCATGGTCATCGTCGCTTGCATCGGCATACCTCCTGTTTGCTGCAATTTTAGCACTCGGTATGTTGGAGTGCTAAATAGTCCCGGAGTTCCCTTCCTTGGCAGCTTCAATCTCCTTATTTTGGCTGAATTTCACGTAAGTATCTGCTCACTGACAGAGATGCGCCCAGCCACCCCAGGGCGCCGGCGAAGAGCATGACGGCCAGTGCGTCGCCTTGCGCGAGGAAGTCAAAGCGAAAACTCGAGCCGTAGGTTTGGGCGAGCGTTCGGACCTCGCCGTTGAGCAGATGCAGCCCGCCCCAGACGATGCCCAGCGCCAGTGCTCCGCCTGCCAGCCCCTGCAGCAGCCCGAGATACAGGAACGGCCGCCGGATGAAGGCGTCGGTCGCGCCGATCAGTTTCGAGACCTCGATCTCGTCGCGCTGGGTAAGGATCTGGAGCCGGATGGTGTTGAAGGTCACCGCGACCAGCCCGAACGCGAGCAAGGCCCCAAGCAGCAGCACTGCCAGGCGCCCGAGGCGCGCGATCGATGCCAGCCGCCGGGCCCAGACCGCGTCGGCCTGCACGTGCCCGACCGACGGCGCATGGCGCAACTCCTGCGCGAGCTCGGCCAGAGTCTCCGGACTGGAGTCCCGTGCCCGCACGACGAACGCATCCGGCAGGGGATTGTGATCCAGCGCGTCGACGACGTCGGCCAGCCCTTCGGTCGCCTTCAGCTCCTTCAATGCTTCCTCGCGCGGAACGAACCGCACCTGGCCGATGCGCGCGTCGGATTTGAGGCGCGCGGCAAGCGCGTCCGCGTCGCCCTTGGTCGAGCCCGGCTTGAGGTAGACCGATATCTGGGGTTCGAGCGCAACGCCGGCGGCGAGCGAACTCAGTCCGTCCAGCAGGGAATAACCGCCGGCGGGCAGAGACAACGCGACCCCGATCACGAGCGCGCTGACCGCGCCGCTCGCCTTCTGCGCCGCGAGTTTTCCGAGCGCGGCGATCAGGGCTCGGCGATGCTGCCGTAGCCAGGACCTCACGGTGCCGAGTCCTCCACCACGTGCCCCGCGGCGAGTCGCAACACGCGCCGCCCGTAGCGCGTCACAAGCCCGAGGTCGTGCGTCGCCAGCAGCACGGTGACGCCGACCTGATTGAAGGCGACGAATATCTCCAGCACGCGCTGAGCGGCTTCGGCGTCCAGGTTTGCAGTGGGCTCGTCCGCGATGAGGATCGCAGGCCGGTTCACTACCGCGCGGGCGATCGCCAGTCGCTGCTGCTCGCCGCCGGAGAGCTGCACCGGGTTCGCTTTCTCGCGTCCGAGCAGGCCCACCTTATCCAGCGCCGCGCGAGCGCGCCGCGCTGCTTCCCTGGGTGCGAGGCTCGAGAACGAAAGCGGAAGCATGAGGTTCTCGACCACGCTGCGGTCATAGAGCAGCTTCTGGTCCTGGAACACCAGCCCCAGGTTCCGCCGCAGGAATGGGATCGCCGCAGGCCTGAGAGCGCCTACGTTCTGGCCGTTGACGATGACCGATCCCGTGCTCGGGCGCTCGATCGCCGGGATCAGTTTGAGCAGCGTCGACTTGCCGGCCCCGGAATGCCCGGTGATGAACACCAGCTCGCCAGCGTCTATGGTGAGCGAGACGCCCTGCAACACGTTCTGGCCGCCCGGATAGCGCTTGGATACGGCGGAGAAGCTAATCAACCAGGGCCTCGACGAAATCGCGCGCGACGAACGGGCGCAAATCGTCGACGCCCTCTCCGACGCCGACGAAATAAAGCGGAATTGCGCTCTTTCCTGGCTGCTTCGAGCGCACCAGGGCGATTGCGGCGATTACGCCGCCTCTGGCGGTGCCGTCGAGTTTGGTCAGAATAAGTCCGGTGAGGCCCAGCGCCTCGTCGAACGCCCGCACCTGCGCGAGCGCGTTCTGCCCGGTATTGGCGTCGAGCACCAGCAGGATCTCGTGCGGCGCCCCGGGAAGCGCCTTGGCGAGCACGCGCTTCACCTTGCGGATCTCTTCCATCAGGTGCAATTGGGTCGGAAGCCGGCCCGCGGTGTCCGCGAGCACGACGTCGATACCGCGCGCACGCGCCGCGCCTACCGCGTCGAAAACCACCGCTCCCGGGTCGCCGTTCTGCTGCGAGATCACGCTCACGCCGTTGCGCTCGCCCCAGGCTTCGAGCTGCTCGCGGGCCGCGGCGCGGAACGTGTCTCCGGCGGCGAGCAGCACGCTCTTGCCCTGGGATTGCAGCCACTTCGCCAGCTTGCCGATCGAAGTCGTCTTGCCGGAGCCGTTCACGCCCGCAATCATGATCACGCATGGCCCGGCGCGCGACAGGTCCAGCACTTGCTCGAGCGGCGCGACGATCTCGAGCAGGGCGACCTCGAGCGCGCTCTTGAGGCCCGCACCGTCGGCGATGTGATCCTTGCGCACCTTTGCGCGCAGGCGCTCGATGAGCGCCCGGGATGCCTCTACGCCACAGTCGGCCGCAAGAAGCGCGGTTTCGAGTTCTTCGAACAGGGATTCGTCGATCTTGCGCCGACCGAGCAGCGCGCCGAGCCCCCCGCCGAGGGCGTCGCGCGTGCGCGCCAACCCGGCCTTGAGGCGGGAGCTCCAGGATGCGGTTTCCTTCGAGGATCTGTTGCCCAGTCCAAACACGCGGATGGCGGCGCAAAAGCCGCTAAGATTGGCGCCCGATTCTATCAAACGGGGATCCGCGCTCAGATGAAGCACGCGGGCGACAGACCGCAGCCGGCCGGACGCGTTCGGATCGGCGGCGGCGTTTGGCGCAGCCGCATGATAGGCGTGCCATCGCGACCGGGCCTGCGCCCGACCCCGGATCGCGTGCGCGAGACGCTGTTCAATTGGCTCGGCCAGGATCTCGCCGGTCTTTCGTGCCTAGACCTGTTCGCGGGCAGCGGCGCGCTTGGCTTTGAGGCCGCTTCGCGCGGCGCGCAGCGAGTCGTGATGGTCGAGAGCGACCAAGCGACGATCGCGACGCTGCGCGCGAGCCGCGCCGCGCTCGGCGCCGAGCGGGTGGAGATCGTTTCGAGCGACGCTTTCGCCTACCTCGCCGCGGCAAGCGAGCGCTTCGACGTGGTTTTCCTCGATCCACCCTTCAGGCAGAATGCGCTGTCGGCCGTCCTCGGGGCGCTGCCTCCGTGCCTTGCGCCGGACGCACGGGTTTACCTCGAAGCCGCCTCGCCCCTGCCCGTGGCGGAGCCCTGGCGCGAGTTGCGGCGCAAGCGTGCCGGGCAGGTAAGCTACCAGCTACTGCAATGGAGCGCAGATGATACGAGCCGTCTATCCGGGAACGTTTGACCCGCTCACGCGCGGACACGAGGACATCGTGCGACGCGCCGCGTCGCTGTTCAAGAGCGTCATTATTGGCGTCGCCGACAGCCAGGCGAAGCGCCCGTTCTTCACCCGCAGCGAGCGGGTGGACATGGCGAGCGAGGTGCTGCGCGACCTGAAGAACGTGAAGGTGGTGGGTTTCGCCGGGCTGCTGATCGACTTCATACGCGAGCACAAGGCGCGCGTGATCATGCGGGGGCTGCGTGCGGTGGCGGACTTCGAGTACGAGTTCCAGCTCGCCGGCATGAACCGCAACCTCTACCCGGATGTCGAGACCATCTTCCTCACCCCTTCCGAGCAGCACATGTTCATTTCGGCCACGCTGGTGCGCGAGATCGCCACTTTGGGCGGCGACGTGTCAAAGTTCGTTCACCCCCTGGTGCGCCGCAAGCTGAGCGCAAAGGTGAAGTCGCTCGGCGGCTGACGGCGCGCTAGCGCTGGCAAGACGGGCAGTAGAACGTCGCGCGTTGACCTTGCACCCTGCGCTTGACGGGCGCGCCGCAGCGCAGGCAGGGTTCGCCCGCCCTGTCGTAGACCCAGTAGCGCTGCTGGAAGTAGCCTGGGCTGCCGTCGCTGCCGACGAAGTCGCGCAAGCTCGACCCTCCGGCGCGGATCGCGGCGCGCAGCGTCTTCTTTATCGCGGCCGCGAGGCGCAGGCAGCGCTCGGGCGAGAGGCTCCCCGCGCGGGCGAAGGGGTGGATTCCCGCCAGGAAAAGGCTTTCGCTGGCGTAGATGTTTCCTACGCCGACGATGCGCCGCCCGTCCATGATGGTTTGTTTTACGGCCGCGCGCAGGCCGCGCGTCAGTGCGTGCAGGCGCTTGGCGTCGAATGCGCGCGTCAGCGGCTCGACTCCCAAATGGCGCAGCAGGGGGTGCGTGTCGGGCGGAGCGTCAGTCCACAACACGGCGCCGAAGCGGCGCGGATCGCGCAGCCGAAGAATCAGCTCGCCGAACTGCAGGTCGAGGTGGTCGTGCTTGAGCGGCGGAGTATTGCGCTCCATCAGGCGCAGGCTGCCCGACATGCCCAGATGCACGATGAGATGGCCATCGCCGCAGTCGAACAGCAGGTACTTGCCGCGTCGCCGCAGCGAACGGATCTCGCGCCCCGCAAGGTGCTCGATCGAGTCCTGGACCCGCCAGCGTAGCCGCGGCTCGCGCACGGCGACGCCGGTGAGGGTGCGGCCAGTCAGCTGAGGCGCGATGCCGCGCAGCGTCACTTCAACTTCCGGTAGCTCGGGCACTTGAACTTGCGGCCTCGATCTCGGTCAATGGAAAGTGTCGCGCGCGACGCCGGTAGTGCGTCTTGTGCGGGGCATCAAATATACCTAATATGCGTCCGAATCGGGTTGCGGCCGTCGGCGTGCTCCCGCCTCTGCCGAAACCTTAGGAAGGAAAATGGTCGCAATGCCCCCGATTTTGCGGAAGTTTGTCCTGCCGGCCGCGCTGCTGTTCGCGGGCGCGCTGGCGTGCGCGCAGGCGATCGCCGCAAAGGCACCGGAGCGGCTGCCAAACGAAGAGCTGACCGAGCCGATCCTATACGAACTGCTGGTCGGCGAAATCGCCGTTCAGCGTGGCGACCCCGAGTTGGCGGCCAAGACCTACGTTGACCTCGCCAAGCGCACGCGCGACCCGCGTATCGCGCGGCGCGCGGTAGAAATCGCAAACTTCGCGCGCATGCCGGAGCTCGCGCTCGAGGCGGCGAAGCTCTGGCACGAAGCCGAGCCAGACTCGGCGCCCGCGCTGCAGATGGTGACCGTGTATCTGGCAGCCGTGCGGCGCGTCGACGAGGCCGAGCCTTATCTCAAGCAACTGCTGTCCTCCGGCGAGACCAAGCCCGAGAACGTTTTCATGCAGGTCAATCGTCTGCTCGCCGCGAACCCGGACAAGGCCGCCAACCTGCGGCTCGTGCGCAAGCTCGCCGCCGGGTACCCTGATCTGCCGAACGCACATTTCGCGATTGCGCAGGCGGCCATGGCCGCCGCCGACGAACAGCTCGCACTTCGGGAGATCCGCCGCGCTGCTGAGCTGCGCCCGGACTGGGCGGTCGCCGCCGGGTTCGAGGCGCAGATCCTGCAGACGAAGTCGCCGGCGGAGGCCGCCAAGCGTCTCGAGCGCTACCTCGAGAAGTATCCCGAGCAGAACGACGTGCGCATGAGCTACGCCCGCCTGTTGGTGAGCGAGAAGCGCTACGCCGAGGCGAGGAAACAGTTCGAGAGGCTGCTGGCCACGAATCCCGACAGCACCGAAGTCATCTACGCCGTGGGTCTGCTTGCTTTCCAGCTCAAGGACTACACGACGGCAGAAGCGAGCATGAAGCGCCTGCTCGCGCTGGACTACCGGGATCCGGACGGTGCGCGCTACATCCTGGGTCAGATCGAAGAGGCGCAGAAGCGCTGGCCGCAAGCGATCGCCTGGTACGAGCAGATCCAAAGCGGCGATCATTACCTGCCGTCGCGCCTGCGCGTGGCGCAGGCGATGGTTCGGGAAGGCAAGCTCGATGCTGCGCGCGCCTACCTGCATGGGGTAAAGGTCAGCAGCAAACAGGACGCGGTGCAGCTGGTCATCGCCGAGGCGCAGTTGCTGCGCGACGCGGATGACGCCGCCGGGGCGTTTGCGCTGCTCGGCCGCGCACTGGCGAAGAGTCCGGACCAGCCGGAGCTGCTCTATGATCAGGCGCTCACGGCCGAAAAGCTCGGCCGCTATGACGTTCTCGAGCGGAGCTTGCGCAAGGTCATCAAGCTCCAGCCCGACCATGCGCACGCATACAACGCCCTGGGATACTCGTTCGCCGACCGCAATCTGCGCTTGCCCGAGGCGCGCAAACTGATCGAGAAGGCGCTTCAGCTGCGGCCGGACGACGGCTTTATCATCGATAGCATGGGCTGGGTTCTTTACCGGCAGGGAGACCTTGCCGGGGCAGAGACTTACCTGCGCCGCGCCTACGGTGATCAGCATGACGCCGAAATCGGCGCGCATCTGGGGGAGGTACTCTGGGTCGAGGGCAAACGCGACGAGGCGCGCCGAATCTGGAACGAGGCGCTGAAGAACCACCCCGAGAACGAGACCCTGCGAAAGACGGTTCGGCGTTTCAACCCCTAGAGGATCGGGGTGAGCGCAACAAACAGTTTGCGCGTTCTCGCCGCTGCCGCGCTGGTGATCCTCCCGGCGTGCGCCGAGCTTCCGTTCCTGCAGCCGACGACGGGGCTTGAGTTCCAGCTCTCGGGCCGGATCGCAGTACGTTACGACGGGCAGGGCTCCAGCGGCAATATTGCGTGGCGCCACCGCGCGGCAGGCGATGAGATGCTGATCACTACGCCCCTCGGACAAGGCGTGGCGCGGATCGAGCGCGAGAGGGACATGGTGACCGTCACCGCTTCCGACCGGCGCGTGTATCGCGCGCACGATGCAGAATCGCTCACCGAGCAGGTGCTCGGGTTCCGCGTGCCGCTCGCAGGACTGTCCGACTGGGTGCGCGGCAAGCCGGCGCCCGGACCCGCGCGCGCGATCAGGGACCCGCGTGGTCGGCTGAGCGAGCTCGATCAGGACGGTTGGCGCATCTATTACCAAGCTTACGAGGACGGCAACGGCCTGCCGGCGCGCCTGCGCTTGGTCTATCCTGGTCTCGAGCTGCGCCTCGCGATAGGTGAGTGGCAAGTACGGCCATGACCGAGCTTGAGTGGTATCCGGCACCGGGGAAGCTCAATCTCATGCTACACGTGCTCGGCCGACGCGACGACGGCTATCATCTGTTGCAGACGGTGTTTCGCCTGATCGAGCGCGCAGACCGGGTCGGCGTCCGCGCGCGTTCGGACGGTGCGCTGCGCCGCGTCGAGCCTCATCCCGCAGTGCCGGAGGCCGACGACCTGGCGCTGCGCGCGGCCCTGCTGCTCAAGGCCCATGCGCTGGCGCGCATGGGCCCAACCGCGCGCCTGCTCGGTGCCGACATCGCGGTCGAAAAGACTCTGCCGATGGGGGGCGGGTTGGGCGGCGGGTCCTCCGATGCGGCCACGGTGCTGCTGGTCCTCAATCGCATCTGGGACCTCAACCTGCCGCGCGCCGAACTGAGCTCGCTCGCGCTCTCGCTAGGCGCCGATGTGCCGCTTTTCGTGTTCGGCCAATGCGCCCTCGGTGAAGGCGTCGGCGAGCGCCTGACCGCGCTCGTGCTGGAGCCCGCCTGGTACCTCGTTTTGGTGCCTCAAGTTGCGGTTTCTACGAGAGAAATCTTCTCGGATGCCGCGTTGACACGCGATACGAAACAACTCAAAATACCGCCCTTTTTGTCGGGGCAAGGAAAGAACGACCTGGAGCCGGTCGTCACGGCCCGCTACCCCGACGTTGCGGTCCATCTGGCGTGGCTCAAACAGCACGCAGCGGTGGCCCGCATGACGGGATCAGGGGCCTGCGTGTTCGCCGAATTCTCCGAACGAGACGAGGCGCAAGCCCTGCAGTCGCAGATGCCGGAAGCGATGCGGGGCTTCGTCACGACGGGTCTCCAGCGTCATCCGCTTTACGACTGGGCAGACTGAGGGTTCGCGGGGCCGTTCTCGCGGAGAGCAGTACATGTTGGGGAGTCGCCAAGCTGGTTAAGGCACCGGATTTTGATTCCGGCATTCCCAGGTTCGAATCCTGGCTCCCCAGCCACTCACTATCACTGGACCAGCCAACATGGTCGGCACGTCGCTCGAGCGACTGATGGTATTCACCGGCAACGCCAACCCGCGCCTTGCGCAGGAAGTGACGCGCCATCTCAATATTTCGCTCGGCCGCGCGATAGTGGACAAGTTCTCGGACGGCGAGGTGCTGGTCGAGCTGCTCGAGAACGTGCGGGGCAAGGATGTGTTCGTGTTGCAGTCGACCTGCGCTCCGACCAACGACAATCTGATGGAATTGCTGGTGATGGTCGACGCGCTCAAACGCTCGTCGGCGGCGCGCGTCACTGCGGCGATCCCGTACTTCGGCTATGCGCGCCAGGACCGCCGCCCGCGCTCGGCGCGCGTTGCGATCAGCGCCAAGGTGGTCGCAAACATGCTCACGTCGGTGGGCGTCGCGCGCGTGCTGACGATGGATCTGCACGCGGACCAGATCCAGGGCTTTTTCGACATTCCGGTCGACAACATCTATGCGGCGCCGCTCCTGCTCGGGGATGTCTGGAAGCAGCGCTACGAGAACCTGATCGTCGTGTCGCCGGACGTAGGCGGGGTGGTGCGAGCCCGGGCGCTCGCCAAGCGACTCGAGTCCGACCTCGCGATCATCGACAAGCGCCGTCCACGCGCAAACGTGTCCGAGGTGATGAACGTGATCGGTGAGGTCGACGGGCGCACCTGCGTGATCATGGACGACATGGTCGACACTGCGGGAACGCTGTGCAAGGCAGCGCAGGTGTTGAAGCAGGAGGGCGCAACCAAAGTGGTCGCCTATTGCACGCACGCAGTTCTTTCCGGCGGTGCGATCGAGCGCATCGCCAGCTCGGACATGGACGAGCTGGTGGTGACCGATACGATTCCCCTCAGCGAAGAAGGGCGCGCGTGCCCCAAAATCCGGCAGCTGTCG
>Ga0315540_10000097_pt1 | contig 43442 bp, 37 predicted proteins | sample SalMarSW160110MG_FD_203677 | JGI IMG/M metagenome (GOLD analysis project Ga0315540, IMG submission 203677) | Salt marsh sediment microbial communities from the Plum Island Ecosystem LTER, Massachusetts, United States - Salt Marsh Sediment SW1601-10 ...
CGCTCGACGCCGACTCGGAGCATGAAGAGGGGAAATTCTACGTCTGGGATCGCGAGGAGGCTCAGGCGCTGCTGGACGAACAGGAGTACGCGGTGATGGCCGCGCACTACGGCCTCGACGACTCACCGAACTTCGAGAATCGTCACTGGCATCTTCGCGTCGCGAGGCCACTCGCGGCGGACGGCGGCGCGTCGCTCGCATCGGCACGCGCGAAGCTGTTCGCGGCGCGCGAGAAGCGCGTGCGGCCGGGTCGCGACGAGAAAGTGCTGGTGTCGTGGAACTCGCTTGCGATTCGCGGCATGGCACATGCGGGGCGCGTTTTCGGACGGCCGGCATGGCTCGAGTCGACCGGTCGCGCCCTGGAATTCATCCGCGCGCGTATGTGGCGGGACGGGCGGCTGTTGGCGACCTACAAGGACGGCAGAGCCCACCTGAACGCGTACCTCGACGACTACGCTTTCCTAATTGCCGCGCTGATCGAGTTGCTGCAGGCGCGCTTTTCTCTGGCTGAGCTGGAGTTCGCAGAGGAACTGGCCGAGGTGCTGCTCGATCAGTTCGAGGACCGCGAGGCGGGCGGGTTCTATTTCACCGCACGCGACCACGAGCGACTGATCCATCGGCCAAAGCCGGGGCACGACAACGCCACGCCGTCCGGCAACGGGGTTGCCGCCTGGGCGCTCGGCCGGCTCGCGGTACTGACCGGCGAGGATCGCTACGCGCGCGCGGCCGAGCGCACGCTCGAGCTCTACCTGCCGACCATGCGCGACCACCCGGCCGGGTTCGGTTCCATGGCGCTGGCGCTCGAGGAGGCGATTATCCCACCCACGCTGCTGGTGCTACGGGGCGAACCGGAGGCGTTGGCAGACTGGTCCGCTCAACTTGCCCGTGAGTTCCTGCCGGACGCACAGGTGGTCGCAATCCCCAATGGCGTCAGCGGCTTGCCGCCGGTGCTGGATAAGCCGCAGCGCTCCGAGCCGGTCAACGGATGGCTATGCCGCGGCGTTACTTGTCTGCCGCCGATGTGCGACTTTGCGAGTCTTAAGCACGCTTGCAAACGGCCCCCAAAGGGGTAGCATGGCGCGCTTTCCCGGCGTCGCTGTTGCGCTGCGGTACGGATTATCCCTTTGTTGCATAAGGAGCTTGCAATGAAACGCGTCGTACTATCCCTTGCCTTGGCTGGCCTGGCCTTTGCCGCTGCACCGGCCCGGGCGGACCTCGCGATGGCCAAGAAGTACAACTGCCTCGCCTGTCACGCTGTGGACCACAAGGTCCTCGGACCCGCCTACAAGGATGTCGCCAAGAAGTACGCCGGCCAGAAGGACGCCGAAGCGAAACTGGTGCAGAAGGTGGAGAAGGGCGGCTCTGGCGTCTGGGGCAACATTCCGATGCCCCCGAACTCCAGCGTTCCCGACGCCGACGTCAAGAAGCTCGTGAAGTGGGTTCTGTCGCTTAAGTAAGCTGGTCGACTTTTTGCTTAGTTCGGAAGGGCCGGCTCTGCCGGCCCTTGTTTTTTGCCTTCAACACAGCAAAATTCGTCTTTCGTCCAGCGCTTAATAAATAATCCGGGAGGTCGTATGCAGCACGCCAAGCATCTCTTAACCCTTCTCGCGACTGTCGCCGCAGTCGGCCTGACCGCCTGCGGCCAAGAGAAGAAACCCGAGGCGCCCAAGCCGCAGGCGGCCGCGCCCGCCGCGGAGTCGACGCCGACGATCGACATAAAGATCGGCCACGTGGCGCCGCTTACCGGCAGCATTGCGCACCTCGGCAAGGACAACGAAAACGGCGCGCGCCTGGCGATCGAGCAGGCGAACGCGGCCAAGATCATGATCGACGGCAAGCTCGCCCATTTCGAGCTGATCGCGGAAGACGACCAAGCCGACCCGAAAGTCGGTACGACCGTGGCGCAGAAGCTGGTCGACATGAAGGTCGCCGGCGTCGATGGCCACCTCAACTCGGGCGTCACCATTCCCGCCTCGGCGATCTACCACCAAGCCGGCATCCCGATGATCACCGGCTCGGCGACCAACCCGCAGCTTACCGAGCAGGGCTTCGATAACGTATTCCGCGTAGTTGGCCGCGACGACCAGCAAGGTCCGGCGATTGCCAACTACCTTGCCTCGGCGGAAAAGCCCAAGGTGGTCGCGGTGATCGACGACTCCACCGCATACGGCGAGGGCCTCGCGGACCAGGTCGCGAAGACGCTCAAGGCGGCGGGCGTGAAGGTGCTCGCGCGCGAGAAAGGCACCGATAAGCAAACGGACTGGAAGGCGGTGCTGACCAAGATCAAGGGCGAGAAGCCCGACGCGGTGTTCTATGGCGGAATGGATGCCACCGGCGGACCGCTGATCAAGCAGGGCCGCGAGCTCGGCATCAAGGCCGTGTTCTCGTTCGGCGACGGTGCCTGCACCGACAAGATGCACGAACTGGCGGGCGAAGCGGCGGAAGGGATGCTGTGCTCGCAGGCCGGCATCCCGCCGCAGGCGGCGTCGAAAGCGTTCCTCGAAGCCTACAAGGCGAGGTTCAACGTGGATCCGATCCTGTACGCGCCGTTTACGTACGATGCCGCGAACCTGATGATTGAGGCGATGAAGGAAGCGAACTCCGCCGATCCCGCCAAGTACCTGCCCTTCCTGCACAAGATCAGCTACAAGGGGGCGACCGGCACGATCGAATTCGATGCCAAGGGCGACCGCAAAGACGCCGAAATCACGATCTTCGTCATGAAAGACGGAAAGGTCGAGCCGACCGCGGTCGTGAAGGCCGGCAAGACCGTTCCATTCGACGAATTCATGAAGGGCATGGGCGGCGCGTAAGCTTTTTGCCAGTGATGAGACGAGACGGCACCTTCGGGTGCCGTTTTCGTTTTGGCGGGTGGCGCGGAGTTTGCTAGGCTCTGCCGCGCATGGACATATTCATCCAGCAGCTCATAAACGGCATCACGCTCGGAGCCGTGTACGCGGTCGTGGCGCTCGGCTACACCATGGTCTACGGCATCATCCAGCTGATCAACTTCGCCCATGGCGAGGTCGTGATGATCGGCGCGATGGTCGCGTTCACGGTGATCAACGCGCTCGCCGGCTCGGGCCTGCCGCCGCTCGTGGTGGTCCTGATCGGAACCGGATGCGCGATCCCGGTGTGCGTACTGGTGGGCTACACGATGGAGCGGCTGGCATACAGGCCGCTGCGCCGCGCGCCACGCCTCGCACCCCTGATCACCGCGATAGGGGTTTCGATCATCCTGCAGCACTTGGCGATGCTGGTGTGGAGCCGAAACGTGCTGGCGTTTCCGCAGATCATCGACATCAAGCTCTACAACATCGCCGGTGCGACGATCACCAACGTGCAAATCGTGATCATCCTGACCTGCATCCTGATCATGGTCGCGCTTGCGGCGCTGGTCTACCGTACGCGGCTCGGGACCGCGATGCGCGCCACGGCGCAGAACCCACAGGTCGCGGGCCTGATGGGAATTGACATCAACCGCGTAATTGCCGCGACGTTCGCGATCGGTGCGGCGCTGGCGGCGGTAGCCGGGGTGATGGTGGGAACGTACTACGGCATCGCGCAGTACACGATGGGCTCCATTCTGGGCCTGAAGGCGTTCACCGCAGCGGTGCTCGGGGGGATCGGCAACGTTCCGGGCGCCATGCTTGGTGGTGTTGTACTTGGAATCGTGGAAGCGCTGGGCGCCGGATACATCGGCACATATACCGACTTGTGCAAGATCTCCGGCATCTCCGACTGGCTCACCCAACGCTGCGCGAACGACGGGCACTTCGTCTTGTTCGGCTCGAACTATCAGGATGTTTTCGCGTTTGCGGTGCTTATCATGGTGCTTGTATTCCGTCCCTCGGGGCTGCTCGGCGAGCGCGTGGGGGACCGGGCGTGAGCGCGCGAGCGAAGCCGCACGCGTTCGTGTTCTGGTCGGCGATGGTGCTGATCGTCGCAGTCCTGATCGTGCTGCCGTTCGCGCTCACCCAGATCGGCACCACCTGGGTGCGAGTCACCAACCTCGCGCTGCTCTACGTCATGCTCGCGCTCGGCCTGAACATCGTGGTCGGTTTTGCGGGACTGCTTGACCTCGGTTACATCGCGTTCTACGGCATCGGGGCCTATACCTATGCTCTGCTCGCGAGCCCGCACTTCGGCCTGCACCTTCCTTTCTGGGTCATCCTGCCGATCGGGGCTGCGGTCGCCTCCTTGTTCGGGGTCCTGCTCGGCGCCCCAACGCTCAAGCTGCGGGGCGACTATCTGGCCATCGTCACGCTTGGCTTCGGCGAAATCATTCGCATCTTTCTGAACAACCTGGCGCGACCGGTAAACATCACCAACGGGCCGCAAGGAATAATCGGCATCGATCCTTTCCGCGTCGACGGATTCAGCTTCGCCTCCTACCAGAAGTTCTTCGGATTGGAATTCAGCGGACCGACGAAGTACTACTATCTGATCGTTGTGCTGGTGGCGGTGATCATCGCGCTCAATCTTCGGCTCCAGAACTCGCGCATTGGCCGCGCCTGGGAAGCGATTCGGGAAGACGAGACCGCTGCGCGCGCGATGGGCATCAACACGACCAATCTCAAGCTGCTCGCGTACGCGATGGGCGCCTCGTTCGGCGGCCTTGCCGGCGGCGTGTTTGCGGCGATCCAGGAATTCATCTCGCCCGAGAGCTTCGTCCTGGTCGAGTCGATCATGGTGGTCTCGATGGTGGTGCTGGGCGGCATGGGCAACGTGTGGGGCGTGGTGCTCGGCGCAGTGCTGCTGTCCTTCGTGCCGGATATCCTGCGCTTTACGGTGCAGCCGGTGCAGCAGTGGATGTTCGGGCGCATGCTGATCGAGCCGGAAGTCATCCGCATGCTGCTGTTCGGCCTGGCGCTGGTATTGGTGATGCTGTTTCGCCCGGCCGGGTTGCTGCCCTCGGCGGTTCGCAAGCGCGAGCTCGCGGAGCGCGCCGAATGAGCGATCTCCTGGTCGCCTCTGGCGTGGGCAAGCGCTTCGGCGGCGTGCAGGCGCTGTCCAATGTCTCGTTTGCAATCCGACGTGGCGAGATCTACGGCTTGATCGGACCCAACGGGGCCGGCAAGACCACGCTATTCAACGTCCTTACCGGGATTTACGATCCGGATGAAGGCGAGTTCAGTTTCGACGGCGAGCCGCTCGCCGAGCTCAAGCCGCACCAGGTGGCTGAACGTGGAATCGCGCGCACGTTCCAGAATATCCGTCTGTTCGCCAATCTGTCGGCGCTGGAAAACGTGATGATCGGCCGCCATGTGCGTACACGGGCGGGGGTGTTCGGCGCGCTTCTGCGCGATCCGCGCACGCGCAGCGAGGAGCGCGAGATTGAAAGACGCGCGCTCGAGCTGCTGGACTATGTCGGAATCCGTGCCCGCGCGAACGACCCGGCCGGAAGCCTGCCCTACGGCGACCAGCGACGCCTCGAAATCGCGCGTGCGATGGCGACGGACCCGAAGCTGCTCGCGCTGGACGAGCCGGCTGCGGGGATGAATCCCTCCGAGCGTCTCGCGCTCGGCGAGCTGATCGGGCGGATTCGTGACGACGGCCTGACCGTGCTGCTGATCGAGCACGACATGCGCCTGGTGATGAAGGTATGCGATCGCATGCTGGTGTTGGACTACGGCGAGCGCATTGCTGAAGGGCTGCCGGCGGAGGTGCAGCGCGACCCGAAAGTGGTCGAAGCCTATCTCGGGACCTCGGCGACGACATGAACCTGCTCGAAGTCAAGGGCCTGGAGGTGCACTACGGCGGCATCCGCGCCGTAAAACGGGTCGACCTCGTCGTCGCCGAGGGCGAGCTGGTGTGCCTGATCGGCGCCAACGGCGCGGGCAAGACTTCGACCCTGAAGGCGATCTGCGGCCTGCTGCCATCACACAGCGGGAGCGTGCGCTACGCCGGGCAGGAGATTTCCAAGATGCCGGTATACGAGTTGCCACGGCGGGGTCTGGTCCTGGTGCCGGAGGGCCGCGGTGTCTTTCCCCAGCTCACGGTGGCGGAGAACCTGGCGATGGGCGCTTACGCACGCCCTGACGCCAATGTGGCGCGCGACCTGGAGCGCATGCACGGGCTCTTTCCGCGTCTGGCCGAGAGGCGTGCGCAGACCGCCGGCACGCTGTCGGGCGGAGAACAGCAGATGCTCGCCATCGGCCGCGCCCTGATGAGCCGGCCCAAACTGCTGCTGCTGGACGAGCCGTCGATGGGGCTAGCGCCTCTCATGGTCGCCAAGATCCTCGACATCGTGCGCGAGATCGCGCGCCAGGGCGTGACCATCCTGCTGGTGGAGCAGAACGCCAAGCTTGCGCTCGAGATCGCCGGGCGCGGCTACGTCATGGAGTCCGGCGTGCTGGCGCTCGCTGCGGATTCGAAAAGCCTGCTCGCGGACCCCAGGGTGCGCGAAGCCTACTTGGGCGAAGGCGCTGCCTGAGCAAGGTCGGCCTGGGTGGTGAACGAGTCGGCGTAGAACTCATCGTCCGGCAGCCCACATTGCGCGACGAGGTCGCGTTTGGCTGAATCCACCATCACCGGCACGCCGCAAGCGTAGACCTGATAGCCCGAGAGGTCGGGGAAGTCCTCCATCACCGCACGGTGCACGAACCCGGTGCCCCCCGACCAGGCGTCCTCGGGCAGTGCATCGGAGATTACCGGCACGTAGCGAAAATTCGGGTGCTGAGCGGCCCACTCGAGCGCAAGTTGGTTCAAGTACAAGTCCTTTGGCCGCCGGCCGCCCCAGAAAAGGGTCATCGGACGCCGCACCTCTTCGGCCAGGGCGTGCTCGATTACGGACTTGATCGGCGCGAAGCCGGTGCCCGAGGCGACGAACACGATCGGCTTGTCCGAATCCTCGCGCAGAAAGAACGTCCCGTGCGGCCCCTCGAAGCGCAGGATGTCGCGCTCCTTCATCTTGCCGAACACGTGGTCGGTGAACTTTCCGCCCGGCACGTGCCGCACGTGCAGCTGTATCAATTCGTCGTCGTGCGGCGCGTTGGCCATCGAGAAGCTGCGTCGCGATCCGTCGCGCAGCAGAAATTCCAGATACTGTCCGGCGAGAAACTGCAGCCGCTCGTTGGCCGGCAGCTTCAGGGACAGCAGCATGACGTCGTCGGTCAGCCGCTCCATCTTCTGCACGCGGCAGGGCAGGGTCTTGATCGGAATGTCCTTTACCGCGCCGATCGTACGCGCCTCGAGCACCAGGTCCGATAGCGGCTTGGCCTGGCAGAAAAGCGCTTTACCCTCGGCTTTTTCGGCTGCCGGTAGGGCCTTTTCCTGGTAGATGCCGTAGTCGACGCCGCCCTCCAGGATCTTGCCCTTGCAGCTGCCGCAGGCGCCGTTCCTGCAGCCATAGGGCAGCACGAACCCGTGCCGCAATGCCGCCGCGAGAACCGATTCGCCGTGTTCGACCTCGAACACGTGCCCGCTTGGCTGAAGGGTGACCTTGAATTTGCTCATTGCACGTGCTGGTTAGAATGGATGCATGAAACACCTTCTGATCGCCGGCTTCGGCGACATCGCGCGCCGCCTGGTGTCGCAATTGCCGGACCGGACCGAAGTCTGTCCCCTTTCGCGCGGCTCCGGCCGCGACCTCGACCGGCCGGAAACGCTGGCGGGCATCGATGGCTGGGCCGATACGGTGCTGCATTGCGCGCCGCCCCCCAGCTCGGGCCACAGCGACCCGCGCACCGCGAACCTGCTGGCGATCCTGGAGCGCGGCATTCTACCCGGGCGCATCGTCTACGTCAGCACGAGCGGCGTGTACGGCGACTGCGGCGGTGCTCTTGTGGACGAGTCGCGCGCGCCAAACCCGCAATCGCCGCGTGCCGGACGCCGCGTCGACGCGGAGCGCCGCCTGCAGACGTGGTGCGCACACCTGGGCGTCGCGCTGGTCGTACTGCGCGCGCCGGGGATCTACGCCGCCGACCGGCTTCCGCTCGAGCGCCTGCGCGCGGGCATGCCGGCGCTGCGCGACGAGGACGACGTGTACACCAACCATGTTCACGCAGACGACCTGGCCGCCGCGGCGCTTCGGGCCATGGCCCAAGACGCTCCACCGGGGATCTACAACGCCTCGGACGATACGCATATGAAGATGGGCCAATGGCTCGACCTGGTAGCCGACCGCGCCGGCCTGCCGCGTCCGGCCCGCATCGCGCGCCGTGGCGCGGAGAGTAGAATTCCCGCCGCGCTGCTCTCGTTTATGTGCGAGTCGCGGCGCCTCGACAATCGAAGATTGAAGGAGACGCTGGGCGTGCGGCTGCGCCATCCAACGGTTTACGACGGCCTCTCGGGCGCCAAGGTGGCTGCTTGAGCGCGCTGCTGGTATTGACCAATCTGCCCGATCGGGCGGCGGCGGAAGCCCTGGCGGCGCAGCTCGTGGAGCGCCGCGTGGCGGCCTGCGTCAACATCCTGTCCCCGTGCCGCTCGGTTTACCACTGGCGGGGCGAAGTGCGGCACGACGAAGAGCACCCGCTGCTGATCAAGACCACGCCCGAGCGCTACGCGGCGCTCGAACAGGCGATCCGCGCCGGGCATCCCTACGAACTCCCCGAGATCGTGGCGGTCCCAATCGAGCGCGGACTGCCCGAGTACCTGCGCTGGATCGCCGAGGAAACCGCCCTCGCATGAAACCGTGGATCCGTCTGTTCGCCGTGCTGGCAGCGCTGGTCGCCGCGCCGGCCCTGGCGCAACTCAACCTGGGTGCGTCGTCCGGCGATTTACTCGAGCCGGAGAAGGCGTTTCAGTTCTCGGCCCACGCGCTTGGCGCGAATGCCGTGGAGGTGAGCTTCAAGATCGCCGACGGCTACTACATGTACCGCGACAAGTTCCGCTTTGCCCTCGACGGGGCGAAAGGCGCCAAGCTGGGTGCGCCGGAGTTTCCGGCCGGAATCAGGAAGAAGGACGAGTTTTTCGGCCAAATTGAGACCTACCGCAGGGCGGTGGACATCCGTATCCCGGTCGAACGGGATTCGCCACAGGCGACGACCCTGCTGCTCAAGGTCACCTCACAGGGGTGCGCAGACCTGGGCGTGTGTTACACGCCGATGGACTCCACGGCGACGATCAGGCTCGCCGCGCTCGGCGCTGGACCAAGTGCCGGCCCGCCCGCGCTTAGCGAAGGACCGCGCCTGGTCGCGCCCGAGCCACGCTTCTCCCTGTTTGCAAGCGACCGCGATATCGCTGCTCTGTTCGAAGGCAGCCTTTGGCTGGTGATTCTGAGCTTCTTCGGCTTTGGACTGCTTCTGACCTTCACGCCCTGCGTGCTGCCGATGGTTCCGATCATCTCGGGCATCGTCGCAGGCGAGGGCAAGGATTTGAACAAGCTGCGCGCCCTCGCGCTGTCGATCTCGTACGTGCTCGGGATGGCAGTGACCTACGCCGCGGCGGGAGTCGCGGCGGCCTATTCGGGGTCGATGCTCGCGGCCGCTCTGCAGAATCCTTGGGTGCTGGGCGCCTTTGCGCTCGTGTTCGTGTGGCTGGCGCTGTCAATGTTCGGTTTCCACGACTTGCAGCTGCCGGGTTTTCTGCACCACCACGTCTCGAAAGCGCATCAACGGCTGAAGGGCGGACGCATCGCATCTGTCGCAGTGATGGGTGCGTTTTCGGCGTTGATCGTGAGCCCCTGCGTCGCCGCACCGCTTGCAGGCGCGCTGCTCTATATCTCGCAAACGCGCGACGTTGCTCTGGGAGGCAGCGCGTTGTTCGCGATGGCGATCGGGATGGGCGTGCCGCTCGTGGCAGTGGCGGTCTCCGAAGGCGCGCTGCTGCCCAAGTCCGGTCCTTGGATGGAGGGGGTGAAGAAATTCTTTGGCGTGCTGCTGCTCGCGGTTGCGATCTGGATCGTCTCGCCGGTTATCCCGGCGGCGGCGCAAATGCTGTTGTGGGCGGCGTTGCTGATCGGTTCCGCAACTTTCCTGCGCGCGCTCGACTCGCTGCCGCCGAACGCGACCGGCTATGCACGGCTGTGGAAGGGCGTGGGCCTGATGGCGCTCGTGGCGGGCATCGCGATTCTGGTGGGCGCGCTGGCCGGCAGCCGGGATCCGCTGCGGCCGCTGGCCGGACTCGCGGGCGCAAGCGCGTCGGCGGAGGCGCCCGCCAAGTGGACGCGGGTGAACTCGGTCACCGAGTTGGATGACAAGCTGCGCGACCCCGGTCGGCCGGTGATGCTCGATTTCTATGCCGACTGGTGCGTTTCATGCAAGGAGATGGAGCGCTTCACCTTCAGCGACCCGCGCGTGCGGGCAAAGCTCGACGGCATGCTTCTGCTGCAGGCCGATGTCACCGCCAACTCGGCGCAGCACAAGCTGCTGCTCAAGCGTTTCTCGCTGTTCGGCCCGCCAGGGATCATTTTTTTCGACAGTCACGGACGCGAGATTCAGGGGCTGCGCGTCGTCGGCTATCAGGACGCCGAGCGCTTCCTCAAGACTCTGGCGCTCGCCACCGCGCCCTGATATGCGGCGCGCCATCGCTGGCATCGATCATGTCGTGATCGCGGTTCGCAACCTCGATCGTGCGCAGGAGACCTACGCACGGCTCGGTTTCACGCTCACGCCGCGGGGCTTTCACACGCTGGGCTCGGCCAACCACTGCATCATGTTCGGGAGCGACTACGTCGAGTTGCTCGCGCTGCCGCGGCAGCATCCGGCCATGCGCTACTACGCCGATTTTCTCGCTCGCGGCGAAGGCCTTGCCGCCGTCGCGCTCGCCAGCGAGGACGCGGACGCCGCGTATGCCGAGCTCGCCGCGGACGGGATCGAGGCCGACGCGCCGCTCGATTTCTCGCGTCCGGTAAGGCTGGCAGGGGGCGAGCGCGACGCCGCATTCCGCATCGTTCAGCTCGCGCCCGCGCAAACACCGGGCTGCCGCAGCTTCGTCTGCCAGCACCGCACGCGCGAACTGGTGTGGCGCCCCGAGTACCAGACGCACGCCCTTGGAGCGACCGGGCTGGCGGCGCTCGCGGTCGTCGCCGAGGACCCGGTCAGCGCGGCGACGGACTATGCAAGGCTGTTTGATGAACGACCGCGGAAGATCGACGAAGGCCTGCTGGTGCCGAGCGGCAGTGCGCCGATCGCGCTGGGATCGCGCTGGCGAATCGGCAGGCGCCTGCACGGCGTGGGACTGCCGCTGCGGCCGCGACCGCTGATCGCGGCGCTCTTCATACGGGTTGCTGATCGCGGCCGCGCCGCCGAGGTGCTGCGCCGCGCCGGTTTTGAGCCGAACGCGCTGCCGGATGGATCATTCGCGATCGGCGCCGACCAGGCGCACGGCGTTGCGCTGGTGTTCGGCTAGCGGCCGAGCTTCTTTGCGACGTCCACGGCGAAGTAGCTGAGAATGCCGTCGGCGCCGGCGCGCTTCATTGCCACCAGCGACTCGACGATGCACGATTCCGGCAGCCAGCCTTTGGCGATCGCCGCCTGCAGCATCGCGTATTCGCCGCTCACCTGGTAGACGAACGTCGGCGCCCTGAATTCGTCCTTAACGCGTCGCACGATGTCGAGGTAGGGCATCCCCGGCTTGACCATCACCATGTCGGCGCCTTCGGCCAGATCGAGGCCGACCTCCCACAACGCCTCGTCGGTATTCGCCGGATCCATCTGGTAGGTCTTCTTGTCGCCCTTGCCGAGGTTCTTTGCGGACCCCACGGCGTCGCGGAACGGGCCGTAGAAGCCGGAGGCGTACTTGGCCGAGTAGGCCATGATCTTGGTGTGGATGTGGCCCGCCTTCTCGAGCGCGGTACGGATGCGCCCGATGCGCCCGTCCATCATGTCGGACGGCGCGACGATGTCGACTCCGGCCGCGGCCTGCGCCAGCGCCTGCTTGACCAGCACCTCCAGCGTGACGTCGTTGATGATGTAGCCGCTGGCATCCACCACGCCGTCCTGCCCGTGCGACGTGTAGGGATCGAGCGCGACGTCGGTCATGACGCCGAGTTCCGGGAAGCGCTTCTTGAGTTGCGCCACCGCGCGCGGCACCAGTCCACGCGGGTTGTACGCCTCGCGCCCGTCGAGTGTCTTGAGCTTCTGATCGATGACGGGGAACAGCGCCAAAGCGGGGATGCGCAGCTTGAGGCAGCTCTCGGCCAGCCGCAGCAGCCGGTCGATCGTCATTCGCTCGACGCCCGGCATCGAGAGCACCTTCTCGGTGCGGTTCTTGCCGTCGAGCACGAACACCGGGTAGATCAGATCGTTTGCGGTTAGCACGCTTTCGCGCATCAGCCGGCGCGAGAACTCGTCGCGCCGCATGCGCCGCATGCGTACCGCGGGAAAGCTGCCGTACACGTTCATGGCTGCGTCACCTCGCGGGATTGTCCTCGCCGCGATTGGGGATATGCGCGCGAGGCATTGATTCGTCGGAGAGATTTCGGATGGGAACTTTTCGCAACGGGGGCCATCTTACTCGCAGACGGTGCTTATCGTCTCCCGCTTCTCCTCCCTGAGCGGGTGCCTTAATCAACATTAAGGCGTTTCGCCCCCGGTTCACTTCCCCTTTACCGGGGGCCTTTTATTTCCGGCCGTGGGGGGTAACCCCCGCGGCCAGTCCCGTCCCTAGCCACTGCTCGAGCAGTGCGCGCGTATCTTCGACGCCCTCGCCGGACGGGCTCGAGAACAGCCGCACATCGCCGCGCACGACGCTTAGCGCGAGCTGCCGCTGCGCGGCCGCGAGCGCCGCATTGCGTTCGGCCCGGGACAGCTTGTCGGCCTTCGACAGCAATACGAGAATCGGCAGCCCGAGCGGCGCCACCCAGCGCAGCATACCCAGGTCGTGCGGCATGAAGGGGTGCCTCGCATCCATGATCACCACCACGCCCGCGAGCGAGGCGCGGTCCCTGAGATAGCCGCCAACCAGCGCGTCCCATTCCGCGCGGACCGTCTGCGGCACACGCGCGTAACCGTAGCCGGGCAGGTCGACCAGCCGCGCCCGACCGCCGAGGTCGTAGAAATTAATGGTTTGAGTGCGCCCCGGCGTCTTGCTGAAGTACGCGAGCCGCTTGCGCTTGGCGAGTGCGTTGATCGCGCTCGACTTGCCGACGTTCGAACGACCGGCGAACACCAGCTCGGGAACCCCTTCCGGCGGCAACTCAGAAAGCTTGCCGACAGAAGCGATGAACTCGGCCTGCGAAAACATGCTCATGGGTGGGGTAGAAAGCAAAAACTGTAATAAAATTACCGGCTTTGACCCGGAACCGAGGGAGCAGCCGAATGATTCGAGTACTGGCGATCAGTGCCAGCGTCGCACTGTTGTGGGCGGGTGCCGCCCTCGCGCAAGATACCGCGAAACCCGACCCCGCGAAGGGACAAAAGATCGTGAGCCAGGTTTGCGCGGCTTGCCACGGCCCGAACGGCAACAGCGTCGCTCCTGCGAATCCCAAGCTTGCGGGGCAATTTTCCGAGTATCTCTACAAACAGTTGCGTAATTTCAAGGCCCAAGGCGGCAAAAAGGCCGAGCGCGAGAACCCGATTATGGCCGGAATGGTGGCCAACCTGTCCGATGCCGACATGAGGAACCTGGCGGCTTATTTCTCCGAACAGAAGCTCAGGCCCGATGTCGCGCGCGACAAGAACCTTGCTGCCGCCGGCCAGAAGCTGTATCGCGGCGGCAATGCGGCCACAGGGGTGGTGGCTTGCGCGGGCTGCCACGGGCCTTCCGGGGCGGGGATTCCGATCGAGTATCCGCACATCGCCGGCCAGTACGCGCAATACGTGGAGAGCCAGCTCAAGGCGTTCCGCGCCGGGGCACGGGCGAACGACCCGAACGGGATGATGCGCGGCGTCACGGCGCGCATGACCGACGACGAAATCAAAGCGGTAGCGCAGTACGTAGCCGGGCTGCGCTAGCCGGCGCGCCCCGGCGCGGGGCGCGAACCCCGCGCACAATGATCGACCTCCTCGTCATCGGCTCCGGCCCCGGCGGCTACCGCGCCGCGGTGCTGGCGGCGCAGCGCGGTCTCTCGGTCGCGATCGTCGAGCGGGACGCATGGGGCGGCGCGTGCCTGAATCGCGGCTGCGTGCCGAAGAAGGCCTGGTACAGCACCGCGCGCCTGGCAGCCGCGGCGCCGGGCTTCGCCGAGCGCGGGCTGCGCGGAGCGCTCGCGCCGGACGTGGCCGCGGCATGGCGCTATCAGCGCAAGGTCGTCGAAACCGTGCGCGCCAGCTACGTCGACTATCTCGCGCGACTCAAGATCACTTGCCTGCGCGGCACGGCGAAATTCGTCGACGGTGAGCGCGTGACGCTCGGTGCCGAGACGGTCAGAGCAGGATGCTTCATCGTCGCCACCGGATCGCGACCCGTCCTGCCGCAAACCCTGCGCGGGATCCCGCGCGTGCTTACTACCGACGAGCTTTTCGAGCAACCGCTGCCGTCGGGCACGCGTGTTGCGCTGCTCGGCAGCGGCGCGGTCGGCTCGGAGATGGCCTTCATCCTCCCGCGCCTCGGGCTCGAGGTCGTGTGGCTGACGGGCAGCGAGCCCCTGGCGCGCTCTCGCTTCAGCGCGAGCGCGCGCAAGCGCCTGCAAGCGGCGCTTTCCGCGCACGGCGTCCCGGCGCGCCCGGGTAGCCGGCCGCTGCGCGCGGTGTCCGAGGGCGAGCGCGTGCTGCTTGAATTGCCCGGCGGCGCGAGCGAGCGCGTCGATTGGGTGCTCGCAGGGACCGGGCGCAGGCCCAACACGGACGAGCTAGGATTGCAGGCCGCTGGCGTTGGTACAGATCGGGACGGGTTCATCGCGGTCGACCCGTCGCAACGCACTTCCGCGCGGCGGATATACGCGATTGGAGATTGCGCCAATCCAGCCATGACGGCCAACCACGCGCTCGCCGAGGCTACCGTCGCGGTGGCGAACATCCTTGCGCCCGGGTCGACCGAGACGCGCGTCGATTGGGTCCCTGAGATCGTCTATTCGGCTCTCGAGCTCGCTCGTGCAGGCGCGACGGAGGACGAGCTCGAGGACGCCAACACGGAATATGCGGTGGGCTTCTCCTCGTTCGGCGCAAATCCTGCGGCGCTCGCGGACGGCACGGCCGATGGCTACGTGAGGCTGCTCGTGGAGCGCGAGCAGGGCACCCTCCTAGGTTGCGAGTTCGCAGGCGCCGATGCGGGCGAGTTGATTCATCTGGCGCAGCCCGGCGCCGCCGGCGAGTCGCTGCTTGCTCGCCTGGCGCAGGCCAGTTTCGCTCACCCCAGCCGCAGCGAAGAGTTCCTCAACGCGGCCGAGGCGCTCGTCGCCACCTGGGGAGTGTCGCCGCCGCGCTAGCCTTGGAATATTGCGCCACGTTCGCCTGTTTACCCGGAAGCAAGACCACCCATCACAATTTCTCTTAGGGGAGCTTCCGATGAACAAGCGATTCACCGTGCTTGCCGCGGCAACCATACTGACCCTCGCCGCAGCTTGCTCTAGCATGGCGGCGCCGGACGGCGTTCAAGCCTCGGGCGGCAAGCTGACCGACAAAGCCGGCATGACCCTGTATACGTTTGACAAGGACCCGGCCGGCATGGGCAAGAGCATGTGCAACGACGGCTGCGCAAAGAACTGGCCGCCGCTGATGGCATCGGCGAGCGACCAGCCGAGCGGAGATTGGGCCGTGGTTGTACGCGACGACGGTAGCAGACAGTGGGCTTACAAGGGCAAGCCGCTCTACCAGTGGGTGAAGGACCAGAAGCCGGGCGATACAACCGGCGACGGCTTCCGCGGCGTGTGGCACGTGGCGCGCCAGTAGAATAGCCGTGCATGGATGAGCGCCAGGCGATCGTCGACCTGATTCCGCGCCTGCGGCGCTATGCGCGCGCGCTGGTCGGCGATCGCTTCGCCGCCGACGACTTGGTGCAGGATACGCTGGAGCGCGCCTGGGCCAAGTTCCACCTATATCGCGGCGGCACCGACCTGCGCGCTTGGTTGTTCACGGTCATGCACAACGTGCACGTCAATCGCGTCCGCGCGCTGCGCCCGACCGATGCGCTCACCGACGAACTGCCCGAGGTGGCACAGCGCGCCGCACAGGGTGATTCACTCATGGTGCGGGACCTGGATCGGGCGCTCGCGAGATTGCCCGAAGAGCAGCGTGCGGTGCTGCTGCTCGTTGCGCTGGAGGACATGAGTTACGAGGAGGCGGCCCGTGCGCTCGGTATCCCGATCGGCACCGTGATGTCTCGCCTATCGCGCGCGCGTGAGAGGCTGCGTACGACGATGCTGGAGCTACCCGCATCGGCCAAGCTGATGGTTGTGAAGTGAGTGCGTGAAATGAGTTCTGACTTGCCCATTACCGAAGCGGACTTGCAGGCCTATGTCGATGGACGGCTGGCGGTGGGCCGGCGCGCCGAGGTCGAGGCCTGGCTTGCGACGCGCGCAAGCGAGGCCGAGCGGATCGCCCAACTTCGCGACCAGCGCGAGGCTCTGCGCGCCTTCTACGACCCGGTGTTGCACGAGCCGGTGCCCGAACGCCTAACGCGCGTCGCGCGGCGCGGTCCGCGCTCGCGTGGCATTGCGTTGGCAGCGGGCTGGGTCGCGCTCGGCGCGGTCGCCGGCGTGCTTGCAGGCTGGCAGTTGCATTCCTTGCAGGCCAGTCGGCTGCCAACGTTGAGCGAAGGCGCTTCGATCGCGCGCAGCGCGGCAGTGGCGCACGCGACCTACTCGCCGGAAGTGCGCCACCCGGTAGAGGTCGCGGCGGATCAGCAGGCGCATCTGGTCGCCTGGTTGTCCAAGCGCCTCGGCGCTCCGGTGCGCGCACCGGCGCTCGATGCCGCGGGACTGTCGCTGGTCGGCGGCCGCCTGCTCCCGGGTGAAGGCGACCCGGCGAGCGGGCCTCAGCCCGCGCCCGTAGCGCAGTTCATGTACCAAGGGAGCAAGGGTCAGCGCGTCACGCTGTATGTGCGCACCGAGAGGCGTGACCATGGCGAGACGGCCTTCCGTTTCGCGCGTGAAGGCAGTGTGAGCGTGTTCTACTGGATCGATCGCAAATTCGGTTATGCGCTTTCCTCGGGCGACCTCGATCGCGCGGAACTCCTGCGCCTGGCCAATCTGGTCTACAAGCAGCTCAATCCCTGACGGCAGCTTGCGCGTTGTGCATCCGGCGCAGAACGGCGCGCGTATTATCAGCGTGTAAGCCACGCGCCGCGCGCGCAACCAAATGGTGGAGCGAGGTAAATGCCTATGTTGATCCGTAAAGCCTCCGACGTCGCCCCCTCGGAGATCACGCCGAAGTCCGTCTACCTGCGCCGCCGCGCCTTTCTGGCGCAGGCGGTTGCGCTGGGGCTCGTTGCGCCATTGCTGCCGGCACAGGCGTGGTCGGCCGCGGCGCGCAAACTGCCCGGCCGGCGCTGGCCATTGAGCACCGGCGAGAAGGCGACGCCATATAAGGACGTCACCACCTACAACAACTTCTACGAATTCGGCACCGGCAAAGACGAACCGGCGGTCTACGCGCCGAAGATGAAAACCAGGCCGTGGGCCGTCACGGTGGACGGTGCGGTCAAGCGCAGGGGCGAGTTCGGCATCGAAGATCTGCTGAAGCTCGCACCGATGGAAGATCGCATCTATCGCCACCGCTGCGTCGAGGCGTGGTCGATGGTGATTCCCTGGGTCGGTTATCCGCTCGCCGAGCTGATCAAGCGGGTCGAGCCGACCGGGCGCGCCAAATTTGTTGCCTTTACCACCAAGTTGGACTCCGAAACGATGATCGGCACGCGTATGCCGATGCTCGATTGGCCCTATGTCGAGGGTCTGCGGCTGGACGAAGCGATGCACCCGCTGGCGCTGCTGACGTTTGGGCTGTACGGTGAGGTGCTGCCGAACCAGAACGGCGCGCCGGTGCGCATGGTGCTGCCGTGGAAGTACGGCTTCAAGAGCACCAAGTCGATCGTGCGCATCACGTTCACCGAACAGCAGCCCAAGACCGCCTGGAACCAGGTGGCGCCGAACGAGTACGGGTTCTATTCGAACGTGAACCCCAACGTCGACCACCCGCGCTGGAGCCAGGCGCGCGAGCGCCGCATCGGCGAAGACGGTTTCTTCACGCGCAAGCGCAAGACGCTCATGTTCAACGGCTACGCGGATCAGGTCGGCAGGCTCTACGCGGGCATGGATCTGAAGAAGTTCTTCTGAAGGTCGATCCATGTGGCAGCCCCGCCGGCGTCAACTCGCCACAATCAAAGCTGCGGTTTTTGCGCTCTGCCTGGCGCCGTTCGCGCACCTGGTTTGGGGCATCGCATACGACGCCCTGGGCGCCAATCCGGTGGAGGCCGTGACGCATTCGACCGGCTGGTGGACGCTGTTTCTGCTCTGTACGACGCTTAGCGTGACACCTTTACGGCGCGCGACCGGCGCCAACTGGCTGCTCAAGCTGCGGCGGATGCTCGGCCTTTACGCGTTCTTCTACGCTGCGCTGCACTTCGTCACGTACATCTGGCTCGATCAGTGGTTCGATCTCGCGGCGATCGCCGGGAACGTGCTCCAACGCCCTTACATCACAGTCGGATTCACCGCGTTTCTGCTGCTGGTGCCGCTCGCCGCCACTTCGACCGACGCCATGCAGCGCCGGCTGGGGCGCAGCTGGCAGCGCGTACACCGCTTCATCTATCTGATCGCTGCATTCGGCGTGCTGCACTTCTGGTGGCTGGTGAAACGCGACGTTACCCAGCCGGCGCTGTTCGCGCTGGTGCTTGCGGGCCTGCTCGGGGTGCGCCTGTATTGGTACTTGCGGCAACGTGCGCGCATTGCGCGCCCCGCAATTGCTACGTCGGGCGGATGAGGTAGCCGCCGGACTTTTCGTCGCGCTCGAGCGAAAGCAGCTTGCGCTTCTGCGCTTCTTCGAGCAGGTCCGAAAAGGCGCGAAAGCCGTAGTAGGACTCGTTGAACCCGGGGTTGCGGCGCTTGAGCGCTTGCTTGACCATGGAGCCCCAGATACGTTCGTCCTCACCGCGCTCGGCCACCAGGGCTTCCACCGTACCCAGCACCAGGTCCATCGCTTCCTGACGCTTGTCCTCGCCGGCGGTGGGCTCCTTGGCCGTTCCGGTGGGGCGCGCCTCGCGGCGCTTGCGCGCGGCGCGCCGTTTCACTTCCTCCTCGCGCACCAGGTCGTCGTAGTAGATGAACTCGTCGCAATTTGCGATCAGCAGGTCGGACGTCGAGTTCTTCACTCCGATCCCAATCACCACCTTCGCATTTTCGCGCAGCTTCGAGACCAGCGGCGAGAAATCCGAGTCGCCGCTGATGATCACGAAGGTATCGACGTGCGACTTGGTGTAGCAGAGGTCGAGCGCGTCGACGACCATGCGGATGTCTGCGGAGTTCTTGCCCGACTGCCGCACGTGCGGAATCTCGATCAATTCGAACGAGGCGCCGTGCATCACGCTCTTGAACTCCTTGTAACGCTCCCAGTCGCAATAGGCCTTCTTTACCACGATGCTGCCCTTGAGCAACAGCCGCTCCAGCACCCGGCTGATGTCGAACTGGGCGTACTTCGCGTCGCGCACGCCGAGCGCGATGTTCTCGAAATCGCAGAACAACGCCATGTTGCGGGTTTCTTGTTGGTGGGCGGCCATGCGACTAGTCTAGCGCCTTCGGCGCCTGCGGTCCCGCCGGCACGGCGCTGCCCCCCAGCATGCCGGCGGGCAAGTGCTTGTGCCGGCGCTGCAGCCGATCCGAGAATCGCTCGAAATAGATATAGATCACGGGGGTGATGTAGAGCGTAAGCACCTGTGACAGCAACAGGCCTCCGACGACAGCGAGGCCGAGCGGCTGGCGGGCGTCGCCGCCGACGCCGAACGCGAGCGCGATTGGCAGGCTGCCCATGAGGGCGGCCATGGTCGTCATCATGATCGGACGGAAGCGGACCATGCAGGCCTCGAAGATCGCGTCGTGCGGCCCCTTGCCTTCCTTGCGCCGAGCCTCGATCGCAAAGTCGATCATCATGATCGCGTTCTTTTTCACGATGCCGACCAGCATGATGATGCCGACGAAGGCGTACATGTTCAGGTCGAGGCCGAACAATTTCAGCGTCAGTAGGGCGCCGAGCCCCGCCGTCGGCAACCCGGAGAGGATGGTCAGGGGGTGGATGAAGCTCTCGTACAGGATGCCGAGCACGAGGTAGATGACGACGATGGCAAGCACCAGCAGGATTCCCATGCCTTGCAACGAGTCCTCGAACGCCTGCGCGGTGCCGGAGAAGCTGGCCGTGAGAGTGGCCGGTACCTGCAGTTGGCGCATCGCGCCGCGGATCGTGTCGATCGCCTGCGAAAGGGAGACCCCGGGCCTGAGGTCGAACGAGAACGTCACCGAGGGCAACTGACCCTGGTGGCTGACCGTCAGCGGACCCAGGCCGTACGACAGCTTCGCGACCGCGTCCAGCGGAACCAAAGCGCCGCTCGAGGAGCGGATGTACAGCGACGGCAAGGCCGCGGGACCGCGCTGGAACCGCGGCTCCACCTCCAGGATCACCGAGTACTGGTTGGTCGCGGTGTAGATCGTCGATACCTGTTGCGAGCCGTAGGCGGCGCCGAGCGCGAGCTCGAGCTGCTGCGCACTAACGCCGAGCATCGAAGCCTTCGCGCGATCGATGTCCACTCTGACCTGCGGCTGGTGGATCTGCAGGTCGCTTGCCACATCGACCAGCGTCGGGATCGACTTTAGCTTGTCCTCGATGATCGGCACCCAGTGGTACAGCTCCTCGGTGCTCGCGCCGCGCAGCGTGTACTGGTACGGGCTCTTGGTAAGCTGGCCGATCCGGATGGTCGGAATGTTCTGCATGAAGGCCTTGATTCCGACCAGGCCCTGGAGCTTGGGCCGCAGCTGGCGGATGACTTCGTCCGCCGAGACTCTTTCCGAGCGCGGTTTGAGCGTGATGAACATGCGACCGCGGTTGAGCGACGGATTGAAGCCGCTCGCCCCTATGAAAGACATCACCCCTTCCACGTTTGGGTTGCGGCGCACAATGTCGGCCACCTGTTGCTGCAGCTTCGCCATCGCGTCGAAGGAGATGTCCTGCGGCGCCTCGGTGAAGCAGAAGATCTGCCCGGTATCTTCGGTCGGCAGAAAACCCTTCGGCATGCGCGCGAACAGGAACCCCGTGGCCAGCGTGATGGCGAGGAACACGAGCATGACGAAACGGCCGTGCGCGAGAGACCACTCCAGCGTTACCCGGTAGGCGTGGCGCAGCGCTTCGAATCCGCGCTCCGAGAGCTGGTAGACCCTGCCGTGCACGACGCCGTGCTGCGGCTTGAGCAGCCGGCTGGACATCATCGGCGTGAGGGTCAGCGATACGAAGCCCGATATCAGAACCGCGGTGATGATCGTCACCGCGAACTCGTGCAGCAGGCGCCCGACGATACCTCCCATGAAGAAAACCGGGATGAACACCGCGGCGAGCGAAAGGGTCATCGAAAGGATGGTGAACGAGATCTCCCTCGATGCGTCGAGCGTGGCCTGGAAGCGAGTCTTGCCGCCTTCCATGTGGCGCGAGATGTTCTCCAGCATCACGATCGCATCATCGACCACGAAGCCTACGCAGAGCGTGAGCGCCATCAGGGAAATGTTGTCAAGGCTGTATCCCAGCGCGTACATCACGCCGAAAGTGCCGACGATCGACATCGGTAGCGCGATACTGGGGATCAGGGTCGCCGAGAGGTTGCGCAGGAAAAGGAAGATGACCATCACCACCAGCGTGAGCGCGAGCAGCAGGGTGAACTCCACTTCCTCGACGGACTGGCGGATGGTGACCGAGCGGTCGAACAGCACCTCCATCGTGACACCTGCCGGGACCTCGGCGCGGAAAGTGGGCAGCAGCTTCTTCACCGCGTCCACCACCTGGATCGTGTTGGTGCCGGGTTGGCGGTAGATCCCGAGCACAATCCCGCGCTTGTCCTTGAACCAGGCGGCCACCTTGTCGCTTTCGACGCTGTCGATGACGCGCCCGAGCTGCTCGAGATGGATCGGAGAGCCGTTGCGGTAGCCGACGATCAGCGGTCGAAAGGCGGCGGCGTCGAATAGTTGCCCGTTCGCCTGAACCGCGAACAGGCGGTCTTTGCCGTACAGCGTTCCCGTCGGCAGATTCACATTGGCCTGGGCGATGGCCTGCTGCACCTCGTTGATACCGATGCCGCGCGAGGCGAGCGCACCCGGATTGACCTGGGCCCGAACCGCGTATTTCTGTTGTCCGTAGACCTGAACCTGCGCCACGCCGCTGATAGTCGATATGCGCTGGGCGAGGAACGTCTCGGCGTATTCGTCCACCGTCGATAGCGGCAGGGTGTCGGAGGTTAGAGCGAGGTAGAACACGGCGAAGTCGCCGGGGTTCACCTTGCGGAAGGACGGCGGCGCCGGCATGGCCGAGGGAAGCTGGCGCGCGGTCGCCGCGATGGCCGAGTTCACGTCCTGTGCGGCGGCGTCGATGTCGCGATCGAGCGCGAACTGGAGCGTGATCTGGGTAACGCCCTGGCCGCTCACCGAGTACATCGAGTCGATCCCGGCGATGGTAGAAAACCGCTTCTCGAGAGGGGTTGCCACCGCCGAGGCCATGGTTTCCGGACTGGCGCCCGGCAACTCGCCCCGGACCTGGATGGTTGGGAAGTCCACGTTCGGCAACGAGCTCACCGGCAACAGCCGGTAACCGACGATGCCGAACATGAGTATGCCGACCATGACCAGAACGGTCATGACGGGACGCCTGACGAACAGCTCGGAAAGGTTCACGATGCGTCAGGTCGCACGACGACCTTGACCCCCGGCGCCAGCCGCAGCTGGCCCCGCGTGACGACCCGCTCCCCCTTGGCCAGGCCCTCGGCAATGACCGTCAGATCGCCCTCGGTGCGCGCCACCTTGACCTCGCGCACCTCGGCGGTTGCGTCCGGCTTGAGCACGAATACGAATTCTCCCTGCGGGCCGGTCTGCACCGCGACCGACGGCACCACGATCGCGTTGGTCTGATCGTAGAGCTTGAGGGCTACGTTGACGAACTGCCCCGGCCACAGCGCGAGGTCGAGGTTTTCGAACTCGGCGCGCAGTTTGATCGTTCCCGTGCTGACGTCGACCGCGTTGTCGACGAATACCAGGCGGCCGGTCGCGAGCGGCATTTGACGCGTGTCGGCGCTGTGCACCGCGACCTCGAGCGGGCCATCGGCCATGTGGCGCCGGATCTCGCTCAAGCGCTGTTCGGGAACTGCGAACGTCGCGTAGATGGGCTTGACCTGGTTGATGACCACCAGTGGGTTGGTGTCGTTCGCCTTCACCAGGTTACCGAGCTGCAGCATGATCCGACCGACGTAGCCGTCGATCGGCGAGCGGATGGTGCAGTACTGAAGATTGAGGCGCGCTGTCTCGACCGCGGCCAGGCTTGCCTTGAGCGCCGCCTCCGCCGTTTCGGCGGCGGTGCGGATCTGCGCGTAGGCCTCCTTCGAGACGAAGTGTTTGTCGAGCAGATCGAGGTAGCGCCGCTCCTGTGAGCGGGCCTGGTCGCGGCTTGCCTTGTCCCGCGCGTAGTTTGCTTGTGCTTGGCGCAGCGCCGCTTCAAACGGCCGCGCATCGAGCCGGAATAGCACGTCGCCCTTGCCAACCGCCTGACCCTGGCGAAAATTGACCTCGACGATTTGCCCGTCTATGCGCGCCTTGATCGCGACGGTCGAGTAGGCGTCGACGTTCCCTATGGCGCGCAAGATCACGGGCATATCGCGCTCCGCGGCGACCGCGATCGACACCGGAACCGCCGGCCTGCCTGCCGGTCGTTTCTTCTCGATCGCGCCGCTGTCGGCGGCGAAGTGCGTCGCCGCGGTTCCTGCTAGTACTACGGCCAGAGCGATGCCCGCCACCGACAGGGCTCGTGAACGGGAAGAGGTCGTCATGTTGGGGGCCGGGGGGCCGGCCGTCGTGGGTGGGTTGTCTGACGTAAGCGTCGGTGCGGGTTCGCTCAGAGCGCCGACAATCTACGGCAAGATTCTCTCCAGGGCAAAGAGATCTTGTACCGTTTCCCGGGCGCGGATCAGGTGCGCCTGCGGGCCGTCTACCAGCACTTCCGCCGCCCGGGGCCGCGAGTTGTAGTTTGAGCTCATGCTCATGCCGTAAGCGCCGGCCGACATCACCGCCAGCAGGTCGCCTGCGGCGGCAACCAGCGGGCGCTCCCTGGCCAGAAAATCGCCGCTTTCGCACACCGGCCCGACCACGTCGTAAGTCACTGGCTTGGCCTCGGGGGGCGCCTCGCGCACAGCCCGCACTTCGTGCCAAGCGTCGTACAGCGCCGGGCGCAGCAGGTCGTTCATCGCGGCGTCGACCACCAGGAAGCTCTTGGCCGCGCCCGGCTTGATGTACTCGACGCGCGTCAGCAGCAGCCCCGCGCTGCCGATGATCGAGCGGCCCGGATCGAGGATCAGCCCGACACGCCCGGGGCCGAGCGCGGCCAGCGCGCCGGCGATGAATTCGGCCACCGGCCGGGGGGCTTCGTCGCGGTAGCGAATACCAATGCCGCCCCCCAGGTCGATATGCGTAATCGGAATGCCTGCCACCTCGAGGCGCGCTGCCAGCGCGCCGATGCGGGCCGTGGCCTCGATGAACGGTGCGGAATCCATGAGCTGCGAGCCGATGTGGCAGCCGATGCCGCGGATCTCGACGTTCGGCATTCGCGCGGCTTTGGCGTAGAGGCGCTCCGCGTCGTCGTGCGGCACCCCGAACTTGTTCTGTCTGAGGCCGGTCGAGATGTAGGGATGCGTTCTGGCATCGACGTCGGGATTGACCCGGAATGCCACCGGCGCCCGCCTGCCGAGGCGGCCGGCGAGGGCGTTGACCCGCTCGAGCTCGGGCTCCGACTCGAGGTTGATGCACCGTACTCCGGCCAGCAGCGCCTGCTCGATCTCGATTTCCGTCTTGCCCACCCCGGAGAACAGCGTCTTGCCCGGGTCCCCCCCTGCGGCCAGGACGCGCGCCAACTCTCCGCCTGAAACGATATCGAAGCCCGCGCCTAGCCTAGCCATGAGCGCGAGCACCGCGATGTTCGGGTTTGCCTTGACCGAGTAGCAGATGAGGGCGTCGCGTCCGGCAAGTGCGCTCGAATACTCCGCGTAGGCGCGCTCGATGGCGGCGCGGGAGTAGACGTAGCACGGGGTACCGAAGCGCCGCGCCAGCTCGTCGAGCGGCAGCTGTTCGGCGCAAAGCGTGCCGTTGCGGTGGGCGAAGGCCACGCGGGCGGCTAATTCTTTTCGGACGCGCCGCTGCCGCGTTCAGTGTCTGCCGGATAGGGCACGGGCTTGTAGGGCTCGGCCTTGCGCGGCTTGACGCCGGGCGGCGGGTTGTCGCGAAAGTACAGGTCGCCCCGCTGTCCGCAGCCGGCGAGGGCCGCGAGAGCGACGCTCACAGCGAGGAGAAAGGCGGAACGCATCGCGTCGCGAAAGGTAAAATAATCATGTTAGCACGCACTGACTCGGCCCCATGACAGACTCGGAATTCGAAGCGCTCGCGGACGCCGTGCTGTACCGCATCGAGCAAGCCATCGAAGCGAGCGAACTCGATGTCGACCTGCAATCCAAGGCGGGCGGCATGCTGGAAATCGAATTCGACAACGGAAGCAAGATGGTCATCAATCGCCACGGCGCGGCGCGCGAAATCTGGGTCGCGGCGAAATCCGGGGGATTCCATTTCCGCTGGGACGGCTCTGCATGGCGCGACACGCGCGACGGTAGCGAGTTGTTCGCCGCGTTGTCCAGGCTCGTATCCGCTCAGGGCGGGCAGGGGGTCGTACTGCGCGGTTGACCCGGCAGCCTTGCGGCTTTCACCGGCCCTAATTGGCTGGTTGCGGCGCCGGCGCCGCCTGGGGCGGCGCGGGCATTGGGGCCTGCTGCGGTGCGCCGGACGGTGGTGACTGCGGTGCGTCGGTCGGCACTGCCGGCGTCGTCGGGGCGGGCTCGACCGGGACGTTCTCCTGATAGAAATACTCGGGCACCGGCTTGTCGTCCGGGATGGTCGGATCCGGCCCGGATTCCACCAGCACCACGCCGGGCGGAGGCGTGAGTTCCATCTCGGGCACGCCTTTTAACGCCTTTCCCATGAAGTCCATCCAGATCGGCAGCGCGACGGATGCGCCCGTCTGGTTGCGGCCCAGTGTCTTCGGTTGGTCGAACCCGGCCCACGCGATGCCGACCAATGTCGGCTGGAAGCCGCAGAACCAGGCATCCACGAACTCGTTGGTGGTTCCGGTCTTGCCGGCGAGGTCGTGCCGCCCCAGGCGCGCAGCGCGCGCGGCGGTGCCGTAACGGGTAACGTCGTGCAGCATGCTGTCGATGAGAAAGGCGTTCCGCGCGTCGATCACGCGCGAGCCATCGTCGCCCGCATGCTGAGGGTGAGCGACGCCGAGCGGATTGCCGCGGTCGTCGACGATCTTCTCGATGAAATACGGCTGCAGCAGGTAACCGCCATTGGCAAACACCGAGTAGGCGCGCGCCATCTGCCAGGGCGTGACTGATCCGGCGCCCAGCGCCATGGTGAGATAAGGCGGGTGCTTGTCCGCATCGAAGCCGAAGCGCGTGATGTAATCTTGCGCATACTTGGTGCCAATCGCTTGCAAGATCCGGATCGACACCATGTTCTTCGATTTTGCGAGGGCTGTGCGCATGCGCATCGGCCCCTCGAACTTGCCGTCATAGTTGTTCGGCTCCCACGGTTGCCCGCCGGTCACCTCGGGATCGATCACGATCGGTTCGTCCGCGATTACGGTAGCCGGAGTGAAGCCCTTTTCCAGTGCAGCCGAGTAGATGAACGGCTTAAACGATGAGCCCGGTTGACGCCACGCCTGCGTGACATGGTTGTACTTGTTGCGGAAGAAGTCGAATCCGCCCACTAGCGCCCGCACCGCTCCATCTTGCGGATCCACCGCGATGAACGCCCCCTCGATCTCGGGCAACTGAACAATTTCCCAGCGCTTGCGGCCGACTTGCTCGACGCGCACGATCGCGCCCCGTCGGATGCGCATTCTCGGCGGCGCCGAGGAACGAAGCGAAGACGCCGCGAATTTCAGCCCTTCGCCCGCAATCTGGATCGTGTCGCCGTTGCGCAGGGCAGCCTCGACCTTGCGCGGCGACGCCGAAAGCACGACGGCCGCGAGCAGGTCGTCGCTGTCCGGGTGGTCCGAGAGCGCCTCGTCGTAGTCCTCGTCTCGCGGTGCGTCGGGAAGCGTAACGAAACCCTCCGGCCCGCGGTAGCCGTGGCGGCGGTCGTAGTTCTCGAGACCCCGACGCAGCGCGGCATAGGCGGCCTCCTGATCGGACTTGCGGATCGTCGTATAAACCCGAAAACCCTTGGTATATGCGTCCTCCGGATACTGCTCGCGGACTGCCTGGCGCACCATCTCCGCGACATACTCGGCATGCACTGAAAATTCGCTCGTTTCGCGATGCGTACGCACTGGCGCCGCCACGGCCTGCGCATACTGGGCGTCGTCGATGTAGCCCAGTTCACGCATGCGGCGCAGGACGTATTGCTGACGCCTTTTGGCGCGCTGCGGACTGGCGATCGGGTTGTAACTGGAAGGCGCTTTTGGCAATCCGGCCAGCATGGCGGCTTCCGCAAGAGTGAGTTGGTCGAGCGACTTGCCGAAATAGGTCTGCGCGGCGGCCGCGAAGCCGTAGGCACGCTGGCCCAGGTAGATCTGATTGACGTACAACTCGAGAATCTCGTCCTTGGAGAGACTGTGTTCGATCTTGAATGCCAGCAGCGCCTCGTACAGCTTGCGGGTGAAGGTCTTTTCCGATGACAGAAAGAAGTTGCGCGCCACCTGCATGGTTATCGTGCTCGCCCCCTGTCGCTTGCCACCGGCAATGAGGTTCGAGTACGCGGCGCGCAAGACGCCGACGTAGTCGATGCCGGCGTGCTGGTAGAAGCGTTCGTCCTCGGCCGAAATGATCGCGTCTTTGAGAAACTTCGGCACCTCGCCGATCGAAATGACGGAACGACGTTCCTCGCCGAACTCGCCAATCAGGGCTCCGTCCTCGGTATAGATTCGCAGAGGTACCTTTGGCTGATAATCGGTGAGCGAATCAAGCGACGGTAGGTTCGGATAGGCGAGCGCCACCACCAGCGCAGCGACCGCCAGCGCGACGGCCAGAACGCCCGCCAGCAGCGCCAGCGGGAAGGTCAAAAAACGATGCCACATCAAGGGAGTTAGGACAGGCGAAGAGGGTCAGACCCTCGATGACGAAAGGGGGGCATTATAGGGGGTCCATCCGTGTGGAAAATTCACTAGACACTGGATAGAGTTGTTGCTAGCATTTAACGCAATTTCTACGTATTGCGCCTAACCGGCCGGTACGAAAAGGAAAATAACGATGGAACTCGATATTTTCAAGCCGAAGGCGCTGCCGGTGTTCGGGCTGGATATCAGCTCGTCATCGGTCAAAATGATCGAGATCGTCGATGCCGGCAAGGGCGCGTATCGCGTTGAACGCTACGCCATCGAACCCCTGCCACGCGAGGCGGTTGTAGACGGCAACATAAACAACCTCGAAGCGGTCGCCGAATCGGTCAAACGCGCGCACAAGCGGCTTGCGACCCGAACGAAGCACGTGGCGATGGCCGTGCCCTCGGGCGCAGTCATCACCAAGAAGATCATCGTGCAGGCCGGACTGCGTGAAGACGAGCTCGAGATCCAGGTAGAAACGGAGGCGAACCAATACATTCCCTTCGCCCTTGACGAGGTGAATCTCGATTTCCAGCTTGTTGGCCCGGCGCCTTCCAACCCCGAAGAGGAGGAGGTCCTGATCGCCGCCACGCGTAAGGAGAAAGTGGAAGATCGCGTCGCGGTGGCGGAGTCCGCCGGACTTAGGGCGCTGGTCATGGACGTCGAATCGTACGCGCAGCAAAGCGCACTCGCGCTGGTGGTGCAGCAGCTGCCGAACGGCGGCAAGGACCAGAACATCGCGGTAGTGGACATCGGCGCGAACGTGATGAACGTCACGGTCCTGCGTAACGATCAGTCGGTTTACACTCGAGAACAAGCGTTCGGCGGTAACCAGCTGACGCAGGAAATTGTAAGCCGCTACGGCATGAGCGTCGAAGAAGCGGAGAATGCGAAGCGCTCGGGGGGATTGCCGGACGACTATGAAACGGAGGTGCTGCGGCCCTTCATGGACAATCTTTCCATGGAAGTCCAGCGCGCCCTGCAGTTCTTCTTCACTTCTACGCAGTACAACGCGGTCGACCAGATCCTTCTGGCAGGCGGATCTGCGGTGATTCCGGGTCTCGACGAGGCGGTGAATACGCGCACGCAGGTGCCCACCATGGTGGCGAATCCGTTCGCCGCAATGCAGACGTCGTCGCGTATTCAACTCAAACGCCTGTTGGCCGACGCGCCGTCGTTGATCATCGCGTGCGGACTCGCCATGCGGAGGTTTGACCCGGTATGACGATTCGCATCAATCTACTGCCGCATCGTGACGAGCGCCGCAAGCGCGCGCGTACGCATTTCGCCGTCGTGGCGGGAATGACCGCAATTCTCGGCGCCGTAATTTGGGGCGCGGGACACGTGCTTAATGCCAATCGCGTAGCCGCGCAACAGGATCGCAACACGTTCCTGAAGGGAGAAATCGCGAAGCTCGACAAGCAAATTGCGGACATCAAGAAGCTCAAGGACGAAATTCAGGCGCTGCTCGCACGCAAGCAAGTCATCGAAACGCTTCAAGCGGACCGCGCCCAGACCGTGCATTTGCTTGATCAGCTGGTGCGCCAAATGCCCGAGGGGGTCTATCTCAAGAGCGTCAAGCAGAAAGGCCTACTGGTCCATCTGGACGGTTACGCCCAGTCCAACGCCCGAGTATCGACTCTCATGCGCAACATCGAATCCTCGCCGTGGCTTGAAAAGCCGGACCTGGTCCAGATCAAAGCTACCCAAGTAGACAAGAAGCGCGTCTCGGAGTTCAACCTCAACCTGTCGCTTAAACCGCTCAAGCCCGAAGAGGAATCCAAGGGCGGCAAGGGCGGCAAGGCGCCGGCGAAGAAGGGCTGAGACATGGCGATCGACTTCAACAAGATCGTCGAAGATTTCCGCCGCCTCAACTGGCGTGACCCCGGTACTTGGCCCGTATTGCCGAAACTCGCCGTGCTGCTGGGCATTCTCGTGGCGATCCCGGTGGCTGCCTACTTCGTTGACTGGCAGGGACAGCTGGACGAACTGGAGCGCGGCAGGCAGGAAGAATCGAAGCTGAAGGACGCTTACGTCATCAAGAAGCGCCAATCGGTGAACCTCGATCTCTACCAGCAACAACTTCGCGAGATCGACACGCAATTCGGCGCGTTGCTGCGCCAGTTGCCCAACAAGTCTCAGATGGACGCGCTGCTGGTCGATATCAACCAGGCGGGGCTGGGGCGAGGCCTGCAGTTCGAGCTCTTCAAGCCGGCCGCCGCGGAAACCATGAAGGAGTTTTACGCCGAGCTTCCGATCCAGGTGAAGGTCGTCGGCACTTACCACGACATGGGTGCTTTCGCGAGTGACGTCGGACAGCTGTCGCGTATCGTCACACTTAACGACGTTTCCATCTCGGCGGCGAAGGACGGCACGCTGGTAATGGAGGCCATCGCGCGGACGTTCCGCTACCTGGACGAAGAAGAGATCGCCGCTCAGCGCAAATCCCAGCAGGCCGCCAAGAGGGGTGGCCGGCGATGAGAAAGCCCTTAATCTTGATCGTCGTTTTGCTGCTTGCCGGTTGCGGCAGCGACCAGCACACCGACCTTCGGCAGGAGTTGAACGCGTTGACCAAGGGGCTGCGCGGACACGTCAACCCGTTGCCGCAGGTAAGACCCTATGAGCCCGTGCCTTACACGGCGGAAGATCTGGTTGATCCGTTTCGACCGGATCGAATCATCATCGCGCAGCCCGGGAAGGGCATCGGGGGCACGCCGGGTCCGGACTTGAACCGGCCCAAGGAGCCTCTCGAGGCATTTCCGCTTGAATCGATCCAGATGGTGGGCACCATCACTCAAGGCAAGCAAACCTTCGGTCTAGTAAAGGCTGGCGCGAATCTTTACCGGGTCAAGCAAGGCAACTACATGGGCCAGAATTTCGGCGTTATCACCTCGATCGATGAAAACGAAATCAAACTGACCGAACTGGTTCAGGACGGTAGCGGCGAGTGGGTGCAACGCTCTAGCGCGCTGCAATTGCAGGAGGTAAGTAAACGATGAAAAAGCTAAACGCTCTCTATGCGCTCGCGCTGTGGCTTGCGGGAGCGGGCGCTGCCCTTGCCCAGATCAACAGCATCGAGGCTTTCAACGTCTCGCAGCAGGACTCGAAGACAGTCGTGCGCGTGACGACCAAGGAGGCGTTGAAGAGCGTGCCGCCGAATTTCGCCATCACCTCGCCTGCCCGCATTGCCTTCGATTTCCCGAACACTCTGAACGCACTCGGGCGCGCCAGCCAGGATATCGGCCAGGGCACGCTGCGCAGCATGAACGTCGTGCAAGGTGCGGGTCGTACCAGGATGGTCCTCAATCTCAGCCGTCCGGTGCCGCATGAAGCCGCCATCGAAGGAAAGGATCTCGTCATCACGCTCTCTGCGCCGGCGGTGGCCCAGGGTGCCGGCGGAGCGCATTTTTCTGAAGGCAAGGTCGACGCCACGCATGCCGTACGCAACATCGATTTTCGGCGCGGCGCGTCAGGCGCGGGCCGGGTAGTGGTTGATCTCTCGGATTCGTCGACCGGCATCGATATCCGTCAGCAGGGCCAGAGCATCGTGGTCGATTTCCTCAAAACCTCGCTGCCGGAGAATCTGCGCAAGCGATTTGACGTCAATGACTTCGCAACGCCGGTGCAGACCATAAGCGCGTACCAGCAAGGCGACAACGTGCGAATGGTCATCGAGCCAAAAGGGCAGTGGGAACACAATGCTTATCAGTCGGACAACCAGTTCGTCGTCGAGGTGAAGCCGGTTACCGACACTTCCAGGCTACCGGGACAGGGAAAGTACAAGGGAGAGAAACTGTCGCTCAACTTCCAGAACGTTGAGGTCAGGGCGGTGCTGAATGTGATTGCCGACTTCACCGACCTCAACATCATCACCAGCGACTCGGTGACCGGCAACATCACGCTACGCCTGAAGGACGTGCCGTGGGATCAGGCCCTGGACATCATCCTGGAGACCCGTGGCCTCGACATGCGCAGGAACGGCAACGTGATCTGGATCGCGCCGCGAGACGAGATCGCAACGCGCGAAAAGCTCGCACTCGAAGCGGCGCAGCAAATCAATGATTTGGAGCAGACGCGCACGGAGTCGTTCCAGCTGAACTATCAGAAGGCCGCGGAAGTTCAGAAGATCCTTTCTGAGGCCAACCAGCGCATTCTGTCCAAGCGCGGCAGTGCGGTCGTGGACGCGCGCACGAACACATTGTTCGTACAGGACACGCCGACGCGGCTCGATGAGGTGCGCAAGCTGATCGCCAAGATAGACGTGCCCGTGCGCCAAGTGATGATCGAGGCACGCATCGTCGAAGCGAATGACACGTTCAGCAAGAACCTGGGGGCCAGACTTGGCTATCACGACAATCTGGCCAATGGCGGACACAAGCTCCTGGGCGACTACAACACGCGCTTCTCTTTCGGTGGCGGGCTGGCCGACACCGGCTTTCACAGCAACCAAACGTCCACGGTGCCGGACTTTCTGGCCAATTCGACCAGCGTGAATCTGCCGGCGGCGGGCCTGAATTCCTTCACCGCAGGGCAGTTTTCGTTCATTCTGTTCGACAACGCGATGACCAGGTTCCTCAACCTGGAGATCAGCGCGTTGGAGGCTGACGGAAAGGGCAAGGTGATCTCCAGCCCGCGCGTGCTGACAGCCGATCAGGTCGAGGCGGTGATCGAGCAGGGGACGGAGATCCCCTACCAGCAGGCGACCTCATCCGGTGCCACGTCCGTTTCGTTCCGTAAGGCCAACCTGTCGCTCAAGGTCAAGCCACAGATCACGCCCGACGGCAACGTGATCATGACACTCGACGTGAATAACGACTCGCCGGGCACGACCACGCCTGCCGGCGTACAAATCAATACTAAGCACGTAAAGACGGAAGTGCTCGTGGACAATGGGGGAACCGTGGTGATCGGCGGGATCTACCAGCAGAGCGACCGCACCGACATAACGAAGGTGCCGCTGTTCGGTGACCTGCCTTTCGTGGGCTGGATGTTCAAGAACAACCAGACCAGCACGAGCAAGACCGAGCTGCTCGTATTCATCACGCCCAAGGTCGTGAACGACCGCCTTACCGTTCGCTGATTTGCCGCGTCTCCTCTGGACGTTACGGCCGGGCCCTCCCGGCCGTTTTCTTTTTCGCCTTCGCTGTGCGGCTACAATAGGTCCGTGAAACCCGGTGGCAATATCTATCTCGTAGGCATGATGGGTGCGGGCAAGACGACCGTGGGAAGGCTAATTGCCAGGCGCCTGAAACGCCGCTTCGTGGACTCCGACCACGAAATCGAGCGGCGCTGCGGTGTTCGCATTCCGGTGATATTCGATATTGAGGGCGAGCACGGATTCCGTGCGCGGGAGGAGCAAGCCATCGCGGTGTTAGCGGGGCTTGAGGGCGTGGTGCTCGCGACCGGAGGAGGCGCCGTGCTGTCGAACGAAAATCGGCGTCAGCTCGCCTCGCGCGGTACCACCGTCTATCTCCATGCGCGGCCCGAGGACCTGTATCGGCGACTGCGGCACGACAAGAATCGGCCGCTGCTCGACACGCCCGATCCGGCGCAACGCCTCAAGGAACTGTACGTGCAGCGTGACCCGCTCTACCGTCAGGTCGCAGACATCGTGCTGGAGACGGGCACGCAATCCGTCCAGGCGCTCGCTCGCAACCTGCTGGCGAAGATCGAGGAAAGATGCAAAGTCTCCGCGTAGAGCTGGGCGAGCGCTCGTACCCGATTCACGTCGGCTCAGGCGTCCTGGATGATTCGTCGTTGTACGCTGCCAACCTGAGAGCGGGACGCGCCGCGATAGTGACCAACACCGTCGTGGCGCCCCTCTATCTCGAGCGCTTGCGCCGCGCGCTTGCCGCCGCGGACGTCGACTCGACCGAGATAGTGATTCCAGATGGCGAGCGGGCCAAGGACTGGCGCACCCTCGACCGGGTGTTCGACGCGTTGCTTGCGGCCCGCTGCGATCGGCAGACGCCGATCATCGCACTCGGCGGCGGTGTCGTCGGCGATCTCGCTGGGTTCGCCGCTGCGGTGTATCAACGCGGCGTGCCCTTCATCCAGGTGCCGACCACGCTGCTCGCGCAGGTCGATTCCTCGGTTGGCGGCAAGACCGCAATAAACCATCCTGGCGGGAAGAACATGATCGGCGCCTTCTACCAACCCCTGATGGTCGTGTCCGACGTCGCGACGCTCGCGACGCTACCGCCGCGCGAGCTGCGCGCCGGCCTGGCTGAGGTGATCAAGCACGGCTTCGCGCTCGATGGCGCGTTTGCCGAGTGGATTGAAGCAAACATCGAGCGCCTGGTGGCCGGGAACACGGATGCGCTCATTCACGCGGTAACGCGTTCCTGCGAGCTTAAGGCGGAAGTGGTCGCCGACGACGAGCGCGAGAGCGGCCGGCGAGCCGTGCTCAACTTCGGTCACACCTTCGCCCATGCGATTGAAACCGGCATGGGTTACGGAAAATGGCTGCATGGCGAAGCGGTCGCGGCCGGCATGGTGATGGCCGCGGAGCTGTCCGCGCGCACCAACCTGATCGGCGAGCGCGACGTACAGCGAGTGCGCGAACTGATCGGCCGCGCGGGGCTGCCGGTCGCAGGCCCTGCCGAGCTGCCGCCCGAGCGCTACCTCGAACTGATGGCGATCGACAAGAAGGTCGCACATGGGCGCGTCCGCTTCGTGCTGCTCGATGGAGTCGGCCGGGGAGTTTTGCGCGCCGATCCGGGCGAACGGCTGGTGCGGGAAGCGATTGCCGCGGCGGCGACCGCCGCTGCGATGCACTAACGGCGCCGTCGCGCTAAACCCTTGTAGCAGCTAGCCTGAAAAGGTATATTTCCAAGTTCGCCCGCCGTTTTTGTGCGGAGCGGCGAAGATTGAGAAGCTACTTTGTATTCAAAGGCTTGACCGTGGACAAGCGAATGCTCCCTGACGCCCAAGGCTTGTACGACCCTAAGCATGAACGCGATGCCTGCGGCGTGGGGTTCGTGGCGCACATCAAGGGCAAGAAGTCGCACGCTCTGATCGGACAGGGCCTGACCGTCCTGCGCAACCTGAGCCACCGCGGCGCGGTCGGCGCAGATCCCAAGGCCTCCGACGGGGCGGGCATCCTGGTCCAGCTTCCGGACGAGCTATTCCGCGAGGACATGACAAAACAAGGCGTCAAGCTGCCGCCTTTCGGGCAGTACGGCGTTGGAATGGTGTTCCTGCCGCGGGAGCCCGCAAGCCGCCTCGCCTGCGAGTACGAAATCGAGCGCGCAATCAAGGACGAGGGCCAAGTGCTGCTCGGCTGGCGCGACGTCCCGGTCGACGGCTCCGATCTGGGAGAGTCGGTGCGCCAAGTCGAACCGACGATTCGCCAGGTCTTCGTCGGGCGTGGCAAGGGTGTCACGGTCACCGATGCGCTGGAGCGCAAGCTGTACATCATTCGCAAGAGCGCGGGCCACGCGATCCAGGCGCTCGATCTCGCGCACGGCAAGGAGTACTACGTTCCGTCCATGTCGGCGCGGACGATCGTCTACAAGGGCATGCTGCTTCCGCACCAGGTCGGCGAGTACTACCTCGACCTCAAGGACCCGCGCATGGAGTCGGCGCTGGCGCTCGTTCACCAGCGCTTTTCGACTAACACCTTCCCCAGCTGGGACCTGTCGCATCCGTTCCGCATGATCGCGCATAACGGTGAAATCAACACCCTGCGCGGCAACGTCAACTGGATCCGGGCGCGGCAGGGCGCGATATCCAGTCCAATCCTCGGCAACGACTTGGGCAAGATCTGGCCCCTCATCTACGACGGGCAGTCGGACTCTGCGTCGTTCGACAACGCGCTCGAGCTGCTCGTCATGGCGGGCTATTCGGTTGCGCATGCCATGATGATGATGATTCCCGAGGCGTGGGAAAACCACGTCCTGATGGATCCCAGCCGACGCGCCTTCTACGAGTATCACGCGGCGATGATGGAGCCCTGGGACGGACCGGCCTCGATCGCGTTTACCGACGGACGCCAAATCGGTGCCACGCTCGATCGCAATGGCCTGCGACCCTCGCGCTACGTTGTGACCGACGACAATCTCGTGATCATGGCCTCCGAGGTCGGAGTGCTGCCGGTGCCGGAGGAGCATATTGTCAAAAAGTGGCGTCTGCAGCCGGGCAAGATGTTCCTCGTCGACCTCGAGAGGGGGCGAATCATCGACGACAAGGAGCTCAAGGAGTCGCTCGCGTCGGCTAAGCCTTACGCCGAGTGGATAGAGCGCATCCGGATCAAGCTCGACGATTTGCCTGCGCCGAAGGAAAAGCGCGACCCTGCGCGCGCCAGCCTGCTGGATCGCCAGCAGGCGTTCGGCTATACGCAAGAGGATCTCAAGTTCCAGATGATCCCCATGGCCGGGCAAGGGCAAGAGCCCATCGGCTCGATGGGCAACGATTCTCCGCTTGCCGTGCTGTCGAACAAGAACAAGAACCTCTATCAGTACTTCAAGCAGTTGTTTGCGCAAGTCACGAATCCGCCGATCGACCCGATCCGGGAAGAGCTGGTGATGTCGCTGGTATCGTTCATCGGACCCAAGCCGAACCTTCTCGGGATCGACGAGATGAATCCGCCGCTGCGACTCGAGGTGTCGCAGCCGGTGCTCGACTTCGAGCAGATGGAGACCATCCGCCACATCGAGAATTACACCGACGGCAAGTTCAAATCCTGCGAGATCGACATCACCTATCCGCTGGCTTGGGGCAAGGAGGCGATCGAGGCGCGCCTCGCGTCCCTGCGCGCGCAAGCCGAGGATGCGGTTCGCGCCGGCACTTCGATCATCATCCTGTCCGACCGCAGGGTAGACCTCGACAACGTCGCGATCCCGGCACTACTCGCCCTGTCGGCAATCCACCAGCACCTGGTCGGCAAAGGGCTGCGCACGTCGACGGGCCTGGTGGTCGAAACCGGGTCGGCGCGTGAAGTACACCATTTCGCGTTGCTCGGGGGTTACGGCGCCGAAGCGGTGCACCCCTATCTCGCGTTCGAGAGCCTGACCGAGCTTGCGGAGCGGGGACGACTCGCGCAGGGGATCGACGCGCACAAGGCGTGCAAGCATTTCATCAAGGCGGTCGGAAAGGGGCTGGCGAAAGTCATGTCCAAGATGGGCATTTCCACCTACATGTCCTACACCGGGGCGCAGATTTTCGAGGCGGTCGGCCTTTCGCGCGCGCTGGTCGACAAGTATTTCAACGGCACCACCTCGTCGGTCGAGGGAATCGGCGTTTTCGAAGTGGCCGAAGAGGCGATTCGCGTGCATCGCGCCGCGTTTGACGAGGAGGACCCTGTACTCAAAAACGCGCTGGATGCGGGCGGCGAGTATGCCTGGCGCGTGCGCGGAGAAGAGCACATGTGGACGCCGGACGCGATCGCGAAGCTGCAGCACGCGACGCGACGCGATTCGTACTCGACCTACAAGGAGTACGCGAGCATCATCAACGACCAGTCGAAGCGCCACATGACGTTCCGCGGGTTGTTCGAGTTTCGTTTTGACCGCGCGCAACCAGTTCCGATCGAAGAGGTCGAGTCCGCCGCCGAGATCGTCAAGCGGTTCTCGACCGGCGCCATGTCGCTCGGCTCGATCTCCACCGAGGCGCACACCACGCTCGCAGTGGCGATGAACCGCATCGGCGGCAAATCAAACACCGGCGAAGGCGGCGAGGATCGGCGGCGCTTCGCGCCGGTTAAGCCGGGAGAAACGCTGGCCTCGCGCCTCGGCAAGGGCCGGGTCGAAGCCGACATCGCGCTCAAAGAAGGCGATTCGCTCAAATCCAAGATCAAGCAGGTTGCGTCCGGGCGCTTTGGCGTCACTGCCGAGTACCTGGCGTCGGCCGAGCAGATCCAGATAAAGATGGCGCAAGGTGCTAAGCCGGGTGAGGGGGGACAACTGCCGGGACGCAAAGTTTCCGAGTACATCGCGGAACTGCGTTTTTCGACGCCGGGCGTCGAACTGATATCGCCACCGCCGCACCACGATATCTATTCGATCGAGGACCTGGCGCAGCTAATCCACGATCTCAAGAACGCGAATCCGGCGGCCTCGATCAGCGTCAAGCTCGTGTCCGAAGTTGGCGTGGGCACGGTGGCGGCGGGTGTGGCGAAGGCCAAGTCGGACCATGTGACAATTTCCGGCCACGACGGCGGCACCGGCGCTTCGCCTTGGTCGTCGATCAAGCATGCCGGAACGCCCTGGGAGCTGGGCCTTGCGGAGACGCAGCAGACACTGGTGCTCAACAAGCTGCGCGGCCGCATTGCGGTTCAGGTAGACGGCCAGATCAAGACCGGCCGCGACGTGGTGATCGGCGCCATTCTCGGAGCCGACGAGTTCGGCTTCGCCACCGCTCCGCTGGTGGTCGAGGGCTGCATCATGATGCGCAAGTGCCACCTCAACACCTGCCCGGTCGGCGTGGCGACTCAGGATCCCGTGCTGCGCAAGAAGTTTTCGGGCAAACCCGAGTACGTTGTGAACTTCTTCTTCTACGTTGCGGAGGAGGTGCGCGAGCTCATGGCGAGCCTTGGTATCCGCAAGTTCGAAGACCTGATCGGACGCACGGCACTGATCGACATGCGCAAGGGCATCGAGCACTGGAAGGCGCGGGGACTCGACTTCTCGAAGGTGTTCTACATGCCGAACATGCCTCAGGACGTGGCACGCTTCCACAGCGAAGCGCAGAATCACGGGCTGGATAAGGCGCTGGATAACCGCCTGATCGAGCTGGCGCAGCCGGCCATCGAGGGCGGCGAGGCAGTCTCGATCGACATGCCGATCCGGAATATCAACCGCACGGTCGGCACCATGCTGTCGTCCGAGATTGCGCGCCGATACGGGCACGACGGCCTGCCCGACGACACAATTCACGTGCGGCTGGCGGGGTCCGCCGGACAGAGCTTCGGCGCCTTTCTGGCCAGGGGAGTGACGCTGGATCTTATCGGCGACACGAATGACTATTGCGGCAAAGGACTGTCGGGCGGACGCATCAGCGTCCAGCCCTCGCCTAAGTTCCGCGGCGACCCGGCACTCAACATCATCACCGGCAACGTCGTGCTTTACGGCGCAATTGCGGGAGAGGCCTACTTCCGCGGCGTGGCGGGTGAGCGCTTTGCGGTGCGGAACTCCGGCGCGCAGGCAGTGGTGCAGGGGGTCGGAGATCACGGTTGCGAGTACATGACCGGCGGAACAGTCGTCGTGCTAGGCGCGACGGGGCGCAACTTCGCCGCCGGTATGTCGGGCGGCATCGCTTACGTGCTGGACGCAGACGGCGCGTTCGTCAATCACTGCAATCCCGCCATGGTCGACCTCGAGCCGGTGCTGTCGGAATCCGAGCAACAGGCCAAGCTAAGCCCGGACCTGTGGCATCTCGGCCAAGCGGACGAAGTGATCCTCAGGCAAATGCTCGAGAAGCACGTTCGCTACACGGGCAGCAGCAAGGCCCAGGAGGTCCTGGACGGTTGGGCGTCGTACCGGCCGCGTTTCGTAAAAGTGTTCCCGCGCGAGTATCGGCGGGCGCTGGGCGAACTCGCAGCGGCTCACAAGAAGGCGGCGGCGTAGATGGGAAAGGTCACTGGTTTTTTGGAGTATCAGCGCCTGCAGGAAGCAAGCGAGGACAAGGAGTCGCGCAAGAAGCATTACCGCGAATTTGTCCTGCACCTTAGCGACGACGAGGCGAAGATTCAGGGCGCGCGCTGCATGGACTGCGGAATTCCCTTCTGCATGTCCGGCTGCCCCGTCAATAACATCATCCCGGACTTCAACGACCTGGTTTACCGCCAGGACTGGAAGGCGGCAATCGAATCGTTGCACTCGACCAACAACTTCCCCGAATTCACCGGGCGGGTCTGCCCGGCGCCGTGCGAGGAGGCCTGCACGCTGCGCATCAATGACGATCCGGTCGGAATCAAGTCGATCGAGCACGCGATCATCGACAAGGCCTGGGAAGAAGATTGGATAGCACCTCGACCGCCGTCGCACAAGACCGGCAAGAAAGTGGCCGTAGTCGGCTCGGGGCCGGCCGGCTTGGCCTGCGCCCAACAGCTGGCGCGGGTCGGGCACGACGTAGTCGTGTTCGAAAAGAACGACCGCGTCGGCGGACTGCTTCGCTACGGCATCCCCGACTTCAAGATGGAGAAGTGGCTGATCGACCGCAGGCTCGAGCAGATGGAAGCGGAAGGAGTCGAGTTCCGCGTCAATCACGTGATCGGTCAGGCTCCGGTCGGGGCGGGCAACAAGCAGGCCAAGCCGGTGAGTCCGAGGAAGCTGCTGGCCGAGTTCGACGCAGTGGTCCTGACCGGCGGTGCCGAGCAGCCGCGCGACCTGCCAGTCCCCGGGCGCGAGTTCGATGGCATCCACTTCGCGATGGATTTCCTGCCGCTGCAGAATCGGCGCGTGGCCGGAGACAAGAACGTCGAGGACTTGTGGGCGAGCGGCAAACACGTGGTCGTGATCGGCGGCGGCGATACGGGATCGGACTGCGTCGGCACTTCCAATCGCCACGACGCCGCCTCAGTAACCCAATTCGAGCTGCTACCGATGCCCCCGGATCTGGAGCGCAATCCGGTATGGCCGTACTGGCCGCAGCGGTTGAGGACTTCCTCGTCGCACGAGGAAGGCGCCGAGCGCGACTGGTCGATAGGTACCAAGGAATTCATCGGCGAAAACGGAAAGGTCAAGGCCATCAAGGCGGTACGCCTGGAGTGGAAGGACGGCAAGATGACCGAGCTGCCCGACAGCGAGTTTTTGCTGCCTGCGGACCTGGTGTTGCTCGCGATGGGTTTCGTTTCGCCGGTGCAGGCCGTGCTCGACGCCTTTGGTGTGGACAAGGATCCGCGCGGCAACGCCAAAGCGACGACCGACGGCGAGGCCTGTTATCTAACCAGCGTGCCGAAGGTGTTCGCGGCCGGTGACATGCGTCGTGGCCAATCGCTGGTGGTGTGGGCGATTCGCGAGGGGCGTCAGTGCGCCCGCGCGGTGGACGAGTACCTGATGGGCTGTTCGGAGCTGCCGAGATGATGCGCTGCGCCCGCTCGCGCGGCTCTGTGTTCGAAGGCAGGTAGCTTTCACTCGACGCAAAAGGCCGCGGCTCGCCCCCTAGCACTCCGCTTCCATGCCCCTTTCCATCATCGTGCTCGCGGCAGGCCAAGGTAAGCGCATGCACTCTTCGCTGCCGAAGGTGCTGCACCGCCTGGCGGGGCGTCCGCTGCTCGCGCACGTGTTGGAGGCGGCGCAGGCGCTCGATCCTGTGCGTACGGTGGTGGTGCACGGCCACGGAGGCGCCGACGTCAAGTCTGCGTTCGCCGACGCTGGCGTGACATGGGTGGAACAGGCGGAGCAGCAGGGCACCGGGCACGCGGTGGCGCAGGGGCTGCCACAGATTCCTCCAGGCGACGATGTGCTGATTCTCTACGGCGACGTGCCATTGATCGCGGTCGACACGCTGAGGCAGCTGGTGCAGGCGGCGCGCGATGGGCTCGCGATACTTTCGGCGGAAGCACTCGATCCGAGCGGCTACGGCCGCGTGGTGCGCGGTGCGCAAGGCGAGGTGCTGCGCGTGGTCGAACAGCGCGACGCGACTCCGGACGAGCTCGCCCTGCGCGAGGTGAACGCCGGCTTTCTCTGCGCGCCGGCCAAGCGGCTCGGCAAGTGGTTGGGGGACGTTCGCAACCACAATGCTCAGAAGGAGTATTACCTCACCGACGTGGTGGGCCTCGCGGTGCGCGACGGCGTCGCGGTGGCGGCGGTGAAGGCGCGCACCTGGGCCGAGGTCGCAGGGGTGAATACCAAGCGCGAGCTCGCCGCCCTCGAGCGCGAGGTCCAGCGCCGAGAGTCCGCGCGCCTGCTCGACGCCGGCGTGACGCTCGCCGATCCCGCGCGCGTGGACGTGCGCGGCAGCCTGGAGTGCGGACGCGACGTCGTGCTCGACGTGAATTGCCTGTTTGAAGGGCGTGTGCGGCTGGGGGACGGGGTGCGCGTCGGGCCCAACTGCGTGCTGCGCAACGTGAGCATCGCCGCTGACACCGAAGTGCTCGCTTTTTCCATGCTGGAGGACGCAGAGGTCGGCGCGCGCTGCCGCGTTGGGCCTTACGCACGGCTGCGCCCGGGCGCGAACCTCGGCGAGGGCGTGCACATTGGGAACTTTGTCGAAGTGAAGGCGAGTCGCCTCGGCGCTGGCTCAAAAGCCAATCACCTCGCGTACATCGGGGACTCGGAGGTCGGCGCTCGGGTGAACATCGGCGCGGGAACGATTACCTGCAACTATGACGGCGCAGCCAAGCACCGAACCGTGATCGAGGACGACTGCTTCATCGGCTCGGATGCAACCCTGGTGGCACCCGTCAGGATCGCCCAAGGCTCGTACATCGGCGCCGGCTCGACCATCAGCAAGGACACCCCGCCGGGGCAGCTCACCGTCGCGCGCGCCAAACAAGTATCGATTCCCGCCTGGAAGCCGAACAGGAAGAAGAGCTGACGCCATGTGCGGAATCGTCGCCGCGGCGTCGCGCCGCGACATTGTTCCGGTCCTGATCGAGGGCCTGCGGCGACTCGAGTATCGCGGCTACGATTCGGCAGGCGTCGCCGTGCTGGGTGCGCAAGACAAGCCGCAGCTGAAGCGGCTGCGTGCCGCGGGACGCGTCGCGGAACTTGCGGCCCAAATAGACGCACAGGGGCTCGGCAGCGACACCGGAATCGCCCACACACGCTGGGCTACACACGGTGCACCGAGCGAGAGAAACGCGCATCCGCACGTTTCCGGCGGCTTCGCCGTGGTTCACAACGGCATTATCGAGAATCACGAGCAGATCCGCGCCCGCCTGGTGGGCGAAGGCTATGTTTTCGCGTCGGAAACCGACAGCGAGGTCATCGCGCACCTCGTTGCCCATCTGCGCAGGAGCAGTCCGGATCTGCTCTCGGCGGTATGCAAGGCGGTGGGCGAGCTGGTGGGTGCGTTCGCCATCGCAGTGGTGTCGCAAGACGACCCTCACGTGGTCGCGCTGGCGCGCAAGGGCGCGCCGCTGCTGCTCGGGCTGGGCGAGGGCGAGAACTTTGCCGCCTCCGACGCCTCGGCGCTGATCCAGGTCACCTCGCGCGTGATCTATCTCGAAGACGGCGACTGTGCCGAGATCTGCCCGGATGGGGTGCGCGTGGTCGACGCCGGCGGCGGGCGCGTCGAGCGTCCGGCGCACGTCTCCGAGATGACCGCTCAGGCGGTCGAGCTCGGGCCGTACCAGCACTACATGCAGAAAGAAATCTTCGAGCAGCCGGGCGCGCTCGCCAATACGCTCGAGGCGGTCGC
>Ga0315540_10000098_pt1 | contig 43142 bp, 44 predicted proteins | sample SalMarSW160110MG_FD_203677 | JGI IMG/M metagenome (GOLD analysis project Ga0315540, IMG submission 203677) | Salt marsh sediment microbial communities from the Plum Island Ecosystem LTER, Massachusetts, United States - Salt Marsh Sediment SW1601-10 ...
CGCAGGGAGATGACCGCACCGCTCACGATGCCCCGAAGCTGGCTGCCAGCCTCCTCGAGCACGATCAGCTCGCCGGGGGTCGAGAGGTCCGGCGGGACCTCGAGCGCGGCGTCGACGGTCTTGTCCCTGACGGCGGCATCAGCCGCGGCGCGGTCGGGCAGGGTGGAGATGTCCACGGTCGCGTCGAACTGCTCGGCGCTCGTCTGGAGGGCGGGGCCCAGCACGGCGGGCGTGGAACCGACCAGCGCGATCTTCGTCGGGTGGTCGCCGGTCAGCACCAGTGTCGGGAGCAGGAACCCGGCAGCCAGGAGGAACAGCGTGAACAGCAGGGAGAGCAGGTAGCCACGGCTCCGGCCGCGCTCCAGCACCTCGCGCGTCGCGACCAGCCGGATCGCGCGGATCCGGCCCGCCTTGCGCCGGGCCCCACGGGTCCCCGACGGCGTCATCGGGTGGCTTCCGCCATGGTCGGCTGGGGCGCGGTGACCGCCGCCATGAACATCTCCGAGAGCCTGGGCGGCTCGAACGAGAACCGGCGCACCTCGCCGGCGGCGCGCGCGGCCGCAAGCAGCGTCTCCAGGTCGACGGCCTCGTCCACCAGCAGCTTCACGCGGTCGCCGTCGCGCTCCAGGACCGTGTGCCCGTCGGTGTCGGCGATCCACGCGCCCCCGCTACCCGCGACCTCCACCTCGAGATGGCGGCGCCCCGACCTCGCCTTGAGCTCGTCGATCTGCCCGTCGGCCACGACCCGGCCGCGGCTGATGATGACCGCGTCCTCGCAGACCTCCTCGACGAGGTCGAGCTGGTGCGACGAGAACACGACGGCGACACCCGCGGCAGCCCGCTCGCGGAGCACCTCGCTCATCGTGGCCACGCCAAGCGGGTCCAGGCCCGAGAACGGCTCGTCGAGAACCAGCAGCTCGGGGTCGTGGACGAGCGCTGCCGCGAGCTGGACGCGCTGTTGGTTGCCGTGCGACAGGTCCTCGAGCTTGGACCGTTCCCGATCGGCAAGACCGAACCGGTCGAGCCAGGCAGCCGTCCGCACACGCGCCTCAGACCCCGGCATCCCGTGGTGTTGGGCGAAGTAGGCCAGCTGCTCGCCGACTCGCATGCGCGGGTAGAGGCCGCGCTGCTCGGGCATGTAGCCGAAGCGGAGGCGGGTTGCCGCGTCGATCGGCGCCCCGTCCCAGCGAACCTCGCCGGCGTCCGGCGTCGCCAGCCCGAACACGCAGCGCATGGTCGTGGTCTTGCCGGCACCGTTGGGACCGAGGAAGCCGACCAGCCGGCCGGGACGGGCCGTGAACGCCGCACCATCGAGCGCGGTCACGGGCCCGTAATGCTTGGTGAGGCCGAGGACTTCGAGCATCTGAACCCCAGGGGGCCGGCACAGCCGGCAGCAGGCGACGAGACGGCACCCCACGATAGCCGACCCGGTCCAGACGAGCGGCAGAGCGCCGAGGGCTCCTGATGGGGGCTTGAGGTTGACCGCAGACCAGCCTGATCGTGTCGATCGGCCCGTGCGATCGTCGGCGGCTGCGGGTCACCATGGGGTGCATCCTGGGAGGGTCTGTTGATGAGCATGTCCGAGCCAACCCCGCCGAGTGGCGAGGCGGGCGCGCCGCCTTCATCGCCGCCGACGTCGTCTTCCGGACCGTCGACCTGGTCCGGCTCGTTCCCGGCCGAAGCGTCCGCGACACGCTCGACACCGGGTCAGGGCGATCGACCGGGCCCGGCGCCCGGCGCGCTGGTCCTGGGCATCATCCTGGTGCTCGCCGGTGGCGCGATCCTGGCCGGCCGTGTGCTCGACATCACGCTCGGTCCCCGGGCCTGGCCACTGTGGATCATCGTCCCCGGCCTCGGCATGCTGCTGGGCTCGTTCGCCATCCCGTCCCGCGCCGGGCTCGGCCTCGCGATCCCGGGCGCGATCATCACGATCGTGGGGTGCGTCCTGTGGGTCCAGGAGACGTACGGGCTGTATGCGACATGGGCGTATGCGTGGGCGCTCGTCGCGCCCACCGGCCCGGGCATCGGGATGCTGCTGCACGGGGTCGTCCACCGGGATGGGTCGCTGGCGGGCGACGGGCTGCGAACCACGCTGGTGGGCCTCGGCCTGTTCATCGGCCTCGGCCTGTTCTTCGAGGGCGTGGTCGGCCTGTCCGGCCAGCGAATCGCGAACCTCGACGAGGTGCTCCCGTACGCCGCGATCGGCCTCGGTCTGGCGCTGGTCGTGCTGTCGCTGCTGGGTGGTGGCCGGCGACGTCACGCATGACCGCCGTCCGGGTCGACGGCGCTTCATCGGGCCCTTCGGGCTGACGCTTCGGCGGCGCCTCACCCGGCTGACGCACCGGCGTCGGGTCCGGCGTCCGTCGCTACTCGATCTCGACCACCGTGTAGCGCACCTCGCCGCCTGGCGTCAGGATCGTGACGGCATCCCCCACGCGCCGGCCCATGAGGGCCGCACCGACCGGGGACACGCTCGAGATCCGGCCCTCGCGGGAGTCGGCCTCAGCCGAGCCAACGACTTGCATCGTCGACTGTTCGCCGTCGACCTCGACGCGGACACGCGACCCCAGGCCCACCTGTGCACCTCGCTCGGTTGGCGCGACCAGGACGGCAACCTTGAGCGTCGCCTCCAGCGACCGGATCCTGCCCTCGAGGAACCCCTGCTCCTCCCGGGCCGCATGGTATTCGGCGTTCTCCTTGAGGTCGCCGTGCTCTCGGGCGGTCGCGATCCGCTTGATCACCTCGGGACGCTCGGCGAGCAGGCTGTCGAGCTCGGCCTGCAGCCGGTCCTGGCCCTCGGGTGACAGGTAGACGGGCTCTGGGGCCTTGCGAGGCGAGCCCTGGGCAGCGTACGCGGCGGCGGCCGCGATCCGGCCAGCGCCGCGGCCGGGTGAGGGTCGGCGGCTCCGTTTCGCCTCATCGCGCGCGCCGTCGGCCTCGGCCTCGGGCAGGTCCACGATCCGGCTGATCGGCGGCGGTTCGGGTGCCTTGACCTCGGGCAACAGCGCGTTGCTGATGCCGGTCGCCTTGCGCGCCCCGGACGGCGACCGGAGGACGGCCCAGGGCAGGGTCAACGTCGCGTCCGGCAGCGCAGCCCGATCGGATGCCGGAACGCCGGCTTCGAACGCGTCGAGCAACGCGTCCTCGTACTCCTCCGACGCATCGGTGGCGGCCCACCAGACCCGGAGATCGGCCAGGTTGCGCAGGAAGTGCAGCCATAGCCCGGACGCGGCCGGCCGCCGGTCGCCGGGCACCGTTCGGGCCACCGCGGCCACGCGACCACCGACCGATCCAGCCGTGCTGCCCGCGAACAGCACCGGCTGTGACGGCAGCCAGAACGACCCGAGCCGGTGCAGCAGGTCCTTCGAGGCGGGGCGCACGCCATCGAGCTGCAGCTGCGGGACGCGCTCAAGCCATTTGCCGACCCGCGCCAGATCCAGCGGCGCGGTGGCCAGCGGCGTGGTGAGCTCGACCAGGTAGACGCCTGGGCCCGAGTGGTGCACGGGTCTGCCCCACGTCACCGGGCCGTCGGCCATGAGTCCGACGTCGCGGAGCAGGGAGGCTGCGGTGGAATTGTGGGACATGATGACCTTGCTGCGTGAGCGTGGCGGTTGGGGACGAGGTGCGAGAGCGACGGCTGATGGTCCCCCGCCCGAATGACCACCCCCGACGGCGCCTGACGGGCCGCCCGGCGTATCGTCTCACCAATCATGCCGAACCAGCCTGCCGATCGGTTGCCCGCGCACGCCACGCGCCGCGGATGGTCGGCTCGCAGGTCGGGCGCCGTCCTGGCGCTCCTCGCCGTGCTGGCGGTCGTGGCCGCGCTGGTCACCGCCGGGCCTGGACCGAGCGCCCCTGGGTCCAAGGTCGGAGGGTCGCCGGTCGCCCTTGCCGGCAGCCCCAGCCCGACGGTCCCGAGCTCGGCCGGCCGGCAGCCGTCCGCCACGGGCGACGCATCGAACCCGCCGCCGTCGTCGGCCGGATCGTCCGGATCGACGCCTTCCGCATCGGACCTGCCGGTTGGCACGCCGTCGACCGCGCCAGCCGCGATCCCGGCCGCCCGCCTCCAGCGCAAGCTGGATCAGCTCCGGACGAAGGCGTCGGTGCCGGGCGTGTCGGTCGCGATCCTGTGGGATGACGGCCGCAGCTGGGTTGGCGCGTCGGGTCAGTCGGACGTCGCCGCCGACCGGGCGGTCACGCCGGACAGCGGGTTCGCGCTGGCCTCGATCTCGAAGACGTTCACGGCGGCCGTGGTTCTCGAGCTGGTGGACGAAGGCCATCTGTCGCTGGACGCGCCGGTCGCGCCGCTGCTGCCGGCGTACAAGCTGAACCGGAAGATCACCCTGCGGATGCTGCTCGACCACACGAGCGGCCTGCCCGACTTCTTCCTCAATCACAAGATCGATGCTGAGCTCCAGGGTGCGCCCGACGCGACGTGGACCCCGTTGCGCTCCTGGTCGCTCGTCACCGGGAAGCGGCCGAAGCCCGGCAAGGCGTGGGCCTACTCGAACACCAACTACCTGCTGCTCGGCGAGATCGTCAGGAAGGTCACCGGACATCCCCTCTCGACCGAGGTCCGCACGCGGCTGCTGGACCCGCTCGGTCTCTCGAATACCTGGTACCAGGTCGCGGAGCGGCCACGCGCCACGCTCACGACGGGCTATCGGGTGGTGACGGGGAGCGGCGGGAAGGTGCGGGACGTAGCCGTCGCGCCGCCGAGCGACGTGATGCCGTTCCGGTCCGTCATCAGCGCGGCCGGCGGCGCCGGCTCGATCGCATCGACCGCGCTCGACACGGCTCGATGGATGCAGGCCTTCGCGGGCGGCCGGGTTCTGCCACCGGCCATGCAGCAGGCGATGCTGGCGGACGTGGCCAACACCCGGGCGCTCGATGCCCGGGTCCCGTATGGGCTCGGGATCCAGCAGGTGACGATCGCCGGCCACGTGGCGCTCGGACACTCGGGGCGGTACCTGGGCTTCCGCAACGTCGTGCGCTACCTGCCGGTGGAGGGCGTCACGATCGCGGTACTGACCAACCAGGGTGCGTACGACCCGGCCAGGATCGCCGCTGCATTGCTCAGGATCGTGCTGCCGCCCCCGCCGAAGACCGGCCCGGCGCCGAGCGCCAGCCCCGCCACGGGCGCCGGTCCGGCCACGCAGTCGACTCCCGCTCCCGCCGGCTGACCCGGGTCAGGACACGCCCGCTCGTCGGCGTGTCCTGACGGCGGAAGACCCTCGGTAGCGGCCCCCGGCGCCGGTCGAGCCGCGGCCGTCTGCCCCCCGCGGCGTCCGCAGCGGCTGCGGCTCCACGTCGCGCCGGGGCACGAACCCGTCCTCCACGGTCCATGGGATCGCCTGCCGCAGCAGACGCTGGACGCCGCGCAGCAGGTCCGCCTCGTCGATACATACCAGGCTGACCGCATCGCCCGTCGCCCCGGCTCGTCCCGTCCGCCCGATGCGATGGACGTAGTCCTCGGGGTTCCACGGCAGCTCGAAGTTGACGACGTGCGGTAGATCCTCGATGTCCAGGCCGCGAGCGGCGACGTCGGTGGCGACGAGGACCCGGATCTCGCCCGCCTTGAAGCCGTCGAGAGCCCGCGTCCGGTCGGCCTGGGCCCGGTCGGAGTGGATGGCCGTCGCGGCGACCCCACGGCGATCGAGCCAGGATGCGAGTCGGGACGCCGCCAGCTTGGTGCGGGTGAACACGAGCACCTGGTGCCAGTCCCCGGAGACGATGAGGTGGGCGAGCAGCTCCTCCTTGCGGTCGCGGTCGACCGGGTAGACGAGCTGGCGCACGGATTCGGCAGCGGTTCCGTGGCGTGCGACCTCGATCGTCTCGGGGCTGCGGAGGATCGATCCGGCCAGGCCCTTGATCTCGTCCGAGAACGTGGCCGAGAACAGCAGCGTCTGCTTGCGCGACGACAGCAGGTCCAGGATCCGGCGGATGTCGGGCATGAACCCCATGTCCAGCATGCGGTCCCCCTCGTCGAGCACCAGGATCTCGGCCTGCGCGAGGTTGGCGGCCCGCTGGCCGACGAGATCCAGCAGGCGACCCGGCGTTGCCACCAGGATCTCGACGCCCGCACGCAGCTCCTTGATCTGCGGGTCGAGCGGCACGCCGCCGTAGACCACCGAGGACCGGAGCGGGACATGGCGACTGTAGGTTCCGATCGCTTCAGCAACCTGGACCGCGAGCTCGCGGGTGGGTGTCAGGACGAGGCACCGGACCGGGTGGCGGGCGGGCGAGAACGACGTGTTCGCGTAAGGGCGCAGGCGGTCCAGGATCGGGAGGGTGAACGCCGCGGTCTTGCCGGTCCCGGTCTGGGCAGCGGCCAGGACGTCCCGGCCCTGGAGGACCATGGGGATCGCCCGCTCCTGGACGGGCGTCGGCTCCGTGTATCCCTCCTCGGCCACGGTCCGCAGCAGGTCCGCGGACAACCCCAGCTCTTCGAAACGCAAGGCGGTTTGGTGCTCTCCAGTTCCAAGCCGATGGGCATCGGCCGGAAATACATCGTCCGTTCGCTCATCCGGCGCGGCGCCCGCGCTTCCCGGCGAGGGCGGCGGCAGCCGCCGGACACTCCGCAGCATACCCGACAATGGGTGCATGGGCGCACGCGGAACCCGGGCCATCGATGCGGCGAGGCGTGCCGGGGTGGCGTTCGAGGTGCATGAATATGCGCATCATCCACGGGCTGCCCTGCGTGAGGGCGGCCGAGGCTACGCCCTGGAGGCGGTGGAGGCGCTGGGGATCGCGCCTGCCCGGGTGTTCAAGACAATCGTCGTCGACGTCGATGGGCGGCTTGGTCTGGCGGTGGTTCCAGCCGACGGCGAGGTCGATCTCAAGGCGGTCGCCGGGGCGCTCGGTGGGCGACGGGCGATCGTCGCGGCGGCCGCGGAGGCTGAGCGAGCGACCGGATACGTGCCGGGTGGGATCAGCCCGCTCGGAACACGGCGTGCCCTGCCGACACTGGTCGACTCGTCCGCCGGCGGCTACCCGACGATCCACGTCTCGGCCGGCCGTCGGGGTCTTGAGATCGAGCTTGCGGTGGCCGATCTCGTTCAGATCACCGGGGGTGCCCTGGCCGCGGTCGCGCGCCGGCCCTGATCGGCTCGGTGTCCATCGACCCCCGGCCTGGGCGCCCGCTACCCGCCGATCTCGGCGCGCTCGGTCCACAGCGCGGACGCGACGAGCGAGGCCACCAGCCAGCAGGACACGACGACGACAGCCAGGTTCGGATCCAGCGAGCTGCCGGTCACCGTTTCCCCCTGCACCGCCACCGAGCCAGAGGCACTGCCGCTCGTAACCGCCGCCGAGGCGGCGAAGGGGAACCACTTGATGACCTCGGGCAGGAACAGGCTGGCCAGGCCCTCGGCGAAGAACAGGCCGATCCCGACGCCGATGCCCGCCAGCTGGCTGCGGGCGATGGTGGCGATGGCGAACCCGAGGGCCGCGTTCATCGACAGCGCCAGCCCTGCGCGAAGGAGCTGCTCCGGGAGCCGGCCGAGCGCCGCGGCGTCACCCACCCCGTCGAGCGAGACGCCGGTGACGATCGCGCCCCCGGCCGCGGCGAGGACCCCGATCAGGAAGGCCGCCAGCAGGCCCAGGCAGGCGAAGGCCGCGACCGCCGCATAGCCCAGCACGGTATAGCGGGTGCGGCTCTCGCCACGGGCGACGGCCGCCTTCAGCGTCCCCCACGTCCACTCCGATCCGGCGATCGCGGCCCCGTAGGTGACGGCGAGCAGGCCCCCGATCCCCAGGACCATCGCCAGCACCAGCTCGTATGCGTCGGGGAAGGTCACGAACAGGCGTGCCGCCAGTGCCGCGTCCGGATCGGTCGACTGGCGCGAGCCGGCGACGACGGCGACCAGGACCAGCGCCAGCAGGCCAACGAGCAGCACGAACGTCACGTACGTGGCGGGACGGCGGACGAGCTTGCGCAGGTTGGCGCGGAACAGCCTCACGACGACCACCCCGGCGATTGGGGCACCGGCGATCCAACGACGTTCGGCTGTCCCGCGGTGAGCTCGAGGAACAGCGCCTCGAGCGAGGTGCCCGTCTCGATGCGGCCGGCGAAGATGCCTGCCGCCGCGAGCGCCCGGTTGAGCTCGGCCGATCGCGACGGATCGAAGCGGACCGCGATCCAGCCTGCCTCCGGCCCGCGCTCGATCGACGCGGCGTCCGGACCGGCAAGCCCGGCGAGCGCGGCGACCGCCCCGGCGACCTCGTCGGGTGCCACGCGGAGCCGGACCGTTCCCTCGTGGCGCAGCAGATCGGCGATCGTTCCCTCGCGCACCAGGCGGCCGTTGGCGATGATCCCAACCACGTCGGCCAGCTGCTGGACCTCCGACAGGATGTGGCTCGACACCAGCACGGTCTTGCCGGTGGCAGCGAGCGAGCGGAGCGTGTCCCGCATGCCCGCGATCCCGGCCGGGTCGAGGCCGTTGGCCGGCTCGTCGAGCAGCAGCAGCTTCGGGTCGCTGAGCAGCGCGGCGGCGATCCCGAGTCGCTGCTTCATCCCCAGCGAGTAGCCGGACACTCGGTCGCGGGCGCGCTCGCCCAGGCTGACCAGTCGCAGCAGCTCCTCCACCCGGGCATCGGACGTCGGGGCGCCGCTGGCCGCGATCGCGCGCAGGTTCTCGCGACCCGACAGGAACGGGTAGAACGACGGCGTCTCGATCAGCGAGCCTACCTGGAACAGCCGGCGCCGGTCACCGCGCCTGAACGGACGGCCCAGGACCTCCACCCGCCCGGCGTCCGGGTGGATCAGGCCGGTGAGGATCCGCATCGTCGTCGTCTTGCCGGCACCGTTGGGCCCCAGGAAGCCGTACACGACGCCGCTGGGCACCCGGAGATCGAGTCCGTCGAGCGCCACCCGGGCGCCGTAGCGCTTGCGCAGCCCCTCGGTGGCGAGCGCCACCGTCGAGCCGGAGCCGTGGGCCAAAGGTCCCTCCCGTCGCCATCGCCGCGACACGGGTGCGTCGGTGGCGGTCCCAACCTTACCGTGCCTCCGAACGGGCCATTCGGCTCATCGGCCCCCTCGGACCCGTCTGACATACTCCGCGCGTTCCACCGGGTGCATCGTCCCTCGCACATCCGGCCGATGCCGGGCAGGCTTTGACTTCCGCCCGTCACCCGTTCGCCATCACCAGACCACCGCGGCCGTGCCCCAGCGCGGCGTGCCGGCAGGAAGGAGGCAAGACGATTGGCCCAGAGGAAGAGCGGCGCCCAGCGGGCGTCCTTCAGGAGGATCCGGTCGGTCATGACCGGCGTCCTCGCCGCACTCGTCGTCATCGCCGCGGTGGCGGCTACGGCCCCGGTGGCCCAAGCTGCCTCCCACAAGGTCGTGATCGTCGTCGGTCCGGTCGGATCCGAGACCAGGAACTACAGACGAAACGCCCGCAAGCTCGCCGATCAGGCTCGCAGCTACGGTGCGACGGTGGTCGAGATCTACAGCCCCAACGCCACCTGGAAGCGGGTCCGGAACGCGGCTCGCGGGGCGAACCTGCTGATCTACCTGGGTCACGGCAATGGCTGGCCGAGCCCCTACCATCCGTTCTCGACCAAGTCCAAGGACGGCATGGGTCTCAACCGCCGGACGCACAGTGGCAACCGGAATCTCAAGTACTACGGCGAGTACTACATGGCCAGGCTCGGGCTCGCCCCGCATGCGGTCGTCGTGCTCAACCGGTTGTGCTACGCATCCGGGAACTCGGAGTGGGGGGCACGAAACCCGTCGAAGTCGACGGCGATCAAGCGCGTGGACAACTACGGCCGTGGCTTCCTGCGAGGCGGGGCGCAGGCCGTGTTCGCCAGCGGGATCACCAGCGTGAGCTATGTGCTCACGGGCCTGTTCAAGGGATCGGCTTCGATGACCATGACCCGGCTGTTCTGGACCGACCCCAGCCGGACCCACAAGTACGACTTCTCGTTCAAGTCGACGCACCTGTCGGGCGTGACCGCGACGATGGATCCCTACGCGAGGCATCGCTACTACCGATCCGTGATCGGCCACCTGTCGACGACGGTCGGTCAGTGGCGGAGCGGATGACGAGGCTGTCGGGGCCGTCGGAAGGGCGCGGCGCCGGACCCACTCGCAGACCGTGCCGATCGACGCGAGAGGCGGCGTCCGTCCTGGCGTGACCCGGCGATGGTTCTCGTGCACCATGGCCGCATGCCGCATCGAGAGGCTGCCGTCGACCGTGCGTGGCGCCGCGTGCGAGCCGCGTCGCCGGCAACCATGGCCGGGGCCAGGCACGGCCGGCTCACGTTCCTGGGTCATTCGACCGCACTGATCGAGGTCGACGACCTCCGGATCCTGACGGACCCGATGCTCCGCGAGGGTCTGGGTCCGGTGCGTCGCCAGGTGCGGGCCGTGCTGCCGGAGCTGTTCGCCGACCTCGACGCGATCTTCATCAGCCATGGGCACCACGACCATCTCGATCCTCCGTCGCTGCGGCGGATCCCAGGCAAGCCCACCGTCATCGTCCCCAGGGGGTTCGGAGCGATGGCGGCGAAGCTGGACCTGGGGCCGGTCGAGGAGGTTGAGCCCGGAGACCGGCTGACCATCGACCGGGTCCACTTCGAGGTCGTCCACGCCGAGCACTCGGGTCGCCGCGAGCCGTTCGGTCCGACCGGGCCGGCGATGGGCTGCGTGGTGGCCGGCTCCCGGACGGTCTACTTCCCGGGCGACACCGACCTGTTCCCGGCCATGGGCGATCTCACGGGAACGCTCGACGTCGCGATGCTGCCGGTCTGGGGCTGGGGCCCGACGATCGGCGAGGGCCACATGAGCCCGGTTCGGGCAGCTGCCGCCGCCGCGATCCTTCGGCCACGCCTGGCGATACCCATTCACTGGGGCACCTTCTATCCGGCCGGCATGCGTCGCGTTGCCCCCCGTCCGTTCGATGAGCCTGGCCGGGCGTTCGAGCTGGCCCTCCGACGGTTTGCCCCGGACGTTCCCGTGCGCGTCATCGCGCCCGGCGACTCGCTCGACCTGCCGGCCGCCCTGTAGCCTCCGGTGCCCGCAGCCCGACACCGCGCGGGAATCTGTCTGGCTGTAGACCAGCGAGCCGACATTCGCGATTCAGACTTGACAAAGTGGCAACCACGCCTTAGAAATACGAAAGCCAGAGTTCGTATTTGTGAGATTGAGCGTGACACACGACGTCATTGCCATCTGCCCCGTCTGCACCAATGAGCTGACCGTCACCCGGCTCCGCTGCGGGGAGTGCGGCACCGTGATCGAAGGCGAGTTCGGGGTGGGGCGCTTCGGCCGGCTCACTCGTGAACAGACCCAGATGCTCGCGAGCTTCCTGCGCAGCCGGGGGAATCTCCGCGACATGGAGCGCGAGCTGGGGATCAGCTATCCCACCGTCCGGGCCCGGGTCGAGGCCCTCGTTCGAGCGCTCGGCTTCGGACCGCGCGATGAGACCGAACCGGCTGCCGGCCCGGTTGAAGACGCAGCGCCGCCAACCACGGGTGAAGCCGCAACCGCCACGGCCACCGACGACGTCCAGGCGGGCCGCCGCGATGTCCTCGAGCGACTGTCCCGCCACGAGCTGAGCGCCGAGGAGGCTGCATCGGCCATCCGCTCGCTCGGGAGGAGCGACCGATGACCAGCTCCGCGAATTCGCCGGTCTCCGTGAATGCCGTGACGCCCAGCCGCGAGCTGCTGCTGGGACCGAACGGTGAGGTGGAGATCAAGGTGTCCGCCAGCGATCTGCGCCTCAACGGGGTCGACGGTGATCGGGTGACGATCAGGGTGCTCGGGGAGCGGGAGATCGATAGCGAGATCGCCATCGACCAGCTGCCCGGCCGGATCCGGATCCGGGATGCCGAGCGCGGCTACCGCCTGGGGCCGATCCGGATCTGGACGCATCAGCCGCTCGCCATCGAGATCGATGTTCCCCGCGACGCACGGGTGACCCTGCAGACGCTGAGCGGCGCCGTGGTGGCGACCGGGATCGAGGGCGAGAGCCGATGGGCCACGGCATCGGGCGACCTGCACCTGGATCTCGATGGGGGGCCGATCGGGGTCGAATCCATGTCCGGTGACGTGACGCTGCGGGCCAGCATCGCGACCCGGGTCGTCGCGCATGCGGTGTCCGGGGACCTGCGCCTGTGGGCGCCGGGCTTCGAAGAGCTCGCCGCATCCACCACCAGTGGCGACGTCAGCGTGGTGGCGGCTCTGGGCTCGGGAGCTGACCATCGGCTGACCTCCGTCAGCGGCGACGTGGAGCTCGTGACCCCGAGCCCGGTGCGGGTGAGGACCGAGACGATCACCGGTGATGTGCGAGGATCCGGCAAGGTCGCCGGCGAGGGTGGCCGTGGGCATCGGAACCTGGTCGTGGGCGACGGCTCAGTGCGGGTCACCATCCGCACCACCTCGGGCGATATCCGTCTTCGGACCGAGGCCGCGGCCCTGATTGGTGGCTCACCGGGGCCTTCGGACTCACCCGACACGACGGGCGAGCCGGGAAGCCCGGCAACCGAGCCGGGATCGCCGGCCGAGCCGGGATCGCAGACGCTCGCCCCCGCCCCCGCCCCAGAGCCACCGACGTTCATCGCCGAGGCTGAGGCTTCCCCGAACCTCGTTCGCCGGCAGGCGACCGCTGCGCCTGACCTGGATGCCGCCCGGCTCGAGATCCTGCGGGCGCTCGAGCGCGGCGAGCTGGACGTCGACACGGCGTCGAGTCGGCTGGAGATCCTGGAGGGAGAGGGTGCGGGCCATGACTGACGATCCGCTCGATCAGGTCCTGCGGCTGGTCTCCGAAGGCCGGCTGAGCGCCGAGGAGGCCGCGCCGATCCTGGCCGCGCTCGATGATGCCGGCGCGGGGAGCACGGGCAGGCAGGCAGCGGGCCGATCCGGCCAGGGGGCCGGGCCGGGCGCCGGAACGCGGTCCGACGAGGAATCCACGCCGGGTTCGCGGCACGCGACCTCGCTGCGGATCGAGGTGACAGAGCACGGCCGCCGGGTTGTCAACCTTCGGCTGCCGATCGGCGTCGGCCGGTTCGCCCTGGACCGGGTCCCCGGGCTGTCGGGCGACCAGGTCGACCGCGTGCGCGAGGCGCTCCGGTCCGGTCTCAGCGGCCCCGTCCTCGAGGTCAACGACGAGGACGACGCCGTCCGGATCGTGCTCGAATGACTGCCGTCGCCCGTGCCCGCTCGCTGCCGATGTGGCGGGCGCTCGACATTCGCGACTTCCGCCTGTTGTGGGCCAGCGAGGCCGTGTCGCTCGTCGGCGACCAGTTCCAGCTGATCGCCCTCTCGTGGCTGGTCATCTCGCTCACCGGCTCGGGCCTCGCGCTGGGCACGGTGCTGATCGCGGTCGCCGTGCCCCGTGCGGTCCTGCTGACCCCGTTCGGGGTGCTGGCCGACCGCCAGCCTACACGCGGGCTGATGCTGGTGGCCCACCTCGGACGTGGCGCGATCGTGGCCCTGATCGCGCTGCTCGTCGTGGCAGGGATGGCGACGATCCCGGTGCTGGTCATCCTGGGCGTGCTGTTCGGGGTCGTGGATGCGATCTATCTGCCCGCGCAGCAGGCGTTCCTGCCGCGTGCGGTGAGCGCGGACCGCCTGCCGTCGGCCAACGCACTGCTCCAGGGGACGCTCCAGCTGGCGTCGGTCGTCGGACCGCCGCTAGCCGGCGTGGCCATCGCGCTGACCGGGACCGGGATCGCCTTTGGCGTGGACGCGGCGTCGTTCGTGATCGCCGCGGGCCTGATCGGCCTGATCTCCACGGGCACGGCGGTCGCGGCCGTCCACCACGGCCGGGGCACCATCGGAGCTTCCGGCGGCCCAACGACGGACGGGGACCACGAATCGTTCGGGGATGCTCTTCGTGCGGGCTTTGCCTACGTCGCAGGCGACCCGGCCATCCGCACCCTGATGCTGGTGGCCCTCGTGCTCAACTTTGCGCTCAACGGCCCGGCGGACGTCGGCATGGCCTGGCTTGCGCAGAACCGCTTCGACGCGGGGCCGACGGGGCTTGGCGTGATGGCCGCCGGCTTCGCCGCCGGCGCGCTCGCCGGGACCCTCCTGGCGGGCAACGCGCGGCTGGATCGCCAGGGACGGATCGTCGTCGGCGGCGTGGTCCTCTCGGGGCTGGCCATCGCCGCTGTGGGTCTGCTCGACTGGCTGCCGGGCGTCGTCATGGCAATGGCGGCGGTCGGCGTAGCGATCGGCTACGTCAACGTCGTCGTGATCTCGTGGCTCCAGGCTCGGGTCGATCCGGTGCTCGTGGGCCGGGTGATGAGCCTGGTGATGCTGATGGGCTTCGGGATCTCGCCGCTGTCCATCGGTGTCGCGGGCGTCCTCATCGACATCGACGCGACCGCGCTGTTCGTCGGTTCGGGCGTGATCGTCCTCGCCGCGGCGCTGCTGGCGATCGCGATGGGCCTCCCGGCCATGATCGATGAGAGGCCGGACGCCCCGCAGCCGGAGCTGGCCACTACGCCGGTCACCGGGGACCGCCGATGAGCGCCCTGCCCCGAGCGATCGCCACCGCCACCCACTGGCCAACCCTCAGCGCACCCGGAAGGAGCGTCCCATGCTGCTGACCGAAGCTCGATTGCAGGAGATCGAGCGACAGCACGCCCGCGACGAGCGGCTGCGCATCCACCAGCACCTCCAGGCCATTCGCGAGGCCAGGCGCGCGTCCCGGCCGGCCAACCCTGTTCGTCGACGGCTTGGCGCGTCGATCGTGCGCCTCGGCCGTCGCGTCGCGGGAGAGCCGCTCGGGCCGCCGGCCCTGACCGCCTGAGGTCCCGATCGCGAGTGTTCTGCACGACCCTGCCGGTCGCGTTGCCGGCAGGGTCGCCGCGCTCAGCCGGGGGGAGCCGCGGCTCGGGCAGCCTGCGCAGCCGGCGTCGTGGCCACCCAGTACGCCTCCGATCGAACGGCCTCCGCTGGCAGGCCGTAGTCGTGGAGGGTGGTGCTCACGGCATCGGTCATGCCGGGATTGCCGCACACGAACGCCACCACGGACGCCGGATCCGCGCCGTGCTCGGCCAGCAGCGAGGGCAGCAGCGCATGCACCCGGCCCGTGGCGCCGGACCAGCCGGCGTTGGCCGGGTCGAACGGGCGCGAGACCGCCGGCACGTAGCTGATGCGACCGCGATCGGCAAGCTCCCGGAACCGGGCGCGATAGGCGAGGTCTCTCGCGTCGGCGACGCCGTGAACGACGATCGGCCGGTCGCCATGGCGGGAATCGCTGACCTCCCGAAGCCGGCTCTCGAGCATTGACAGCAGCGGCGCGATACCCGTGCCGGTGGCGACGAACAGCGGGCGGCGCGGATCGGCGGGATCGGCGGTGAACAACCCCTTCGGCCGTCCGACCCGCACCCGTGCCCCCACCCGGAGCGGCCACAGGTGCGGCGTCAGGGCGCCCGCCGGGACGAGCCGGATGAGGAACTCGAGCGCATCCGGCTCCCCGGACGGCGACGCGGTGGAGTAGGGGCGCTGGAGCGCGCGGCCGTCGACCTCGATCCCGAGCGCCAGGTACTGGCCGGAGCGGAAGGCCGGTACGCCGTCGTCAGGCCGGACGCCAAGCCTCGCGATCGTGGGGCTGATGTCCTCACGGTCGACGATGGTCGCGTTCGGCTCGGTGGACGAGGCCAGCCGCCGGACCGGCACGGCGCACGGCGGGAAGCCGCGTGACGGCAACGGTCTGCGGGGCGGCAACGGCCCGCGAGTTGCCGGTCGACCCGGCGGGATGAGGGTGTCCATGTCAGGCGGCTGCCGCCGGGACAAGCTCCTCGACCACCGAGCGGGCGGCCTCCGGATCGGAGAACCAGGCCGCGTCGACCCACGCGAAGTCGGCCCATTCACGCCCGAGCTTGTGCTCCGGCATGATCGCCCCGTTCGGGCAGGCCGTCTCGCATGAGCCGCATTCGATGCAGCCCTCAGGGTCGACGTAGAGCTTGCGATCGACCGACAGGTCCCCCCAGATACAGTCGACGGGACAGACCGCGACACACGACTGGTCGGAGTGGTCGACGCACGGTGCGGCGATGACGTAGGCCATGACTCGGCTCCTGGCGGTGGGGCCGTCCCCGGCGGGCGGCGGCGAGAGTCTTCACTCCGAGGCGGTATTCGCCTCGTGAGTTTCAGCCTCGTCCCTCGCTCTGAGCCGATCGTGTGGCCCGGCTATGCGTTTCCACATCTGGGCTGGCGTCCATCACCGGGTCGGTGCCTGCCGACGGTGCCGGCGGCAGCTCGACCGTGAACCTCGCCCCGCCACTGGCCGGCGAGTCGGCCCGGATGGTGCCGCCGTGCGCGTCCACGATGCGCCGGGCGATCGCGAGCCCCAGCCCGGTTCCCCCGGATCCGTGCCGGGTCGTCCCCGACAGGCGCGTGAACGGCTCGAAGATCCGCTCCCGGTCGCCCTCGGCGATTCCCGGGCCCTGATCGTCGACGTCGATCTCGACCGCGTGCGGTCCGCGGCGCACGCGGACGGTCACGGTGCTGCCCGGCGGCGAGTGATCGACGGCGTTGTCGACCAGGATCAGCAGCAGCTGGATCAGGCGGTCGCGATCCGCCATGGCGATCGCCGGTGATGCGGCGTCCGTCTCGAGCCGGACATCCCGCTCGGCCGCCAGGGCCGTCGCACCGCGGACCAGGTCGCTCGCGAGCGCGGCGGCGTCCAGCGGAGCCGGGGAGATCGACAGCCGGGTCTCATCCCAGGCGGCGAGCTGGAGCAGATCGCCGACCAGGCCGCCCAGCCGATCGGCCTCCGCGATGACGTCCTCGAGCAGCGGCCGGCCATCGTCAGCGATCAGACCCTCGCGCTCGATGACCTCCGCGTTGGCCCTGATGAGGGCTGCCGGGGTGCGCAGCTCGTGGGACGCATCGGCGACGAACCGGCGCTGGGCCTCGAACCCGTTGCGGATCGGCACCAGTGCGCGGCCCGTGACCAGCAGCGTGATCAGGGCGGCGCCGATCAGCCCCATGGCGCCCACGATGATCACGGCGATCACCAGGCTCTGCGACTGGCTGTCGTGCACGTCGAGCACGAACGCACCCTGCACGTACCCGAGCAGGGTCCCGTCGTGGACCAGCGGCACGGTCAGCAGCCGCAGACTGTGGTCGCCCGCCCGGATCGTCCGCAGATCCTGGCCAGCCGCTGACGCCGAGGGCAGCACGCCGACGTCCGGCAGTCCCGGCAGCGTGCTCCCGGTCCGGTTCTGGACGACTTTGCCCGACGGGTCGAGAAGCAACAGGACGGTGTCGGCGCCCGATGGGGCCTGCTCATCGGGCTCGTTGCGCTCGTCAGCGGTGGGCATCTCCCCGGCCACGGACGCCGCGGCGGCATTGACGGCCGTCTGGAGGGCCCGGTCGACGCCGGCGTCGAGCGCGCTGAGCCCCATGATCAGCGTGGCGGCCCCCACGCCGATCACGAGCAGGGTGAGCAGCGCGAGCGTGACCGCGAACAGGCGTCGGCGCGTCCGCCGCAGCAGGATCTCGGTGTGGCCGATCGCCACCGGACTCAGGGCTCCGCCCGGAGGGTGTAGCCGACACCCCGGACGGTGCGCAGGCGATCCGCCCGGTCCAGCTCAGCGAGCTTGCGGCGCAGGTACGAGACGTACAGGTCGACCACGTTGGAGTACACGTCGGGCTCCGCACCCCACACCTGGTCGAGGATCTGCTGGCGCGTGACGACCTGCCCCGCGTGCCGGATGAAGAACCCGAGCAGGGCGAACTCGCGCGCCGACAGGTCCACGGTCCGGTCACCCACCTGGGCGACGTGTCGCAGCTCGTCGAGCGTGAGGTCGCCCGCCGCGAGCCGGCTCTCTCCAGCGGGTGGCGGCCGGCGTGCGAGCGCCCGGACCCGGGCCAGCAGCTCCGAGAACGCGAACGGCTTGGCCAGGTAGTCGTCGGCGCCGGCGTCAAGCCCGCCGACGCGATCATCGACCGAGCCCAGCGCCGTGAGCAGCAGCACCGGGGACGCGATGCCCTTGGCGCGCAGCAGCCGCATCACGGTGAGGCCGTCGATGTCGGGCAGCATCCGGTCGAGCACGATGACGTCGTGGGGACCGGTCTCCGCGAGCGCCACGGCGCTGACTCCGTCCGGGGCGACGTCGACCACGTGGCGCTCGGCCACGAGGACTCGCTTGATGAGGGCGGCCATCTTCGGCTCGTCCTCGACCACAAGAACACGCATCGCGCCGCATTCTGCGGGGCAATCGGGCCCCGGTCGAGGGCCGAGGGCCCTGTCTGTGCAGATTCTCATGCGGACCACACCGCCTGGCGTCCCACCGCCCACGACGATGCACGTATCACTCGAATCCACACGCCGGGAGTCTCCAACCATGATTCACCGCGTCGCCTTCTTCGTCGCCTCGCTCACCGCGGCCCTGGCTCTCGCCTTCGGGCTCGCGTTCATGGGCGTCGGCCCGAGCACCACCCCGGGTGGTGCCGTGCAGCAGGTCGCAGCCACCGTCGATCCGCCGCCCCAGCCGACCGTCCAGGTCGACACCGTCTACCTCACCCCGCCCGTCGCGCCGCAGGACGTTACCGTCACGAAGACCGTAACCGGGGGCGGTGAGCGAGACGATGGGAACGAACGCGGGGAGCAGGACTGATGAGCGACCCGCGACCCAACGGCCCGTCTGACAGGGTGCCGCCTCGCGCGGCCCGTCCGCTGCCGCTCCGGCCCTCGATCCGTGACCTGCCCCAGCCGCGCCAGGCAGCCGGTGCATCCGGGCCGGAGCCCGGCGGCACGATGTCCCCGATGGGACCGCCCCCACCGCCGCCCGGCTTTCGCCCGATGCCCGGTCCCCGACCCGCTTCGGGTGCTCACGCCGCGGCCGCCGAGCGTCCAATGCCCGGCCCGCGTCCGCGACCGACGCTCGAGACCCGAGCCGCGAAGTCGCGGCCAGACGCGAACCCGATCCGGCTGCTGGTCGCGTTCGCCGGGATCGCCTCGGCATCGGCGATCGTGACGGCCATGCTTCCCTCGGTCGTCCCGGCCGGGGCGACGCTGGGCGCCGCTGCCGTCGGCAGCACCGTCCAGAACCCGCAGCCGTCGGTGACGCACGTCACCAAGTACGTGACCCTGGCGCCCGGCCAGACCGCCCCGCCGAACGCCCCGGTCGTGATCCAGCCGACACCGACGCCACGGGTGCATGTGGTGACGCAGACGCGCCAGTCGGGACGGCCATGAGCGCGGTCCTCGATCTCGCCCCGGCCCTCCCGGCCGGGGCCGCCAGGCCGATGATGGGCGGCCGGGTCTCGGTGCACCTGATCGACGATGCGGCGCCGATGGAGCGGGAGGAGGCCGCCCAGGCCGTGCTCGACCGGATCGCCACCTGGGCCAGCCGGCTGACCCGGTTCGATCCCGGCTCGGAGCTGTCGCACCTCAACGACGCACCCGGTCGCGAGATCGCCGTCGGGCCGACGCTCACTACCGTCCTCGACTGGGCACGACAGGCCGAGGGCCTGACGGACGGGCTGGTGGACGTGGCCATGCTCGATGCCCGGCTGGGCGCCGAGCGCGGCGACGAGGTCTCGCGGCCGGGTGCGGCCAGCCGGCGATGGTCGCTGAGGCGCCGGCAGCGAGGGTCGATCGTCGTCCGCGAGCCGGGCGTCAGGTTCGACCTCGACGGGGTCGCCAAGGGCTGGCTGGCCGACCGGGCGCTTGCGATCGCACCGGGCCGTTCCGCGATCGTGGACGGCGACGGTGACGTCGCGATCCGGCTCGCACCGGGCGACGAGTGGGGGATCGGGATCGCCGATCCGCGAACGTCCGGCACGCTGCTGGGCGCCGTTCGCCTGACGACCACCAGCGAGGCGCGGACCTGGGGCCTCGCGACCTCGGGCACCAGCGTGCATCGCTGGCCGCACGGAGCCGGGTTCGCGCACCATCTCATCGATCCCCGCACCTGGCGCCCGGCGGTCACGGATGTGGTCCAGGCCACCGTCCTCGCGGACTCGGCGCGTCTGGCCGAAGTGCTTGCCAAGGTGGCCGTCATCGCCGGCAGCGAGCAGGCGTTCGAGATGCTCGATCGGCCAGGCGTCCACGGCCTGCTCGTGCTCACCGAGCGCGGTGGGCTCCGTGCCGATCAGGGGATGGTGCGATGGCTGGCGTGAAGTACCGCGGCTTCGACGAGCGAACCGAGCTCGTGCGCTGGGGTCTGCCCGCCGTCGCCTTCGGGATCGTGCTCGGCGGGACGCTTCCCGGCGCGATCGACGGCGTGATCACGGCCTGGCAGCTCAACCCGGCCAGCCTGCCGTGGCTGTTCGAGCGACTGTTCGCCTGGATGGCATACCTCGCGATGGCGGGCTCGGTGATCTACGGGCTCATGCTGTCGACCAAGCTGCTCGACGCGATCGCTCACCGCCCGGTGAGCTTCGCGCTCCACCAGGACCTCGCTGCGGTCGGCGTGGGTCTGGCCGGCATCCACGGGATGCTGCTGGGGCTCGACACCTCCGTCCCGTTCTCGCTGGGCCAGATCCTCGTCCCGGGCCTTGCGCCGCACGCGCCGCTCGCAGTTGCCGCCGGCCAGGTCGCCCTGTACATCGCGATCGTGGTCGTGGGCAGCTTCTACGTCCGACGGGTGATCGGGCAACGCGCCTGGCGGGCGCTTCACTACCTGACCTTCCTGGTGTTCCTGGGTGCCACCGTCCACGGGATCGGTGCCGGGACTGACACGGGGTCGGCCTGGGCGCAGTGGATCTATCTCGGGGCCGGGACGATGGCCTGGTTCCTGCTGGTGTACCGGATCGGGGTTTCGATCGCGGAGCGGCGGAGCTCGGGACGCCGGGTCCCCGAGCGGTCCGCGCTGGAGCGACGAGCCGTCACGACTCGTCCTGCCGGGGACCGCGTCCCCGATGGTGGGCGTATCCCGGACGAGCGAGCCACGCGCCCGATCCCGCGCGTCGTCGCCCGCTCCTGACCCCTGCCCAACGCTCACCGCCGTCCCTAGCCGCCGGCGCGCGCCGTCTGCCGTCGGCGCCAGCGAACGCCGAAGCCGACGACATCGAGCGGGGGCGTTCCCGGTTCGCACGCGAGCTCCACGACCGGCGCGCCGCCGGCTGCCGTGAGGCGAATCCACTGGTCGCCGACCCGTGTTTCGCCGGTGTCATCGAATGCCAGCCCGATCTCCGTGTCAAACCTGCCGACCGCAGCGACCGGATCGTGGACCCCGATCTCGATCCCGGCCAGCCGTACCCGCCCGCCGACCGGGTGCCGGAAGGCCGCCCTTGCCGCCCTCGCCTCGTCGCCCCACTCGGCACCGGCGAGCTCATGCTCGATCAGGAACGGCGGCCGATCTGGGCCGAGTGACGGGAACGCCGTCATCCAGCGGACCGTGTCTCCGTCGGGACGCCCGCGAGATCCTGCGACCGGGTTGCCGATCCAGGACCCCGACGCACGCAGCCGGTTGACATCGCCAACGATGTCGTCGGTGGCCAGGGCGTACGTCGCCAGCCCCTCGCGGCCCGCCTCCAGCACCGCGACGGTGGCCCCGCCCACCGCGAACTGCGGGTTCTCGGCGACCCGCGCCGGGTCGAACACGCCAATCAGCTCGAGGTAGCTGTCACCCAGGAACGCCACCCGGTTGAACGTGCCCATCGCCTCGTGGCGCCCGCCGCCGATCCAGGCCACGCCGAGCACGTCGGTCAGGTCATCCGCCGCGGTGTCCGGGTCCCGGACCGCGATGACGAGGTGATCGATCCCCAACAGCATCCCGCTCAGCCCGCTCGCCCGTCGGCCGGGAGCCCGCCGTGCACGCGAACGGGAGGCACATCCGACATCGGTCGATCGTACCCGCGTACGATGCTGCCATGAGCCTCCCCGTGCCCCCCGACCACCTCCCGTTCACCGGCAACGGCGATGCCGACGCGCTCCTCGCCAGCGATCCACTGGCGCTCCTCATCGGCTTCGCGCTCGACCAGCAGGTCACCGTCCAAAAGGCGTTCTCCGGTCCGCTCGAGCTGCAGCGACGCATCGGGTCGCTGAACGCGTCGATGATCGCGACCATGGATCCTGAGATCCTCGATGCCGCGTTCCGCACGCCACCGGCCCTTCATCGCTTTCCGGGCAACATGGCGAAGCGGGTACGCGAGCTGTGTGCTGCCATCGCCGACGGCTACGCTGGCGACGCCTCCCGGGTGTGGTCCGGGGCCGCCGACGCGCGAGACCTCCACGCTCGGCTGATCGCCCTGCCCGGGATCGGCGAGATGAAGGCGGGCTCGATCGTCGCGCTGCTGGGCAATCGGTACGGGATCAGGCCGCCCGGCTGGGAAGACGTCCGGCCCAGGCACCCGACGCTGGGCGACGTGGACTCGGCCGAGGCCCTCGCCGAGTACCAGGCTGGCAAGCGGGCTCGGAAGGCCGAACTGCGCGCGCAGGCCGCACGCAGGCCGAGTTGAGGCCGGGCCGGTGACGACGCCCGAGATCCTGGCCGTGATCGCGACGCTGGCCGGGTTCATGATGGCGCTGTCGCCGACGCTCCAGATCCGCAGGATTCGCCACACTCGCTCGAGCCGGGACGTCTCGCTGCTCTACCTGTCGCTCCTGGATCTCGGCTTCGTGGCCTGGATCTCGTACGGCTGGTCGATCGGCAACTGGGCGCTCATCCTGTCCAACACGGCGTCGCTCACATTCATGACGGTCACCATCCTGATCGCGGTCTGGTTCCGGCGGCGGGAGCCAGGGGACCGTCAGCCAGAGGACCGCCAGCCAGAGGATCGCCAGCCAGGGGACGGCGAGGCCGCAGCCGCCTTCCCGCCCGGCAGGGACCGCGACGAGCGGCCATCCGCATCCACCAGATAGCCCGGCAGGCCGTCGCGGACGGGACGCACGACCCGTCGAGCTGCCGCCGATCCGCCGGCATTACCGCAGGACGAGCGTCCGAAACAGGTGGTCGAGGGTGGCCTCGGGATCGTCGGTGAGCCCGGTGTGGACTTCCGATGGCTGGATGACCGTCGATGACGGCGACACCAGCCAGTGGAAGCGTTCGGCCATCGGCAGACCGGCGATCGGACCGGCTGATCCGTCGCCATGGGCGACCCCGACGACCGCGTCGAGGTGGTCGCGGACGATCTGCGGGTCGCAATCGGGCGCGAGCATCACCAGGAGCCGCTCGTCGAGGGCGACGCGGGCGCCCAGGAACCGCTTCGGCCGCGACATCAGCACGATCCCTGCGTTGAACGCCTCGCCGCGTTCCACGCGAGGAACCACGCGCACGACCGCGTACTCGAACGGCTTACGCAGCCCGGGCACGCTCGGCCTCCTCGACGAACGCGCGCGGCGCCTCCAGGCGGGTCAGCAGGTAGTCGACGTAGGCGCGTCGATGGGCATCGGCGTCCGGCAGCCCATCCTCGGCCCGCAGCCAGTCATCGGGGATCGCCGCCACGAGCCGCTCGAGCAGCGGCTGGTCCACCAAGGGCGCGAGCCGCGCGTCGGCGTCGACGATCGACGAGGCGAATGGCAGCAGCACGTGGTCACGGATCGGCTCGAACGGGCGGCGGGCGTGGCTCCCCGGATCACGCCAGGTGTGGTGGATGTACAGCGCGGACCCGTGGTCGATGAGATGGAGGCGCCGGTGCCACACGATGAGGTTGGGGTTGCGCGGCGTCCGGTCGACGTTGGTCGTGAACGCGTCCAGCCAGACCACCGCGGCGGCCAGGTCGGGCTCGGGGGCGGGCCCGACGGCCGGCGCAAACGCAAGGGCGCCGGGCAGGAAGTCGAGGCCGACGTTCGTCCCGGCCGACCGCTCGAGCAGGTCCTGGATCTCCTGGTCGGGCTCGGCCTTCGCAAGCGTTGCGTCAAGCTCGACGAGCACCAGGTCCGGGACCGGCAGCCCGAGGTGGCGGCCGATCTCGCCGGCCAGCAGCTCCGCCACCAGCGCCTTTCGTCCGTGCCCCGCGCCGAGAAGCTTGACCACGTACAGGCCGTCGTCGTCGGCCTCGACCAGCGCCGGCACGGAGCCGCCCTCGCGAAGGGGCGTCACGTACCGGGTCGCCGTCACGGTGCGAAGCATGGGTCGAGTGTAGGGCGGCGAGGATCCCCATTGCCGCCGTTTACGGCAACCAGTATGGTTGAGCGCACAACTATATTAGCGGAGCCGGCAGGCCCGGCAGCACCCTGGAGCAGCCGGGCGCGGGGACAGCTCAGACCGGCTCCGCTCAGGCAGGGTCCCCTCAGGCCGGCTCTGCCTCCACCAGATCCCGGAACCGCTGGAGCGCCGCCGGCAGCTCGGCGTTGATCCGTCGCTCCGCCTCGCGAGCGATGAACCCGAGCAGCGGCGAGGTGGAGAGGTCGATCTCGAGCGCGATCCGGGTTGATCCCCCCTCGTCCCCGACGGGATCCAGCCTGGTCCGGACCTCGACCGAGAGCGGGCCTCCGGAGCCGGCGATCACCAGCATCGACGGCGGTCGGAACTGGCGAACCGTGCCGGTGACCTCGGCCCCCGCCGCGGCTCCCGAGAGCTTGAGGCGGACACGGCTGCCCGTTGCGAGCGGCGGGTCCTGGAGGGACGCCGACACGACCTCGGGCAGCCAGCGGGGCAGGTCATCGACGCGGGTGGCGACGGCGAACACCCGCTCGGCGGAGTACGGGAGCTCGAGCGATGCGCCGATGCGACCCATATTCCAATCCTAGGCCTGTTGGGCGCCCGGCGCCGGGCCTGGCCGGGCGTCCGGCCGATCGGCGGGTCGAAGCACCGTCAGCCGCCGGCCGGCTCGGTCAGCCGCGCGACCAGCGTCTCGATCGCCCGGTCCTCGATCCCCTCCCGGCGCAGCAGCGCTCGCGAGCCCCCGTGACGCCGGTGGAGGTGCTCCAGGGCCGCGGCCATGAACTCGGGCGGGCTGTCGACATCGAGCGGCGGATGCCGCCAGTCCCCGGGGTCGATCCGGGTGCGCGGACGCCGGAAGAACCCGGCCGAGAGCGCGTAATCCTCCACGATCGCCTCGACCGGCACGCCGGCCAGGTCGAGCAACAGCGCAATCGTGACACCGGTGCGGTCCTTGCCTGCCGCGCAGCCGATGATCGCCGGCAGACCATCGTCGAGCAAGGCCCGCACGACCATGGCCAGCTGCGGGCCCCGCCGGTCGAACACGTGGCGGTACATTCCGGCCAGGCCGGCGTGCGGGGTCGGGTCGTCCTTGAGCAACGGGATGCTGTGGTATCGGACGCTGCCCGAGCCGAGGAACACGTTCGGGGCGCGTTCGAGCTCCTCGGGCCACCGCAGGTCGATCACCTGGCGCAGCCCGATCGCCTCGAGCTGGTGCCGAGCGTGGGCGGGCAGGCGGGTCAGCTCGTCGGATCGGAGGAGGGTTCGCCAGCGGGTTCGCCTGCCGCTGCTCGCCGGATAGCCGCCGACGTCGCGCACGTTGCGGGTGCCATCGAGCGGCAGGTGCCGGTCGAGTGGAGCCGGTGATGCGATGTCCATCGGCCGCAAGGGTACCGTGGGTCCCGCCCGGGGCCGGTTGATCAGCGCGGCGGATCGCCCTCGAACGCCCGCTTGGCGCCCGCCACCGCCGCCTCCACGCCCCAGCCGGCCGGGATCGCCGCGAGCAGCTCGTGGAGCCAACCGAACGGTCCCCACAGGCTCGAGCGAAGCTCTGCAGCCTGGTGAACCCACGTACCGGTGCCGCGCGCCTCGAAGGTGAGGATCAGCGCCGCCGCGATCCCGAAGGCATCGGAGACGTGAACCTGGCGCGACGGACGTCGGTGTTCCGCGATCTCCCACTGCTGCGTGGTAGGTAGCCCGCCCAGCCGCGTGCGCTCGCGGTAGACGGTCCCCACCCGGGCCGGACCCGAGACGTACAGGATCTCGGTCACGAACGGCATCCACAGGGGCGTGCCCTCGATGTCGTCGTAGAGCTGCCAGACCTCGTCCCGAGAGGCTCCCACCAGCGCCTCGGCCTCGACTCGTCGCACGGGCCCAGTATCCCAGAGGCTTCCGGCGACCGCGAACCCATTGTCGGGCCGGGTTCCGGCTTCGGAGCTGGCCATCCGCCCACGACTCGTTTGCCGGATCCCTCGTCGTGGGCGACCATCGAGGTTCGAGTTGATGACAGAACCTGACATATTGGCGAGCGATCATGTGGACATCGATCACAGCGAGCGAGGTGTCCCCAGGATGATCTCTTCCCACTTCCTGCTGCGCGCGCTGCAGGATGATCGCGAGCGCGAGATCCGCAGGCGCGCTCCCCGGGTGCCCGGCATCCCGTCGGGCCCGCGCCACGCCCCACCCGAGCGAGTGGCACGGCGGGTCGAGGTTCAGCTGCGACCCGCCGCGGCCAGCTCCGTCGACTCGCCGTAGCGCGCCAGCGCGTCCCTCGCGATGCCGGCGATCTCCTGCCGGAGCTCGAGCGGCTCCAGCACCTCGATCGAGCCACCCAGGGCCAGCAGGCGACCGGCGACCTCGCGCGGCCAGTCGAATGTGACGCGAACGCGGCGCCACCCCCCGGGCTGGTCGTCGGGCAGCTCCACTGCGGTCGCGAGGGGAGACGAGTCGAGGATGTCGTCGAGCCAACGGGAGGCGTCGCGCCGCACGCGTAGCGTCACCTCGATGCGGGGCGTGTCCCGCTCGTAGGCAGCGATCGAGTCGGCCCAGTAGGTGGCCAGGTTGAACCCCGGCGGTCGCAACGCCCGATCGGGGAGCGGGCGGACGCCTCTTGCCCTCGAGATCCGGTACGTTCGCAGCTGCCCGTCGTGGCCCGCGACCAGGTACCACACGCCCGCCTTGAGGACGAGGCCGAGCGGGTCAAGCACGCGCGTCACGACGTGGTCGCCGCGGTCGTAGTCGAGCTCCAGCCGCATGCCGTCCCACACAGTCTGGGCGATCGCGGCCAGATGGGGAACCTCCTCGCCGGCGCGAAACCACCCCGCCGCGTCGAGGTGGAAGCGCTCCAGCAACCGGCTTGCCCGGCCCCGCAGCTCGGTGGGCAACGCCGCGAGGACCTTGAGCCTGGCCGCGGTGACGACGGTACCGAGACCGAGCTCGGCCGCCGGACCCGGGAGCCCCGACAGGAACAGGGCGTCGGCCTCCTCGCTTGTCATCCCGGTCAGCCGGGTGCGATAGCCGTCGACCAGCCGGATGCCGCCGTGCGGCCCGCGCTCCGCAAACACCGGCACGCCTGCGGCCCCGAGCGCCTCGACGTCGCGGTGGATCGTGCGCACCGAGACCTCGAGCTCGCGCGCCAGCTCCGCGGCGGTCATCCCTCCGCGCGTCTGGAGGAGCAGCAGCAGGGACACGAGACGGGAGGCGCGCATGCGGGCATCCTACCCGAATGACGACAGGATATGTCAGGTACGTCCGGCAACCGGTCACGGCCCGAGTACGCGCAAACGTTGCGAATGGGCCGAATCCGAAACCAAACCACCACCGGTGAGGCACCTCCCTCCCCGGGGTGGATTTCGTATCGTCGCCCACCCGGTCCGCCGGGGGCTCGATCGCGGGAGGGTCCCATCGACGTGCCACAGCCTCGCACCCTGTACGAGCCATCCACCGAGCACGACGCATGTGGCTTCGGCTTCGTCTGCGACGTGAGCGGCCGTCGCTCGAACGGGATCGTGCGGGACGCGCTCACGGTGCTGGTCAATCTCGAGCATCGAGGGGCGAGCGGCTCGGAGCGGAACACCGGCGACGGCGCAGGGCTGCTGGTCGGGATCCCCCACGCCCACCTCCGCGCGGTGGCACGCGATCCCGGAATCGACCTTCCGGCCGACGGTGGATACGGCGTGGCGATGGTCTTCCTGCCGCGCGACGGCACCTGCCGATCCGGCTGCGCCGCCAGGTTCGAGCAGGTGCTCGAGGCGGAGGGCCTCACGTTCCTCGGCTGGCGTGACGTGCCGACGGACCCCATGGGCCTCGGCGAGTCCGCCTCGCACAGCCGCCCCTACGTTCGCCAGGCGTTCATCGCCCGGCCCGGGGACGTGCCGCCGGGCGAAGCCGGCGACCTCGACTTCGACCGCCGCCTGTACGTCGCCCGGCGGCTGATCGAGAAGGCGGTCCAGCGCAGCGCGCTGCCCGGCCGTGGCGAGTTCTACGTGCCCTCGATGAGCTGCCGGACCATCGTCTACAAGGGCATGCTCAGCGCCTCGCAGCTGCACACGTTCTACCCGGACCTGGCTGACGAGCGCCTGGAGAGCGCAGTCGCGCTCGTCCACTCGCGCTTCTCGACCAACACCTTCCCCTCGTGGTCCCGGGCTCATCCATACCGCTACATCTCGCACAACGGCGAGATCAACACGCTCCGCGGCAACGTCAACTGGATGTTCGCCCGGCAGTCCACGCTCCGCTCACCGGCGTTCGGCGCCGACCTGCGCAAGGTGCTCCCGGCCGTGGACCAGGACGGCTCGGACACGGCGATCTTTGACAACGTCCTGGAGCTGCTCCACCTGTCGGGCCGATCGCTCGCGCACGTGATGGCGATGATGGTGCCCGAGCCCTGGAGCCGGGACCCGGCGATGCCCCTCGAGCGGCGCGCGTTCTACCAGTACCACGCCTGCCTGATGGAGCCCTGGGACGGCCCGGCTTCGCTCGCGTTCACCGACGGCATCCGGATCGGTGCCACGCTCGACCGCAACGGTCTCCGCCCGGGCCGCTGGTACGTGACGCGCGACGGGCGCGTGGTCATGGCGTCCGAGGTCGGCGTGCTCGACATCCCGCCCGGCGACGTCGTGGCCAAGGGCCGGCTGCAGCCCGGGCGCATGTTCCTGGTGGACACGGCGAAGGGCCGGATCGTTCGCGACGACGAGCTCAAGGCGGAGTTGGCGGCACAGCATCCGTACGCGGACTGGGTCGCTCGCACGCTGGTCCGTCTCGAGGATCTGGCGGAGCCCGCCGGCGTCATCGAGCCCGACCACGAGACCGTCCTGCGACGCCAGGAGGTGTTCGGCTACACGGCCGAGGACGTCCGGATGATCATCGATCCGATGGCGACCGGCGCCGCCGACCCCGTCGGGTCGATGGGCAACGACGCCCCGCTCGCGGTGCTGTCCGACCGGCCCCAGCTCCTGTACAGCTACTTCAAGCAGCTGTTCGCGCAGGTCACCAACCCGCCGGTGGACGCGATCCGCGAGGCCGTGATCATGGCCACCGAGCGCTCGATCGGGCCCGAGGACAACCTGCTCGACCCGGGTGACGACGCGGCCCACCAGCTCGCCATCCCGTCGCCGGTCATCTCGAACCTCGAGCTCGAGAAGATGCGGGCCCTCGACGGCGGCTACGACGCACACGGGTTCCGAGCGATCACGCTGCCGATCCTGTTCCGCGTGTCGGACAACGGGACCGGGCTGCGGCGGGCGATCGAGGACCTGCGCCAGCGGGCGTCCGAGGCCATCGCGGAGGGCTGCAACCAGATCATCCTGTCGGATCGCGGTCACGACGAGACCGATGCCCCGATCCCGGCGCTGCTGGCGGTCTCCGCCGTGCACCATCACCTCGTCCGCGCCGGCACGCGCGGGCGGGTGGGCCTGGTGCTGGAGTCGGCCGAGCCGCGCGAGGCCCATCACTTCTGCCTGCTGATCGGCTACGGCGCCAGCGCGATCAACCCGTACCTCGTGTTCGAGACCATCGACGACCAGGTGCGGCTGGGCAGCATCCCGGGGCCCACCACGGAGGCCGAGAAGCGGTACCGCAAGGCCGTGGTCAAGGGCGTGATCAAGGCCATCTCGCGGATGGGGATCTCCACAGTCCACAGCTACCACGGAGCCCAGGTGTTCGAGGCGGTCGGTCTCGATCAGGACTTCGTCGACGAGTACTTCACCTGGACCCCCAGCCGGATCGGCGGCATCGGGATCGAGACCGTTGCGCGCGAGGTCCAGCTGCGACAGGAGCGCGCCTACCCGCCCAGGCGCCCGGTCGTTCACACCCAGCTGCCGCCCGGCGGTCAGTACCAGTACCGCGCCGACGGCGAGCATCATCTGTTCAACCCGCTCACGATCCACACCCTCCAGCGGGCGGTGCGCACCGGCGACTACGCGGCGTTCAAGGACTACACCAGCCTGGTCGACGACCAGTCCGCACGCCTCACGACACTGCGCGGGCTTCTCGAGCTTCGTCCGGCCCTGCGCCCGGTGCGGATCGAGGAGGTCGAGCCGGTCGAGTCGATCGTCAGGCGCTTCAAGACCGGCGCGATGAGCTACGGCTCGATCTCCGCCGAGGCGCATGAGGCGCTGGCGATCGCGATGAACCGCCTGGGTGGCAAGTCGAACACCGGCGAGGGGGGCGAGGACCCGGCCCGCTACGAGCCGCTGTCCAACGGCGACTCGAAGAACAGCGCCATCAAGCAGGTGGCATCGGGCAGGTTCGGCGTCACCAGCGAGTACCTGGTCAACGCGCGCGAGCTCCAGATCAAGATGGCCCAGGGCGCCAAGCCCGGCGAGGGTGGCCAGCTGCCGGGGTCGAAGGTCTACCCGTGGATCGCGAAGACCCGCCACTCGACGCCGGGGGTCGGCCTCGTCAGCCCGCCGCCGCACCACGACATCTACTCGATCGAGGATCTGGCAGAGCTGATCCACGACCTCAAGAACGCCAACCACCACGCCCGGATCAGCGTGAAGCTGGTCTCAGAGGTGGGGGTGGGGACGGTCGCGGCGGGGGTGGCCAAGGCGCACGCGGACGTGGTCCTCATCAGCGGCCACGACGGCGGCACCGGCGCCTCGCCGCTGACCTCGATCAAGCATGCCGGAGTCCCGTGGGAGCTGGGCCTGGCCGAGGCACACCAGGTGCTGCTGATGAACGACCTTCGGAGCCGGATCACGGTCGAGGTCGACGGGCAGCTCAAGACCGGGCGCGACGTGGTCATCGGTGCGCTGCTGGGCGCCGAGGAGTTCGGGTTTGCGACCGCACCCCTCGTGTCGCTGGGCTGCGTGATGATGCGTGCCTGCCACCTCAACACCTGCCCGGTCGGCGTCGCCACCCAGGATCCGGAGCTGCGAAAGCGGTTCGCAGGCGACCCGCAGCACGTCGTCAACTTCATGACCTTCATCGCCCGCGAGGTGCGCGAGCACATGGCGCGCCTCGGGTTCCGCACGATCGAGGAGATGGTGGGCCGGTCGGACCGGCTCGAGATGCGGCCCGCGCTCGACCACTGGAAGGCTCGCCACATCGACCTCGCGCGGGTGCTCGCGCTTCCGGACGTGCCGGCCACCTACGGTCGTCACCGGGAGATCGCGCAGGAGCACAACGTCGAGGCATCGCTCGACGCGACGACGCTGCTCGAGCTGTGCGCCCCGGCGCTCAGCGAAGGGCTGCCGGTGAAGGCCAGTCTCCCGATCCGCAACGTGCACCGGGTGGTGGGGACGATGCTCGGCTCGGAGGTGACCCGCCGCTGGGGCCGGGACGGCCTGTCCGAGGACACCATCGATCTCCATTTCCGCGGCTCGGCCGGGCAGAGCTTCGGATCGTTCATCCCGCGCGGCGTGACGCTCCGGCTCGAGGGCGACGCCAACGACTACCTGGCCAAGGGCCTGTCCGGTGGCCGGATCGTGCTGTTTCCACCGGCCGAATCCCGGTTCGTCGCCCACGAGAACGTCATCACCGGCAACGTCGCCCTGTACGGCGCGACGAGCGGCGAGGCATTCGTGCGCGGCCTGGCGGGCGAGCGGTTCGCCGTCCGCAACTCGGGCGCGACGGCCGTCGTCGAAGGGGTGGGGGACCATGGCTGCGAGTACATGACCGGCGGCCGGGTGGTGGTGCTCGGGAGGACGGGCCGCAACTTCGCTGCCGGGATGTCCGGAGGGATCGCCTGGGTCCACGACCCCGACGGTGCCTTCGCGTCGCGCTGCAACACCGAGATGGTCGCCCTTGAGCCGCTGGCCGGGGACGACGACGTCGCCGAGCTGCGGACGCTCGTCGAGCGCCACCGCCAGCTCACCGGCAGCGTTCTCGCCGGCGAGCTCCTCGCCCATTGGGAGGCGGCGGCCGCTCGCTTCGTGAGCGTGATCCCCCACGACTACCGGCGCGTGCTCGAGGCGCAGGACCGGATGCTCGCCGCCGGGCTCGATCGCGAGACCGCCGAGATGGCCGCGTTCGAGCAGAACGCTCGCGACCTCGCCCGGGTCGGCGGCTCGTGATGCCCACCCGACTCGGGGCGCGGCCCGGCTCCACGGTGGCGACGCGACACGGCTCCGCGGCGGCGGCCGGATCGGAGCGGGCCTGATGGGCAAGCCGACCGGGTTCATCGAGATCCAGCGCCGCGGCTCACCGGCGCGCCCGCCGCTCGAGCGCATCCACGACTGGAGCGAGGCGCACCCACGGCTGTCCGACATCGAGCTCAGGGACCAGGGGGCCCGCTGCATGGACTGCGGGGTCCCGTTCTGCCACACCGGGACGCTGATCAACGGGATGGCGTCGGGCTGCCCGATCAACAACCTGATTCCGGAATGGAACGATCTCGTCTATCGCGGTCAATGGCGCGAGGCGAGCATCCGGCTCCATCGCACCAACAACTTTCCGGAGTTCACCGGCCGCGTCTGCCCGGCGCCCTGTGAGGGCTCGTGCACGGTCGCGATCAACGGCGATGCCGTCGCGATCAAGACGATCGAGCAGGAGATCGCCGACCGCGCCTGGGAGGAGGGCTGGGTCACGCTCAACCCGCCGCTCTCCCGGACCGGGCGCAGCGTCGCCGTCGTGGGCAGCGGTCCGGCCGGGCTCGCCGCGGCGGACCAGCTCAATCGAGCCGGCCATCTGGTCACGGTCTACGAGCGGGCCGGGCGCATCGGCGGGCTGCTGATGTATGGCATCCCCAACATGAAGCTCGACAAGGACGTCGTCGGGCGGCGGACCCAGCTGATGGCCGACGAGGGCGTGCGGTTCATCACCGGCACAACGGTGGGCGCGGACGTGTCGGTGGAGCGGCTGACGGCCGAGCACGACGCGGTGATCCTCGCGACCGGCGCCACCCACGCCCGCGACCTCACGGTGCCCGGCCGGGAGCTCGGCGGCATCCACCTGGCCATGAGCTTCCTGCGCGGCAACACCCGCCGGTTGCTCGACGGCGGGGTCGAGGCGGGTGCACCGATCGACGCTGCGGGCAGGGACGTGGCGGTCATCGGGGGCGGCGACACCGGCACCGACTGCGTCGGGACGGCGATCCGGCAAGGGGCGCGGAGCGTGCGCCAGCTCGAGATCATGCCCCGGCCGCCGGATGCCCGCGCGGCCGACAACCCGTGGCCGGAATGGCCCAGGGTGTACAAGCTCGACTACGGGCAGGAGGAGGCCAGGGCGCTGTGGGGCGAGGACCCGCGGCGCTACTCGACGACGACGCGCCGGTTCATCGGCCGGGACGAGCACGTCGCCGGGATCGAGATCGCCGACATCTCCTGGGGAGTGTCCGCCGAGGGCCGCCCGGAGATGCGCGAGGTCCCCGGCACGTCACAGGTGATCGCGGCCGACCTGGTCCTGCTCGCGCTGGGGTTCATAGGCCCCGAGCTGGCCCTGCCCAGGGCGTTCGGCTGTGAGCTGGACCAGCGAGGGAACGTCCGGGCTGGGCTCGACCGGATGACGTCGGTGCCGGGCGTGTTCGCGGCCGGCGACTGCGTTCGCGGCCAATCGCTGGTGGTGTGGGCGATCCGCGAGGGTCGGATGGCGGCCCAGGGCGTGGATCGGTTCCTGACTCGCGGCGAGTCGGTCTTCGCCGCCTGAGCCACACGGCCGGTGCGGGGCTCCGGCCGTTCCGGGGATCGGGGCTACTCTCTGCTGCGTGACCGACCAGATCTCCGATGCCGCTACCGGCAGTGGCTCCTTCGCCTCGCTCGGGCTCGACCCGAGGTTGCTGCGCACCGTCGCGGGGCTTGGCTACGAGGAACCGACCCCCGTGCAGCTGGCGGCGATCCCGCCGCTCCTGGCAGGTCGCGACCTGCTCGCCGAGGCGCCCACCGGTACGGGCAAGACGGCGGCCTTCGCGCTCCCGATCCTCCAGCGCCTCATCGCACGCATCGAGGCGGACCGCGCGGCAGGCCGGCCGGTCGAGGGGCGCGGTGCGCCACGGGGGGGCCAGGGCTCCGGGCGGGAGGGCCGGGGCAGCCGTCCGGCTGCGCTGGTCCTGGCGCCCACCCGGGAGCTCGCGATGCAGGTCGCCGAGGCAATCCACCGCTACGGGCGCGAGGTCGGGGCGCGCGTCGTCCCCGTCTACGGCGGCCAGCCGATCGCCGCGCAGCTCCACCGGCTGGCTCGCGGCGTGGACGTCGTGGTCGCCACCCCCGGGCGGGCGGTGGATCACCTCGACCGGGGCACGCTTCGCTTCGACGAGGTGACGACGGTCGTGCTCGACGAGGCCGACGAGATGCTCGACATGGGCTTCGCCGAGGATCTCGACCGGATCCTCGGCTCGCTGCCCGAGCCCCGCCAGACTGCACTGTTCTCGGCCACGATCGCCGGCGCCACCGCTCGTCTCGCCGAACAGCACCTTCGCGAACCTGCGCGGATCCGGGTGCCCGGCGAGACCAGCGCAGGGAGCGGCGAGGCGCGCATTCGTCAGGTCGGCTACGTTGTCCGGCGCTCGGACAAGCTCGCCGCGCTCGGCCGGATCCTTGACCTCGAGGACGGTGCCGCGACCCTGGTGTTCGCCCGCACGAGAGGCGAGGTCGACGACCTGGCGGAGGCGTTGAGCGGTCGTGGCCGCGACGCGGCGGCGCTCCACGGAGGGCTGTCACAGGATCAGCGCGACCGGATCATGGCCCGGTTCCGCGAGGGGACGCTGGACGTGCTCGTCGCGACGGACGTGGCGGCGCGCGGACTCGACATCGGGCACATCAGCCACGTCGTCAACTACGACGTCCCCTCCTCGCCGGACATGTACGTGCACCGCATCGGCCGGACGGGGCGCGCCGGCCGGGAGGGCGTGGCCATCACCCTCGTCGAGCCCCGGGAGCACCGCCTCCTGCGCGACATCGAGCGGGCGATCGGTGCACCGCTCGCGATGGCCGGCCTGCCCACCGTCGCCGATGTGCGAGAGCACCGGCTGGACCTCCTGCGCGGCACGCTTCGCGAGACGCTGGTCGGTGGCCGGTTCGACCGGTACCGCGCGGTCGTCGAGCCGCTGTCCGATGAGTTCGATCTCGTCGACATCGCCCTCGCGGCGCTCAGCCTCGCCGATGCGGAGGCGCGGGGCGCCGAGGATCTCACCGAGCTCGCCCCCGCAACCCTGCCCGCCCCCTCGGCGGCGCGCGGACGTGGGTTCGGATCGAGGCCGGCTCGACCTCACGTCACCCCGGCACGGAGCACGAATCGCGGACGGGCGGCGGGAGGGCCCGGACCGCCCGGGGCGCCGGCTCCCGGTGGGGATGGACGAGCCTTCGTCGAGGCGGAGCCGCCTCGACGTCCCCCGCACGCGTCAGGGGCCGGGCCACGGCGCGGATACCGGCCGAGCGGGTGGCGGGATTCGGCCGGTCGCCCGGTGATGCGCTCGCCCAGGCGCGGTTCCGGGGGCGATGGTGCGACCCGCCTGTTCATCGGTGCCGGACGGGCGGCGGGGATCCGGCCGTCGGACCTGGTCGGCGCGATCGCGAACGAGGCAGGGTTGAGCGGTGGCGACATCGGCGCGATCCAGGTGGCGGACGGCTTCTCGCTGGTCGAGGTGCCGGACGGTGCCGCCGACCAGGTCATCCGGTCGCTGCGGGCGGCCACGGTCAAGGGCCAGAAGGTTGTCGTCCGCCGCGAGCGCTACTAGTTGAGCGCGGCTGCCCGGCGCCACCAGCCAGCGGTCAGCGGGCGCTGCCGCCCTGGCCCTGCTCGCGCAGGAACCGCTCGATGTCCGAGATGAGGTCGTCGCCGGCGGGCAATCGCGACTCGTCGACCATCGACTCGAGCCGGCCCACGTAGGCCCGCGTCGTCTCGTCCGCCTCGGTCGCCGTGTCCAGCCGCTCGCGGAGCTCGTGAGCCTCCTCGGTCAGGTTGCCGCGTGGCAGCTCGACCTCGAGATGGCGCTCGAGGGTCCGCAGCAGCGCCACCGACGCCAGCGCGTATGGGCCCTGCACGTAGTGCGGCGTCTGCGCGAAGTAGCCCACGGCGGGGATGCCGGCATCGGCGACGGTCATCTCGAGCATCGAGAGGGCGGCGGACGGAACCTTGAGCAGCCCGGTCGGTCCGGGAGGAACGTCGGCGCGGAGCAGCCCGGGGGAGCTCTCGGTGCCCAGGATCGGCACCGGACGGGTATGCGGCACGGCCGCCGGGATCGCGCCCAGGCTTACCCAGCCCCGGGTGTCGAGCCGGAGGAGAAGCTCCACCATGGCGGTGGCCAAGCGGTGCCATCGGTCGTCGGGCTCGGCACCAGAGAGCACCAGCAGGTCCCGCTCGCCGAACCTCGCGTGGCGGAGGGTGAGCTCGGGCCACTGGAGCGAGGACAGCCGGCCGTCGCGGATCTCGAGCGTCGGCCGGCGCGACCGGTAGTCGAACAGGTCATCGGGATCGAAGGTCGCGACGGGCGACGCGGAGGCGGCGACGACCGAGAGTGCCGTGGTCGCCGCCGAGCCGGCATCCACCCAGCCATCGAGCGCGGCGAGCACGACCGGGGCGATCAGCTCCGGCAGCGGCTCGTGAAGCTGGTACAGGGCCATGGCTCAAGGATACGGAACACGCCCAGATCCGCGGGCGGGACGTCCTGAGACCGCCCGCCCTCGGCCGATGCCCGGAACCATTCGGGCGGCCGTGCCCGGACCGGTGGTCAGCCTCGAGCGTCCAGTCGCCGGATCCGCTCGCCCGGCAGGACGCGAGGTCCGGTCGCGCCCTCGGCGCGCCCGCGGGCGAACGTCTGGCTGCGCTCGTGGTCGACCGGCAAGCCGTGGCGATGGGAGCCCGCGTGACCGTCGTGCCGCCGGCCGTCCGGTGTGCGTCCGTGCGCGGAACCGGGCATGACGTTGCCGATCGTGGCGCCCGGGACGGATGCGCCACCGCGATGGGGACGACGGCGACGGCTGTCGCGGGACGATGATCCGGCACGTGACGCCGATCCGGCATGCAACGGCGATCCGCCGCGCGCCGGCGCGGTGCCCTGGGATGACGTTCCCCGGCGACCGGAGGGCGCGATCCGGGCCGCAGCATGTGCCGCTCGCTCCGCCGGTGTCGATCGCAGCCGGATCGCCTCCGCGCGGACGTTGCGATCGGGCTCGAAGCCAGCGATGACCTCTGACGGGATGGTGTGCCGGAGGAGCGCCTGGATATCGCGCAGGAGTGGGCGCTCGTCCACGCACACGAGCGAGACAGCCTGCCCGTCGGTGCCGGCACGGCCGGTCCGCCCGATCCGGTGGATGTAGTCCTCGGGCACCATCGGCAGCTCGTAGTTCACGACATGCGGCAGCTGCTCGATGTCCAGCCCGCGAGCGGCGATGTCCGTCGCGACCAGGATGCCGACGCGTCCCGCCTTGAAGTCGCCGAGCGCCCGGACTCGCTGTGACTGGCTCTTGTTGCCGTGGATGGCGGCGGCGTTGATGCCGCCCTTGACGAGCTGCTCGGCCAACCGGTTGGCACCGTGTTTGGTGCGAGTGAACACCAGGGCCTGGGTGATCCGTCCCGAGGTGACCAGATGGGAGAGCAGCTCGCGCTTGCGCTCGCGGTCGACCGGCAGGACCACCTGTTCGACCAGCTCCGCCGTGGTGTTGCGGGGCGTCACCTGCACGCGGGCCGGGTCGTGCAGGATCAGGTTCGACAGGCTGCGTACGTCGTCGGAGAACGTCGCCGAGAACAGCAGGTTCTGGCGGCGCTCCGGGAGCAGGGCGATGATCCGCCGGATGTCCCGGATGAAGCCCATGTCCAGGAGGCGGTCGGCCTCGTCGAGGACGAGGATCTCGACCCGGGACAGGTCGATCGTGCGCTGCGTGACGTGATCGAGCAGGCGTCCCGGCGTGGCGACCACGATCTCGGGCCCCGTTCGGAGCCTGGAGGCCTGCGGCTCGAAGCCGACGCCGCCGTATACGGTCGTCGAGCGGATCGGCCGGTGGGCACCATACGTGCGCACGCTCTCCTCGACCTGGATCGCCAGCTCGCGCGTGGGGACGACGACCAGGACCCGGACCGGCGGGCGGGCAGAGGCGGGCGTCCGGCGCGACGCCTGGGCGGGTCGCTGGTGCGATCCGTCGAACCGTGGGGGTGCGGGCGGCAGCTGGGCCGGTGCCACGCGGGTGGCGTGGAGCATCTGGATGATGGGCAGCACGAACGCGGCGGTCTTGCCGGTGCCGGTCTGAGCGCCGGCGAGCAGGTCGCGGCCGGCGAGCACGAGCGGGATCGCCTCGCGCTGGACCGGCGTTGGCACGGTGTAGCCCTCGTCGGCGACGGCGTGGAGCAGCTCGGGCGCAAGCCCGAGAGCATCGAAGGACATGGGGAGGAACGCTCCTGACGGGCCCTTCCCGCACGGTGGCGGGGCCCGGTCAGGGCGCTGGTTGGGGATCGGGATCGGGCGGTCGTGATGGACCGGGGCGCTGACCGGCGCGCCCATCGAGCACGAGGAATGGCGTGACTGTACCTGAGACGCGGCGATCCCGCGAATGACGGGCCCGTTCGCGCCGCTCGGCACTCGACCGAAGACGGGGCCGGGTCCATCCTGATCCCGACAACTGCGACTGCCATCCGCCACAAGACAGGGGTGCCTCATGAAGACCGTCCTCCGCGCGCTCAGCATGCTGATGCTCGGCTGGTTCGTGTTCGTCATCGGCGCCGCGATCTACGCCGGGATCAAGCGCCGCGAGGCGCTGCCCGCGGATCCGACGGCCGACGAGATCGATCTCGTCGCCAACTTCGGGCCGCTCGAGTTCCACAGCGAGTCCGGCGCGTTCCGCGGCGGATCGGTGACGACCTGGTTCGGGGGCGGGAAGGTCGACCTCCGCGACGCGACGCTCGCGCCCGAGGGCGCCACGCTCAGGATGAACGCCCTGTTCGGAGGCGGCAACCTCGTGGTTCCCGAGACCTGGAACGTCAAGACCAAGCTGGTCGGGATCGGGGGCGCCGGTGACGGCCGTCCCAACGCCGATCGGTCCGAGGATGCCCCGACCCTGCACATCGAGGGTACGGCCATCTTCGGCGGCTGGGGGATCACCTCAGAGCCGGCCGGGAACGGACACGAGGAGCTCGTCCCGGCCTGACCGCCGGATCGAGTCTGATCCGGGCGCCTGACGCAGGGGCGGAACGCATCCCGAGGTCGAGACGACCGCCCCGGTGCCGGCGCAGGCACGGCGCCACCGGGCTGCCGGTGCGTTGGTCTAGACGGGCGGCCTCTCTGAAGAGGCGTCCCGGCCGGTCGGCCTGACCGTCGGGCGAGCTTCGTGGAGCCCGAACCGGATCGCGTGGCGCGGCCAGTCGGGATCGCTCGGACCCCATGTCTGCTTCACGGCGCCCGCGGCATCGACGTGCTCGATGGTCCCGTCCCGGTGCAGCGCCAGCAGCCCGCCGTCCGCGAGCGTGATCCGCCGCGGCCTGAACTTCCGCGTCGGATTGTGCGTCGAGGTCTCCTTGGCCATCACAGCCCTCCGATCGCCGGCCCGACCACGGCCGGCCGGCCGTGCGCGATGGTCACGGATCAGCGCCCCCCGGCCGCCTTGTGCCCGTCGATCAGCGCCATGAGCGCGGATGCCTCACGCTCGGTCGCGCGGGCATCCTCGACGTTCCTCACGCGATCGCGATCGGCGCGGGATTCTGCGGCACGACGCAGGACGCCCAGTATCTCCTCGTTCCATGGGTCGGAGACGATGCGCGTCCGGTTGGCCGCCGTGCCGGGCCCACGAGGGGTGGCGCGCGGGGTCGGGTTCTGGCGGGGGGTCATATGGCGCTCCTTCGATGCGCGATCCGCCGTTCGGCGGGGGATTCGGGGAGCGCTCGCATGCTGCGGGTCTCCGGGACCGGGTACCGCGGACTGCACCACATTAGCGTTGCCTTCCGTTGCCGGCCGGACGCAGTCTCGGAGGTCGAGTCATCGGCGCCGGGTCTGACAGGACCGGAGCATGCACCTTCGATGGGCCGAGCGCAATGGACGGACGACCTGAACGGCGCGAGGTGGTCACGGCGCAGATCCCCGGTGATCATGCCGCTCCTCCCCCGTGATCATGCCGCTGACCGAGATCGCGCCTGAGACGACCATCGGCTGTTCGGCGGGCCGCTCGGACCGACAGGTAGTGGTGCCACAGGATCCGAGCCGCCACGGCGCGCCACGGCCGCCAGCGCTCGGCGATGACCAGCATCTCGTCGGCGGTCGGGCGAGCCGGCAGGCCGTCGAGCTCGGCGATCGCCTGGGCGAGCGCGATGTCGTGGACAGGCCAGGCATCGGGGCGGAGCAGCACCATCAGGCGGTAGATGGTCGCGGTCCACGGGCCGATGCCCGGCACCGCGGTCAGCGCCACGTCCACCGCCTCGTCGTCGAGGAGGGGCAGGACCGCCAGATCCAGCGACCCGTCGCAGACGGCGGTTGCCAGCCCCCGCGCATAGCGCGTCTTCTGACGGCTGAACCCGATGGCCAGCAGCTGCCCGTCGTCGAGCGCGAGAAACGCGGTCGGCGTCAGCGGGTCGACCGCGATCAGCAACCGGTCGTAGGCGGCCCGGGCGGAGGCCAGCGACACCTGCTGCTCGAGGATCAGGTGGACGAGCGTCGGGAAGCCGGGATCGCGGGCCCACAGCGGCGGCGGCCCCAACCGCTCGACCACGCCGTGCAGCGCAGGATCGGCACCGGTCAGCCGATGGACCCCGGCGAGCAGGGCCGGGCCATCGAGCACAGCGGGCGCCTTGGTGGTCATGCCTCCCTGAACCCTGGCCGAGGGACGATCGTTGCATGCGAGCCGACAGAGACGGGCCTCACGTCCTATCGACCATCCCGTACGTCGATCATCCCGAACGCCGCCCCGCCTCGAGGAACGCGGCGATGCTGGCCCATGCCACATCGGGCTCGTCGATGTCGTACGCGGGGGCGAGGACGAGGCCTGCCGGCCCGAGCGTGTCGATCCGCTCGCGCACCTCCCGCCGGATCTCGGCCGGATCGGCGAACGAGAACGTGGTCTGCCGTCCGATCGTGCCCCACAGCGCCAGCCGTGGGCCGTACCGGCGCCGGATCCTGACCGCGTCCATGTGCTCGGGCTGGAGAGGGTTGACGGCCTGGACGCCGATCTCGACCAGGTCGTCGAGGATGGGCTCGATGTGGCCATCGCTGTGGTACGCGACGCGGAGCGCCGGGTTGACCGCCCGAGCCGCCTCGATGATCGACGTCAGCCGCGGCCGGAAGAACTCGCGCCAGGTGGCCGGGCTGATCATCATCGTGCCGGGCATCCCGACGTCGTCGTCGAGCGCGAGCACGTCGACGCCGGCTGTGGCCAGCGCGACCGCGTTGCGGCGGGCGAGCTCGCCAAGCCGGTCGAGCAGGTAGCCGGCCATGTCCTTGCGCTCGACCAGGTCGAGCAGGAACTGCTCGAGGCCACGCAGTCGCCAGGCCGCTTCGAACAGCTCGCCACCGAGGTGGGGTGTGTTGCCGGCCGCGGCGAGACCGTGGGCGTGGATCGCGGCGACCTGGTCTGCCAGGCCGTCGGCGACGAACGGTCCGCGCGCTTCGGGAAAGCCGAAGCGCTCGAGATCGGCGAGCGTCAGGGCATCCTCGAGCGGGTTCCGCTGATCGGACGATTCCGGGTGGTACGTCCAGCTCGCGTAGCGGGCCACCTGGCCGGCCGTGCCCAGACGCGTGTTGCCCTCGTACGGCTGCGCACGTCGCCGGAGGGTCTCCTCCTCGGCCGAGATCGGAAACTCGACGAACGCGACGTCGACCAGATCCTCGCGCCACGTCGCCGGCGGCGCCAGGGCAGCACCGTCGACCGCGAAGAAGCCCAGCGCGAGGGGAACGCGGTCGGGCGCGCGTCCGTCGAGCGCCTCGAGGATCCGCTCCCGTCCGGTCATCGGCACCTCCGCATGGCGATACACAAGCATCGGCCCGTCTCGCGCCGGACTGCAAGTCGAGCTGCGACCGCGCGGCCTGGCCGGCACGGCGATCACCCGACCCCGTACTTGGGCGACCGGGGGCCTCCGATCGTGACCTTGGCATCTCGTCGGGCGGTCGTGCGCCACCGGATACTCGGAGCACGATGGTGAGCCCGGGTGTGGGCGCGGACGCAGCGATTCATCGAGCGCTCGCCGCTCGATCATGTGGAGGACTGACAATGACGATGACGGCCGGCGCGCGCGAGGCGACCGCCACCCAAACGACCGAGATCCTGCAGGCGGCGCTGGTGGAGCTGATCGACCTCAGCGTGCAGGGCAAGCAGGCGCACTGGACGGTGACCGGTCCCGCGTTCAAGCCGGTTCACGAGCACCTCGACGAGATCGTGGACGACCTTCGAACGGCCTACGACGACGTCGCCGAGCGGATGGCCGCGCTCGGGGTGGCGCCCGACGGCCGGCTCGCAACGGTGAGCGCGACGACACCCGTCGACCCGATGCCGTCCGGCTGGCAGGCTGATGCCGACGCCGTCGAGCGCATGCTGCGGCGACTCCAGGCACTGTCCGGCCGGCTTGGGGGCTGGATCGACGCCCTGGCTGACCCCGATCCGGTCACGCAGGACATGCTCATCGGGCTGCGGCAAGGGATCGACAAGCACGCCTGGATGCTCCGCGTGCAGGTCCGCGGGGCCTGACCGCCGCTTCGGTCCCCGCCTGACCGCCGCTTCGGTCGTCTCGTCCACGCTGCCTGGGACCTCGCCGTCAGGGTACGGATGGGGCGGTCCTCGGGGGTCTCACGGCGACCCATTGGGGTCGCAGGACGACGACGGCCCAGGCCGCCAGGAGCACGGCGAGCGCCAGCACGAGTCCGACGGCCGAGGCGACGACGACGAGCTCGCTCCGGGCGAGGTCGCCCCACGGCAGGTTGATCGAGCTGAACCCACCGCCGCCGAAGCCGCCGCCCCTGCCGAAGCCGCGATTGCCGAAGCCGCCAGAGAAGCCACCTCCTCGCGCCCCGCCGCCACCGCCCGCGGACAGGAACAGGTTGCCGGCCAGGACCGCATGCAGGTTGAGGGTGTTGAGGACGGCCGCGGCCGCCAGAACGGCGATCCGCAACGCGCCGGGCGCTGCGAGCAGCGCTCCGGTTGCGAAGAACGGGAACAGGTATCGCTCGTGAACGCGCGTCGGGAGCACGAAGAACGCCGCGGCCAGGATCGTGAACCCGAGCAGGATGGGCGGCAGCTTGAGCAGGTCCGGGTTGCCGATCGACCCCAGCACCCACAGGA
>Ga0315540_10000099_pt1 | contig 43041 bp, 42 predicted proteins | sample SalMarSW160110MG_FD_203677 | JGI IMG/M metagenome (GOLD analysis project Ga0315540, IMG submission 203677) | Salt marsh sediment microbial communities from the Plum Island Ecosystem LTER, Massachusetts, United States - Salt Marsh Sediment SW1601-10 ...
CTCTTACAACTGACAGGTAATTGCAGCTGAAGAATCCGTTATGTGTTTTTAAAACAAAAAGGGCAGGAAATTCCCGCCCTTTATTGTTTACATCGTGTCTTATTTTATCTCTGCCTCAACTAATCCCGGTTCCTCTTCCATCGTTTCTTCCTTTTTCTTATGCAATTTCCTATGAAGGTACGCCGAGAAACTTTCCTTCCAATGGTCAACTTTTACGTACATTATCGGAACAACTACAAGTGTCAGGAACATTGAACTTATCAGTCCGCCTATAATTGCCCAGGCCAATCCCGTTTTCCATTCTGAACCTGAATCTGTGGAAAGAGCAAGCGGCAGCATTCCGAATACCATTGCGGTAGTTGTCATTACAATAGGTCTTATCCTGCTTTCGCCTGCTTCAATCAAAGCTTCAAAAACACCGATTCCCTGTTCTTTTCTCATCTGGTTTGCCCTGTCGACAAGCAGGATAGCATTCTTGCCTACCAAACCCACTAACATTATTATACCGAGTATTGTAAAAATGTTAAGTGATTTCAAAGTTAACGCCAGTGCTAAAAATGCCCCAACCATTGCAACAGGAATAGAGAACAAAACTACAAACGGATAAATAAATGAATCATACAACGCAACCATAACCATATAAACAAATATTATTGCTGCAATCATTGCAAGCCCGAGGCTTCCGAATGAATCGGCCTGATTCTTCAGGTCGCCCTGATAAGAGACCTCAACACCGGCGGGCATAATACCTTTATCAACCTGACTTTTGATATCAGCGCCAACGCTTCCTGTCGGGCGACCAATTACCTGGGAATAAACGGTAACAGCGCTGATTCTGTTTCGCCTTTGTAATTTTGTCGGACCGTTGGTCTGATATACATTAGCAAACTGCTGAAGTTCAATTAATTGTCCGCGTGGATTTTTGAAAGTCAGATGTTTTATATCTGAAATCTGCGATTTATCAAAATCATCAAGAGCAATTAGTATTGTATAATCATTCTCTCCATCCCTGAACTTTGAATCATCATCTCCTGTCAATGCAATTCTTAAAGCGGCACCAACTTCCGCAATATTTAACCCAAAGCTTGCCAGTTTACCTCTGTCAATATCAATCCTTGTTTCCGGCTTTCCCTCTTCAGTTGATAACCTTACATCCGCAGTACCGGGAATTTTCTTCGTTACGTCCGCTAATATTTTTGCACCTTTTTCAACATCGGCCCTGTTCGATCCGGAAACAATCAACTGTATCGGTGTCTGGTTCGCAGTTCCGAATATTCCAATTGGATTAACACGCACTTTAATTCCCGGAACTGTATTTACAAACCTTTTAATTTCCTCACCGACTGCATCTGTAGATTTCTTCCTGTCTTCTTTCGGAACCAACGTTACATCTATTTCTGAAGAATTGTTCGAGGTTTGCCCTACTAATCCTTCATTGGAAGCGCCTACTGTTATAAAGGTTTTTTTAACTTCAGGAAGAGAATAAATATACTGTTCTACCTTTTGAGTCATAAAATTAGTATTGTCGATTGATGAGCCTGCCGGCATTTCAAGAATTACAGCAAATTCACCGCGATCTGTCTGCGTCATAAATTCTGCTCCGATAAATCCAAGAGGAGCGAGAGTTAATGATGCAAGGAACAGAATAAAGACAGCCGTCAAAACTTTCCACCTGTTATTTAAACTCCATTTAAGGAGAACCAGGTATCTCTGAATCAGCTCCTTAAATTTCTTTTCGAACCAGATAGAAAATTTTCCTATGATCGTTCTTTTTGATAATTGCTCCAGCTTTCCTATCCTGGATGCAAGTAGCGGAGTAAGAGTAAAAGAAACAAACAAGCTCAGCAAAGTTGCTGTAACAACAACTATTGAATATTCTCTGATTATGTTTCCTATCAGTCCTCCTGTTAACGCAAGAGGAACAAACACTGAAACGTCGACCAATGTTATAGCCAGTGCTGCAAAACCGATCTCGTTCCTTCCTTTAAGCGCGGCAACTTTCTTCGGCTCTCCTTTTTCCAGATGATGATGAATGTTTTCAAGCACAACTATAGAATCATCCACAAGAATACCGACTATAAGAGAAAGCCCTAGCAACGTCATAAGATTGAGCGTAAAACCAAAAGCCAGCATCATTGTAAAAGATGAAATCATCGAGGCAGGAATTGCCATCATTACAATAAATGAGTTTCTTATACTGTGTAGAAAGAGAAGCATCACAATAGCAACAAGAATTACCGCAAGCATAAGGTCAAGTTTAACTCCGTTTGCAGCATCAATTGTAAATTGTGAACCATCCTGAGCGATATTAAATTTTACGTTTTCCGCTTTGTAATCATTCTGCATTTTAGTTAATTCACTTCGTACAAGCTTACTTACATCAACGGAATTGGCATCTGTCTGTTTCTGCACAATTATCCCGACAGAGGTTACACCGTTTATCCTGTTAATCGTGCTGTAATCTTTCTGGCCATCTTCTACTTCCGCTACGTCAGACAATCGGATATCGCCGCCGTCTCTGGATTTACCAATAATCAGGTTTCTTAAGTCATCAACAGATTTGAATTTGCCTGCAATTCTTACGATAAACTGATCTTTATTATTCTTTATTTTACCTGTCGGATAATCAAGGTTTGAAGCCTTTATTATTTGAGTTACCTGGAGTATCGATAAACCGTAAGCTTCTAATTTTTGGCTGTTCAGGTTTACCTTAATTTCCCTTTCATCTCCGCCAACAAGAGTGATTTGTCCAACACCGGGAAGTTTTGCAAGTCTCGGTTGAATCCTGTCTTTAATAAACTGATAAAATTGTGTAGAAGGCATGTTGCTAGTCACACCCATCCTTATTACAGGCAGTTCATCAAGTGCAAATTTTGAAAGCGTTGGTGTCTTAACATCCGTGGGCAATGTTGCCAGAATTTCATTTACTTTTCTCTGTGCGTTCTGCAATTGGATATCTACATCTGCAGACTGGTTGAACTGTATAACAACAAATGAAACTCCTTCTGTAGAAGTCGAAGTTACGTTATCTATTTCATCCAATGTTGAAATAGCATCTTCAATCGGTTTGGTAACAGAAGTTTCCACTTCCTTTGGCGAAGCGCCGGGATAAACTGTGGTAACCGTGATAACCGGCGGAGTTATCTTGGGAAGAAGTTCATAGTTTAACTGTGTGTAGCTATACAATCCCACCAGGGTGAGGACTGAAAAGATCACAACTATCAATGTTGGTCTTTTTATGGATAGCTCTGTAATTGTCATTTTAAATTCCTTTAAGTTTCAATTTTCTTTTTATCAATTCTTAATCTTTAACAGTAAAATCAATTAATGACTGTAACCCTGCTATTATCTTCAAGGTTATTTTGTCCATTTACAACTATAGTTTGTCCTACTTTCAGTCCACTGAGGACTTCGAGATAATTATCATAGGTATTACCAATAGTAAGATTTACCAGCTTTGCTTTACTACTGTCGACAACAAAAACCTTCGGATCTTTTACACTGCCAATTAAGGCTTCTCTCGGAATAAGCAAGGATTCTCCCTTTGTTGAAGAAACGAAATTAACTTTCCCAAACATTCCTGCTTTGAGAGGATGCTGCTTTGAATTTAAAATATCCACCTCAACAGGATAAGTATGGGCTTCATCACCTTTATCGCTTATAGTTGCTATTTTACCTGTGAATACAACGCCGGGATAAATTTCTGTAGTTACTTCAACTTTATCACCTACTTTCATTCTGAAAACGTCACTTTCCGAAACATTAACATTAACTTTTAGTTTTGATATATCCACTACATTGGCAACCGGACTATTCATTTTTACATAGTCACCTATATCAACTAATCTTGATGTCACTACTCCGGAAATAGGCGTAGTTACCTTGGTATCTTCATATTGGCGTTTGGCAGTTATGTATTGGGCCTCAGCAGACTGATAAGCCAGCTTTGCAGCTTCAAGTTGTGAGTCGGTAACAGAATTTCCTTTATACAAAGCCTGAAACCTTTCATAATCTTTTTTTGATTTCTCATAGTTTACCTGCGCTGCTTTCATTGCTGCGAGTTTTAATTCACCATCAATTTCAATCAGCACGGATCCGGCGGTTTTATAATCCCCAACCTGTGCATTGACCTTCACAACTCTACCCTGCGCTTCAGCAACAATCTGTACATCATTGTTGGCTTCGATTGTTCCAACAAGCTGGAGATCTCTGCTTATTTGTTTTTTCTCAACTTTCGCTATGGTAACCGGATAAGAATCGAATTTTAGGTTTGCAGTATCTGCTTTCATTTTAGCTTTGTTATAGAATAATATTGCTATTATAACGCCAAATACTATAACGGTAATAGAAATATATTTTGTCTTTTTCACTTTCATCCACCTCTTTAGCTTATTCGCCAATTGATTTTTTAAGTTGTGCCTGCGCCAATTCATAATCTACTATCGATTGAATATAATTTGTCCTTGCCTGTAATAATGCTACTTCCGCATCGAGTAAATCTGAATTAAGCGACAGACCGTTTTTAAATTTCTCATCAGTTATCCTGTAATTTTCTTCTGCCTGACTTACACTCTGTTTTGCAACAGTCATTTTTTCCTTTGCTTTCTGAACATTCAGGAAATTTTGCGTTACTTCAAGCGTAACCCTGTCTTTAATTATCTTATAAGTATCTTTTACCTGTTCAAACTGAGCTTCTGCCTGATCTGTTTTATCAACTGTAGCTCCCCAGTTCCATAAATTAAGTGACATCGAAACGCTCACATCCCATGTACCGACAAATTTATCCTGAGTAGGTAGTATCCTTGGATTAGGGCGGGAATAATTGTAATCACCAACAAGATAAATCTGGGGGAACCAATCTGATTTCGCAGCCGTTATTCCTTTCTCGCTGGCCTGCACTCTGTAGTCCATTGATTTCAACTCCGGCCTTTTTTCATATGCCTGATCTAATAATGAACCTATTTCATAATTACTTCCTACTTGCATATTCACTGAATCAGCAGTTTCAATTTGCGTCGAAAGTGAAATTCCCAGTACGTTATCCAGATTCAAATTTGCAAGTTTTACTGCATTTTTCGCGTCTATTAATCCGAGCTGTGCTTCTCCAAGCTGAACCTGAACTTTTAGTACATCATTTTTAGTAGCAAGCCCCTGCTCAAACAAATTTTTAACATCAGTTAAATGCGCTTTCACCTGTGCAACATTTTCTTCAGTCACTCCTCTGATCTGGTTAGCTTTAAATAATCCCCAGTAAGCATTCTTAATGTTGTATACCAGATCATTTTCATCAGCATTATATTGTTGTTCAACAGCAAGATAATTAAGCTTTGCAATTTCAGAATTACTTTCCAGCCTAAAACCTGTAAAGATCGGCTGATGAAGTGTCAGTTTCATGTTGTAATTATTAAATATTGCCGGTGAAATATTAAACTCACCGAATGGTGTATTAACTGTAAAAGGATCAACTTCACTTAGCCTTGTATATGAGGCACTAAATGAAAGGCTCGGCAAACGAAAAGTATTTACCTCACTCCATTTTGCATCGGCATATTGCAGATTCATTTTAGAACTGTGCAACACATTACTGTTTTCCAAACCGATTTTTATACTTTCATCTAAAGTCAGCTTTTTCTTTTCCTGCGGAAATGCTTTTACTGATATCATCAGCCCAATTATAATAACTGTAATAAATTTGAATATTTTATAACTCATTATACCTTTACTCCTTTTTCATTATTAACTCTAGTATGAGATGAGTGATATTTCTCTCTTCCCTCATCAGTAAGAATACCTTGAAAAATTATTTTTATCAGCATTTCAAAAACCTGATCGCCTGTGTATGGTAACTGTGAAAGTATTTCAGGGTTTATCAGTGATGAAACTGCATTTACATAAGTAAGAACAATTACCTGTTGATCTATATCTTTTCTGAAAGCTCCGGTCTCGACACCTTCATTTATTAATCCGGCAAATTTTGCCAAGGATTCTTTCTTTCTGTATTCATTAATGTCCTTCCAGATTTCAGGTTTATTTTTTTGAATATCTTCAGGCAACGGGCCCCTCAATTTTGAAGAGGTTTTGGCTATATAACTCATCAAAGTTTTAAGTTTCTGAATGAATTCTATCTGACTGTTATCGCAGATAATATCACAATTAGTTTTGATGTTCACTTTTATTTTCTCAATAACTTCTCTTAATAGGTTTTCCTTGCTTTCAAAAAACTTATAAAGAGTTTTCTTACTTATTCCCAGCCCCTCCGCAATTTCATCCATCCTCACTCTTGTATAGCCATATTGAAAAAATATTTCTTCCGCTTTCTTGAGAATTCGCTCTTTTATTTCAATATCTTCCACTTTTTTGATCCTCTTTTATATTTGGAAACTATTTTAGTTTATAAGGTTTCTTTTAAGGTTTTAAAAAACCGGCTTATATTGCCGATTTTCCACTGTTTTAGTTATGGAAACCTATATCGTTTTTATAGTTTCCAAAACTATAAAAATTTTACTCACTTGTCAAGTAAATTAGAGATTAATTATACTGGGGAAAATAAAATAGGGAAGAAAGGGTTGATTAAATGAAGAATGGAGTTATATATTTTCAGAAAGGTTAATCAACCGGCACTTAGGCTCTTTTCATATTGTACTTTAAATCTTTTAACGGATTCGTAGATTGCTTTTGCAATAGCTTCCTGACCTTTCTGGCTTTTTAGAATTGCAGCATCGTGATAGTTTGATAAATATCCTGTTTCAATAAGCACGCTTGGCATTGAAGCACCAACAAGAACGTAAAATCCTGCTTGCTTCACTCCTCTTGAATCAATATTTAATTCAGCGCTCATTTGCTTATTAAGAATATCGGAAAACTCCTCTGAATATTTCATATATGCAGATTGTGCCATGCTAACAAGAATAAAATTTTCATCGGTAAGTTTTTGATAGCGAGCAGGATTATCTTCATATTGAATTACGCTATTTTCTCTTTCAGCGATATCGATTGCCTCCTTGGTTCTTCCTGGTCGTAGCAAGTAGACTTCAAATCCTTCTATATCACTTGGCTTTCTAGGCATTGAATTACAATGAATTGAAATAAATAATTTTCCACCCGCTTCATTCGCAATTCTACCACGTTCATAGAGATCTACAGCAACATCTGTTTTTCTTGTATAAACCACTTTAACGTCTTTGATATTTTTTTCAATGAGTTTGCCCAGTTTTAAAGCAATCCCCAAAGTTATATCCTTCTCCTTTAACCCCCCAACACCAATCGTCCCGGGATCAATTCCACCGTGTCCGGCATCAATAACAATTACATCAAAATCCCACTTGGATTTATTTATTTCACTTACGTTCGTTTTATCAAACACATTATTATGCAGAGTAATAAGTATATCATTGGATTTGTCTGCATTAAGCACTTCGCTTGTTGTATAATCTTTTCCAAGAGTAAATTGAAACTCAGTATCCTTTCCCACATTCTTGGCCTTAATATTTTTTACTAATCCACCGGGCTCCTGTTCTGAAATCTTTGAAATATCAGCATTAACATCTCTGAATACAATAGTTAAGACATGATCCTTAAAATCACTTGTATAGCTCGGTATCGTTTTATCTGATTTTACACGTATGAGGGTACCGTTAGCTTTTTCATCAATATTAATTCCTGATATATTATATGAACCGGGAGTGTTGTCGTCCTCAGTATCTTCTGATTCTTCACTCTTCGTAGTAAGTATAAGATGATTATTACTATCCAATATCATGTTTTTACCAAGAGCAATTTGCATCGGTTTAATTGAATAAATCAACGGGACAAATATTTGTCCGTCAATCAGGTATGTAGAAGTTGGAAGCTGATAAACATTTGTTTTACTGTCTAAATCAGAAGTTAAAACAATAAACGGATTCTCAGCCGTAAATTTTAGATTATAATCTTTGAATTTTAATTCAATTTTCTGTGCATTCGAATTGTAATAAGAATTTAATGACAATGCTTTCGCAAATGAATTCAGGGAAATATAAATGGTATTATATCTCACATATGTAAGGATCTTATAACTGTTTGTGCCATCTATTAACTCGAGCGAGGATTTTTGAGCAAAGCCCTCAAGTGTAAGAAATAAAAAGAATAGAATTAAAAATTTGATTTTCATTTCAGTAAATTGTTTAACCTATGAATGGCAACATAAAGCCGCTTTTTGATTTATAATTTAAAAATTCTTCCTTAAAATTTTTATTTAAAAGTTTTTCTTCCAACAAAGCGCGCATAATTAAAATTGGTATTTCAATTACTGCCAATGGAATTACAAGATAACTTAATGTTGCAAAACCTGCTCCAAGATCCATTAAAATCTGTGATAAATATTGTGGGTGTCTGATGAATCTGAACGGACCTTTTGTAATTAATTTATGATGTCTGTAGATCAATACTTCCTGTGAATAACTATCTCCCAGAGTTTTAAATGCTGCAATCTGCATCCACGAAAATACCAGATAAAATATTAAGCCTACCAATCTTATATTTTGATATTCCGGTATGTACGAAAAAGTTCCAACCTGAAATATTGCCAATATGAAAAGAATGATAGCCAGCACAGAAATAGCTAATGGAATTTTCTGAAGAAACGATACAGGTTTCTCCTTTGCGACAGTCACAGTTGATTTTAGCCCCTTTTTTGCGCCAGTAACATTAGCCCCAAATGTTGCAATCAGGTTTAAGCCGGCTATTATATTAATTGGGTCCATATTCTCTTATTCTGTTTTCTTCCCATGTTTCTTCATAATTGATTTCCATTCTTCCATGGAAAGTTGCTCCGATTCATCAATCAACATAATAGGAATATCATCCTCTATTCTATATCTCCGTCTTGTATTTCTATCAGTCGAAACAAGTGTTTCGCCATCCAGTACAAGATCAGCTTTTGTCTCGGGACAACAAAGAATATCAAGTAAATCTTTACTTATCATAATTCACCTGTTTTTAAATCCTAATTTAAACTCATAATGGCTTATAGACAATCCTTTTTTAACTACTGCGTTTGAAGCATTTCAAAATATGATCATTTACCATACCGGTTGCCTGCATAAATGCGTAACAAATTGTTGAACCCACAAATTTAAATCCGCGAGATTTCAAATCCTTGCTCATAGCATCACTTTCCCTGGTTTTACCAGGAATTTGTTTTAAACTCTTAAATTTATTTACCTTAGGTTTCCCTCCTACAAACTGCCAGATGTATTTGTCAAAACTTCCGAATTCTTTCTGGACTTCCAAAAAACATTTCGCGTTAATTTTTGCTGCATTTATTTTTAAGCTGTTTCTGATAATTCCTTCACTTCTCATTAACTGATTAATTTTTCTTTTATCATATTTTACAATTTTCTTTGGATCAAAATTATCAAATGCCTTTTTAAAATTTTTTCTTTTCCTTAAAATAGTGATCCAGCTGAGTCCTGCCTGAAAGCCCTCAAGTATAAGCATTTCAAAAAGTTTCCTATCATTGTGACAGGGAACTCCCCACTCTTCATCGTGATATTTAATATAAAGCGGATCGTTCATAGACCATCCACAACGAACTATATTATTATTTTCTATTTATTTACTCCTTTAATTTGTTGAATAAACTTTTAATCCAACAAGACCTACAATAATCAAAAATATAAAAAACAACCGTATAAATTCTTTTGATTCACCGAAAAGTAAAATCCCAAGTATTGCTGTACCAACAGCGCCGATTCCGGTCCAGACAGCATAAGCCGTTCCTACAGGTAGCCACTTTAATGAAAGAGATAGCAAACCCATACTGATCAAAATACAAATAATAGTAAAAACGCTGGGCCAGAACTTTGTGAATCCCTCGGAATATTTCATCCCTATTGCCCAAGCTGTTTCAAATATTCCGGCTATGAACAGTATAAACCAGGCTTTCATTGAAAATACTTTTGTGATTAACTAAAATATGAAAAATTAAGGTTAGAAATTGGTGCACATAATATTATTGTAAATAATCTTTCAGATATTTTCCTGTCCACGAATTTGGATCTGAAACGATCTTTTCGGGTGTACCAACAGCAATAATTTCCCCGCCCTTTTCGCCAGCATCCGGACCAAGATCAATCACGTGGTCCGCACACTTAATTACATCCAGATTATGTTCGATAATAACCACAGAATTGTTTCTTTCGATCAGTAAATTGAAGCAGTTCAACAATTTTGAAATATCATCAAAATGTAGCCCCGTTGTTGGTTCATCAAAAATAAAAAGAGTGTGCTTTCTCTCTCTCTGCTTTGTAAGATTGGAGGCCAGTTTTATTCGCTGCGCTTCACCACCTGAAAGGGTATTTGAAGGCTGACCCAGTTTAATGTATCCAAGACCGACGTCAGCCAGTATTTTAATGAATTTTACAATTTTCTCTTCCTTTTCAAAAAACTTAACTGCTTCATCAACTGTCATTTCAAGTACATCGACTAAATTTTTTCCGTGATATGCAATTTCCCTGATCTCCTTTTTGAAGCGGGTACCACCACAATCCTCACAAGTGAGATAAAGATCTGCAAGAAACTGCATTTCAACTTTTATAAAACCATCTCCCTGGCAGGTTTCACATCTGCCCCCCGGAACATTAAATGAAAAAAATCCTGGTTTATAACCACGCGCTCTTGCCTGATGTGTAGATGCAAATAATTCCCTGATATGCTCAAACGCTTTAATGTAGCTTATAGGATTTGATCTTGGTGTCTTACCTATGGGTGATTGATCAACTATCTCTACTTCATCAATGTGTTCAGCGCCCTTAATTTCTACAAATGAACCTACTTCTGAAATGGGCATTCCTAACCTTTTAGCAAGTCCTAAGTAGAGCACATCATATATTAATGTACTTTTACCGGAACCACTCACACCGGTAATTACTACAAATTTGTTAAGAGGAATCTTAACGTCGATGTTTTTTAGATTATTTTCTTGTGCTCCTACTATCTCAATTTCCTTATCTTTTTTAGTATTTCTTTTTGGGGGTACAGGTATCTTTAATCTTCCAGACAAATATTTTCCTGTAAGAGAATCTTTATTTTTTAAGATATCGCCATAGTTTCCCATAGTAATGATTTGTCCACCATCATTACCGGCCTTAGGTCCCATATCCACAATTATATCTGCCTCTTTAATCATTTCAGGTTCGTGCTCAACAACCAGAACAGAGTTACCAATGTCACGGAGGTTCTTCAATATTTTTATAAGTCTCGCATTGTCCCTTGGATGAAGTCCTATACTTGGTTCATCGAGAACATATAATGTTCCAACAAGTGAGGAACCAAGAGATGTCGCAAGATTAATTCTTTGAGTTTCACCACCAGAAAGCGTGCTGCTTAATCGGTCAAGTGTTAAATAGCCAATACCCACATTATTTAGAAATGTCAAACGTTTTATAATTTCTTTAAGGACTCTTTCACCAACTTGCATATCAAACTCAGATAATTCTAAGTTTGCAAAAAACTTCAATGATTGTTCAATAGGAAGTTTTACAACATCGTAAATTGATCTACCATTAATCTTGACCTGTAACGCTTCTCTTCTAAGTCTTGTGCCTTTACAAGCGCCACAAAGGGTATATCCTCTGTACCTGCTCAACAAAACTCTAACGTGCATCTTGTAAGTTTTGCTTTCGAGCTTTTCGAAGAAACGGTCAATGCCAATATAATCCGCAAATCCTTTCCTGATCAGGTTAACCTGCTCAACTGCTAAATCTTTATAAGGAGTATTCAATGGTATATTAAAGCTTTTGGCATTCTGTACAAGATCACGCAGATGAGTGCTATATTTAGCAGAACGGAAGGGTGCAATTGCACCTTCTGAAATGCTTAATTCAGAATTCGGAATAACCAGGTTCATATCGATACCTATGGTTTTACTAAACCCCTGACAAACAGGGCAGGCACCGAACGGATTATTGAAAGAAAAGAAACGCGGTTCAGGCTCTTCGTATCTTATTCCGCAACATTCATAAAATTTATTAAATTCTTTTTCTTCACCAGTGTCCGCATTAATTAATACAAGCCGGTTTTCACCTTCTTTAAAAGTTACTTCAACAGAGTCAGATAATTTTTCTCTTATCTTACCTTTTTGAACTTTAAATCTTTCTACTAAAACACGGACACCTTTCTTCTTTTTAGGAAGCTTTGTTTCTTCATTAAGATCACAAACACTTCCGTTAAAATATAACCTGAAGAAACCCCTCTTTTTGATCAGGTCTATTTCTTCTTTTACCCTTCTTCCTTCGTGATCATGCAAGGGAAATGTCAGATAAAACTTTGTACCATCTTCCTGTTTTTCCAGCCAATCTGAGACAGTTGCTGTTGTATCTTTTTTTACTTCCTTACCGCATTCGAAACAAATTGTTTTTCCAATTCGTGCAAACAGCAAACGAAGGTAATCATAAATTTCCGTGCTGGTACCTACAGTTGAGCGCGAGTTTTTTGATCCGCTTTTTTGTTCGATTGCCACTGCAGGACTAATTCCCTGAATGTAATCGACATCGGGTTTATTCATTCTTTCCAAAAACTGACGCGCGTAGGCTGAAAGACTTTCAACATACCTTCTTTGACCTTCTGCATAAATAGTATCGAACACAAGTGACGATTTACCACTGCCGCTAACTCCGGTGAAAACGACTAATTTATTTCTCGGAATTTCGAACGTGAGATTTTTTAAATTATGCTCTCTCGCACCACGGATTACTATCTTTTTCTCTTTTTTGCCGTTGTTATTCATTTAAAATGCAAAATCGATCAATCTAAAATTAGTCAAGATTTAAAGTTACAAAAAAATAGGAAACAAATGCGATTTTATGGAAAGGCGGGTACTGCAAAAATGATTTCTTAGCAATTGGCTTAATTCCTTATAAGGAAAGAGATTAGGCGAGAGGAAAATTATTCTTTGTTTTTTTCTTCGAGCTTTTTCAACTCATCAATTCTTTCATTTATCAATTTCATTTTTTCCTCAAGTTCTTTAAGGCTTTTATTAATTTCATCTTCATACTCAGCTTTATCCCAGTAGCCTCGATCTTCGAAGTAACCTTTAAAGAGCCAGTTATGTTTTAGAGCTTCCATATTTTCAGCCATTCTGGAAGCCGCTAATCTTGCTGCCTCGGATGTAGTATTAATATTTTTCATTGTAACGGCAAAAATAGAATCATATTTTGATCCGTTTACAAGCACCTGCCCAAGTATACCTTTTCCTTCCTGCACTCCCTCCATTATTGTATCAAGCTTGCTTACAGTAGAATTAACATTATTTACAACTTTCTCTACCCCAATTCCTAATTCGTTAAAAAGATCGGTTACTTTCTGCAGTTCCTTTGTAATTCCTTTAAGACTTGTATTCGCCTGAAGCGTAAGATCGGCAGCATTATTATACAGCCTGGTGTCATTTAGAAGCTTTCCCAGAGAGCCTTCGCCCTTATTAACCTTTTCGGTTATCTCTGCTAAACTTTTTGTCATTTCTTTTGTGTATTCCACCACACCCTGTGTTTCATTCATCAGGGCGCCGAAGCCGGGTAGTTCCTTTGTCTGAATATAACCGCCATCACTTACAATCTCCGCAGTACTACTGCCAGCTTCAAGCACAACAACTTTATTACCTACAAGTCCTTCTGTTTCTATTGTCGCTTTTGAATCTGTCCTGATAAATCTCCTGATATCTTCTGACAAGTTCATAGTTACTTCAACCCGTCCCGTGGTATCGGGAACAATTTTAATAGAAGTGACACTGCCGATGTCAATACCATTTAGTCTCACGAGCGCACCGTTTCTAAGTCCCTGCACATTTGAAAAGTTAGCTTTCAGCTTAAATGAACCTCCGAAGATTGCACCTCTCTTACCTATCATAAAAATTCCAATAACAAAAAGCAGAAAGCCAAGGAATATAAAAATTCCGAGCCTTACAGGTGCTGCATTATTAGCCATTATTTACTCCCTTTTTATCTGCGAAAAATTCCCTGTCGAAAAAATCATTCAGGAATTCATCTTTTGTCGAAGTTAGTTTACTTAATTCACCTTCGTATCTTATTTTGCCATCTTTCAAAACTACAGCATGATCGGCAATAATATGTGCACAGATTAAATCGTGCGTTACAACAATTGCTGTTACATTTAAATCCTTCTGAAGATCAACTATCAACCGGCTGATCTCTTTGGTTGTAATCGGATCAAGTCCGGTCGTTGGTTCATCATAAAGTATTAGCTGTGGCTCCGTTATGATTGATCTTGCAAGCCCGATTCGTTTTTTCATCCCCCCTGATAATTCTGCCGGCATTTTATCAATTGCATCAAGTAAATCAACTTTTTCCAGCACTGTATTTATTTTTTGTTCTCTTTCTTTTACTGAAAAATCAAAATTTCTTATAAGGGGGAACTCGAGGTTTTCTCTGACAGTCATAGAATCATAAAGGGCCGAACTCTGGAAAACGAAACCAATATGTTTCCTGATAATATTTAATTCCTTTGCAGACATCTTCAAAATATTTTCACCATCAATATTAACCTCACCGGTATCAGGAATTAACAATCCAACAATGCATTTTAACAGAACGCTCTTTCCTGTTCCGCTTCTTCCGAAAACGACGAAGTTTTCCCCTTCCTTTATGCTCAATGAAATATCATCAAGCACGACATGTTCACCAAAAGCTTTGGAAAGATTTTTGATTTCTACCCTCATTTTAAATCGGCCAGAAAGTTACTGTTATTTTTACGAGGACCATATCAACTATTAAAATCAAAAGCGATGCAATAACAACCGAACTTGTCGAAGCTCTGCCAACTCCAACAGTGCCATTTTCCGCATTATAACCTTTGTATGAGCCAACAATACCAACAATAAATCCAAACACGAATGTCTTTGCAATACCGGGAAGCACATCGTAGAACATAAGTGAAGGCAAAAGAGAACTAACATACAACTGGAAATTCATATTTAAAATAAGTGATACTGCTACATATCCGCCTAAAATTGCAATAAAGTCTACATAAACGGTAAGCAGGGGCAATATAAATGTACAGGCAAGAACTCTTGTGACAACGAGAAATTTAAATGGATTAATAGCAGAAACTTCCATTGCATCGATCTGTTCCGTAACTCTCATTGAACCAAGTTCTGCACCGATTCCCGAGCTTACACGTCCTGCAAAAATCAGCGCTGTAATTACGGGCCCGAGTTCTCTCGTTACTGATAGTGCAACCATACTTGGCAAAAACGATTCTGCGCCAAACCTTGCCATTACAGGCTGACTTTGCATCGCAAGTACAAAACCAATAATAAAACCTGTTACACTTACAATTGGAAGAGTCTTTACACCAAGCTCATCCATGTGCTTTTTTATTTCACCAAATTCATACGGTGGAAATAAAAAGTTTTTTAAAAATGTTATGGCAAAAGACCAGAGTCCCCCAAGCGTAATAAAAAAATCGGTCAGCCTTAGCTCGAGCAATGTGTAATGTTTACTTTCAAATATTTTCGATTTTAAGCTTGACAATTTTTCCCAATGTAGATTACTGAAAAATAATGTCTATCGTTTAATGTGAAAATACCGATAATACCTGATAGAAAAAATGCAGTATAAAATTAACAAATCATTGGAGACATTAATTGCTTTATTAGCTTAGTTCCCATTGAGTTATTAAAGAGTCAAACATAGAACTTTGGAAATTTCTTATATTTTGATTTTAGACAACTTTGCCTATCACAGATATATTCTGATTTTTCAATAAAAAGCATTAACATAATGTTTTATTTCAGGTTTTATTTTCCCTCTGAATAAAACTGTAACCACATCGAAACGGCAGTCGACTTCTCGGATTTCTTTATCATATATGTAAGCATTCGCTACTTTTTTAAGTTGTGCCATTTTATTTTTAGTTATTGCCAAAATCGGGTCTCCGAATTCCAGATTCTTTCTTGATTTTACTTCCACAAAAACCATTTGTTTTGTATCGGGGTCCTCTGCAATTATATCCAGTTCCCCGGTTCTTCCAAACCTGTAGTTTCTTTCAATTATCTTAAAATTTTTTGAGCGAAGCAATTTTTCGGCAAGGTCTTCGCCCTCTTTCCCAAATTCTTTGGAAGTTTTGGTCATTACTAATCCCCAGCTATTTCGTATTCCCTTTTGAATTCACTTAATGCAAATTTTGGTAAAATATTTTTTAAAAACGTTTTCCTGTGCAGTGGAGTTGGCCCATATAATTTTACAGCATTGATATGCTCTCTCGTAGGATATCCTTTATTTTTTCTCCATAAATATTCTGGAAATTTCGGATCTAGCCGTTTCATTATCCTGTCTCTTGCAACTTTTGCAATAATAGATGCTGCTGCAATCGCAAAGGATTTTCCATCCCCCTTTACAATCGGAATAACAGGTTTTATAGATTCAAATTTCTTATTGCCGTCAGCAAGAATTAAATCAGGAACAGTGCTTAATCTTGAAATACAGGTAAACATTGCAAGCAACGAAGCTTGAAGAATATTAATTTCATCTATCTTTGAATGAGAAATAGCTGCAACTGAATATGCTATGGATTTTTCCATTATCTGAGGTAGAAGTTCTTCTCTTTCTTTTTCCGAAAGCTGTTTGGAGTCATTAACCCCTTCGATAAATGTATCGGGAGAAAATATAACTGAAGCAGCTACAACCGGGCCTGCAAGTGGGCCCCTGCCCGCTTCGTCTACACCCGCAATCAATTTTATTTTACGTGTTAAAAAAGAGTTATCGAAGTCTTTTGTTTGTCTCATAAATTTTCAGATGCCCAGATAAATAGCGATCATCCCGAAAAGCATATTTAATTTTAAAAGAAAACTTAATTTTTGCAAGTTTTTTGCCGAGTCATCGCCAAGCAATGATTTTAGTATATAAATCAACACAGGATTTACAGTTAGCATTACAATTATAAAATATTCTATTTTATAAATATTAAAAAGGAATGGATAAAAAGTTGCAAGTATAAGAACAAACGTAATCAAATAAATTATTCTTTTAGTTTTAGCAAAACCAAATTTATTTGGGAAAGTAAGCACTCCTTTTTCTGAATCTCCTTTTACGTCTTCCATATCTTTAACGATCTCGCGAATAAGATTAATAAGAAAAGCAAAAACTGCAGGAATAATAGATCCTGTGATATTGCCAGCTATTTGTCCACCGTAAATTAAAGCAGATGCAGTAAGCAATGCTACGACAAAATTGCCAATCAGAATTCTTTTTTTAAGATCAGCACTGTATAAGAACAATAGAATATTTACAACTAAAACAAATACTAATGAGATTATTCCATTGGTTATGGAAAATGCTATTGATATTAATAACACTACAATATAGATACTTTTTGCATATGCAATTGATAGCTGGTTTGATGGCAAAACCCGATCAGGTTTATTTATTTTGTCGACTTCAGTATCATAAATGTCATTAACTACGTTACCGGCAGCACAAGCAAAGGCAAGAGAGATTGCTCCAAAAAATATATTTAGTTGCAAAGAATTAACGCCCGTTGAGATAACAGCACCAACAATCACTGCGAAGAAAGTAATTATTACATTTTCCGGGCGTAAGATTTTTATTATAGCTAATGCTTTATTCATTTGCTTAAATCAAATATGTCTGGAGCAAGGTTTTTCTTCTACAATAAATATTAACACAGTATCAGAGGAATCTATTCTTCATTCTTATAAAAAGGTTTAATATATTGGACTTCCAGATTTTTTAATGGATACAAAATAATAAAATTTCGTTAAGTTCACCTGAATTGTAAATTGTTAGTCGGAAATTATGATAAAAAATGAATATGACGTAATAGTTGTCGGAGCCGGACCAGCAGGATCAATGGCCGCAAAATTTGCTGCGGAACAAGGTGTTTCAGTCCTGATGCTGGAAAAAGATCGTGATGTGGGGTATCCTGTAAGATGTGCTGAGGCAATAAATAAACCCGGCTGCGATAAGTTCATTAAACCTGATAAAAAATGGATAACCGCCGAGGTTAGAAAATTTTCTTTCACCGCGCCTAACGGCAGTGAGATAAGTGTCGATGCAGGTCACGTGATGGGTTATGTACTTGAAAGAAGAATATTTGATTACGAACTAGCGAAACTCGCTTCAAACGCCGGAGCCCAGGTTGTTACACGTGCTTATGTAAACGGATTAATTATGGAAGGCAGTAAAATCTGTGGCGTTAAATTTGAATACCGTGGTGAACAGCGTGAAGCCCGTGCTAAAGTTGTGATTGGAGCGGACGGAACTGAATCAAGAGTCGGAAGATGGGCTGGTCTTCAAACCCATACCGACTTCAGAGATATGGAAGCCTGTTTACAGGTTACCGCAACAAATGTAAATATTAATACAGACACTCTTTATTTTCATTTTGGAAAAGAAGTTTCACCAAACGGATATTTCTGGGTTTTTCCCAAAGGACCAAACATTGCAAATATAGGTCTGGGTATAAGCGGACTGGAATGTAAAAAAAAATCTACGCTTTCCTATTTAACTTCTAATCTGGAAAGATTATTCCCCAATGCTTCAATTCTAACGCAGGTCGCCGGCGGAGTTCCCTGTTGCACTACGCTTGAAAAAATTTCAGGTGAAGGAATAATGCTAGTTGGCGATGCTGCAAGACAGGTTAATCCTCTGAGTGGGGGCGGAATTGAAAGTGGTATGGTTGGGGGAAGTATTGCAGGTAGGATTGCGGGAGAAGCAATTAAAAAAGGTGATCTAAAATTACTTTACAACTATGACAAGGAATGGCATAAAGAAAGAGGAAAAAATCACGAAATTTACGACCGCCTAAAAAATGGAATTTATAATTTTTCAGACGATGATTTTAATAATCTCATTACAAAATTCAAGAAGGTTGGGCCGGAAAAAAGAACAATGAGAAAATTATTTATGATTGCCCTTGCTCACAAACCTTCATTGCTGGTTGATGTAGCAAAAGTCTTTTTATAATTAGCCTCTTAATTTATCAAGCAGCTGGTTAAGCTGATTGATCTCTTTTTCATTAAGGTTTGAAAGAAATTTGTCCGCCTCTTCAGTCACAGGATCTAATTCTTTAAGCAAGTCCAATCCCTTTTTTGTAATTATAACATCAACGTGCCTTCTGTCAGCCGGACAAATATTCCTTTCAATCAAACCCTTAATTCTAAGCTTTTCAACTATTCTTGAACAATCGGACATCCTGTCAAGCATCCTCTCACGGATAAGTTTTATATTTGCCGGTTTCGGATGCTGACCTCGGAGGATCCGGAGAATATTGAATTGTTGCGAAGTTATCCCTTTGGGCTTCAATATCTTTTCTTGTAAAGAGCGAAGCCAGCTATAAGTGAATATCAAATTTAAAGTGGCTTTTTGATACGCGTTTCTAAATTTTTCCTGAGATATTTCGTCTTCAAGTTTCATTCTATTCAAAATAACTTAATTCATCGGGACTTCGATAATAACAAAATCAGTATTTTCTACAGCAGGGATTTCAAACTGATCCTGCTCCCAGATGCCAATTGCATCCCGAGTAGATAATTCTTCACCGGATAAATTAATCTTTCCATTTATAACTAACAAATAAGAACCGTTTCCGGGCTTAAAATTTTTATAAGTAATTTTCTTCCCTTTTTCAACATTCCCGAGTGTAATCGCAGCATCCTGGTGTATGTATAAAGCTCCGTTAGTCTTAAATCCGGAAGCTACGGTTTGTAAGTTGTTTTTTCTATCTTCAACTGAGAATTTCTTTTGGTCATATCTCGGTTTAATGTTTCGTTCTTTTGGAAATACCCAGAGCTGAAAGAGATTTACTTTTTTATCTTTAGATGGATTTATTTCAGAATGAGTAAAACCTGAACCGGCAGACATAACCTGCACCTCTCCTTTATGTATAGTTGAACCAGAGCCCATGCTATCTTTATGCTCTAATTCTCCATCAAGAATAATTGTAATTATTTCCATATTGTCGTGAGGATGTGTTCCAAAGCCAGTTTCAGGTTCTACAATATCGTCATTCAAAACACGCAACAGTCCAAATCCCATTTTATCAGGATTATAATAATTTGCAAAACTAAAACTAAACCTGCTGTGCAACCATCCAAGTTCAGACTTACCTCTTGAATCTGCCCTATGTATAATTTTTTTCATCTCTACTCCTAATTTCTGACACATTTTCATTTCCTATTAATTTGCTCGTGTGCCCAAAAGATTCATCGAATACTAACTCCGATAGCTCTTTTCTGTTTCTTTTAGCTTTTTCCCTAACTTTCAATTGATCCGGCAATGTATCAATATTGCCAAGATAACCAACTGCAATTACACTCATAGGTAAATAACCTTCAGGAATATTAAAAAGTTTCCTTGCTTTGTCCAAGTTAAATCCGCCCATCTGGTGTAAGTATAAATTCAATGAAGTTGCCTGCAGAGTTAAATGTGCAATAGCCTGACCGAGATCGTATTCAGCATAACGATTATTTTGCTTATTTCTATCATTAAATTCCTTGGCAACTGCCAGAATTAATACGGGCGCATTTCGTGCCCATTCCTGGTTTAATTCAAATAAGGTATCATATATCTTATTAAATGTTTCGCCTTCCTCTTTAGCCCCGATAATAAATCTCCAGGGCTGCTCATTCATTGATGAAGGCGACCATCTGGCCGCCTCAAGCAAAGAAATTATTTTTTCTTCTTCAATAGGCTCTCCCGAAAAGGCTCTCGGGCTGTATCTTTTTTCAATTAATTCGTTTAACATAATTTCACCTTTACTAAAAGCTATTTTGCTGTTATAATTTCGATATCGGAACTGATTTTAACATTTTTTCCTACAACTGCGCCACCGGTTTCAATCAGATTGTTCCAGGTCAAATCATAATCGAACCTGTTTATAGTTCCTTCTATATTATATCCGGCGCGGATATTTCCCCAAGGATCAACTATCTGACCACCGTAGGTTACTGTTAATTCAACGGGCTTAGTTACATTTTTAATTGTTAAATTACCTGTCATTTTGTAAGTCTCATCGTCGATCTTTTTAATGTCGGTGCTTTTGAAGTACATCTTTGGAAATTTTTCAACATCAAAAAAATCTGATGATTTCAGGTGCTTATCTCTGTCTTCAATCCCGGTATTGACTGTTGCTGTATCTATCGTGAGTTCAACCTCAGCTGATTCAAAATCGCCATTCATTTTATTAATACTTAAATCATATTTGCTGAACTCACCTGTTACCTGCGCTATTACCATGTGCTTTACAGAAAATTGCACTTTTGAATGTGTAGTATCCACTGACCATTTTTTTGTTGTTTCCATGACTTTCTCCTTTATATTAATTTGATACTACAAATATATGTTATAACATTTAAAGTTGCAACATATAATATAATTTTTATAAATATTATTAAAAAATCTTTGTTTTTAGCTCATTTTGAAGGAAAAGATTACATTAAGATTATAAAGGCGGACTAAAATTCATTAACAATTCCAAAATGGATCTTCCCGTTAGTAAAAGAATCCCCTTTCCCCAGCGCAAAACTTACTCCAATTACGCCAAGTCCCGTTTCAAGATTTATTCCGAGTCCATAGCCGATTCTAAAGCCCTCTGTTTTTAAAATATTACGGCTTAGGTCTTCAGGTCTTAGAAAATAACCGGTATCAAGGAATAAAAATGCAAACGATCTTTGTGTTAGTAAAAACCTATATTCAAGATTTGACCAGAAAATTCTCGATCCAAGGAATTGGTCTTCAGTATATCCTCGTAATGTATTTGCACCTCCTAATCTGAACAGGTCACTAATTTCAAAAAAAGAACCTCGCAATTCTTTTCCATTCAAGCCGAGGGCAATCACTTGTTTTTGAAAAGGCTGATAAAATATTTGAAATTCCAGTTCAAACCTTTGTAAGTCAATGTTTGTAGCAAGATTAGGAGTAATAAATTTTTCAGGACCATTAATTGTTTTTCTACTAAACGAATATGAGTTGATAAATAATATTCCCTGTGTAGGTGAATATGGATCGTCACGAGTATCAAGTTTGAAATTTAAACCAGTAGTAACAGAATTTGAATTGTATACTGTTAATGATAATGTATCTGTATCACTTGGAATTACTGACTCTGTTGAAAGCGTGAATGCTGCCGAGAAATCTTCGCTTGCAAGAAATTCTACAGAAAAATTTAATTTACGTTGGATATAAGTTGTATCTTGTTTTCTTTGATATAGCCCCGCATTTATATTTAAAGGCAAGCCCAGAATCCATGGCTCGAGATATTTTAATTCAAGCTCTTGTGAGCTTCTGTCCAATTTTTGCCATCTAATTGCAGCGGCTCTCCCGGTACCAAATATATTTCTTAAACTAATGTTTACAAGTCCGGTAACATAACCACTGGAATTTACATCACCAGGTACATACCCAATAACTCCATCAAAGTTATTTGTTTGTTTATCTTTTACTGTTACAACCAGTACCCCTTCGTTCTGTGAGTTGATATAATAATTGGGAACATCAACAGGCTCAAAAAACCCGAGCCTGTTCAAGCGGTATGGTATTTCTTTAATAAGATTTTCGGAGAATTTTTCACCTGTGGATAATCGCATCTCTCTTGTTATTACATAATCTTTTGTTTTCGTATTTCCTTCGATTTCAATCTTATCAATACTACTTTCTTTTCCTTTATCTAAGGTGAGGGTTAAATCAGCAAAATATTTTCCTTCTGTACTATCCTTGTAAAAATTAATTGACGAAATTATAACTTTAGAAAAAGGATTACCACTGTTTTCGTAAAATGTCAAAGCAGAAGAGATGCTTTCCTCAAGATTATTCCGGCTAAAAATCTCCCCTTTTAAATAGTTGAAACTCGGAATAACGTCCACCGAATCAGACGAAGATGCATTTATAAATTTGATGTTATTCAAATATGTCGGATCATTTTCATCAATTGAAATATAAAAATCGACACCCTGGGAATCTGGCAGGTTTGTAAACTCCGTCCTATCAAAAATACAATGGAAATATCCCAAATTGGCATAATTTAATGCTAATCTGGATTTTATGGAATCAATAACTCCATTATAGATTTTCTCTCCAGATGATAACTTAATCCAGCTTAATATTTCGTCAGTACTTGCAACTGAATTACCTCTGACTTCAATGTTTCGAATTGTCTGTGAATTTATGAATACAATTGGAATGAATATTATTACAGTAAGATATTTAGCTCGGTGAGGCATCAACAATCTTCATTTTTTTGCCAACAGGTTGAATTATTATAGAGTTATTAAAAGCCTCGGCATCTTTCAATAAAACATTTGATGTTTCAAAAGTTAATGAATTTGAAGTTCCCAGTGATGAGGCTATTAAAAGTGAATTTTCAAAAGTGAGATTATTATGCCATCCATATGCAATTCCAGCAACAAAGCTATCGCCGCTTCCAGTAGAATCAATAAATTTAACTTCGGGTAATTTTACCTTAAAATGATAATCAAAATTAGAACAGTAAGATTCTTTTGCTCCATCAGTCAGATAAGCCTGTTTAATGTTTTTTGAATATAAGAAATTCAGATAATCACACTTTCCCTTTTCAGCTTGAAGATTAATCGTGAGAGCCTTTTCTGTTTCATCTACGTTGTTATGAATAATAGTCGGTCCCATTTCTATGCAATCCTTAAGATGTTCACCGTAAGTATCACATATTGAAATTTTATCAAATCTATTTGCAATCTCAATACCAAAAGGAAAAATTGAATCAGTGGCCTCACAGGGAGAACTACCTGAGAAAATAACTGCCTCACAATTTTGAATCATTTTTTCCAGTTTGATTTTAAATTCATCCGTTTCTTCCCTTGATACTTTGGTGTTCTGTCCAAAAAAAGTTGTAAGTGTTTTTTGAGATTTGTCTATAGCAAGTACAGCATTTCTTGTTTCTGAAGATGTTCTTAAGAACGTGAAATTTATCGCTTCTTGTGAAAGTATATCCTTCAATAATTTCCCATTATTTCCCCCAAGGAAAGTAAAAGCCAGATTCTGAACATTTAGCTTATTTAACTGTCTGCTTACATTAATTCCTTTGCCGCCGGCTTTCAGTTCTTCTTTACCTTGCCTGTTTTCATAACAGTGTGTAACCTTTTCAAAAGTAAACCTTCGCTCCAACAAAGGATTGATAGTTACTGTCAGAATCATACAAATAAAAAAAAATAAATTTAATTATGAGCAAAGTCAATTATTAGCCCTGTCACGTATATAATCAAAATCAATAGGATTCGTTAACCTATAATCGCCAAAACCTGTTTGATCAAGAAATCCAAAACTCCTATTGAGATTATAATACTCCCAAATTTCATACGGCTTCGAATTAGAATCAAAGGGATGATGCTCAACATTGTCGGGTCGTCCTAAAACGATGAAAACCATCCCCATATCAGTTCTCCATCCTTCCATATAATTAGAGAAATGGTCATTTGCATATGCTATTCTGTTGTAGTACTCATCAAAAGCCTGATTTCTTTCATCGTTCGGATTCGGATCCTTTTTCTTCCAAAACTCAGAAAATCTTTTAATTTTTTCTGCCTGGTCAGGAGCCTCTGTGATATAATCCATCTCGTCTTTCGAAGCTATATAAACAAGTTGTCTAACTGCAAGGTCCAGGTCAACTACATTTTCCGGAAGACCACTCCATCGCGAAATTAAAGAACAGCTAACAGATGCCTCATCATTTGTTTCCAGACTTTTGATATTAATATTAATTGTATAGGTTCCTAAGTTAAGTGAGCTATCCTTTAAGATATAATAAATCTGATTCTTACCTTTATTAAGATTTAAATCAACGGTATCCTTGTAAGCTCCGGTACCTGATTTTGTCTCAATAGAGTAATCTATTCTAAACTTGCCTTTGCCATTAGAATTTACTTCATAAAAAACGGGGATTCCTGATTTTCCCGATACCACGTTTCGTGAAACATTCGGTACTATTTTCTCTTCTCCATTTATATTTGTCTCCTTAGCAACCATCATCACATCACTAATATCAAGTTTTTTTGAAAATTCTCTTACCTCAATTTGTTTATTTACTACATACACATTTTTTGAATTTTTATCTTCAACAGAAGCTCTTACAGAGTATTCATCAGGTTTCAACATGAAGTTTTTCAAGCTAACATTATAATTAGATTTTGAAGCTGTCTGCACAAAATCGTCTGCAGTAATTTTTTCATCCCAGGCATTTTCAGCGATCAGATGTTCTTTGTCCTCATCAAAGATAGAAATAGTAACAGTAAAATTAGAAACAAATTTGTTGTCTTTCTTAAAGAACTGTACCTGATTATATGGAACTTCGACAAAAGCACTGACTAATGTTGAATCAGGGTTTCCACTATAGTAGTCCAACAGATCTACGAAGAATTTTGCTTTCTCTCCAAAGCTATTTCCTTTGAAACCTTCTTCCTGTGCAAAACCAGAAGAGATAAAAATAGTAAGAAGAAGTGAAATCAAAGAAATTTTAGATATAGTTTTCATTTTAATCCCTCAATGGGTTATATAAATTTGGCATAAAGATCATACTCATTATAATCGTAAACCTCGGTCATACAAAAATCACCGAGTCTAAGATTAAAATTACTCCGTGTAACCAACACTTCCCCATCAACTTCAGGAGCATCTCTGTAAGAACGACCAACGTAAAAATCACCTTCTATGTTCTCAACGAGCACATTTAATTTTCTATTAATAAAGCTCTTATTTTTCTTAAAAGAAATGTCTTTTTGAATCTCCATTAAGATATCTTTTCTTTTTAGTTTCAAATTCTCAGGAACCGGGTCTCCTAAGATATAACTTGACGTGTTATCTTCAACAGAAAAAGTGAAAGTTCCGATTCTATCAAATTCCACTTCTTTTACAAATTCGCACAGCTCTTCGAACTCTTTTTCTCCTTCATTTGGATATCCAACAATAAATGTAGTCCTCAGGGTTAAATCCGGGATTTTTACCCTTAATTTATGCAAAAGCTCACGTATCCTTTTTCCAGTAACTCCCCTTCTCATTGATTTTAGAACATTATCTGAAATATGCTGCAGTGGAATATCAACATATTTGCACACTTTGGGATTACCGGCAATTACATCGATCAAATCTTCAGGAAATTGCGATGGATATGCATACATCAATCTTATCCATTCAATTCCATTGACATCACTCAGTTTATTAATCAGTTCACTGATCACCTTTTTACCGTATATGTCTTTACCATAATCGGTTGTGTCCTGTGCAATAAGTATTAATTCTTTTGTATTATTAGCCGCCAAGAATTCAGTTTCACGAATCAGTTCGTCCATAGGTTTTGATTTGTGTAGTCCCCGCATAAGCGGTATAGCACAAAAAGAACATGGGTGATCACAACCTTCTGAAATTTTTAAATAAGCAGTGTGAGACGGAGTTGTTATTAATCTTTCACCTAAAAGCTCATTTTTAAATTTGCCACCTAGTTCTTTAAGAATTCCTTCATATTTTTCTGTGCCAAAATAAGCATCAACATTCGGGATTTCCTTTTTTAATTCAGCCATATATCTTTCAGTAAGACAACCTGCTACAATTACTTTTCTAAGTTTACCTTTATTTTTCAATTCTATCGCATTTAGAATTGTATCAATAGATTCCTGCTTTGCCGATTCAATAAATCCACAGGTATTAATTATTACGGTTTCAGCTTTCCCTGGGTCTTTGGTAATATCAAATTTATTTACCTTTAGTTGATTCAACAATCTCTCTGAATCAACTATGTTTTTAGAACAGCCAAGAGTAATAATGTTTATTTTATCTTTCGATCTCATAAATATTATCTTGCAAAATACTTTAAGTATAATAAAATCACAGGAGCAGAAAACAACAACGAATCAAACCTATCAAATATTCCTCCGTGACCGGGGATTATCGAAGATGAATCTTTTACTTCCGCATCACGTTTGATCAGAGATTCAATAAGATCACCGATCTGCCCAATGACACCGATTATTACTCCAAGAAAAATCGACTCGTTCAGCGTTAGAAAATTAAGAATAATATAATGTGCCAGAACCATTGTAAGGATTGCGAATATAAAACCAAAAATCGCACCTTCCCAACTTTTCTTCGGACTTACTCTTGGAAACAACTTGTGCTTTCCGAGAGAGAGACCGGCAAAGTAAGCTGCAGAATCACAAATCCAAATAGTTACAAAAACAGCCATCACTAAGTAACCACCTTGCAAATAAAGAGTGCCCACACGAGGATAAAATTCCCGTATATCTACCAATGCGGTACTAAACAAGCCTATATAAAATATTCCGAGTAGGGTTGTACCCATATTAATAATTGCTGAATCATCGTTTCGAAAAAGCTCGATAAATGCAGTAAGCACTACCACAACTAACAAAAACGAATAAGTATCAAAAAAATGCAAATAAGTATTGAACATCAGAAACAAAATCACAAAAATCCCTAAATAGAAATTTACATTCGCCCCTTTATTTTTAGCCAAAATATAAAACTCATAAAATGAAATAAGCGCAACCGCAAGAACCAATAAAAAGAAATAAATACTTCCGAAATAACAGGCAGCAACTACCAGAGGAATAGCAATTACAGATACAATGATTCGTGTTACAGTATTACTCAAAGTTACTCCTTTTATTCATCTTCGGGATCACTTTGTCTTTTGATTTCTTCAATATAATTCAAAGCATCTTTCAGATCATTCTTTTTAACCAACAATTTAATAATGGAGAGATCGCCAGGGGCAGGAAAATTTCTGTCTTTTTGTGAAAGAATTGCGGCTGCAATTCCGGCACTTTCCAGGTTATCTTTCATCATTTCAACTTCGTATTCTTTATTTGTAGTGTAGACTACCTGCCAATCTTCTTCTGTGTATTCTTTCGGCTTTTCAAGTGTTGATTCGTCTACCAAAACCGATCCACAATCAGGACATATTGTTACACCTTCAACATATTCATAATTACATTTTGGACAAACAGACATATAACCTCCTTTCTAAACGTAACTCTCCTTATTCCTATAATACTTTACTATCATATAAATTATACCGCTAAATATCACCAACAGTGATACGAATATAGTAATTGAAGACTTCAAATCAACCTCACTATTTAATGATGAATTCATCATTTGCTCATTTCCCGCTATAAAGAATATAATTATGGCTGCAAAATTATTTAAAAAGTGAAGGGACATTGAAGTAAATATTGATTTGCTCATATAAGCTGCAAATCCAAAATAAAAGCCAAGAACCATCAAAGGAATTAATCCATATGGATTAAAGTGATAGAGTCCAAAGAAAACAGAAGTAATTAATATCGCCCAAAATGGTTTGAACCTTAATTCAAAACTTTTCTGAATAAATCCCCGGAACATCACTTCTTCACAAACAGCAGGTACAGCAGCAACAACTAAGATAACAAGCAGTTTTTCGGGAATAGAATGTGCGCTAATTAAATTGGAATAAGTGGTTTCCATTTTATCATTTAAAGTATCAAAAACACCTTTAACTGAGTTAATAGCTGGAGAATGAGCAGCTAGCTTATCAATAAAATAATTCTGAATAGCTACAAAATTTTCCAGAAGCGGAGTAAGGACTATAATTCCTACCACAAAAAGTCCGATCTCTTTCCACCTTGCAGGTTTAAAACGGATTACAGTTGTTACATCTTCATAAAACCATTTTGAAAACACAAGCGCAGGCAAAAGAATAAATAATACTTGTCCTGCCATTGTCATCAGGCGAAAACCATTTACTGGTGCTTTTTCTACATCAAATCCAAAAATCAGCAAAGTTAAAATTCCACCAACAATCTGGTATAGGAAAAAACCTCCAAACAATCCTATAAACGCGGCAGACAAAGGAGAAATTATCGGATTAAGCTTATTGGAATAGTCAACCCTCGAATCGTTCCTGTTCTTATCTTCGTTTTGTTCGGGATCATTTTCTGAATTATTATTTCGTAAATCTTCATCCATTTGAGTGTATCTTATAATTAGGAATTTTAATAAATAAATTAGCCTTTAACAGGATTGATAACAACGCCGTTTTTTGATATAAACTAATCGGAAATTTTGGAAGTAAGCTTTCCGGCCAAACCTTCGTATGCTTTTAAATATGCGTCAACAGAACCAACAACCACCTTAGTCTTTACCCTTACAGGTATTTTAAGCTCATCATCAGACAACCAGACATAAATACTACCTTCGCTCTTAAAAAGCTCGTCCTCTTTTATCATAGGTTCAACAATTATACAGTTAAATTTTCCGGCAGGAGCGTCAACTACTTCTTTACCAAGATATTTAACATTGAGATCGTAATATTTATCTTTATAAAAATTCTTTAAATATATAATGTCACCGACCTTCATTTTTGAATAATCAAAAGTTCTTGCTAGATAAAAAGCTGAAACTATATCGTTCACATATTTGGGAATGTCGTAAGTTCCATCACTGGTTTTTGCTTTACCTCTTTTTTGATCAAAGAATGCTGAAAAATCTCTTGTAAAGCTTCCCTCTCTTAAATGTTGTTCAAACCTCCAGGGAAAAATTCCCTGCGTATCAACATATGTTACATATCTGTCTCGTACCTTGTAAATCCAATCAAAACTTGGTACAGAACTAACATCAAAAGTGATATGATATGTATCTCTACCAAAGATCTTCCTGATGTCCTGTATTTGCATCACAGAAATACCAGCTGTAACAAAACCGTATTTCAACTCAAATGTAAGTTTTTCTCCGACTTTAAAAGCATGATTTACAATTGTCCGGTATTCATCATTTTTATCCTGTGGATGAATTATTCCACTCAAAAATAAAAGTAATGTTAAATATATAACTAATAATTTGCTCCTTTTCATTCGGGAGTCTCCTTCAGGGATAAATTTAATTTTTTCAAAATTACAGAATATACTTCCTGCATATTAATACTATTCATACAGTCCTGTTTACTACACTGTTCCCTTTTACAATCAGAACATTGATTTTGAGGAGTAAAAACTACACTTTTCTCGGAATAAGGGCCCCATCTCTTGGCAGAGCATTGCAAAAGATTTGGATAAAAACCAATAGTAGACTTACTCAGCGCAGCAGCAATGTGAATAGGCCCGGTTGAATTCGCAACAAAAATATCTGCTTTATTTATTAAAGCTGTAAGTTCACTAAGCTCTAATTTTCCTGCAAGATTATGTATCTTTTCTGAAACCACAAGTAGTTCACATAATTTTTTTTCTGATTCACTCCCGGTGATAACTATTTCAATATCATTACGCTTTTCCAGCATAGAAACCAGCTCTTTAAATTTTTCAACAGGAAGATCAACTGCGCTTCCCCCACTTCCGGGATGAATGATAATCATAGGCTTATTTTTACCGAGAAATTTAGCAATTAGTTCGTTTACTCTCACATTTTCTTCAACCTTTAAATTAAAATTCACTTTCCCTTTTTTTATTTTCTCACGAATGCCGAAAACTTCAAGAAGTTTTAAATTGAATTCCAGTTCGTGCATTTCTGCATATTTCCTGTGCTGAAAGACTTTATGATTAAAAAAGAACGAATACCACCTGTACCCGGTGCCGATAATACTTTTAATGCTAGTAAGATAAACAATTAAAGCAAGAGCAAATGTTGGGTAAACAACTACGCAAGTGTCAAACTTTTTTTCAGAAATATTTTTAATGTTTCTTTTTATTAAAGGTTTTCCTTCCCTTTCCTGAAGAATTAATGTATTATCAATATAAGGATGATTCTTAATAAGGCTTTTTGTGTACTCGCGTATTAAAAAAGTTATTTTACATTCAGGATATTGTTTTTTTATAATCCGGGCCAGCGGTAATGTTAAAACAACATCACCGATTCTATCTGTTCTTACGATTAATAGGTTTTTAGGTTTTATCATTTCCTGGATACATAAGGATTTTCTTTAATATAAAACCGCCAGGGCAAATCAATTGATTTCTTAATCCCTACTCTTTTCGTTACCATTATCATATCTTTATTAATTTTAGGAGCATTAAGAATAAAAATTTTATCCTTAGTTAAATCAGATCCGTAATGTGATCTATTAATTCCCATCGCCTGGCATACTTTACCCGGTCCGCTTGTTAAATTAAACCTTTCTTTTTCATTTAACAAATTTCTTCCAAAACGATTCTGAATCATTTTCTTAACACCCTCAACCGGCTCAACTGCTCTGATTAAAACTGCTGTTCCATGATCTTTCTTTCCCGTAACGACGTTACAGCAAAAATGTGCTCCGTATGTAAAATAAACATAAAAATAGCCTCCCTCGTTGAACATAATTTCATTCCTCTTCGTCTTACCAATAAATGTGTGGGCTGCCCGGTCTGTTTTCCCATCGTAGGCCTCAACTTCAACAATCCTGCCGGCTAAAATAGAATTGTCTTCTTTTTTTACAAGAATTTTCCCGAGTAAATCTCTTGCCACGGTTTTTACTTCACGTGTATAAAACTTTCTAGGTAATTTTTTAAAATTAAGAAAGGGATCCATTACAGAAATGAAGTTAATGAATTACATTTTAAGATTTGAATCGCGAATTCAATTCTTTGATTTTTTGGATGTAATCTTCTTTTTTTGAAGGAGTCTTTTGTATCAATTTTTCGTAAACTATGATTGCTTCTTTGTATTCTCCCTGGGATGCATAAATTTTTGCCAAAGTTTCAGAAATAATGAAATCGCTTTCATTTTCCTGATTTGGTTTATCATCACTACTTTCGTCCTGGGATTCGCTTATCTTCGCAATAGAAGTTTCATCGACAAGTTTCCCAGATTCTTTATCAACAACATTATTTACTTGCTCATCATTTCCCATCAATTTCAATCCAAGTTCTTCATCAAAAAGATCAGGTTGTATTTCCTCTTCGAATTGGTTGAATTCAGGAATAAATGCATTCCCTCTACTCGATGCAAAAAGTGAGCTTCTTTTTCTAATGCCTTCAATCTCTTTGAGATAATATTCATATGTTTGAGGAGAATGCAATAAGTCGCTGGCAATCTTTACTTGTTGAAGAGCCTTTCCGTATTCTCCTGTCAGGGAAAGTGCTTTTGAAAAAACTATGTACGCAGTGGGGTAATCAGGATAAAGTTTTATCCCTTCATTAAGAATTTCAATTGCACGTTCGACATTATTATTTTCAATCTCCGTATTTGCCTGCCTGACAAATAACGGCGACGATTTATCATATTCAAAAATCAAACTTACTTTTTCATTAAATATTTCAGTAGGAGACTTAGCCAATGGAACGCTTTAATTTTTTGTTCTTACAAATGAATGTTTAATTGACGTATAAGAAACAAACGCGAATCCCGTAAAGAACAATATCTGGAAAGGGAGCGCTGCTATTTCTAAGAAGTAAATTGATGAAACTATTCCAATTAAGCAATATACTGCCATAATTAATTCCACCATTACCATAAGATCTATTTTTTTCTTAGCTATGTATTTATTTTCTTTCAAACCGGTTTTATTATTTCCCACTTTAAATTTAGGTGTTCTAACAAATTCACTTTTTCTGTTCATTAAACCTTCGAAGACAGCACGGGAATTGTTAACAGCAAACCCCATACTACCTGCCATAAATAACGGGAACAAAACTATTTTCTTTCGCCAATCAGTTCTGATATCCTTTTGTGAATAAAGGTAAAACAGGAATGAACTGACAAAAGCCAAAACAAATAACGACATTACTGCGAAATAAGCTTCATGAGGGCCGCTGTTTTTAATAAAAATCAACGGTACGTTTAGAATCGCAGCAAGTAGAATAAACGGAAACACAAGATTATTTGTAAGATGAAACGTTGATTGCAATTTAACACGCATAGGTACACTCGACTTCCACACGAGAGGAAGAATTTTCTTTGCCGTTTCAATAGCGCCTTTTGTCCACCTGAATTGTTGTGATTTCAACGCACTTATTTCAGAAGGAAGTTCCGCAGGCGAAGTAAAATCTTTAAGAAATACAAATTTCCAGCCGTTAAGCTGCGCGCGATAACTTAAATCAAGATCTTCAGTTAATGTATCAGCATGCCAGTTACCTGCATCTTCGATACAGGATTTTTTCCAAACGCCCCCGGTACCATTAAAATTAATGAAAAATCCTGCTTTATTTCTAACGGTTTGTTCAATTACAAAATGTCCGTCAAGAGCCAATGCTTGTGCTTTTGTTAAAATTGAATAATCACTATTCATATGTTCCCAGCGAGTTTGAACCATACCAACATTATCGTCGAAGAATGATAAAGTTTTCTTTAAAAAATCCTTATGTGGTGTAAAGTCAGCATCAAATATTGCAATATATTCTCCTTTTGCAATTTTGAGTCCTTCTTTAAGAGCCCCTGCTTTAAATCCTTCCCTACTATTTCTTCTTATGTGCTGAATATCAAACCCTAATTTCTTTTTCTTCTCAACTGCGTCCGAAACAATTTTGCTTGTTTCGTCAGTGGAATCATCAAGGACCTGGATTTCCAGTTTATCTTTGGGATAATCTATCTCACAAACCGAATTGATTAGTCTTTCAACAACATATAATTCATTATACAGCGGTAACTGAATTGTTACCAATGCGTCTCCTTTGACTTCCGTTCTTCCAACAGGATTTGCTTTACCGTATTTTCTATGATAGTAAAGCATTACAAAACCATGACAACCGAATATAAATAATACCGAAAGGGAAATAAAATAAGCTATAAGAACTATCTCATCCATTACTTTTTTAACCTTTAAATTTAATTGTAAGTTTACCACCCAGAAACTGTGTCGAGCAATATATCATCACTAATTTTATCAACCGCTGCAGTTACTGCGTTTGTCCTATCAGTTATGCTACCCTGTGGATCATAATCTCCGTAATTAGTAAATGTTTTTTCAAAAATGTTTTTTTTCTGTACAAGATCTCTATAAGTAACAAGAACTGAAATCGTAATCCTTCTGCTAGTAACGTTTTCGCCCGCAGAAACTATAGAAGGAGCATCACTAAACCCGGTAATCGTACACTCGAGAACAGCATTAGCATTATTTCTCTCACTAACACGAAGTGTGTTGTCGTCAATGAATTTTTGAATTAATGTTTGTGTGAGCGTTTCTCTTAAGTTAGGCTCACCGGCACCACTTCGATCATCGGCAATTGGAATAGAAATAGTTTTAATATGCTCTGGTACGGAAGCACCTGTAAATGAATATACTCCGCAGCCCTCAAAACTAATCACGGTGGTAATGATAAACAAGATAAATGATACAGCTCTAAAGCAGGTTATAGGTAAATTGTGTAAACTTTTTGTTTCTAATAGTTTAAGCTTCATCGCACACCTGAAAAAATTGGCAAATTTACAGCTTTTTTTACAGCTCGTATTCCTTGATCTTTCTGTAGAGGGTTCTTTCGCTAATATTCAACATTTCTGCAGCAATTCTTTTATTGCCTTTAGAATATTCCAGCGCATTTTTAATTGCCTCACGCTGTGCTTCATCAAGAGATACAACCTCACTTGTCTGCTGCTGCGAAGGCATATATACTTCCCGATGTCTTTCAGTAATTAAATCCTTTAATTCCAAAATATCTTTCTTTAATTCAAATAAAGCACGGTATAATAATTCACGATCAGCTTCTTCGGAAGATTTTTTTAAAAAGACTGGTAAATTACGACTCGTAAATTCTGTTTCTTCATTTCTAATTAAAGATTTAAATGAAGATACGTCAAGAGCTCCATCACGATTCAATGCTACTGCCGTCTCTACTGCATTTCTTAATTCACGAACATTGCCGGGCCAGTTATATTCTCGAAGAAAATCCAAAGCTTCATTTGTAATTTTTGGTTGAACAATTTTATTTTCTCCGCAATAATTACTAATAAAATATCGCACAAATTCCTCAATATCACCGGGTCTTTTTCTTAGCGGGGGTATTGTCAGAGTTACTGCTTTCAATCTGAAATAGAGATCCTCTCTGAATCTTTTTGCATCAACTTCCCTCTGAAGATCCTTATTCGTAGCGGTAACAAAACGAACATCAACTTTCGTAACTGTTTCGCTTCCGATTTTCATAAATTCTCTGGTTTCTATTGCACGCAAAAGTTTTACCTGCGTTGTCAAAGGCATTTCAGCAATTTCATCAAGAAATAATGTTCCACCGTCTGCAATTTCGAAGTAACCTTTTCTTGACTCAACAGCGCCTGTGAATGATCCTTTCTTATGACCGAATAATTCGCTTTCCAAAATCCCTTCGGGAATCGCGCCACAGTTTACACTCACAAGCGGCCTTTCCGCACGGTTGCTGAATCCATGTATTGCCCTCGCAAAAATTTCCTTACCTACTCCGCTTTCACCATAAATCAGGATCGAAATATCAGATTTCGCAACCTGCATTGATATATCAATGAGATCCCGAATCTCTTTGGTGCGACCTATTATTCCGAATTCTTTTTTAAACTCATCTATTGTCATAATATATAGTCTGACTTTTTGACACACTTAAAATCAGGGGAAAGAAATATATCACATTTTTTGACATAATTAAAGGAATATTTTGGGGATAGTTTAAACAGATACTGACAATTCGTCATACGCAATTTTGAATTTATTGCGTATTTGCCCTGAAATTGAGTCTTTCCATTCTTCAATTTGCAACTCTGAATTATCGTCAAGATGGGTCAGAAATATTTCACCCGGCTTTAATATATTAAAGCAATTAAGCAGCTCAGGAAGCTTAAGATGTGTAGTTTCACAAATCATTATATGAATTTTCTTATCTTCAAACAAATAAAGATCATTTACTGAACCGATATCCCCGGCATAAAAAATATTTCTATTTCCCAATTCGAAAAGAAAACTACTACTAATAAAATTTAATTCTTTTTTTAGATCATATTTAATATACTGATCCAGATGGGAATTTTGTCTGGATATAAATTTTATTTTATCGCAAACTCTAATTTCTTCATTGTGTTTGAATTTTTCATAATTAATTTCGAAGTCCATTTTTCTTTCAAACAAATAAGAAGAGAAAAGATAATTTTTTAAAACGTCAGACAACTTTTCGTGAATAAATATTTTTAATGGTTTTTGTCTATTAATTAATTTCATTTGAACAATTAATCCTGCAAATCCCGAATAGTGATCCGGGTGAAGATGTGAAAAAACTATTCCATCAATTTTATTAAAGGATACTTTGCTCTTTAAAAGGGCTTTTGAAATTCCATCGCCAGCCTCCACAAGCAGGTTAAAATCAGGAGCAAGAACAATGAAGGAAGAATGAAATCTTTTAAGAGAGGTTTTACCGGAACTGGTTCCTATAAATTTGATTTCCAATTTTTTTACTCTGTAATCGGGACAATTCTACCGTCCAGACTAAATCTAGCATTAATTACGTCAAGGAATTTTTTTGCTTCATCTTCTGTCAGGAATTTACCAATAAAAACCACGTGAAAAGAAGTTCCCGCAACATTTTTTTCTTTAACCTCAGAATAAAATCCGGCATCTTCAAACTTTTTCAAAAGAGTAAGCGCATTATCAGTATTACTAAACGCACCTGCCTGGATTGTAAATTTGTAGTTCAGGTTTTTTTTCTCTGTTTTTGGAGGTTCTACTTTTTTAACAGTAGGTTGTTTTTTTACAACTTTATCCTCACTGGTTAACTCATCCTTAACGGGTATTTTTCTTTCGGCTGCATCAAGATAGGGTGATTCAGGATAATTCTTTTTAAGCATTTCAAGATAATTCTTTGCACTTTGGTACAAACCAAGTGCATAGTAATAAGAATATATCCTGTAAACTGCTGCGTCTGCATACTTACTTTCAGGATAGTTACTAACTAGCTTTTTATAAATGGCTACAGCATTCTGTCCATTCTCTGTAACTATGCCTTCGAGAAATAGAATTGACGGATCACCCGGATGATCTTTCTTTAAATCCGGTAGCTCATTAAGAACCACTTGTTTATTACCTGTTTCAACCTTTTTAAGGTATGGAATAATATTAGTTTCCTGAGCAAAGGATTTTATTGCAAAAAAACTTAAGATAAGAATTGTCAATATGATTTTAACTTTAAGCATTGGTTAAAGCTTATTTAAGCAGTCAAAGCAAGTTGTTGTTCAACATCAAAAAATTCAATAAAATCACCAAATAATGTCCCTGATGTAGCTTTATTAATTCTTACTTTAACGTAATCGCCTCCTTTGATTTTTGTATCGGCAGGGATAATTACAACTTTATTTGTGTCAGTTCTACCAGCTAAAAACTGATCTGATTTTTTACTATAACCTTCAACAAGAATTATTTCTTCTCTGCCTATTAATGATTGGTTGATCTCATAAGCTATCTGATGTTGGAGTTCTATTATTTCCTGTAGCCTTTTTGCTTTTATTTCATCATTTACATCATCTGTCATATTAAAAGCTTTAGTGCCCTCGCGTGGAGAATATTTGAACATATAAGCTCCGTCATATCTAACCTGTCTCATAATATCCAGGGTCATTACATGATCTTCATAAGTTTCAGTCGGGAATCCGGAAATTATATCAGTTGAAAAGCTTGCTCCCGGAATAATCTTTTTTGCTTTATCAATAAGATTCAGATAATGTTCGATTGTATAGGTCCTGTTCATTAGTTCTAAAATTCTGTTTGAACCTGACTGAACTGGTAGATGAATATAATTACAAAGATTAGGATGCTCTGCAATTGTGTACAACAATTTATCCGAAAGATCTTGCGGATGAGAAGTAGTAAATCTCACTCTAATTTCCCTATCAACTTGAGCACAAGCAGCAAGTAGATCTGCAAAATCATTTTCACCGTCAAGATATGAATTTACATTTTGACCTAGAAGAGTCACTTCACGGAATCCTCTTTTTGAAAGTTGTTTTATTTCTTCAACAATTAAATTTAAGCTTCTGCTTCGTTCTCTTCCTCTTGTGAAAGGCACAACGCAGAAAGTGCAAAACTTATCACAGCCACGCATTACAGAAATCCACGCCTGCAATCCGTCTTCACGGTAAGGAATTATATCATCATAAGTTTCTGTTCGTGAAAGCTTAACTCCTATTCCCTTTTCACCATGAAAAGCTGTATCTAAAAATTCAGGCAACCGTCTATATTCATCAGGGCCAACAACAATATCAACAATTTTCTTTTCTTCAATCAGATCTTTTCTTAAACGTTCCGCCATACAGCCAAGAATGCCAACAACAAGTTCCGGCTTTGAATTTTTCATAGTCTTAAAATTTCCGAGCCTGCCATAAATTCTTTGCTCCGCATTATCACGGATGCTGCAGGTATTTAACAAAACTACATCAGCTTCATTAACTTCCTTCGTCACTTTATAGCCATGATTCTGCAGGATGCCAAGTACAAGTTCAGTATCGGCAACATTCATCTGGCAGCCGTAAGTCTCTATGTAAATGTTGTTCTTTGACATTTCCATTTGTAAAAATTGAATCATAAATATAAAGTATAAAAGCCTGCAGTTCAATGAAAAATATGGCCAAACCCTTAATTAATAGGTTTTTTCTAACTATTTAATCAGACTGCGCTGGGATTCGGGATGACATTTTGTATAATTTTAACTACTAACTTTCTGAAAATTTAGAAGCTAATGAAAATAGTTATTACAGGGGCTACCGGTTTAATCGGCAGATCACTTTGTGAAAGACTTACCAATCGTGGAGATGAGGTTACGGGTTTCACGAGAGATGTCGATAAAGCAAAAAACTTACTGCCGCAGGTAAAGAATTTGGTAGAGTGGGATTACAAGAATCCTGATAAGTGGCAGAATGAAATAAATAATGTTGACGCTGTTATTCACCTCGCTGGGGCTAACTTATTTGGAAAGAGGTGGAACGAGAATTACAAAAGAAGAATTCTGGAAAGCCGCCAGATCAGCACAAGAAACCTGGTAAATGCCATAGCCAATGTTAGAAACAAGCCATCAACTTTTATTTGTTCTTCTGCCGTTGGCATTTACGGCAACCGCGGAGATCAAACGCTGACTGAAAAAAGTGCACCGGGGAATGATTTCCTTGGGCAGGTTTGTAAAACGTGGGAAGAGGAAGCAGCTAAAGTTGAATCCTGCGGAATGAGACGAGTAAGCATAAGAACCGGAATTGTCTTAAGCACAAAAGAAGGAGCTTTGAAACAAATGCTTCTTCCATTTAAACTTTTTGTAGGTGGTCCGCTTGGTAATGGTAGACAATGGTTTCCTTGGATACATATTGATGACTTGATCAATACATTTTTGTTTTCTCTCGATAATCCGAATATTAATGGGGCAGTCAACGGAGTTTCTCCTAACCCGGTTAGTATGAACGAATTTGCAAAAACACTTGGAAAAGTTTTGCACAGACCTTCATTTTTTAAGGTGCCGGTCTTTGCACTAAAAATTGTACTTGGTGAATTTGCTAATTCAATTAATACAAGTATTAAAGCTATCCCGGAAAAACTGAATCAAAATAATTTTAATTTTAAAAACGGAAAACTTGAATCAGCATTAAACAATTTATTAAAATAACATTTCACAGAGGATAAAATGAAAAAACTACTTTTAGTTATTTTTATTCTTCCCTTAATTACGATTTCTGCTTCAGCACAGGATGACGAAAAAATGCCGGAATTTAATACCAAGCAATATTACTTTGTAATGTTAACAAAAGGTGATAATGCAGAAAAGATTGATTCTGTAAAATCAAAGCGCCTAATGATAGGACATCTGAACAATATTAAAAAGATGGCAGATATGGGGAAATTATTAATTGCTGGTCCCTTTGGTGATGATGGCTACTGGAGAGGTATTTTTATTTTTGATGTGAAAACGAAGCATGAAGTTGTTGAACTACTAAAAAATGATCCTGCTATTCAGGCTGGCAGACTCGCTTATGAAATTCATCCCTGGTGGTCTGAACCGGGGAATTGTTTGAAATAAAAAAAGACGGATCATCAATCCGTCTTTACTATAAAAATGTATTTTTTAATACCTGTAATAATCAGGTTTGAAAGGGCCCTTAACCTCAACGCCAATATATTCAGCCTGCTCCTGTGTTAAAGTTTCCAGCTCTACGCCTAATTTACCCAGGTGAAGTATCGCAACTTTTTCATCAAGATGCTTAGGCAATACATAAACTTTATTTTCATATTTACCTTTATTTGTCCACAATTCAATCTGTGCAAGCACCTGGTTTGTAAATGAATTTGACATTACAAAAGATGGATGTCCCATTGCGCAACCGAGATTTACAAGCCTTCCTTCGGCAAGAACAATTAGATCTTTTCCATCAATTGTATATTTATCAACCTGTGGTTTAATATTAACTTTTGTATTGCCGTAATTTTTATTCAACCACGCCATATCTATTTCATTATCAAAATGGCCTATGTTGCAAACAATGGTTTTGTCTTTCATTTTTCGAAAATGTTTTTCATTTACTACATTATAGTTACCTGTCGCAGTAACAACTATGTTGGCATCTTGAACAACGTTCTCAAGTCTTTTTACAGGGAATCCATTCATAGACGCCTGCAATGCACAAATAGGATCGATTTCTGTAATTGTTACTCTAACTCCGGCGTGTGCGAGCGATTCAGCAGAACCTTTACCAACATCTCCGTAGCCGCAGACAACTGCTGTTTTCCCAGCTAGCATAATATCTGTCGCTCTTCTTATTGCATCAACGAGTGATTCACGACAACCGTATTTGTTGTCAAATTTTGATTTTGTAACTGAATCATTAACATTAAAAGCTGGTACAGGAAGAGTCCCCTTTTTCATTCTGTCATATAAACGGTGAACCCCGGTAGTTGTTTCTTCAGAAATGCCGCTGATACCTGAAACCAGTTCAGGGAATTCATCCAGAACCATATTTGTCAGATCGCCCCCGTCGTCAAGTATCATCGTAAGGGGCTTGCTTTCATCACCGAAGAACAAGGTTTGTTTTATACACCAATCATATTCTTGCAGCGTTTCACCTTTCCATGCAAATACAGGAATTCCTGCTTTAGCTATAGCTGCTGCTGCGTGATCCTGTGTAGAAAAGATATTGCAGGATGACCACTTTACTTCAGCGCCTAATTCTTTAAGCGTTTCAATCAATACGGCAGTTTGGATTGTCATATGAAGACATCCGGCTATGCGTGCACCTTTCAAGGGCTTTTTACTGCCATACTCTTTTCTTATTGCCATCAGGCCGGGCATTTCTGCCTCAGCGAGTTCAATCTCCTTTCTGCCCCATTCGGCTAGTGATAAATCTTTTACTTTATACTTTAAAGAGAAATCTATTTTCTTTTCAGCAACTTCACTCATCTTATTAACCTTTTATTATTTATAAATTTTACTTTGCATATTTTCTGAACTTTGGTACCAGATCAAGTTTTTCCCACGTAAATTCTTTTTCTTTTCTTCCAAAGTGACCATATGAAGAAGTAACCTGGTAAATTGGTCTTCTCAGTTTCAGTTTTTGAATTATTCCTTTTGGAGTCAGGTTAACCTCCTTTCTAATCATTTTAGAAATTTCCTTATCCGGAATTTTCCCTGTACCCTTTGTATCAACAAAAACTGAAATAGGTTTTGCAACACCAATTGCATAAGAAAGTTGAACCAGGCATTCCTTTGCAAGTTTTGCTCCGACAACATTTTTTGCAATGTATCTTGCGGCATAAGTAGCGCTTCTGTCAACTTTAGAAGGATCTTTTCCCGAAAAAGCGCCGCCCCCGTGAGGAGCCCAACCGCCGTATGTATCAACAATTATTTTTCTTCCAGTTAAACCACTGTCGCCGTGAGGACCTCCTATCTCAAATCTTCCGGTAGGATTTACAAAATATTTGGTCTTTTTATCAATGTATTTTTGTGGTATCACTTTTTTGATAACATACTTTATAATATCAGCCTTAATTTTGCTCTGCTTAACTTTTGCGTCGTGCTGCGTTGAAATAACAACCGCATCTACCCTCAGTGGTTTATGGTTATCATTATATTCAATTGTCACCTGTGATTTTGCATCAGGCCTTAAATAAGGCATAAGCTTAGGGTTTTTCCTCCTGATGTCTGCAAGCTTTTTAACGAGTTTATGAGCATACATAATAGGCATAGGCATAAGTTCAGGAGTCTGATCGCAGGCATATCCGAACATAATCCCTTGATCACCAGCTCCGCCATGGTCTACTCCCATTGCGATATCTGGAGATTGAGAGTGAATCGCATTTATTACAGAACACGATTCAGAATCAAATTTATATTCTGCTTTTGTGTATCCTATATTTTTAACTGTGTTTCTTACAACTTCCTGAACGTCTATATATGCGTTGGTAGTTACTTCACCACCAACAAGAACAAGTCCGGTAGTTACAAATGTTTCACAGGCAACCCTTGCTTTAGGATCTTTTTTATAAATCGCATCAAGAATTCCATCGGATATCGCATCGCTGACTTTATCCGGATGCCCTTCGGAAACAGATTCCGATGTAAAGAAATATGACATAAATTATTTCTACCTTTTTACTTTAGTAATGATTAATAAAATTCTATCTCGGAGGAATCGCCGGAGTTTAACCTTTTGTAGGACCCTTTTACAATCGAGTTATTTCCGATTATTGAATTATCAAGCAAAGCATTTGTTACTTTTGCGTTAGACCCTACTATGGAATTCCTAATTATTGAATTTACTATAACCGAACCGGCATCAATAGTTGTATCAGGGCCAATTACAGAGTTTTTCACTTCGGCATCACGCGCAATAAAGACAGGAGGATTTATTACAACGCCTTTATATTTTTTATACTTTCCGTCTCTTTTCAAAAGGAACTGGTTTGTTGAGAGAAGCGTCTCAGGTTTTCCACAATCGTACCAGCCGTCTACAGGAAACGTAGTGAATTGTTCTCCGGCTTCAATCATCAACTGAATTGCATCGGTTAGTTGGAACTCATTTTTTGTTCTGATGTTCTGATCAACAAGCTTCTTTAAATTTTCTGAAAGGATTCTTGAATCTGAAAAGTAATATAAACCGACCAGAGCAAGCTTGCTAACAG